>Ga0315273_10007942_pt1 | contig 13353 bp, 15 predicted proteins | sample YL17G02_0_MG_FD_205753 | JGI IMG/M metagenome (GOLD analysis project Ga0315273, IMG submission 205753) | Sediment microbial communities from Yellowstone Lake, YNP, Wyoming, USA - YL17G02_0 | ecosystem: Environmental > Aquatic > Freshwater > Lake > Sediment | place: USA: Wyoming | collected... | reverse complement strand
ACCGCCCCGGCCGGCTGGTAAACACCTCGGCCACGAAGAACGGCTGCGACAGGAACCGCTCGATCCGCCGCGCCCTTTCGACGATAGTCCTGTCCTCGTCCGATAGCTCTTCGATCCCGAGAATGGCGATAATATCTTGCAGGTCCCGGTAGCGCTGCAGGATCTCCTGCACTCCCCGCGCCACCTGATAGTGCTCCTCCCCCACCACGGCCGGGTCGAGAATGCGAGAGGTGGAACGCAGCGGGTCCACCGCGGGGTAGATGCCCTTCTCCAGAATCCGCCGGTCCAGCACGGTGGTCGCGTCCAGGTGCGCCATGGTCGCGGCGGGCGCCGGGTCGGTGATGTCATCGGCCGGCACGTAGATCGCTTGCAGCGAGGTGATGGAACCGCGCTTGGTGGAGGTGATGCGCTCCTGCAACTCCGCCATCTCCGACGCAAGCGTCGGCTGGTATCCCACCGCCGAAGGCATGCGGCCCAGCAGCGTCGATACCTCCGAGCCTGCCTGCACGAAACGGAAAATGTTGTCGATGAAGAGCAGCACATCCTGGCCCTGCACATCGCGGAAGTATTCAGCGAGGGTAAGCCCAGTCAGCCCGATCCGCAGACGGACGCCAGGCGGCTCGTTCATCTGGCCGAACACCAGGGCCGCGCGATCGATCACGCCCGATTCCTTCATGGTCAGCCAGAGGTCGTTGCCCTCGCGGGTGCGCTCGCCCACCCCGGCGAAGACGGAGGTGCCGCCGTGCTGAGTCGCCATGTTGTGAATCAGCTCGGTGAGCAGCACGGTCTTGCCCACGCCCGCGCCGCCGAACATGCCGACCTTGCCTCCCCGCGGATAGGGGGCCAGCAAGTCCACGACCTTGAACCCCGTCTCGAAGACCTCGGTGGTTACCTCCTGGTCCTCGAAGCTGGGCGCCGGGCGGTGGATGGGCAGGCGCTGGTCGGTCTCGACCGGCCCCAGCTCGTCGATGGCCTCGCCCAGCACGTTGAGGAGGCGGCCAAGCACCTTCGGCCCGACAGGCACGCTGATGGGCTCCCCAGTGTCCGTCACCTCGGCGCCGCGGCGCAATCCATCGGTGCTGGACATGGCGACGCAGCGCACTGTGTCGTTGCCCAGGTCCTGAGCAACCTCCAGTACGATTCTCCGCTTCTCTTCGCCGTATTCCACGAACACTTCGACTGCGTCCCGAATCTCCGGGAGCGCCTCCGGCGGGAACCGGACGTCTACCACCGGCCCGATGATCTGGATGACTTTGCCTGTCTTATCAGCCATGTCTCTCTGCTTTCGCCCCGAGCGTCACGCCGTCGCCTCGGCGCCGCTCACGATCTCGATCAGCTCTCTGGTGATGCCGGCCTGCCTGGCTTTGTTGTAGTCCATGGTCAGGTCCTGGATCATCTCTTCCGCGTTGTCGGTGGCGGCGGTCATCGCCGCCACTCTCGCCGCGTGCTCGCTGGTGGAGGCCTCCAGCACCGCGCCCAGCAGGGCCGTGCGGAGATAGCGGTCCATCAGGCCCGCCAGCAGTTGCTTCGGGTCGGGCTCGAAGATGGTGTAGCCGAGGTCCGCCGCCTCCGTTGGCACCGGAAGCAGCACGTCGGAGCGCACCCGGTAGGAAGCTCCGCCCATGAACCTCGCGTACACCAGCACCACGCGGTCGATCTCACCCGCCACGTATTTCGCGCCGATTCGGCCCGCCAGCCGCCACACTACCTGGGCGTTGGGCTCGCCACCGAGCGGCGCGATCTCGTCGATGATCTGGTAGCCCCGCCGTGTCATCTGCCCCAGTCCCTTGCGCCCGATGGCCACCACGCCCACCTCCGGCGGAGGTCCCGCCGTCACTGCTTGTCGCACCGCGGCGATATTGTAGCCCCCTGCCAGCCCCCGGTCGCTGGTTACCAGCACCACGGCCGTGCGGCGCACCGTCCGCGGCTGCAGATAGGGGTGCTCCTGCGTCACCGAGGCGATTCGCGCAACGAGGTGCGAGAGTTCGCCCCCGTAGGGCCGCACTCGATGCAGCCGCTGCTCGGCGCGACGCAGTCGGATCGACGCCACCGTCTTCATCGCCCGAGTGATCTGCTCGATGCTCTGGACGGTGCGGATCTTGCGCAGGATGTCGCGAGTCGACCTCATGCCGTGGTCTTCCCCGCATGCTCGGAATGGAAGTGCGCGAGGCAGTCTTTGATCGCGCCCTGCAGTTCCTTCTCGACCTCGGCGCTCAGCGCGCCCGTGTCCCCGATCTCCTGAAGCACTCGCGGGTGGCGCTCGCGCACGAACGTGACCAGCTCCCGGCCGAACGGCGCGGCGCTTTCGAGCGGCAGCTCGTCGGTGTAGCCCTGGGTGCCGGCGTAGATGACGACCACTTGTTCCGCCATCGGCATCGGCGAGTACTGGGGCTGCTTCAGCAGCTCCATCATCCGTTCGCCCCGGTTGAGCTGGGCGCGGGTGGCCGAGTCAAGCTCGGTGCTGAACTGTGTGAAGGCCCGCAGTTCCTCGTAGTAGGCGATGTCCAGCCGCAGCCGTCCAGCCACCTGCTTCATGGCTTTGGTCTGGGCGGCGCCGCCCACGCGAGACACGGAAATACCAACGTTCATGGCGGGCCGGAAGCCGGCGAAGAACAGGTCGCGCTCCAGGTAGATCTGCCCATCGGTGATGGAGATCACATTTGTTGGGATATATGCGGAATAGTCGCCTTCCTGGGTCTCGACGATGGGCAGCGCGCTCAGCGATCCCCCGCCCCGCGCGTCGCTCAGCTTCGCCGCTCGCTCCAGGAGGTGGGCGTGCAAGTAGAAGATGTCGCCGGGGAATGCTTCGCGACCAGGCGGACGCCGCAGGAGAAGGGAAATCTGGCGATAGGCCTGCGCGTGCTTGGTGAGGTCATCGTAGATCACCAGCGCGTGCTTGCCTTTGTCGCGGTAGAACTCGCCCATCGAGCAGCCCGCATAGGGCGCAATGTATTGCTGTGGAGCGGGATCGTTCGCGGTCGCGGCTACGATGATCGTATACTGCATCGCGTCGTGCTTGGCGAGCACGTCCGCCACTCGCGCCACCGTGGACAGCTTCTGGCCGATGGCGACATAGATGCAGATCACGTCCTGCCCCTTCTGGTTGATGATCGTGTCTACCGCCACCGCGGTCTTGCCGGTCTGACGGTCGCCGATGATCAGCTCTCTCTGCCCTCGGCCGATCGGGGTCATGGCGTCGATGACCTTGAGGCCCGTCTGGAGGGGTTCCTTGACCGGCTGCCGCTGCACTACGTTTGGGGCGAGTGACTCAGTGGCGCGGAATTCGCGGGCGGCGATCGGCCCCTTTCCGTCGATGGGCTCGCCAAGCGCGTTCACTACCCGGCCCAGCAGCGGATCGCCCACGGGCACCTGGATGATGCGGCCCGTGGTCTTGACGATGTCGCCTTCTTTGATCTCGGCGTATCCGCCCAGGAGGATGCAGCCGACGTTGTCCTCCTCCAGGTTGTGGGCCAGGCCATAGACGCCGCCGGGGAACTCCACCATCTCCCCCATCATGACGTCGCGCAGGCCGTAGACCCGCGCCACACCGTCTCCCACCTGGAGCACCCGTCCTACGCCCGTCATCTCGGCGCCGGCGCCGAATTTCTCGATCTGCTCGCGGATTACCGCGCTCACTTCGTCTGGGCTGATCCTCACCGCTTCGATCCTTCCATGCCAATCAGCTCTTCCCGCAACCGCCTGAGGCGCCCGGCGGCGCTTCCATCCACCAGTCGATCTCCCACCCGCACCATCATCCCGGCAAGAATCTCAGGGTCGACCCGTTCCTCCAGCGCCACCTTCCGGCCCGTAATCCTGTCCAGCACCGATACCAGCCGGCGTCGCTGGTCATCGGTCAGGGGAACCGCGGTAGTCGCCTCGGCACGCACCACCCCGGCCGCGTCGTCGGCCATCTCGTCGAACGCCGCCGCCACTTCGGGGATATGGTCGCCCCGCCGGTGCCGCACCAGGGCCGCCACCAGCGACATGATCGCCTCACTGAACCGACTCGACAGCGCCGCCTGGACTACTTGCAGCTTTCTCTCGGCCCCGATATCGGGCCGCTCCAGCAGGCCCGTCAGCTCGGGCGAGGACTGGACCACCTTTACCAGTTCGCCCAGCTCCACGCGCAACGCGTCCACCGCGCCGCGCTCGCCGGCGATGCCGAAGAGGGCCTCTGCATACCTGGCCGCGATGCGACGACTAGTCACTGCTGCTGCTCCAGGCTGGAGATGAAGTCATCGATCACCTGCCGTTGGGTCTGCCCATCGAGCTTCCGCAGCACCGCCTTGTTCGCGGCCAGCAGCGCCAGGTCCACGACCTGCTGCTTCAGCGCGAGTTCGGCCTCTTCGCGCTCAAGCGCGATCACCCGCTGAGCGCGCTGGCGCAGCGCCTGCGCTTCGCCTCGCGCTTCCGCGACGATGCGTTCCCGCGCCTGCTCGCCCTCCTTCACCGCCTGGCGGACCTGCTCGCGCCCCTGCTCGCGCGCTTCCGCCAGCGTCTGCGCCCGTTCTTCATCGATGCGGGCCAGCTCGGTCTTCGCCCGCTCCCCGGCGTCGAGGCCCTCGGCGATGACCGCTTCTCGCTGCGCCATCACCCCCATCAGAGGCCGGAACAGAAACCGGCGCAGCAACAGATAGAGGATGGCGAAGGCGATGATCTGGAGGCTGAGCACCCACGGGTCAAGCCCGAGGGACTTGATTACTTCTGCCATCTTGGCTCCTCGCGCCCTCTGATGCTAACGGCCTCCCAGCACCTTCAGCACGTCCTGGGTCGCCGGCAGACGGCCCAGCAACAGGATCCCGAGCACGAAGGCGTAGATGGTAAGCGACTCGATGAACGCCAGGCCCAGGATCAAGACCGTCATCAGCCGACCGCCGGCCTCCGGCTGTCGCGCCGTGCCCTCCAGGGCGGCCGCGATCGCTCGCCCCTGAGCCAGTCCGCCTCCGACGGCGGCAATCGCCACTCCCAACCCTCCTGCCAACGCCAATCCGAAGAGGTACAGCATTCTCCACTCCTTTCGGGAGACAATCGACGGGCATCTACGCCCGAGTAACAGCTATGCTTCCTCGTGCTCCTCGCGCATCACGCCAGCGAGATAGACCGCCGCCAGCATGGAGAAGATCAGCGCCTGCACGAACGCGGTCACCAGCCCCAGCAGCATATTCGGCAACTGCACCGGCACGAAGATGAACTTCTTCTCCAGCGGAACCACCAGCGCAATCAGGCTGAGGACGACCGTTTCCTCACCCATGATGTTGCCGAACAGACGGAGCGCCAACGTCACCGGTCTCATCAGCTCGCCCACCACATGGATGAAGAAGACCAGCGGCGCCATCAGGATGAACGGGAACTGCATCGGGACGCCGGCCACGAAGTGCTTCAGGTACCCGAGCCCGCGCTCCCTCAGCCCCCAGAACTGCACCACGACGAAGACCATTACTGCCAGGCCGGCGGTCGTGTTCAGGTTCGAGGTCGGGGATACCACGCCCGGAACCATGCCCAGCAGGTTCATCAGCGCGATGTAGATGAAGAGGGCGCCGATGAAGGGCGTGAACTCCGCCCCCCGCGGCCCCATGATGCCCTCCACCATCCCCTGCAGGCCGCCGACCGCCATCTCCAGCAGTGTCTGGAGGCCCCGCGGCCGCAGGGAAACGCGCCGCGTGCCGACCACGGAAATGACGGTCAGGATAATGATGGCGACGACCGACCAGGCGAGAGCGATACCCCCCGCGCCGGTCACCAGAGGGTGTCCCCCTATCCTCACTTGCAGCAGCCAGTTGAGCCAGGTGCCCGGGTGCTCGGCCCCTCCCGATTCCTCCGCCCGGGCCGCCGCGGCGGTCAGGAGAAGCAGAGGGCAGCTAACCCCAGCGCCCCACCAGCCACGTCGCCCCATCACGGCCGCGCTCCCATCACGCCCGGTCTCATCCATCCACCTGCTGCCGCTTTCAGCGCCATCGCCGTCGCTACCGCGGGCACGAGCACGACGCCCACACACATCCACCCGACGGGCACCCAAGCGCGCGAGATCACCAGGTAGAGCAGAGCTCCCAGCGCGGGCCACTTCAACAGCCAGACTGCCCACAACACCATCCGCACCCGCCTCCGATGCACTCCGCCGATGCACTTTGCCAGCAGCGTTCGGTAGAATAGCACGATGCCAAGACTGATCCCCCCTCCCAGGGCCAACCCTGCGGCCGCCCTGGGATCGACCCCGAGCAGCGGTGCGCACGCCGCGACCAGCGCCAGCGCCGACCACCTGGTCACCCGCTCGACCAGGCCAAGATGAAAGCGATCAACCGCTGTCATGGGTGTCGCACTGCCAGCTGGAAAGCTCACTTCTTCTCCAGTCGCCGCAGCGCAGTGATGAGCTCAAAGAATCCGGCTGCCATGCCACTCAACGTCCCGATCAGGGTTAGCCAGGGCCCGGTTCCCCACCGATGGTCCAGGTATTGCCCGAGCAAAGCGCCACCGGCCGTCATCACCCCCAGTGTGAGAATGAGACTGGAAACCAGCCATACTGCACGCATCGGTTCCCGCATGAGGGCCTCACGCGCAGTCCTTGCGATGACGCGCTGGGGTTGCCACACCACAAGACAAAAACCGACGAGGCTTTCGCCTCGCCTGGTGAAACGTCACACTACCGTGGTGTCTTGGGCATGATAACGACCCCTGTGGGGGTTGTCAAGTCGAGGCGCCGAGCCGTAGGCGTTCGGATGCACACGGTCGTCGCGGGCCAGTGCGGTCTCGGTTGACTTTCGCGTCCGGCAGCGGTAACGTACTGCTTGGAAGCGGCCGGCAGGGCGGCCCCGCGGGAGAGTTTGCGTTGGCGATGATACAACTCAAGGTGGAGGCGGTGGCGCTCGACTGGCGGGGCTATCCGGTGGTAGTGCTCAGGGAGAATGGCGGCGAGAGGGCAGTGTTCATCTGGGTTGGCCCGACCGAAGCCACCTCCATCAGCATGCACCTGGAGGGGCAAACCGTGCGTCGCCCGATGACGCACGACTTGATGCTGACGGCGCTCAACTCCGTGTCGGCGAGGGTTGATTGCATTATCATCACCGACATGCAAGAGGAAACCTACTTCGCCGACCTCAAACTCAATCTGAATGACCGGGAGATCGTTCTCGACTGCCGGCCCAGCGACGCGATCGCCATCGCCCTCCGCGCCGATGCCCCCATCTACATCGACAACAGCCTGCTCGAGCGGCTCGAGGAATCCCGCAGAGAAACCGAGTCGGACCTCCCATCCTCCCCCCTCTCCACCATCATCGACACCGGCGAAACGACGGTGCACTAAACCGGGCTGGTCCGCCGTCCGCCCTTCATCTGCGCCTCTTCGGTTTGTCCTACTCACACCCACACGGCGTATTCCCGCACTTCGGGCACCCGTTCGCGTACTTCGCGGCCGCCTGCTCCAGGTTCACCTGGCAGATGCTGGCCAGAGTCGACAGCCATGCCAAGCAGTCGGCGAACTCCTCTTGCAGGGCCGCCTGGTCGCCCGACCTTACCGCTCGCGCCAGTTCCCCCACCTCCTCCACGAACCACCTGAACGTGCCATCCAACCCCCGAGCGCTGTCTTTCTCGAGGTAGATTCGCTCGATCAACTGCTGAAATTCGCGCACTTGCATCCATGCCTCCCGTGCCGCGGCGGGCTATCCGGCGCTCCGGCGAGCAGGCGCTCTGCCCGGGCGCGGTTGACACCCCTAACGCTCCCACTATAATACGGTTGTGACTGGCCCTGTCAAAGATCGGCCGCTCCAGTTGACACAGGGCGACCTCGCCCACATCGGGGCCCTGGTGACGCGCGCTCAAAAGGGGGATAGAGAGGCGTTCGACGCCCTCGTCGACCTCTACACTCCACAGGTTTACAACCTGGCGCTGCGCGTTACCGGCTCCCGCGAGGAAGCGGAGGACTGCGTCCAGGACGCTTTCGTTCGGGCCTTCTGCGCTCTGCGCAGCTTCCGGGGTGAGGCCGCATTCTCGACCTGGCTCTATCGCGTCGCCCTCAATGTGGCAACCGACGCGGCCCGCAAACGCGCCAGGATACCCCTCGCCGCCTCCGAACTGGCGAGCGAAGACGGCGGCGAACCGCCCCCGGAACTGGATCGGCTGGCGAGGGGAGCGGCCACCGACAGTCATGGGCCTGAAGTAGCCTTCCTTGCCAAGCAGCGGCGCCAGACTGTCCTCAAAGCCATCCGCCATCTTCCCGATCACCAGCGCGCGGTCGTCATCCTCTATGATCTTCAGGGCCTCTCCTACGAGGAAATCGCTCACATTCTCAAGACTCGGATCGGGACCGTGAAATCCAGGCTGAATCGGGCCAGACTGGCGCTCCGGGACTTGCTGGCGGCCGACCTGGAACTTCTCCGTGGGTAATCCCGTCTAACCTTAGGTTTTATAATGAGCTTCAGCCGAGACTGCAGGAAAAACCGACAGAGACTCCCTGAGTACGCAGAGGGAGGCCTTAAGCCTCAACTTCGCGCCGAGGTCGAGCGGCATCTGGCCGGCTGCCTGCAATGTCGCGCGGAGCTGCGTGATGTCACTATTGTAATCGGCGCGCTTCGCTCTATCGAGCCGGACCGCCTCCCCGACCACCTCCTTCCGCGGGTGAAACGCGCCGTCCATCAGACCATGAACGCGCCCACAGGAATGGGCCATTTCTGGGCGCGAATCTCCGTTCCCGTCGCCGTCGTCACTGCCGTTGCCGCGATTGCTTTTGTGCTCAAGGCCCCGATTCCGCACACTCTGACTCAACCGGCCACCGAGAAGGCTTCCCAGGTTGGCAAAGCGGCCGGCCGCGGTCGGTCGGCAAACCGCCGGTTGGGGCAGACCGGCCGGATGGCCAGAAAAGCCACTCCGGCGCCGAATCCCCCGTTTGGCATCCCCGGGGGCGGAGGTGGGGGCCCACTCACCTCACCCTCTATGGGGTCGAACCAAGCGGACAGCGCCCAGCCTGCCCCCGCTGCCGGGAAGCCTGAGGTCGCGCAGCAGAAAGACTCGTCGGGGGCCGCAGGCGTGACCAGTGAACAGTCAGCGCCGGCGCCAGCGCCGCCTACCGCACAGCCCAAACTTCAGGCGAAGGCCGAAATGCCGCCAGCGCCGGCACCCGACAAGGCTGAGGGCATCGCCCCGAAGACTGCCGCGCTCGGAGCGGCCGGCGGGGCCGCCCCTCGACCGGGATCCAGTGCGGCATTCGCCAAGTCTGCTGATTCGACCCAGTCTATCACCACGGAAGAGCAGGCTCCTCCCCTTTCCGTCTCCGCCCATGTTGGCCTGACTCGCAAGAACGGCCACAGCTCTGTCACGCTGCAGTTCGCTGACCGCGTCACCACTCGCGAGATGAAGATCACCATAGGCTACGGCTCCGCCACGCGTACGATTCACGTCAAGCCCGGGAGCACCGCCTCGATCGCGCTCTCCAGCAAGGACTTGGGCGCGGGCCCCTCCGCGGTGCCGATCACCTTGCAGGCCGGCGGCCGGAGCAGAAGCTACATCCTTTTCACCCCGACCCAGGCGAGGATGGGGGAGGTCGCTGCCGAGTCACCTCGTGCCATCTATGATGGGGTGTCCGCGAAGACGGTCCTGCTGCACCTCTCCGCCTTCACCGGGCTCATCATCCTCGCCGAGAAACCACTCGACCAGATGTTCGTGGGCGAACTGTCGGCCGGGCCGCCGAGCGATGCGGTGGAGAGGCTGGCCGCCGAACTCGATCGCACGGTCGCGAGAGAGAGCGAAGCCGTCTTCCTGCTCTCCGCTCGTCAGTAGCTGGAATCGCGGCAGGGCATGCTGCCCTTCGCGGCAAATCTCCTCCGCATGTTTGACCGCGCTCACTTCCGCCATCCTATCGCTGCCGCGCTCACCGTCCTCTGTGCCCTCGTTCTTGCCGCGCCAGCCATCGCCGGCCGTCCCTCGGTGAGACCTCAACTCGAGAGCGCTCCCGAGTGGCTGCGGCTGGCGGCGCTGTGGCAGACCATGCTGGACCACTCCTCCGATGTCGTCTACAGCCCCACCCGTTTCCGTGAACTGGCGAAGGATATCGATGCCATCGACGTCGATCTGGCCGCGCTGGTGAAGCGAGGTCTGCTGCCCAGGCCAATCAGCTCCGGCCTTGCGCGCCTTTTCCATGCCCGGTACTCGTACCTCCTCGAGCATCACTATACTGAGGAGTCAGACATCACCGTCACGGACATCGAGGCCGCGGTGGTGACTGCGCAATGGGTGGTCGAACTCCAGTTGGCGGCGATCCGCCAGGCCTCGCGGGGGCAGGAGGCGGAGCGAAAGACCATCGCGGGGGCGGAGGACACCATCGTCTGGGAGCTGTCGTTCCTTCAGGAGTACGAGGCGTTCAAGGGTGAAGCGGAGAAGCGCCGGCAGGCCCTGGCCGACAGGCAGGCGGCCGGTGAGAATGTGGATTTCCGTCCGTTCGAGAGCGAACGGATCAGGCGCTCGCTGAATCTGCTCGACGCCTATCGCAGCAGGCGGATCCCGATCTCTCGCTCGGTCAGGGAGCTGATGCCCTATCTGGTGTCGCTGACCACTCTGACGGGGCCGACCACTCCTTCCTCACCAGTCCCGGGCGGCTGATGCCATGCTCGGCTGGAATGTCGATCTCGGAATCGACATCGGCACCTGCACCACGCGCATCTACCAGCGTGGCGTAGGAATCGTGGTGGCCGAACCCTCTGTCGTCGCCCTCTCGCTCACCTCCGGCGATGTCGTTGCCGCGGGCAGCGAGGCGAAGCTGATGGCCGATCAGGGATCGGCCGAGGCCCGGGTCGTGTTCCCGATTGCGGGTGGCGTCATGGCGGACCACCAGGCCGGTTCCCTGATGATCCGAGCGATGATGCGGCGGGCACTGGGCAAGCGTTCTCTGTTCATGCCGCGGCTGCTGGCAGCGGTAACCACCGCGGCCACCCCCGTCGAAAGGGCCGCTCTGCTGCATGCCGTACAGGACGCCGGCGCCCGCCGCGTCCGTCTCGTCGATAGCACCCTCGCCGGGGCGATCGGCGCCGGGCTGGTGCCCACGGACCGCGCCTCCCGGCTGGTGGTCAGCATCGGCGGTGGAGTCACCACTTTCGGCGTAGTGGCTCAGGGGCGGCTGGTGTGGGGTCGCAGCCTCCGTTTCGGCGGCAGGGATCTGGACGAGGCGATTCGCAAGATGATGCGCAACCGCTACGGCCTCAGTCTCGCCGCCCCCACCGCCGAGCAGATGAAGCTGCGAGTCGGCGCCGTCATCCCACAGATGGCGCGCAGCCGCGCCACCATCAGCGGCGGCGAGGTTTACGGCGAATTGTTCCGAGACCTCGAGATCACCCTCGACGGCCTGCCCGATCTGCTTGCCCGCACCCTCGCCCCGATCATCAACGAGATCCACTGGTCGATTGCGGAAGCGCCCACGGAGCAGCGCGCCGAGATCAAGGCGAACGGCGTCCTCCTTCTCGGCGGCACCGCCCAACTCCAGGGGATCGCTCAGGTGATGCGGGAAAGGCTCGGCGTCCCTGTCACCCGCGCCCGCGAACCCGCCCACGCCGTCGCCCTCGGCCTGGGGGCTGCCCTCCAGGACTTCGCCAAACTCAGCACCGACGGGCAGAGGTACGGAGGGGTGGGGTAGTAAGCGCTGCCTGCGGGGGAGAGTCCTGCGATCCGCTCTACACTTGCTTGGCGAGGGAAACGATGCGTTCCACGAAACGGTTGACGGTGACCCTGGATCGTCGCCAGTATGCCCTTCTGAAGGACGCCGCTCACGCCGCTGGCGTCAGCCTCTCCCGCAAGACCCGCGACCTTCTTAAGCTCGCAATGGACTCTCAGGAAGACGCGTACTGGGTGAAAGCGGGAGAGGGACGTCTCGCCAGCTTCCGCGATGCTGAGGCACTGACGCACGAGGAAGCCTGGGGTGTTCCTCCGCGCTGATTTTTGACGCCGCCCGCGATTTCCTCTAAACTCAGGGCGCAGGGCAGGAGCGTGCCTCCTGCCCTCGTCAGTCGATTCCAGGCCTGGAGCCGCCCATGCCACACAACCTGACTCAGAAGCTCATCGCCTCTCACCTCGTCTCGGGCGATATGACTCCCGGGGCGGAGATTGCGATTCGCATAGATCAGACGCTTACCCAAGACATTACGGGGACGATGGCTTTCCTGCAGTTCGAGGCCATCGGCGTGCCGCGGGTGCGCACCAAGCTGTCGGTGAGCTATGTCGATCACAATATGCTGCAGACCGGTTTCGAGAGCGCTGACGATCATCGGTATCTGCAGACCGCGGCCGCCAAGTATGGCGTACACTTCTCGCGGCCTGGCAACGGCATCTGCCATCAGGTGCACCTGGAGCGATTCGGCGTTCCGGGTCAGACGCTCCTCGGGTCCGACAGCCATACCCCCACCTGCGGCGGGCTGGGAATGCTCGCTATCGGCGCGGGTGGGCTCGATGTGGCGGCGGCGATGGCGGGGATGCCGTTCTATCTCGCCATGCCGAAGGTGACGCTGGTCCGCCTTACCGGCGCCCTCCCCGATTGGGTGAGCGCCAAGGACGTTATCCTCGAACTGCTGCGCCGGCTGACGGTCAAGGGCGGGGTGGGCCGGGTGATGGAGTACGGTGGCGACGGGGCGGCCGGGCTTTCCGTGCCCGAGCGGGCGACGATCACGAACATGGGCGCGGAACTCGGCGCCACCAGCTCGGTCTTCCCCAGCGACGATCAGACGCGAGCCTTTCTCCGCGCGCAGCAGCGCGAGTCGGCCTGGAGCGCGCTTGCGGCCGATCCCGGCGCGGAATACGACGATGTGATTGAGATCGACCTGAGCCAGTTGCAGCCGATGGTGGCGAGGCCACATAGCCCGGACGCGGTGGTCCCAGTGACAGAAATCCGCGGCCTCCGGCTCGACCAGGTGGCGATCGGGAGTTGCACCAACTCCTCCTACCAGGACCTGATGACCGTTGCGGCGATCCTCGATGGGAAGAGAGTGCACCCGAACGTGAGCCTCGTGGTCTCCCCCGGCTCCCGGCAAGTGCTCGAGATGCTGGCGCGGAACGGCGCGCTGGCGAAGCTGATCGCCGCTGGCGCCCGTATCCTGGAGGCCTCTTGCGGGCCCTGCATCGGCATGGGCCAAGCGCCAGTGTCCGGGGGTGTGACCCTGCGCAGCTTCAACCGGAACTTCGCGGGGCGCACGGGCACCCGCGACGCGCAGGCCTATCTTGCCGGCGTGGAAGTGTGCGCAGCTTCGGCGCTCGCGGGCGAGGTGGTCGACCCGCGGTCATTGGGGACGCGGCCCGCAGTGCAAGCCCCCGATACCTTCCTGGTCGATGACAGCATGATCGTACCGCCCTCGGAGACGCCGGAGCAGGTCGAGGTGGTGCGGGGCC
>Ga0315273_10007941_pt1 | contig 13354 bp, 8 predicted proteins | sample YL17G02_0_MG_FD_205753 | JGI IMG/M metagenome (GOLD analysis project Ga0315273, IMG submission 205753) | Sediment microbial communities from Yellowstone Lake, YNP, Wyoming, USA - YL17G02_0 | ecosystem: Environmental > Aquatic > Freshwater > Lake > Sediment | place: USA: Wyoming | collected... | reverse complement strand
CCGGCTTCGACAAACTCGTGCCGGATCCGGCCGAGCGCCCGGTCCAGCACGGTCAGCGCCCACTGACGATCGAACACGGTCTCCGGCGTCGTCAGGTTCATCGGGGCAAGACGGTACCGCTGCTCGGCGTCGGCGAAGTCGAGCGAGAGCGTCGTGTGCCCGCCTCCCCGTTTGAGCGCGCGCTCGGAGGCGATGTGGTTCAACAGGAAATGCCGCGCCGAAGCGAGCAGGAACGACCGGAATCGGCCCCGGTCCGCGCGAGCCTTCTCGACATCGCGCCGCTCCAGCAGCCGCGCGAAGAATTCCTGCGTGAGATCCTGCGCGTCGTCGGCGTTGACCCCCTGTCGCCGGATGAACGCGTACAGCGGGTACCAGTAGGCGGCGCACAGCGCGGCCAGCGCAGCCCTGGCCTCTGGCGAGGACGCCTGGCCCGCAGCGCGCACGACGCTCCAGTGGGTGGTGGGGAACGAGCGACGACGGGCGTTGGATGGCATCCTGGATTCCGAACGGGGGGTACTATACTCCGGTCCCCACGCCCGTTGGCTCGAGGACCTTTAGCGAAGCTTCGCCTCAAACCGCCCAGCATGACCCGGCGGTTGTCTCACTCGCTTCGCTGGACGTCCGCCGTTTCTGGACCACGCCTTCGGCGTGGTCAACGACATCTTCCATAGCCCACCGTAGGAAGCCCCGAAGGGGCTCAAGACAGATTCCAGGGCGGTCGCGTGAAACTTGCTTCATTCGTCACGTCATCGGCCCTGGAAGATGTCTAGGCGGGATGAACCGTAATCGCGTCAACGACTTGTCCGTGCCGGAGGGCGACCGCTTGCGTGCGGGCGCGCCGTTCGCTGGTAGAATGCGCCGCATGACCGAGCCGCCGGTTGGTCCCGCCGCGTGGGTGCTTGCCGTCAGGATGGGATACGGCCACCAGCGGACCGCGCACCCGCTGCGCGGCCTGGCGCCCGGCGGCGAGGTCCTGTTCGCCGACGATTACCCGGGCATCCCCGATCGCGACAAGGCCGTCTGGCGGCGCACCCGGCGTCTCTACGACCTCATCTCGAACGTCCAGCAGGTCCCCGTCGTCGGCAACGCCGCCTTCTCGGCGTTCGACGTGCTCCAGCGCATCCTGCGTTTCTACCCGCGCCGGGACCTCTCGCACCCGGACTGGAACGTACGCGCGCTCTACGGGATGATCCGACGCGGCTGGGGGCGCGATCTCATCGACCGGCTCAGGGCGCACTCGCCGGTCCTGCCCATCGTCACCTCCTTCTTCACGCCGGCCTTCATGGCCGAACACTTCGACTACCCGGGCGACATCTACTGCATCGTGTGCGACGCCGACATCGCGCGCGCATGGGCGCCGCTCGCTCCCCGCGCGAGCCGGATCAAATACTTCGCGCCGACCCGGCGCGCTGCCGAGCGCCTGCGCCTGTACGGCGTGCCTGCCGACCACGTGGTTCTCACCGGTTACCCGCTGCCGGAGGAGAACATCGGCGGGCCGGATTTCGCTGTGTTGAGACATGATCTTGCCGATCGCATCGTCACCCTCGATCCGCAGCGCCGGTATCTCGAGCGGTACGAACCGCTGGTCGCCAACAAGGTGGGCCGGCTGCCCGCGGGGCCGACGCGTCCGCTGACGATCCTCTTCAGCTTCGGCGGCGCGGGCGCGCAGAAGGACATCGCGGCGATGCTGATCCGCGGCCTGAAACCGCGAATTCAGAAGGGCGAGGTCCGGCTGGTGATCTCGGCGGGCGTCAAGCCGGAGGTGCGCGACTACGCCTTTCACGCCGCCGAGGAGTGCGGGCTTCCGGTCGACGGGACGGGTGTCGACGTGCTCTTCGAAGAGAAGATCGCGGCCTACTTCGAGCGGTTCAACCTCGCACTTCGGACCACCGACATCCTCTGGACCAAGCCGAGCGAACTCTCGTTCTACTCGGCGCTCGGCCTCCCGATCGTGCTGGCGCCGCCACTCGGCTCTCAGGAGTGGGCGAACCAGGAGTGGCTGCTGCGGCTGGGCGCCGGAACGCGCCAGGAGGATGTACGGTACGTGGACGAGTGGCTGTTCGACCTCGTCGAGAGCGGCTGGTTCGCTGAAGCCGCGGTGGAGGGATTCGTCGAGGGCACTGCCGCCGGCTCGCTCGAGATCCGCGCGGTCCTCGAAGCAAAAGGGGTCGGGAGTAATTAGCCGTACTTACAATCTTGTATGACAGTTTTGTGATCGGAGCTAATTACTCCCGACCCCATTACGTCGCGCGAATCGCCCCGCGAGCAGCGCGTCAACGAACGCCACGATGGCTTCGGGGCATTCTTTCAGTGCCGAGTCGCCGAGGTCCACGTCTTCGCCCGGCACTGGGTGCCGTCCTGTCAGCACGTGCCACAGCGTCCGGCCCAGCGCGTGCATCACCGACGCTTCGCTAGGCCAGACGCGCTCGCCGGCTTGGTGAGCTGCGTAGTGTTCCGGCGGCAGGTACCCCCAGGTGCACGGCAGCTCAACGTTCTGAGCGGGCCCGACCGGCACGATGCCGCCCGGATCGACCACCCTCACCGCCACCCCGCCGGCAAGCTCCTGGCACAGCAGGTTCCGGGGTGTCACGTCGGCGTACAGGTAGCCCTGCGGCAGGAGCGTGCGCGACAGGTCAATCAACGCCGTCGTCGTCAGCCGCGCCAGCGTCAGAAGATCCGGCCAAGTCGCGGGCAGGCCGGACGCCAGCTCCACTCGCCTCTCGGCAAGCGTCGGCCCGGGAATCCACTCCATCACCAGGTACGGCTCGGTCTGGGTGATGGAGGTCCCACGCTCGGACAGGTGCAACGGGTTCGGCCCGCGGCACAGCGCGATCATCTTCGGCAGGCCGCGCTGGCCGTCACCGCCAAACCTGGCCAGCAGTTGTGCCTCGCGCTCGAGCCGGCTGCGCGCGCGGACAATGTCCGCATCGGTCATGTAGGCGGGACGATGGTAAGGCAGCGCGGCGAGGCGGGTGAGGACCGGCTGTTCAGCGTTGAGACGATCGTCGGTGAGCCACAGGTACCCGTGTCCGCCGAAGCCGTAGAGCGACTGCAGGACGAAGCGGTCCTCGATCACGAGGCCGCGCAGCTCGAGCAACAGGTCGAACAGATCGCCCAGGCCTTCGGCGGTCATCCGAAGCTGAAGCGCCGACTGCCTTGCGGCAGCCGCACCCGGCACGGAATCACGAAAGTGAGTCATCGAACGCCTTCAGAGCCGCGGAGTCCAGCTCCCGAAGCGGGTCGTCGCCGCCCTTGAGCCACGCCATCAGCACGGCATGCTGCGGCGGTGGGAGCTGTCGCAGGACTTCGGAGACTGTCGCCTGTTCGACACGTTCGACGAGATCTGTCAGCCACTTCATCCGGCCCTGCGACTCACCTCGCTGCAGCCACGAAAGGGCGAGACTGCGCAACCCCTCCGGCACCCCACCTCCCACCTGCGTGCTGCGATCGGCCTTCAGTCCCCGGTCTTCGTCCTCGTCCAGCGTTTCGCCACGCTCAACCTTGGCGATGGCCAGGTCCACCAGGGCCATCAACTGCGGGTCCGCGCCTTCCCGCCGGTAGATGGCCTGCCTGGCCCGCAAGGCGCGCAGTTGGGTACCGGGATCGTCGCGCCGGAGCGCGTCGAGCACCGCGCAGATCTCCGCCGTCACTTCGTCCACCTGCACAAGGTGCCACGGCTCGTCGCTGCGCCCCACGACGACGGCCGTCTCGACCGTCTCCAGCCCGCCGTCGCGTCGGTACCGCAACTCGGCCTTCCCGACCGCCTCCTCGGGCCCGGTCGCGGGCCGCACCTGCCCCTCGAACAGGAAGGTGTACCGCCGGCCGCGCTCCAGATTTCCCAGCTTGACCGAGAAGGTCTTCGAGCGCCGATCGACGGCCCCGAAGTACTGCGACCCCGGCTCGTACCGGAAGGCATCGCCCGCGATGACCGCGGGCGCGAACGTGAAGATGAATTCCGCCTCGCGGGCCATGATGCGGTCCGACAGCTCGCCGATGTGGCCGAAGGTGTCCATCACCGCGCGCGTGTCGAGGATCGGCTTCACGGTGCCGCCCGGCACGCCCTCCATGATGGCCTTCATCGAATCCAGCGCGAACTCGGGGCCGAATCCGTACGAGTGCAGTTCGGCCTCGAGCGCCCGGAAGCGCGGGTTCATCAGCCGGCAGGCTTCGGCGTCGTGCAGCTCCCCGTCGGTCAGGATATACACGCGGTCGGCTGCCGTGGGCATCTTCTGCCGTGCGTGCTCGAGTTGGTCGGCCGCGCGGCGCAGCGCGGGCGCGAGCAGGGTGCGATCGCCGAACTTCACGCCCGAGCGGTCGATCCGCTCGAGGAGCGCGGGAAGCTGCTTCCGACAGGCGGCAATCGGCTCCACGCTCGCCACGACGTCGCATCCCCGCGAGAACAGCACCATGGTCAGGCAGTCATCGTCGGACAGCGCCTCCACGAGCCTGGGGATCGCCCTGCGCAGCAGCGGGTACTTGTCCTCCCGGTTCATCGAGCCGCTGACGTCGAGCACCAGGCAGAGGTGGAGCGGCACAGACGTCACGGCCGTCGCGTCCAGCCCCTCGGACGACCGGAAGCTGACCAGCAGGCGGGCCAGGGCCTCTGTGGATCGCGGCAGGAACGGACGCTGGAACTGGTAGTTCACCTGGAAGAGGGCGGCCGGCGCGATCGTCGGAGCCCCGGCGCCGGCGCGCGTGGCCGCGCACTCCGCGCACCAGAACGTGGCACTGTCCTGGTGCCTGGTGCAGAGGTACGCGCGCCCGCAGTTCTTGCACCGGAACGTCGTGTCGGGCCGGTTGAACGTGCCGCAGATCGGACAGTGCTCGCCCGGGACGCCCGCCGGCGCCGCCGCCCCGATGTTGATCACGCTCGATCCGCCCGACGCGTCAACGGCAATGGCCCCGACGCGGAGCGCCTCGGGCGCCGCAGGCAGTTTCGCGCCGCACGCCTGGCAGAACCGGGCGCCGGCGACCATTGGCTGACGACATTGCGGACAGTCCATTTCGGTGCTCCTGGCTCGGCCGTCGCCCTCAGCGCGCAGTCGTCCTGGCCGCACCGCCCCACGCGAGTCGGTGGGATCAAGACTTCAAGAGGCAAGAATTCAAGAACCCAAAAACACTACTGGACGCACCGGAACCCGTTGATGAGGTTGCAGTACGCCGGCCCGCTCCCGATCCGGTGCGCCGCCCGCAAGTACCCCGGGTAGTCGCTCCGGGAGCCGCCCCGAAGAACGCGAGCACCGCCTGCGGCTGGATCTTCGCGCCCATCATCGCTCCGGTGCGGATAGCCACGATACAGCGTTGACGTCCACTCCCACACGTTCCCCAGGATGTCCGACAAGCCCCACAGGTTCGTGCGCTGACCGCCGCCCACCGGCAGCGTACCCTGCTGGTTGTTGTTGGCCCTGGTCCCGTCGAAGCTGTCGCCCCACCAGTAGGCCGTCGTCATCCCCGCCCGCGCGGCGTACTCCCATTCGGCCTCGGTCGGCAAGCGTTTGCCCGCCCAGGCGCAGTACGAGCGCGCCGCATACCAGCTCACGTAGATCGCCGGATGCTGTCCCTTCCCGGACGGGTACTCCGTCCCGTTCCAATCCGAAAGGTACGAACTCGTCGCGAGATCCGATCGCACACGGCCCTTCTGCCATTCCGGGGTCTGCTGCACGAACTTCTGGTACGCCTCGTTAGTGACCTCCGTCGCGTCCATCCAGAAGCCAGCCGTCGCGCCGGCGACGTGCAGCAGCTCGTCGCGGCTACGCCCGGCTTCCGTGTCCGGGCTCCCGACACGCATCTCGCCGGGGGGAATCCAGACCATTTCGCGGTTGTCCCTCGGCGAGGTCCAGTGCGTCCCGGCCGCCGGACTTGCGGGCCGCACGGCCGCCGTCTCGCCGGGTTGCCGGTCCGCCACCTTCTTCTCCGATGGCGGCGGCACGGCGCCGGGCGGGCCGCCTGCGGCAGGCGCGGCCCCGCCAGCCGCCTTGCGCTGCTCGTCCAGGCGCGCGCGAGCAAGCACCGCGAACTTCCCGTTTTTGTACAGGCGCAAGTACTCCTCGAGGAGGCTGGGATCCCGGCTGTCCCTCATCGACTCCCAGAAGGCCAGTTCCTCGCGCCGCGCCAGGTCAGGATCGGGCGCCGGCGCGCCCAGGCCGGAACACAAACTCGCCAACCACGCTCGACGTCGTCCAGGGCACCTGCCGGTCGCCGGACGCCCTGGCCACCGCGGCCCTCACGCGATTGAAGACGGCATCGAGGCCCAGCCCCGGCTCGCGCAGCGCGTCCACCAGGTGCTGCGTGAACAAGCCGTTTGCCGCAGCCGGGTTGTCACTCGCCGTCTGGCCGGGGGCCGTCGCGAACACAATGTAGCTGCCGCGGCCGGCTCCCATCGCCGCCCAGCCGCCGCCCGCGGCCGACCGCGTGGCCCGGAACGGGTTGCCGCGGCACGCGTCCAGCACAATCAGCACCAGCCGCACGCCCCTGTCCGCGATCTTCTCGTGCACGCGGCTCGCCGCGTACGCCTCGTACTTCGCGTCCGCCACGTCCACGGCGCTGAAGTCCACCGGCACGAAGTAGTTCTCTCCCTCGATCTGGAACCCGTGCCCCGCGTAGTAGAAGAGCGCCACGTCGCCGGTCCGCAATCGGAAGACAAAGGCGTCCACGGCGCGCTCGAACTGCGACCGGCGCAGGTCGAACGCCTCGGTCACGTCGAACCCGACCTCGCGCAGCGTCGCGCCCACCGCGCGCGCGTCGTTCACCGGGTTCTTGAGCGGCACCTCTGGGTAGGCGCTGTTGCCCACCACCAGCGCCAGGCGCCGCTCGGAACCGGCCTGACCGGAGGCGGTTCCCGGCAGCCGGCGATCTGCCTGCTGCACGGCGCCAGCGTGCGTGAGCGTGAAGATCCCGCTCACGAGGATGGCGATGAGCGCGTGCCTGGCGATCGGCATGGGCAACTCCGGAATCGCGGAGACGGCGCGATTATATCGGGATCCGGGCGTGCTCGGCCGGTTCATCTCCTGGCTGTCGCCCTGTTGCGGCGCAGTAACGTCTGGCGAAGCGTCGCCTCAGACCGCCGAGTGATGCGCCGCGTCATGGGCGAGCAGCCGCGAAACGGCCATCGACCCGAGCCTGGCTGTCAAGTCTGTCAAGCCCCGAAGGGGCCTGAGACAGATTCCAGGGCCGGTGGGTGAGGACCCGCTTCAACCTACACGACTGCGGCCCTGGAAGATGTCTCGCGGATCTCGTGTAGAATCAGCCGGCGTCGAACCGCCAACGGGAGGCAGGGCGTGAAGTTCGTGTGGCTCCTTCCCGGTCTTCTGCTCCTGCTCGGACAGGCCGGCCCGGACTGCGAGCGCGCCGCGCGGCTGGTCGCCGAGGCCAACAACCTCTCGTTCGACCAGGCGGGGCTCGCCCGCAAGGTGGAGTTGTACCGACAGGCGACCGTCCTCTGCCCGGCCCAGGCCGAAGCGCACAACAATCTTGGCGACACCTACGAGCGGCTCCGTCGCTACGATGAAGCGCTGGCGTCCTACCAGGCGGCGGCGAAGGCGAAGCCCGACTGGGCCTACCCGTACTTCGGCCTTGGCGATGTGCTGCGCGTCACGGGGCATCCCGACGAGGCCATCTACTATTACCGCAAAGGCCTCAAGTTCGCGCCCCGCGACGAGAAGACGCTCGAGTGGCTCGCCAAGCTCACTGCCGGCGAGCCCGCCGGGCTGGTCACATCCAGAGCGATCGGTGACTTCCTGACCGGCCGCAGCATCGGCGTCGTGTCGATCCCTCTTGACGAACAGCTCGTCCCCTTCGAGTTCGATTCCGCGTCGCTCCGCCCGGGCGCCAGAGCCCAGATTCGCGAGGTCGCGCACGCGCTTGCCGACGTGCTGGGCGGCACCCGCAGCATCCGCATTGCGACCGCCAGCGGGCCTCCGCTGATGGAGATAGCCGGGCACGCCGACGTGCGCGGCACCGCCGCCTACAACTACGATCTGGCGCTCCGCCGCGCACAAGCGGTGGTTGACGAACTCGTGACCGCTCACGGGATCCCACGCGCGCGCCTCAGGGCCACCAGCTACGGCAAGTCGCAACCGCTCTGTGGCGAAGACACCGAGGCGTGCCACGCCCGCAATCGCCGGGTCGAGATCCGGCGCCCAGGCGCGCAATCCGGCGCACAGAGGTAGAAGGTGCCCATGACCACGTGCCCGCGTTGTTGCAAACCCGTCGAGCCCGGCGCGCGATTCTGTGGCGAGTGTGGTCTGGAGTTGCCCGACGCGGTCGAGACTGCCGCGCGGGTTCACCAGACGAAGGGTGACGTCGGAGTGGACAGGAGCGTCAGCACCACCGACGCGTCCAGCCACCACCACGACCAGTCCAGCCGACAGGTGAGCAGGACGTCGGACGACCACTCGGTAAGGGACGACCACTCCGTCAAGGACGACCACTCGGTCAAGATCATCGCGCCGGGAGGGCATGTCACGGTCTCACAGAACCGGGACGGCCATGGCGACCTGCCGCCGGCACGCGCCGGCGGCGATCGCATCCTGATGATTGTGGCGATCGTCGCGGCGGTTGCCGTCGTGGTGATGGCGGTCGCGTTCCTGGTGTTTGTGAAGGCTGGCGTGACTCCCGCCACGCCTCCCGTCGCCGGACCAACGACCCCACCGGGCCAGGCCACCCCGCCGCCGTCCCAGCCCCCTGCAGCCGCGGCCACGCTCTTCGCACAGCCCGGACATGTCGCCGCGCAGGCTGTCCCGCCGGAATCGCCAGCCGCCTCTGAGGGAACGCCATTGCTCCCGGCCGCGACGCGTCCACTCGCCGACCGGCTGGGCGCCACCGTCGTCTATCGGCTGCCGTTCGAAGGCGACGCCGCGGAATCCGTGACCCGCTTCGCGATCCACTATCGCATCCTGGCCGCCGGCGCCGACGGCGTCGAACGCACCGTCCAGGACGATCAGGACTTCAGGACGAACGACCGTTTCCGCCTGGAGCTCGAGGCGAACTTCGAGGGCTACGTGTACGTGCTCGCCCGGGATCCCGAGGGCAGATGGACCTTCCTGGTTCCGGATCCGGAACGTCCCCCTGGCCACAACCGCTTCGGTCACTCGCCGCAGCGCTTGCCGGCGAACACCGCCGACGACCGGCGCTGGTTCGTCATGGAGGGACAGCCCGGCCTCGAACAGATGTACGTGATGGCCACGGCCAGCCCCGTCCCGGAACTGGACGCGATGTACGCCGACGCTGCCCGCCTCGACAACCGCGTGGCCGTCCTTCAACCCGAGCGGTTCCCCCAGCGCGCAGCCCTGACGTCCCCTGCCACCGACACGCGCTCGATTCGCATCGCCAAGGAACAGAAGACGGGATTGTTCGTGGATCTCGGTACGCAGGACCTGTTGCTGCTCGAGTCGAACGCCGAAGGCGGGTACGTCGCGCTGTTCAGCAACCACCCGGACGCCATACTCCGGTGGCTGATTGCGCTGCGGCACGTGGCGCGGTGAGTGCCCTGTCCGAGAGCCTCGCCGCGCTTGACGACTTCTGTGTCGTTGCGATGGGACTGCTCACGGTGGCGACGCTCTGACGCTCCTGCGCCCGCGAGCCATCACTGCCCCCCACACGTCGCCGGCGCGCCGGCGGACCGGCGCGCCGGATCAAGAATTCAAGAGGCAAGAGATCAAGAATCCAAAAACGACTACTGGACGCACCGGAACCCGCCGTTGAAGTAGCAGCCCGCCGGCTCGCTCCCGTTCCAGTACGCCGCCCGCAGGCCCCTCGGGCTGTCGTTCCAGGAGCCGCCCCGAAGAACGCGAGCATCGCTCGCGTTCGGATCCTCGCGCCCGTCGTTGGCCCGATACGGGTATAGTCGATGGAGAGTCGACGTCCACTCCCAGACGTTGCCCAGCATGTCCGACAGGCCCCACGGGTTCGCGCGACTAGCGCCCGCCACGGGCTCCGTGCCGCGCCCGTTGTTGTTCGCCTTCGCCGCGTCGAAACTGTCGCCCCACCAGTGCGCCGTCGTCGTCCCGGCGCGCGCCGCATACTCCCACTCGGCCTCCGTCGGCAGGCGCTTCCCCGCCCAGGTGCAGTACGCCCCCGCCGCATACCAACTGACCCATGCCACCGGATGATTGCCCTTCCCGTTCGGATACTCGGTCCCATTCCAGTCCTTCAAGTAGTCGCCGTTGTGGTACTTGCGGTCGATCCGGTCCTTCCGCCAGGCAAGGTTGGCCTGCACGAAGCGCTGATACGCCTCGTTGGTCACCTCGGTTGCGTCCATCCGGAAGCCGGGCGTCGTGCCCGCCGAGTGCAGCAACTCGTCGCCGCCGCGATTCGTTTCCGACTCCGGGCTGCCGATCCGCATCTCGCCCGGCGGGATCCAGACCATCCTGCGACCATCGCGCGGGCTCACCATGGCGACCATCCCTGACTCGTCGCTTGCGGTCAGCCGGACCACCGTGGTGTCACCGCCCCTGACCTCGGCCGTCTTGGAAACGAACCGGTCGCCGACTTTCGCGACAATCGCAGCCGGCCCCGCCGGGACTTCGGTCACCGTTGTCGGTGGGAGCCCGACCTGCCGGCCGCCCACCCACACCGCGCTGACGGGCAAGTCCGCCAGAATCGTCACCGCGCCGAGCAGACTGGCTGCCATGAACTGGACGCGCTCCGGTCCCCCGCGCAGGACCACGTCCCGCGTCAACTCGCCCGCCTGCGGATGCACCACGCCGACACGGTGCGGCCCGGCGTTGAGATTGACCTCCTGCGTGCGCAGCAACGGCCCGATTTCCTTCCCGTCCACGCGCAACCGCGCACCCGTCAGGTCGCTCTCGACCACGAGCGTGGCCGGCGCAAGCTGCAGCGTCGCCTCCACCCGCGTCACCTGCTTCGAGACGACGGCCTGCTCCGTTTGAGAGCTGCGGTAGAACTCACGCGTGATCTGCACCTTGTGAGCACCTGGCGCCACCGACTCCAGAGTCAGCGGCGTGACGCCGACCAGCGCTCCGTCCAGGTACACCTGGGCGCGATCCGGTGTTGACGTCACGTAGAGGAGGCCAGTCGACTCTTCCGCCGACCGTGTGCCAAGCGCGACGAGGCTGACGTTGAGTGTCGCGGTCTCGCCCGCGCGGACGGTCACGTCGCCGTAGTGCGGCACGTAGCCCGGCTGCACAACCTCGACGCGGTGTGCTCCGGGTTCGAGGTCCCTGACCGACAGATCCGCCTTGCCGCGCACGATGCCATCCATGATCACCTCGGCCCCGGGAGGCATGGTCGTCACGCGCAGCCCGCCGGTGACGGCGGAGAGCCGCAAGACAATAGGCTGCGCTCCAGCCGACGCCTCGACGCGCTGCCGCATCTCCGCGAAAGCGTCCTTGCGCAGCAGAAGGTCGTGCGTTCCGATCGAGAGTCCAGACACCGTGAGTTCGGGCGAGGCGACGCCGCGCAACTGCCCATCGACGAACACCGTGCCGCCGGACGGTTCACTGCGCACGACGAGGCTGGTCGTCGCCGTGCTGGCGGTGACCGGCTGGAAGAAGAAATCGCCGATCAGGCCATCCGACAGCCAGGGGATCTGGCGGCCGGCCGACGCATCGAACACACGACGCCGCACACGCCGGAACAGCTCACTGGCCGGCAGTCCCGGCGTCCGGATTTCCTCCAGCAGATTCGCCGTGAACACGCCGTTCGCGCCCGTGGGGTTGTCGCCGGCCGTCCCTCCGGGCGCAGTCGCAAACGCCACCAGCGCGCCATGGGCTTCAATCGCCGCCAGCCCGCGCGTGCCGGATCGCTTCGCGCCGAACGGATTGTCGCGACAGGCGTCCAGGATCAGGACCCTGACCCGGGCGGCCTGGAGCTTCAGGATGGCCTGACCGGCCGGGTAGGCCCGGTACTTGAGGTCCGCCTCATCGGCGCCTGCAAAATCGACCGGAATCAGGTAGTTCTCCCCGTCGATCTGGACGCCGTGCCCTGAATAGAAGAAGACGACCGCATCGGATGGACCGAGGCGCCCCGCCAGCGTGTTCACCGCCCGCTCGAGCGCCGCCAGGTCGGCGTCAACCACTTCGGCGACGTTGAAGCCGAGATCCCGCAGCGCGCCGGCCATGGCACGTGCGTCGGCGACGGCGTTTCGCAGCGGCGCCGTGCGATAGCTGTTGTTGCCGATGACGAGCGCGAGCCGGCGCTCCGGCGCCGCTGCGCCCGGAGGCGTCGGCAGGCGGCGGTCGGCCTGCTGCGATGCGCCCACGCCGCCGATTGTCAGAACCGCCGCAGCGAGAGCACTGATGGCGACGTGCCTGCTCATGCGTATGGCCTCGAATATCGAACAGGGGCATGGCGCAGACGTACTCTACTCCCGCGCACGCCTCGCCAAGTAGACATCCGTCACTCCAACACCATTCACGTTCGGGTGGGCCTGGATGACGCGTAGCGGCTTGCCCACATCGAGATCACAATCGCGCGCGAGCACCGCAACGCGTCCGCCAGCCGGCCAGATGAGAAGTGTGTTCCATCTGCTGCGACGACGAGCCGTAGATGTACGGCAGATTCTCCCACGGCGTCATCCAGCCGGCAAGATCACTCCCGTCATGGATCGTCACGCGGTACGCGTCCGATGGCTCGGCGCGGGGGTGCGGTAACGACGTCGGTGAGCAGGCCTGCTGACGCGGCCACGGGGCAGGCGGACGCGAGCAGGCGCAGACGGCGAGCAGGATCCCGAGTGCGCACACACACCCCCGACGCGGACCGGCGACGCAACGGAGCCGGGTGGGGCCGTCGCGCGGTTCACCGCAGGCAAGTGGTAGCCGGAACCGGCGCGGTCGGGCTAGAATGAGGCACGTGCCGGCCGCCGGTCGTATAACCACTCCGTCATGAGGTCGCCCATGGCCGTGAACCGTCTCGCAAAGGGCGCCGGCCGCTGCCTGGCGCTCGTCGTCTGCGCCGCAATGGCCGCCGTTGCGCAGCCTGCCCGGGCGCCCAAGGCGACAACAGCTGCCATCTGGCGGGAACTCCAGCCGGGGGTCGCGTACTCAACGCTCGTCCTCGATTCGCAGCCGAAGTTCGGAGACGGCCGGCTGCACGCGGTGCGCGTGGATCCCGCCCGCGCCAAGCTCCTCGTCGGTCTCGCCGGCCAGCACGGCCGCAAGAAGCGCACGGCGGCGGACTGGTGCTCGACGCTTTCGCTCGGCGTGGCCATGAACCTCGGGATGTTTCAGAGTGATGGCGTCACCCACGTCGGCTACCTGCGGAGCGGCGACTACGTGAACAACGCGCACTGGAACGAGTATCTCGGCGCCCTGGCGCTCGACCCCGTCGAGCCCGGGCTGGCGGCAGCCACCATCGAGGACCTCGACGAGGAGGGCGTCAGGCAGAAACTCGCCCG
>Ga0315273_10007940_pt1 | contig 13354 bp, 13 predicted proteins | sample YL17G02_0_MG_FD_205753 | JGI IMG/M metagenome (GOLD analysis project Ga0315273, IMG submission 205753) | Sediment microbial communities from Yellowstone Lake, YNP, Wyoming, USA - YL17G02_0 | ecosystem: Environmental > Aquatic > Freshwater > Lake > Sediment | place: USA: Wyoming | collected... | reverse complement strand
CGCTCGTGGCAGGCCTCGTATCTTCCCATGTCACGGGCGTATTCGCCGGCCTCGAGGGCGAAACGGGAGTTGGACAGAAGCGCGAGACGTCCGAATTCGAGTCCCAGCTCGGTCCCCCTTGCACGGATGTTATCGTAGAGTTGTGCTGCTCTTTGCGCGGAAAAACGGCGTGCCAGAGAGATGCCCGCGACGGGCGTCTCGGGATGGAGTTCATAGCCGAGCCAGGTCTCGGTGATATCGAACTTTTCTTTCAGACGGTCGACAAGACCCATGCCGATGTAGCAGTAGGGTCAGACGTAATCGGAAAATATCCGGATATTGAACTTCATGATCTCTTTCCTCCTTGATTTTTTTATGGGGGCGCCTCAGGCCTTTGCCTGGAGCGATCCGATGAAGACCTCCATGGCGGGACTGGACACTGTGGCGTCGGTCAGGACGTTGATGCAGGCCGGCCTGCCGGAGGCCAGGGCCCGCTCCAGGGCCGGCACGATCCCCCCGTCTTCCGTCACGAATTCGCCGTAGCCGCCGAGGGCCTCCACGATCTTTTCATAGTGCACGACGCCCAGCCCCGTGGCGACCACCCGCTCATCGCCGTAGGTCTTTTCCTGGCCGTGCTTGATCATCCCCCAGGCCTGATCGTTGTTGATGACGCACAAAAAGGGGACATTGTGGCGGACGGCCGTATTGAACTCCATGGCGTTCATGCCGAAGGACCCGTCCCCGTTGATGACGATGACGGGCTTTTCCGGTCTTGCCAGTTTGGCGGCGATCCCGAAAGGGACGCCAGTGCCGATGCACCCGAAGAGGCCCCCCGCGGCGATGATCACCGAAGATTTTTCCCGTGCCCGAAGTCCCACGGAACCGAAGTAGGAGGTGTCGCCGCCGTCTACGATATAGATGGCCTCAGGGTAGGTTCTGCGGACCTGCTCGATAAGGCGGCAGGGATGGATCGGGTCCGAGGCCTTTTCTCTGGCCGCGGCTTCCTTGACCAGCAGCGGCCCGTAAGCCTCCTTGAGCGCCCGCAGCCAGTCGCCATGCTCCCTTTTTTCGACCAGAGGATTCAACTGCCCGAGAACGACTCCCATATCGCCCACCAGGCCGGCATCGGCCGCCCGGTTGCGGTCGATCTCGGTGGGTTCGATATCCACGCGGACGACCTTCGCCTGGGGAAAGGTCTGACCGTACTGGAGAAGCCAGTTCAGGCGGATTCCCAGGACGATGACCAGATCGGCCCGCGAGAAGGCTGCCTGAGCGCCTAAAAACCCGCCATCGGCCAGGGAAAGCTGGTGGTCGTCGGCAACGGCCCCCCGTCCCGTATTGAGGAGCAGAAAGGGTATCCCCGTCTTTTCGATGAAGGCCGTCAGGGCCGCCTCGCAATCGCACAAGCCGATGCCGCTGCCCCCGATGATGAAGGGGCGGTCTGCCCCGTCGATGAGGCCCGCGGCCTTCTGGAGATCCGCCGGGTCGGCGGCGGTCCTGTAGATGCGTCCACCCCGGGGGGAATAGGAAATCCTTGACTCGTCGACCTTGACGTTCAGGATGTCGGGGGGAAGTTCCAGGAGGACCGGTCCGGGACGGCCGGCGACGGCGTGGCGAAAGGCCTTGGCGATGTATTCCGGTATGCGTTTTATATCGTGGCACAAGGCGGACCATTTCACGAGCGAGCGCACCATATCCGCCTGGTTCATCTCCTGAAGTGCCCCCCGGTCCCAGTCCCGGATGGGGGCCGTGCCGCTGATCAGAATCAGGGGCACATGGTCGAACCAGGCATTCACCAGGCCGGTCAGGGCATTGGTATACCCCGGTCCGGCGGTAATCAGGCAGACGCCGGGATGATTGCCGAAGATGGACCAGGCATGGGCCATCATGGCAGCCGCCTGTTCGTGGCGGACGTCGATGATCCGGATGCCGTATTCGAGACAGCCGTCGAAGATCCTGTCGATGTGGCCCCCGGCAAGCGTGAAGAGCGTGGATACGCCCTCGGCCTGGCTGAGACATTTGGCTACGAGATGCCCCCCGTAGATTTCACCCATGAGTTCCTCCTTGTCCCATTATCGATTCATGTCTTGACGATCTTCCAACAGTTCCCGGAATCGCTTTTGCCCCTTTCCCTGCTTTTCATTTCGCGACAGCCGGGACGGGACGGCGCAGCGTAATGACCATGAGCGAGGCCATAAGGGCGGCAGCGACGCAGCTCGAGAAGGCATAGAAGTAACTGCCGGCCGCGCTGTAGATCATGGCGGCCAGGATCGGCCCCGTGGCGGTCCCCACTGCACCGGCCATGAGAACGATGCCATAGATGGTTCCGAAAGAGCGCAGGCCGAAGAAGTATCCTACAATGATGGGCTGAAGCGCCAGTTGTCCGCCCATGGAAAAGCCGAAGACGACGGCGAAAACCCAGACCATCGCCATGGACTTGGCGAACAGCAGGATGAGAATGCCCAGGGCCTGAAGGGCGAAGCAGAAGGCCGTTACGCGCTTTGGCGAGAAACGGTCGCAGATGAGCCCGATTACGATCTTGCCGATACCCCCGATCAGGCCCGTTACCCCGAGGGCGACAGCCGCTGCCGTCAGGGGGATTCCCATATCGGTGAGGAACATGATCTGATGCTGGAGCACCGCTCCGACCCCGAAATATATCAGGTAGAAGGACAGGCAGATCAGCCAGAAGACGGCTGTCCGGCTTGCCGTTCCCAGGGTCCAGTCCGCTCCTGTCTCGTGAGGAATAGGATTTTGGCCCGCTGCGGCAGGGTTGGACATGACTGAACCCGGGATGTCCCCGTCGGGCAGAAGCCCCAGCTCCTGGGGGGTGTTCCGCATCGCTAAGAGCATGGGCGGTACGACGAGAACTACCGTCACGACAGCCAGAAAGAGATAAACGGCCCGCCATCCGGCCCAGGCCAGGATATAGGCGCCGGCAGGTGTAATGGTGAAGGCGCCGAGCGACACGCCGGCCATGGCAATACCGATGGCCATGCCGCGCTTGCGGGTGAACCAGTTCGTGATGGCCGTGTTGACGGGTACGGCGCCGCAGGCCGAAAAGGACAGGCCCAGGACTAAGTAGAGAAAATAAAACTGCCAGAGGGCATCGATCCTGCTGAGCAATGCAAAGGCAATCCCCGCGGTGACGGCGCCGGTGATGATGACTTTCTTTGGCCGGTACAGATCCGCCAGCCGACCGATCAGGGGGGCGCTGAGGCCCACGGTAAGCAGATAGATGGTGATGGCCCCGGCCACCTGCACCCGGTTCCAGCCGAACTCCGCGAAAAGCGGTTTATAAAAAATTCCGAAGACATAAAAAGCGGCTCCTGCATGGACCAGCATTGCCGGAAACATGGCCGCCACATTCCACCAGCCGTAAAAAACCTTTTTCCCCACACCCTTTCCTCCCCATGGATTACGGAAACGCCCCCTTTGCGCTTCCCTTCCCTTCAAGGGAGAGGGTCGCGGTGGGTCCCCGGATCGGTCTTCATTGTCATATCAGCGGGGCCTCGTCAAGGTGCATTTTGTGGGGGGTCGCCCCCCCCATATATCCATGGCGAAAGCGCTCTCCGAGGCGCCGGGGAGGCGCCCTGGGGATATTGGTGCGACCCTTGGCGGAGATACGCCTCCGGTCTGCGGGGATACCGATATTTTCGCAGCTCAGGCGGCGGCAAGCCGCCGGCTGCGTTTCTTCAGCCGGCTGATATGGCTCCGGAGGGTATCGACCCGCTTGTGATTCCTCGCCTGGCGCGCCTCCATTTTTTCCTCCTTCAGCCGGTTGATCTTCTGTTTCAACTCCGTCATGCTCAGGATCGATTCCCCGGCCTTCTTCGTCGCCGGCTCCTCGTCCTTGATCCCGCGGTGCTCCTTGATCAAGGCCAGCAGCTCTTCCTTCTTCATGTCGAGGACGGCCACCGATCTCGGAATATCGCGGGCGATCTCCCTAAGTTCCGTAATGGTCATCTTGTCCAGAGATTTTTCCTCATGTGCGTGCTTTTTCTTCAGTTCTTCCGCCATCATCCGCTCTCCTTTCCCTCGTCTTGATCTCATTACCCATCGGTCAGGCCTCGGGCTGCCTGGATTTATTCCGCGCCTGCCGGGTGGAACCGCTGATGATTGTCTATACCGGCATAATGCCTGATGATTCTGGGAATGGTGTAGGTTGCCACCTCCCGGCTCGATCCGCCGCAGAGGATTGCCACGACTTTCCCGCCGCAGAGCCTGTCTGCCTCGGCCTTGGCGATTCTGGCGATTTCGAGGTGACAATCCCTGCTGAGGCCCTTGTCTCCGTATTCGCCCCTGGTGGCGTCGTAGCCGAACTCCCAGAAGATCATTTCCGGCCTGAAGGCCCGGACCTGCGGCACGAAGGCTTCCCGGAAGCGCGAGAGATAATGAGCGTCGTTGGTCACATAGGGGACGGACACATCGATATTGCCGTTTTCGTCATGATAGTCCTGGCAGCAAAGGCAGATGTGCAGGACGTCCCGGTCGCGCTGGAAGATATCCCTTGTACCGTCTGCATGGTGACTGTCCGTATCGACGATGGCAAATCGCTGCAGTCCCTTGCCCCTCAGGAAGGCGATGGCCAGGGCGGCGCCGTTGAGATAACACATGCCCCCGAAAAAGTTTCTGCCCGCATGATGGTCGCCGTGGCCGGTGAAGACAAAGGCGTTGTCGATGCGCCCCAGCCATATCTCGCTTGCCGCCTGGACGCTCCCGCCGGCCGAGTAAAGGGCCGCCTCAAAATAACCCGTCTTCTTGACCCGCTCCACCATCGCCTGACTGTGAACCTTGTAAAGAATCTCGTCGGGAACGGGTTGCATGTAGGAGTCGCCTTCGGCCTGCTGGTAAACACCGTCATAATAGGAAACGTTGTGCTGATCCAGGATACCAACCAGAGCCGCGGGAAAATCCATCAGGCGGGACCCTTCGAAATAGGGAAGAAAGATCCCCGTCCGCTTCCGACTGATCTCCTTTTTTCCTGTGGATACGTTCATGTCCTGTTATCCTCGGCGTAAGCTCAGGCGCCGTCGGAATAGTTTGTCGGTGTGAAGATGAGAGGAATTCTAACATCATTGACAGGGACATTCAACGTCAATCCTGTCTTCATGGCACCCTAAAGAACGGGTATCCCTGCTGATATATTGGTTGATATTTCTGTTGACACGTCGATGCCCATTTCCTATTCTCTAAGGACATCAACGGGGATACCGACCGAAACCCATCAGAGAAGAGGAGGGAACCATGAACGTGATTGACGCCATCAGGAAACGCAAGAGCATCAGGGGATACAAGCCCGATCCCGTCAGCATGGGGATCCTGGAAGAAATCCTGGAGATCGCCACCCGCGCGCCTTCGTCGATGAACACGCAGCCCTGGCAGATCGCCGTCCTTGCCGGGGACGTCCTCGACAACATCCGCAAGGGGAATGTCGAGATGCTGAAGGCTGGCAAGATGCCCGGCAAGGACATTCCTTTCAAACCCTACGAGGGCATCTACAAACAGCGCCAGGTGGACCTGGCGAAAGACCTTTTCCAGGTGCTGGGTATCGCCAGGGAAGACAGGGAGAAAAGGGATGCCTGGATGCAGCAGGGCTTCCGCTTCTTCGACGCGCCGGCCGCCATCGTCCTTTCCGTGGAGGCATCCACCGATCCGCCGACGGCCTACTCCGACGTGGGCGGCCTGGCCCAGACCATCTGCCTGGCGGCCCTGAAGTTCGGTCTCGGCACCTGCATCATGGGCCAGGGCATCATGTATCCGGAGGTCGTGAGAAGGTTTGCCCCGATCCCCGAGTCGCAGCGGATGTACCTGTGCATTACGATCGGTTATCCCGACGGGACTGCAGCGGCCAATAAAATAGAGTCGAAACGGGAACCCCTCGCAAACAACACGGCCTGGTACGGTTTCTAATCCCCGGCCTGGACGTGTCCTGGGAGATGAAGTTTTGCCATTGTGAGGGGCTGATATGCGAAAGCAGAGAATTTTAAAATCGAGGCGGTCCATCGGCGCATTCCGAGGCGTTGCGGGGGAAAGACCCCAGCAGTGGGTTCTGGTGAATCCGTCCGGCAGTGTCAAAATCGAATATGTGGAGCCGGCCCCACGTCCCGTGACACTGGAAGGCAAAACCATCGTGCTTCGCTGGAACCTCAAGCACAATGGCAATCATTACCTGGACAGGATTGGCGAGTTGCTTTGCGAGAAGGTGAAACTCTCATGACGGCCTGCCGTCACAAAGGGGGATGAAAATTGCTTGGCGACCCCACCCGCACCCTAACCCTCCCCCGTCAAAGGGGGAGGGAAATAGGATGCCATTATTTCAATATGTTGAATGTGCATTTTCGAGTGAAAGATGCGAAAATCGTCAAGCTCTATGAAATAGATCCTTCGACCAACATCGTCAGTGGATCGCTGCAGGAATCGGCGCGGATAGCGCGGGTGATCGCCGATCTTGAAGCGGATATCGTCATCGGCGCCCAGGGCGACTGAGGCTCCTGCACCTCGTGGCTGGTAGTTGACCAGGCCCAAGTGGAGAAGCTGGGAGTACCGACTGTGACCATCGTAACGAGTGCCTTCGTTCCTCTTGCCCGTAGCACGATGGAGAGCCTGGGTTTTGCCGATATGGCCTTCGTCGAGGTCGCCCATCCCCTGGGCATGATCCCCCTTCCGGAGATTCACGCACGGGCGGAGCAGTCGCTCACCGCCATCCTGAAAACGGCAGCGGAATGGAAGCCCGCCGCGAAAGACCGCCAGGACAGCGGGGTGCCGGCCTATCCGGCGGAGAGGATCACCTTCAAAGGGACCTACGGGGAACTCAACGACATGTTCTATGAGCGGGGCTGGTCCCTGGGACTGCCGATCATCCCGCCGACTTCGGCTGCCGTCGCTGCAATGTTAAAGGGCGCCGCGCGCAAACCCGACGAGGTGGTCTGGGTTGTGCCTCCCCGCATGGGCCGGTTGACGATGGAACTTGTCGCCACAATCGGGGTCATGGCCGGATGCAAACCGGCCCATATGCCGCTGCTGCTCGCCATCGTGAAAGCCCTGAGTCATCCTGATTACGACTGGCTGGGAAGCGCGACGACCACCGGCGCGACAGCGCCTGTCATCATCATCAACGGCCCGATCCTGGATGAGATGGGCATCGGTTATTCGACGGGCGTCCTCGGGGGGCATCAGCCTGTAAATATCGCTCTGGGATACTTCGTGAACCTCCTGGGGGATATCGTCGGCGGTTCCGTTCCCCCCGACGTGGACAAGAGCGCCCACGGCAGCCGCGGCGACCTGGTTGCCCTCGTTCTCGGTGAGAACGAAAGCGCGAATCCCTGGCGCCAATCCTATGCCGTGGAGCAGGGATACAATCCCACGGACAGCGTCGTGACCGCCTTTTCCGCCTATCCCGGCACGAACAACACCGATCATTCCAGCACCACCGGCCGGCAACTGCTGAACACGATCTCCGTCGGAGCCGCCGCCGTGGCCTGCGGGATCACCACCTGCCTGACGCGATACGAGGACCCTTTCTCGGTGACCAATATGGTCAAATATGTCTTCCTGCTGCTCGGGCCGGAACATGCGGACACGATTTTTCGGGAGTTTCCCACAAAAAGGGCCGTCAAGGAGTATGTAGTCAAAAAAGCGGCCCTGCCCCACTGGGGTTATGCCCCGCAGCTCTGCGAGCCCCCGGAATCTTTTGGTCCCCGGACGCCGGACACGATGATCCCGAGGTTTTCGAGGCCGGAGTGTATACATATCGTGGTCACCGGCGGCCCCGGAAAGCAATCCCAGATCTGGGCCCCTTTCCCGACGTGCTCTCGTCCCGTATCCATTCCGGTGACGGATTAGCTTTTAACGCGGATTTCATCGGAGGCCTTCTCCCACAATTGACATAACCTGCAGGAGGGCGTAGTTTAATTCCGTAATCCGTGAAAATGCAGACATCTTATCGAGTCATCACAAGAGGCGTTTTATACGGGTCCGTATAAAACGCCAGAATAAAATCGGCTATTTATGATAAGTATTTGATATATTTGCAGTTACATAAAATATTATGCTTGCATTGCCGGTGTTTTATACGGCAAATATTGCGGTGTTTGAGTTTTTATACGGACCCATCTAATCATTGTTAGCCGATCAAAAAGTGACGACAGAATTATGGGAGAAGACATGACACGACCTGCTCAACTTGATGCAACATACGTCAATCGTCTCGTTCAGTTACCATATGGTTTGCAGGTTAGCGAGGTTGAGAAAGGCATCGCAGAGACATATAGGCTCTTTCACGGTATCAACGACTTTCTTATTCAGGGTGGGTTTCGACCTCTTGAAGAACTCTTACTCGGAAACTCACTTTCAGGTATTCTTTCCGAATTCCTGGTCAAAAATATTGCTCGCGCGTCACAAACGTTGGAGGCCAACATGAAAGTCGGCGGTCATCCCGACCTACTCCCCAAGGGACATTACTCATCCAATCTCGTCTTGAAAGGTGACGAAGGAATAGAGGTCAAATCGTCAATCCAACGTGGAGGTTGGCAGGGACACAATCCAGAGGACTGCTGGTTGATGGTGTTTCGTTACGCTATAGGTGAGCAGGATAATGGTGAAATTGTTCCTCTGACGTTTCATGAGATTCTATGTGCCAAACTTGTTCGCAAAGATTGGTCATTCTCAGGTCGTAAGGGTGAATCTCGAAGGACGCCCACTGCGTCTATAACCTCAACAGGGGTTGAGAAGCTTCGAAGCAACTTTCTTTACCGCCTTCCCGGTGTCGGGATAGGCCGGCACCGAGACATCTTGGCAATCACAATCAGATGAATCGCGTTATCATGAAATTGCCTTCAATCAAACAGGGTCCGTTGGACGATTGCGTTGGACTTCTCGAAGCGAATAGGTTCCTCTTTGAGTTGCCCATTAGGAACCAAAGCCGCCAGCCTCGGAATTGCCTCTTTTGCCATGGTGAAAAACTCAGGATCGCTTTCGATTCCAATACTGGTGTAGCCTACTGCGAACGCAGCAGCAACGGTCGAACCTCCACCCATGAAAGGATCAAGGACTACACCTTGCCCAAGGGGCAAGGCTGCACGCACAATTTCACGCATAAATCCCTGTGGCTTGAGGGAGGGGTGTGGGGCGATCTCACGTTCAACGGAGCGTGTCGGAGAGCTTCGAATGACATCACAAAACGGTTGCTCCAAACCAATCCTACGAAGACCGCCCGTCTTCCACTTACGAAGATTGTCCTGAACTCGGCCCTCGCAAGGTTTTCTGAAGAGGCCCCAAGGTTCCCAACACGATCGAGGCATGACGGTTACGTCTCGAAACTCATCATGTGCATTCTTGGGACGGTCTCCGCCGCGAAGAGTTTGAACCAGGCGAATGATCTCACCACGCTTTTCGAAACCCGTTTCAATAAGGGCTGTATAAACAATTTGCGAGAGAAGCGGGTTGGTGGCTATGAATACATGCCCCCCTGGAACGAGAACCGCAAGTGCCAACTTGCCCCACTTCCGAAAAAACTCTGCGAGCTCATGTTTCTCATCGTTTTTGAGAACGGTGAACCTAGGCAACGGACGACGAACGCATCCACCAATAGCAGGAGGAATCCTCCATACGCCCCCACGGCCATTCCTGAGTTTGGATTTCTCAATGTCCGTGTATTCCTTCAACCCATAGGGTGGATCTGTTACAATGGCATGAATACTTTCGACTTCCTGCCCCTTCATCCACTCGAAGCAATCCCCCTGTATAAGTTTGTAGGTTGCTTCATTTGTTTGAAAGGCCATTTGTGGTTCGGCGACAGCCGTTGCAATTCCGGTTCTTTCTTTCGTTTCATAACCATCGTCCTGGAGTTTTTCTCGCAAAAGCGATGGCGCTTTCGTGGGGAATTGCCTAAAAATATCTCGGATATCTCCTGGCAAATAACCGGCCAGGATCAAGAGAGAATCAGGGTCAGTCCCGCATGCCTCGGCAAGTCGCCGGACCGCAGCCTCCGACGGGCGAGCCTTACCCCCCTCAAGGCGAGAAATATATCCCTTGGAGACATTCAGTTTTTTCGAAACTGCGGTTTGGCTTAAGCCACACCCAATACGGACAGATTTCAGTTGTTGTCCAAACTGATGCATGTCAAGGTCCTCGTTTCCAATTACAGGATGTTTTGTTAATTAGATGGCGGGCAATATAACGTAGTTTACCAATTAAGTCAACCTTTTTCTTATTGAGCGAAAGGTGATTGCATCAAAGATAGTAACGGCTAACCATCCAGTCCACCGGACGGCAAAAAGCCGCCGCCGGTGACCGGCACGTGTGTGCCAGGCATGGAACAAAATCGATCCGGATCAAATCAATCACGGAGGAGAAGAACTTGCTCAGGGATCTGTATGCTCGCCTCCTTGGCAAAAGAAAGCCCCAATCTGGCACTGACCCAGGTGCTCAGCTCTCGTACGCCACCGAGTCAGGCAGCATGGCTACGGACGATCTGAGCTATGCAGCAATAGCAGCGACCAATGCTGCAGACTTCGGCCAAGCCGAGAAGCTATGCCAGAAACTGCTTAATTACTTTCCGTACGTGTACGATGGTGTCTCAGTTCATCTGTTTACATCCCTTGGACAGACGATCCCGCCCGAGCTCGCTGAGTTGCGTCGTAGGCAAATGCTTGCCATTAGCAGCATTCAAGACTCTGACAGTGCCATTGCCAAAGCACGGGTCGCACGAGAACACCTTCAGGAAATTATTTCGAAGTGCGCAGTAATTTCACAGAAGAACTTCGCGTTCAAAGGGGGCACTTCCGGTTCCCTTGACGCCGAAGTTGCGGCGGTGCTAACAGAGTATGAAGCGAGGTCCGAGCCCGTGACAATCGATGAAGTTGTTGGCATTGCAGTGGCCAGGATCTATGCTCGCTTGCGGCTGGCGCAATTCGCTCGTGCGGGTGACGAATGCTTACACATTGTGACGCGAGGGCGCTTCGCGATAGCAGAGACTGGAAACTGTGCGGTCGATTGTGTCTTTGATCCACGTTTGCGTGCAGTCCTGTGGTTAAAGGCCCGAGCCCGGGGCGGATCCCTGGGAGACCTGCTGTCCGTCGAGAAAGCGTACGGCGAAGTCAGTTCCATCGATCCAGCCGGAGGCGTGGTCCGAACCGTGTTGCTAAAAGATACTGACCGCCTGCGACTCCTGCCAGAGCATGCCCTGCACAGTGTCGTGTTGGCCTACAATACTGGTTCGTGTGGCCACGCAGTGCGGATTGCTGCCCTGGGAGACAACGGCATCTGGGCGATGGAAGGAAATTACGACGGGGCACTCCGAGTTGGAAGGTTTGTGCCGTTTTCTGAACTGACTACCGCATCTGGTCAGATTGTGCTGTTGCACAGACGACCGATTGATCGGTTTGGGCTCTTTTCCGACGCACCAGATGATCTCAGTACGGACACCGAACTCCTAACTGCGTTGGAAGGTGTTATGGCAAAGACGGGCAAGACAGAGTTCTTCAAAGTCGAGGAAGCTATGATAAGACACTTTGTTGACAATCCAGCAATGTGGCACCAGATGGCTTCTATTGTTGGAACTCTGCCAGTGCTCAGGATGCGGACAGTAACGGCCTACGACATGGTCCGGCAAGAGGATGTCGTGGCGGCAGTACCCTTTTTGGGCGGCCACAAAACAGAGGAAGTCGTAGAGCGCTGGCTTGACTATGCGGCCAATAGCCCGACCGGCCTCATCGTCGCATTTGGGCCTTCTGAGATAGGCAAGAGTCTCGGTGGTCGATCACGATTGCCTGAAAGCGTAATGAGGGAAATCGGTGCACCACAGGACCCGGAAGGACGACATTACTTGCCCCTCGACACCCTTACGGAAATCGTCCGAAAGCACGATAGCAAAAAGCACACCGAAGATCGGAGGTACGAGTTCGGACTCGTTCACGGGTTAACGCGGCAGCAATTCGCCGATCTGGATGAGGACTTGAAGAACCAAACATGGATTCTGACGCCGCAGACAGCTGACGACGGCACTCCAGTTGTTGTCGAAAGGTGTTGGGAATTGCATGAGATGAAGATCCTGGCAGATCAACCCGGCGTCCTGGCTTCGGCAGGTGCCGGCTCGGAGTCCGTGAGCATATTCGATTTGCTGAGCAATCCACTCCGTAGTCTGGTCATTGTTGGCCTTCGGATCTTCCTGCAGCCGTTTGTGGGGACGGAGTGTGAGGTCTCTTCAGCAGAGCGTGACGTCATTAATTCAGTCGGCATTTTTTTACGGGATCGGTCGGACTGAAAGCAGTCCCGCCATTTTTCGGGTTCATCATGCGGTAGCGCACACGAAAACGCCTGGGGTAAAGAGGGTATAATTGACAAACCGGCTAACCAAAGGATCAACCTGACCGGTATTCCGCTGATGCTCCATACCGGCAGGTTATCCTTGCCGTTAGCCATCAATAGAAATTGACAATACCATATCGATCATGATATCGTAATACGAAATACATCGATGGAGGATTTGGTATGCAAACAGTAATCGTATCACCGAAATATCAAGTCGTTATTCCTAAGGAGGTAAGAGAAGCATTGAATCTACGTCCCGGTCAAAGAATGCAGGTTGTAAAACATGAAGGGCGAATCGAGTTTATACCCGAACGTGACCTTAAAGAACTCCGCGGATTTCTGAAAGGCATCAATACGGAATTCAAACGTGAGGGAGATAGGGTATGAATATTGTCGATTCGTCCGGATGGCTTTCCTATTTTGCGGACGAGCCTAATGCCAAGCACTTCCTGACTCCTTTGGATGATGCAGCTTCACTTGTTGTCCCAACGGTAACGATCTATGAGGTGTTTAAGGTAGTTCTTCGAGAATCCAATGAGAATGATGCGCTACAGGCGGCTGTTGCCATGCAGAGAGGAACGGTTGTGGATCTGACAGCCCCTCTGGCGATTGCCGCTTCAAAGCTAAGTTTGGAGTATAATCTTCCAATGGCGGATAGTGTTATTCTCGCAACAGCAAAAAAATTCAATGCTATTCTCTGGACTCAGGATTCAGATTTTGAAAAGATCTCGGGGGTAAAATATTTCCCGAAAAAATAGCAATTGGCTAACCTGTCAGTCCACCTGACTGGTGTTTCGCTACGCTTCACACCAGCCGGTGACTTCGTCGTTGGCAATGAGAAGTCAAGGACAAGCGATGAAACCTTCTATCGACAGGACGGAATTCGGGAGCATCACGATATCGGGCGAGCGCTATGAGCACGACGTAGTGATCCGCTTGCACGGCAAGGTGAAGAAACGAAAGAAGAAGCTTTCAAAGGCGAAATACGGAACGTCGCACAAGGTATCCCTCGAAGAAGCGGAATACATATTCGAAACGGGGGCGAAGCGACTACTCGTCGGGA
>Ga0315273_10007939_pt1 | contig 13355 bp, 7 predicted proteins | sample YL17G02_0_MG_FD_205753 | JGI IMG/M metagenome (GOLD analysis project Ga0315273, IMG submission 205753) | Sediment microbial communities from Yellowstone Lake, YNP, Wyoming, USA - YL17G02_0 | ecosystem: Environmental > Aquatic > Freshwater > Lake > Sediment | place: USA: Wyoming | collected... | reverse complement strand
GCCTCCTGCCCCGCACGGAGGCGCGCCGTCTGGGCCACGAATAGCGTCCGGGCGCCGCGTGAGGCCGCGACGGCGATCGTGGAACGCAGGTTGCGCTCGTACACGGCCACGGCTTCCGCCGGAATGTCGTCGCGCTTCGGACCGCCCTCCCACGCGTACGAGGGGGTGTATCCCTCCGCGGTCGCCGGCTCCGCCCGGGGCTTCAGGCGACCGCGCAACCATTCCAAGAACACGAGGCGGGACACGAAACGCACCGGGACAGGGGCCGCGCCCGTCACTCTCGGAAGAATCTCCGCGTGCCCCTGGCTGTAATCGGACGCGAAGGGAACGTGCCCGGCGGGCTGCAGGTCGTTCACGCCCGAGAACACGACGACGAGGTCGGGACTGAGATCGATATCCCGCGTCGCGAGCGACAGGAGGCTCTCGAGACTCGTCCAGCCGGGGAAGCCCCCGTTCACGACGTCCGAGGCCGGTCGCAGCAGTGTACCGAGCCGTGCGGGCCAGGTGCCCGCGTCGTCCGCCGCCAGAAGGTCGAACGTCGTCGACCCGCCCTCGCAGAGGACGCGATAGGTGCCCGCGGGTTTCGGAACGGGGACGTCGCGCACGTTCGTGACACGCTGGCCCCGCGCGTTGAAATGCACGACGTGTCCCGCCGCCTCGAGGACGGCATCGGCACGGCCCGCCACGATGAGGAAGGGATGCGGCCGGTACGCCTTTCCGATCTTCTCGACGAACCTCGTGTAAGCCGAGACCTGCGTCTCCGGCCACTCCCCCGTCTTCAGGCGAAGCGCCGCCCGGCAGCCGCCTTCGAGGAGCAGGAACAGAGCTCCAGCGATTGCGAGGGGCAGGACCAGGTTCGCCACGAGACCGCGGGTCGGCTTCACGCGGCACTGATTATCCGGTTCGTGCGGGCGGGCGGCCCGGCGAACACGCGCGCCGCATAGACGCACCCGATCGGCACGAGCGGGAGCCGGTAGCGGTCGTCCGAGGCCTCGAAGCCCGCGCTCACGACGACGACGTAGAGGAACGTCCCGAGGAGCGCGGCGTGAACGGGCGCGGGCACCTCGAGGCGCGCGAGCCACAGCCCCCGGCAGGCCGCGCCCCAGAGCGCCGCGAGGAGCGCGACGAGCCCCGCGGAAACCGCGAAGAGCCATGGGCTCGCATGGGCCAGCCGGAGGGCGAACGGCCCGACGCGCTGATCTTCGTAGAGGGCGACGAGCGTCGCGCCCGGGACGAAGAGCCCGTACTGCAGGGACAGGATGAGGCTCGAGGGCGTCAGCAGGAGAACGGCCGCGCCCTTCGCCGCCATCGCCGCGGTCAGGAACGGATGAGCCGCGAAGATCGCGATCGCCTGCCGGCGCCAGCGCGCGTTCAGCTCGACCAGCGAGAGGCCGCTCGTGGCCGGGAAGAGGTCCCGGTAACGCGCCTCGCCGAAGATCTCGCGCTCCGTCCCGCCGCCCGAGCGGTACCACCGCTCGCGGTTCCCGAGCCTCTCCTGCATCTCGGGGACCGACACGCCCTCCGCCCGCGCGAGAACGGGTGCGGCCCTATAGAAGAGGAGCTCGCTGCTCGCGATCGGGGAGAGCGTGAAGGCGTTCGCGCGCACGAGGTTCCGGGTCTCCCAGCCTCCGACGAGGAGCACGGCCGGCAGGAGAAACGCGGCCGCAGCCCCGCACGCCGCGCGAAACGAGCGCCCCCGGCGGTGGAAGGCGATGAGAACGAAGAGGGCGCCCGGCGGGAGGAGGTAATACGAGAGGGGGCGCACGAGCGTCGCGAGCGCGAGCCAGAATCCCGCGCGGACCGGGCTCGTCCCGTCGCCGTCCGCGTACCCGGCGAGCGCGGACACGAACAGCGTGAGGGCAAGGGTGAAGGGCGTGTCCGACAGGACGTCCAGCGACCTGAGGAACGTCCCCGGCTCGCACGACACGAGAAGCGCCGCCGCGACTCCGGCCCGCCCGCCGAAGAGGCGAGTCGCGAGGCGCGCCGCGACGAGCGCCGTTCCGGCCGACAGCAAGGCGCCTAAAAAGGGCGGCACCCACGGCCGCTCGCCGAGAAGGCGCCACGCGGCCGCGACGATGAAAGGATATCCCGGCGTCCGGTTGATCTCGGGCTCCGGGACGGCTTCCGGGCCCGGCGAGAACGACCCGTGGCGCAGCAGCGCGAGCGCCGGACGCAGGTAGGTGCCGGTGTCGATGTACACGACCGAATGCGGCCTCTTCCCGGCGACGCCGGCCAGGAGGACGAGTTTGAGCGCAAGAGCCGCGGCGACGACCGCGAAGACCGCCGGGAGCGGGGCCGCCGGCCGGCGGTTCAAATCTTCGCCGCCAGGTGGCGCGAGCCCGGCGCGACGAGCGGATCCCCGGCCGCGCACCGCGGGCAGTCCGATGGTTCGAACGCCGGAACGTCCAGGGCGAGGAGCGCGCGATACGGCACGCCGTCCACCTCCGGGCCTCCAGAGACCGCGCGCGCCCGCCGGTCGACGATCGACGCGCATACGACGGGCACGGCGCGCGCGGCACGCAGCACGTCGAGAACCTCGCGCGTGGATTTTCCGGTCGTCACGACGTCTTCGACGACCGCGACACGCTCTCCCGGTTCGAGCGCGAAGCCGCGCCGAAGCGTGAACGCGGTTTCGACGCGCTCCGTGAAGATCGCCCGCACCGAAAGGCCGCGCCCCACCTCGTGGCCGATGATGATTCCGCCCATCGCGGGCGCGACGACGGCGGACGCCCGAAACGGGGCGAGGAGAGAGGCGAGCGCGGCGCCGAGCGCCCCGGCGCGCTCCGGCCACTGGAGCACCTTCGCGCACTGCAGATACGTCCCGGAGTGAAGGCCCGACGAGAGCTTGAAGTGGCCGGACAGGAGCGCTCCCGCCTCGGTGAAGTGGCGGCGGACCTCATCCGGCGTCATGGGGCTCCCGTCCTTCCGCGTTCTCGCGGTCCCGGCGCAGGCCGTAGCGGTCGATCTTCTTGTAGAGGTTCGATCGCGGCGTGTCCATGGCCTCGGCCGTGCGCGTCACATTCCCGGCGTTCTCGGCGAGCCTGGCCACGAGGAAGAGCTTCTCCGTTTCGTCCTGAAACTCCTGCAGCGTCCGGATCGCGAGGAGCCGCTCCCACGCGCCCGCCGCGCCCGCCGCCGCCGCCGCATCGACGACCCGCCCTCCCCGAACGACGACCGGCGGCGCCGCGTCACCCACGGGCGGGAACGATCCGGAGTCCACGTTTCCGGCATCGAGGACGTCCGCGTCGGACATGATCATGAGCCGCTCGACATGGTTCTTCAGCTCGCGCACGTTTCCCGGCCACGCGCGCGCCGCGAGCGCTTCGAGCGCGGCGTCCGTGAAGCGCTTCGGACGATAGTTGTTCGTGCGCGCGAAGAGCTCGGCGAAGTGCGCCACGAGGACGGGCACGTCCTCGGGCCGGTCCGCGAGCGCCGGTGTCCGGAGGACGAGGACGTTGAGACGGTAGTAGAGGTCCTCGCGGAACTTCCCCTGCGCGATGAGCCCCGTGAGGGCGCGGTTCGTCGCGGCCACGACACGCACCTTCACTTTCACGACGCGCGGGCTCCCGACGGGCTCGACCTCGCCCTCCTGCAGGACGCGCAGCACCTTCGCCTGCGCGGAGGCCGACATGTCGCCGACCTCGTCCAGGAAGATCGTGCCGCCGTCCGCCTCCACGAATTTGCCGGTCTGCTTGCGGTCGGCGCCGGTGAACGAGCCGCGCTCGTGCCCGAAGAGCTCCGATTCGATGAGGCTGTCGGGGATCGCCGCGCAGTTCACCTGGACGAACGGGCTGGCCTTCACGAGGGAGCCTTCGTGGATCGCGCGGGCGACGAGCTCCTTGCCCGTTCCGCTCGGCCCCACGATGAGGACCGTCGCGGGCGTCGGCGCCGCCTTCGCGACGTCGGAGAGGAGCCGGCGCATCGCCTCGCTGTTCCCCACGAGCCGCGTGATGCCGAGGCGCGATTTCAGCTCGAGGTTCTCGCGCACGAGGCGCGTCGAATCGAGAACCCGCCGGAGGGCGTTCAGGACGTGCTCGGACGACAGCGGCTTCTCGAGGAAGTCGTCGGCGCCCGCGTGCACGGCCTCCATGGCCGTCTTCACGTCGCCGTGGCCCGAGATGACGATGACGGGCGTCGCGATTCCCCGTCCGCGCATCTTCGCGAGCGTCTCCAGCCCGTCCTGACCGGGCATCTTGATGTCGAGGAGCACGGCGTCGTGGTCCGGCGCCTCGGACACCGCGTTCACCCCCGAAGAGACCGCCGTCACCTCGTACCCCTCGTCCGAGAGCAGCGTTCGAAGCGACTCGCGGATGTCCGGTTCGTCGTCGCAGACGAGGATGCGTCGCGCCATCCGAGGAATCCTAGCAGCCCGAAGAAAGCGTCTCCCGCGCCTCCGCGAGAGTGGCCTCGGTTTCGGCCGCTCCGCGTTCGAGTTTTTCTTCGGACCGAATAAGAAGAGATTCTTCGAATGAGGAAATGGCCGCAGCCAGGCGCGCGCGTCGTTGATCGGGCTCGGCCTCGGCCAGCTTTCGGAGGAGCAAGTCTCTGGCATGAAGCGTCACGCCGCGCGCGATTCGACGCAAGCCGTCGCGCACCGTCAGGGCCCGCTCGTAGCAGGCGACCGCCTCGAGAAGGTCCGCCCGCGAGCGCGCAAGGTTCTGGAGCGCGTTGCCGCGGTTGTGCCACGTGCGCGCCCAGACGTCGGGCTCGGAAGAGGGATCGACGGAAGAGAGAGATTCTTCGAAAAGGAGGAGGGACCGCCGAAGATCCTCGGCAGGCCTGGCGGAAATACGCGACGAGTTGGGAGGGTTCGAAAGGCCGCATGCGGATGGCTCCATCTTTGCGCCGCGTGCGCCCACGGCGGACCCTTCGTGAAGAGTCAGGGCCAGGGTCCCCACGGACAAGGTGAGGCGCCGCAGGGGATGAGGTGGAAGTCAAAGTCCACGGCCTTGACCCTGTCCTCGCTGCAACTGGGCTTCCCGGTCCCGGCGGTCTGCTCGAGCCGGTACGTCACCGTGCCGTAGTAACCGGGATACCACCACCACGGGGGGGCCGGGTTGGTGGCCTCGTACGCACCCTGGAACGTCCCGCTCACCCGGAACTGCGTGCACGTGTAAGTATCCCAGCAGTTCATCCACACCGACTGGAAATTGAGCGTCACGCTGGTGTCCGTAATGGCGCCGGAGATCGTCCACACCGACGGGTCGTACCACGGCGGGATAGGCGTCACCCCGGTATCGACCCCGAGGGCGCCGCTGACGGCGAGCACCGGGGCACGAAGCTTCGTCCCGGTGACAGAGGGCACCGTGCAGCTCAAGATGTCTGCCTCGAAGCGGAAGTGTCCGCTCACCGGCCCGCCCCCGGTCGGCGTCAGGGTGGGGGTTGGCGTCGGGGTCGCCGTCGCTGTCGGCGTTGCCGTCGGCGTCGCGGTCGGCGTCAGGATCGGGGTCGGCGTCGGTGTCACGGGGGGCGTCGGCGTCGGGGTCGAGATCGGGGTCGGCGTCGCCGTCACTGCGGGTGTCGGCGTCGGCGTGTTCGCGGGTCGCACCACCGTTGTGAACGACCAGGTGCCGCTGGACGATGGCGTCTCGCCTGCCGCGTTGATGGCCCTGACCCGCCAGCGGTAGACCGCATACCCGTAAGGGTAGAAGACGTAGTTCGTGGCCCCACCAGTTCGAAACTCGGGCGAACTGGAATCGTAATCGACGACGTAATCCGTCGCACCCTGCGAAGCCTGCCACCGGAGAGTGACCGGCTGCGCCGGGCCCGGATCCGGTCCAAGCGCCACGACGGTACCGTTCGCGGGCTCCAGAAGCGAGAACGGGCCGGGCACCGTAGCGCAACGCACAACGAAGAACGCCGTTAGTTCGTCGGGCGGGACCGTCACGGTTTTCGACGCGGGGTCGAATGTGCAACCCGGCTTGCTCGGCCTCACCTCGTAGGTGCCGGCGGGCAGATCCATGAGAAGGTAGACATTGCCCTCGAATGTCGCCACGCGGTCACCCGCGGTCACTCTCACGTCCGGCGCCACCGGTTTTCCAGTCTCGGCGGAATAGAGTCCCCCTGAAATCTGGTATCGCACCTTCACGTTCACGGGAATGTCGCCGAGGCTCATGGACCCGCCGCCGGCGCACGCCGTAAACGTCGACACGGCGCGTATGTCCGCGCCGATACTCACGGAAACCTGATGCGTGGCGCCGGCCAAAGCCAGCTTCGTGAAACGCCCGTCGCTCTCGGACTCAGTCAGGGCGCCGTAGTAACTCTCGCTCAGCCCGGTCAAGCAGACCTGCACGTGGCTCAGCGGGTTGCCGTCTCTGTCCACGAGCCGCCCACTGACCTCGCAGCTGCCTTTCGGCACGGCCCAGCTGATCGTGCTCAGGTGCGTCACGGACGTCTCGTACGTGTCGCCCACACGGGTCCCAGTCCCCTGCTCGTGCCACCGGGCATCGGCAGGGTCGAACCACCAGAGCGGAATCGTAGAGGGTGCCGTCGCGCGCAGCCCCGCCGGGATCGGGATGCGCAGGCCAGCGGTCTTCCCGGGCGCCAGCCGGAGCGTCTGGCTGCCGTCGGTCATGCCGACGTCGACCGCCCCGAACGTCTGTACCGGCACCCGCGCGCCGGCCGCCGTCACCCCGGTCGTGTCGCCGGCCAGCGCGGAGAGCTCCGCGGCGATCGTCGGATCGAGCGTGAGGACACTGACCGTCGCGCTGCCGGTGAACGCAGAGCCGTCCGGGCGCACCAGCGCGTTTGCCGGGATCGTCACGCGGCCGCCGTCCGGCGCACTGACCGAGCCCCCGGCCGCGCCCGATACCGACCCGGTCGCGTCGGGCACGGCCATGGTCAGCGACATCGTGGAGACCGCGCCCCGACGCACCGTCGTGACCTCGGTCGCGCCCACGCAGCCGTTCTTCACGCCCGTGACCGCGACGCGCTGACCGGCCCTCACGCCCGTGAGCGTGAATCCGCCGACTCCATCCGTCACGGCGGTCCTTCCGCCCGCGGCGACCGTCGCGGCGGTCACGGGCGCTCCGGAGAGGCTCACGACCGTCCCCGTGATCGTGCCCACTCCCACGATCTTCATCGGCACGCCCGTCGGGTCGTTCGTCGCGTTGTCGATGACGGAGGCGAGGGCGATCACTCCCTCTCCGGACGTCACGGTGACCTTTGCGTAGCCGGCCGCCATGGCGGATTGCCCGCCTCTCGCCTGAAACGGACGGTTGTCCTGCTTCCACTCCCCGGGCCCCAGGTTCACCGCGTACTCGGCGAGCTTGCTGCCGCCCGCGAACAGCTCGACCGTCGCGGACGCCGGGATCGTCCCGGCGTTCGTGAGCGCGATGTTCGTGCGGTAGGAATCGTTCTCGATCAGCTGCGGCAGGACGAACACCTCGCCGGCGGCCGCCCCACCCGAGGGCATCGAGGCGACCGTGTCCTGACCCACCGTGCCCGACGCACCGAGGTTGTAGGTTCGCGACGAGACCACGACCGGCTGATCCGCCGAGATCTCCAGCGCCGCCGAGCCGGTGAACGAGAACCGGTTTGCCACGTCCGCCACGATCGCCTGTGCGCGCGCGCCGACGATCTCGTCGGCAAACAGGATTCCGCTGCCCGTGTGCAGGCGCATGGTCACGGTGGCCGAGGAGCCGCCGAGGTTGAGCAGGCCGAGGTCGGTGCGCCACTGGCTGCCCTGGGCCCCGGACGCGTGCGAGATCACGGGCAGCCACTGGATGAGGTTCCCGGACGGCGCCGCGGCCTTCATCGGCACGTTCGTCGGGTCGTTCGTGACGTTGTCGATCACCGACGCGGACGCGAGAATCCCGGAGCCCGCCACCACGCTCACCCGCGCGTAGCCGCGCCCGAGGTCGCTCTGCCCCGCCCGCGCCTGGAACGGACGGTTCTCCTGCTTCCATTCCCCGGGCGACAAGGCGACCTGATAGTCGGCCAGCTTGTTCCCCGAGCCGTTGAAGAGCTCCACGAGCGCCGACGCCGGGATCTCGCCCGTGTTCGTGAGGGAGATGTTCGTCCGGTAAGACGCGCTCTCCGTGAGCTGCGGCAGGTACATCTCCTGCCCGGCGAACGCTCCGGCCCCCTCCTCGATGCCCACGGTGTCCTGACCGAACGTGCCACCCGGCGCCCGGTTGTACGTCCGGGACGTGACGAAGAGAGGCTGGTCGGAGCGGATTTCCAGCGGGCACGAGCCGGTCCAGCCGAGCTGGCCCACCACGTCCGGGAAGATTCCCTGGGAGCCCGCCGCCACCGAGGCCGTTCCCTGGACCGGGTTCCCGGGCACGTGCAGCACGGTCACGACGTTCGCCGCCGCGGTTCCGAGGTTGAGCAGGCCGAGGTCGGTCCGCCACTGGCTGCCCTGCGCCCCCGGCGCGTGACTCGCGACCGGCAGCCAGTAGATCGTGGCGGCGGAATTCGAAGCCTGAGGCGGGCCGGCGATCGAGATCGTGCCGCTCTTCGTGCACGTGACACCCGCGACGCTGGCCGTCAGCGTCCACGGGTAGGAGCCGGCGCTCGCGTACGCGTGCGACGGGCTCTGGCCCGAGGACGTCGCGCCGTCGCCGAAGCTCCACGAATACGACGGCGCTCCCGTGCAGTTCGAGGGGTTCGCCGCCGCCGCGAACGCGATCGGAACGCCCGAGGTCCCGGTGGCCGGAACGTTGGCCGCGCAGCCGAGGGAGCACCCGGCCCCGCCCGTTGTCTTGCGGACGGCGAAGTTGTCGAGGTACGCGCCCTCCCGCTGGTGGGTGGCGGCGTCCGAGTTGAAGATGAACGCGAGGTACACGGTGCGCGATCCGACCGCGCCGATGCGGTCGAAGCTGCTTATCTTCCTGGTGAAGTGCACCCACTGCCCGTTCGTGTTGCCGAAGTAGACGCCCTGCTGCCGCTCGTTCGTCGCGAAGTCGTCGGTCGACGCGTACAGGGTGATCAGGTCGGGAGGCGGCGACGCCGCCGAGGGCTCGCAGTCGTTCCACAGGTCGAACTCGATCGTCGCGTCCGATGCGTCGGAGAGGTCGAACGGCCCGTAGTAGAGCCAGGCTCCCATGTTCGGGGCATAGCTCCCCCCCGCCGGCCGCGGCGACGTCCCGCCGCCCGCGCACCACGCGGATGCGTTGCCGCCAGCCTTGCGGTGCGTCGAGCGGCCCCACACCGTCGCTCCGTTCGAGCCCCCGGTGTAGAAGAGCTGCCATCCCCCGGGGAACGCGCCCTCGAAGTCGTCCGCGAAGACGGTGACATCGGCGAGAGCCTGGGCGGCCCTCGACGCGGCCGGTGGCAGTTCCTGCAGGAGCGGGACGGCCGGCCCGGAGCGCGGAGCCTCGGGCGCGGCAAGGGCCCTCGGCCTCGGCCTCGTGCCGGGGCCGCGGAAATCCGGGGCCAGGAGGCGCAGGCCGAGCCCGCAGCTCGCCATGGCAAGGACCAGGATGAATGGCAGCCGGTTGCGAATCCACCGGTCGGTCATGGCGCTTTTCCTTCGCCGGCGGCGCGCGATCAGAGGCCTCCCCGGGGGGCGGGCAGCCAACGGCAACGTTCCTGCTGCAATAGTGGTTTCCCCGGCCCGCGAATCCCTTGATCCACTTGCATCAGGCCGGCGCCGGATGGAGCTCGAGTGAAAGGGCGCAGGAAGGAATGGCAAAAGCGTGTGGGAGCCGAACGGGCACGCCTGCCGCGACATCTCTGCCCTCTGCACCGATGGGTCCGACCTGGATGCGGCTCGGGAAGCCCGTGATCGCCGCCGTCGAAGGACACGCCGTCGCGGGAGGCCTCGAGCTCGCGATCTGGTGCGACCTCCGTGTCGCGGCACGGAACGCGGTCTTCGGCGTCTTCTGCCGCCGTTTCGGGGTCCCTTTGATCGACGGCGGCACGGTCCGGCTTCCCCGCCTCATCGGCGCCAGCCACGCGCTCGACCTGATCCTGACCGGCCGGGCCGTGGGAGCCGAGGAGACCCACCGGATCGGCCTCGTCAACCGCCTCGTCGAGCCTGGACAGGCGCTCGCGCACGCCGTCGACCAAGCCCGCGCTCTCGCCAGCCTTCCCCAGCGATGTCTCCGCTCCGACCGGCTCTCGGTCTACGAGCAGATGGAACTTCCGATCGACGAGGCGCTCCGCGCGGAGTTCGAGCGGGGCAGGAAGGTCATCGCCTCCGGCGAGACGGCGGCAGGCGCCTCCCGCTTCGCGTCGGGAGAGGGGCGCCACGGAGAGACGCGCGGGAGCGCCGCCTCCATCACGGCCAGCTGACGCGCGCCGTCTGGCCCTTCCCGGCTGCGGCGCGTGCAGTGCGTTGAAGTAGATCGCCCACCCGCGCGGCTCGAGCGGCGTCGCAGCGCGGTTCGTGGCGATGAAGGCCGTCCGGGAGGTGGCCCGATCGCTGGCGATGGTCGCCCACGAGCTCCCAACGAAGCTGAAGTTGGGCCTTCTTGGAGCCACCAGCCGAATCATTGACGCCGCGAGCGAAACTTCGTATCAGGAATGGAGATATGGGGATCCTCGGCACGCCCCGTTCCCTCCTCACGGCGACACTCCTCTTGGCCGTGTCGTCCGCGGCATCCGGCCAAGCCCCTGCTCCGGGCCCAAGCCTGGAGATCTATGGCTATGTCCAGGCCGATATGGGATACGACTTCAACCAGATCCACCCCGACTGGTTCCGGAGTCGATGCCGGGAAGACGACCTTCCACCTGCGCCATTTCTGGGGCGAGCTGGGTGACTTCGGCATGGGCCAGTACAACACCCCGTTCATGGACATCGATGTCTTCGCCAACATCCTCGCATCGGGATCCAGCGCAACCATGGAGACCCGGTCCGCCCGGTCGTGGGCAAAGCCCTGCCCATCCTGGGCTTCGTGGGTTATTACGAGCACCCGTGAAACGAGAAGTTCAGCACCGTCGTCGGGTACTCGTACGAATACACCTGGAACACGGACGGGCAGGCCCCGTCCTCATTGAAGCGGATCGACTACGCAACGGCGAACCTCCTTTTCACCCCCGTTCCGGGTGTGATGATCGGAAGCGAGCTGCAATGGGGACGCCGGGAGAGCTTCACCAAAGAGTTCACGGCGAACGACACCCGGATCCACTTCACCTTCAAATACAACTTCTCCTGGATGCTCGGGGGGAAGTAGGGTCCGGAAGGCCAGACGGCGGGCGAATGCCATCGCTCCTGCGATGGATCGGACTCCATACTGACTTCGTGCAAATCATCAAAGAACCTCCCCGCCGAATCAGCGACCTAGCAATATTAGGTTCAGCGGCGAGCGCAAGCCGTCAAGACGCCCGGGGAGAAGACCGTCATCGTCATCCTCTCGGCGTCGCGCTGACCTCGAACACCTCGCGCACCTCTCCGAGCGGCGTGCCACCCTTCCCGAAACTCCTCTCCGCGAACCGCGCCACGCCGTCCGCGCCGACGACGAGAGCCGTCGAAGCCCGCGTCCCGTAGCCGGGGAGCCCGACGAACGCGGCCGAGAGGGCCCGCTCCCAGTCCAGCGGCAGGCCCGTCGCCGGGAGAGCGCCGTCGGGCGCGGCCGTCCGGTTCTCGAGAAGGTCCAGGAGGCGGCGCTCGAGGTCTTCCGCGCCGTCCGTGGCCCCAAGCGCCGCCTCGAGGCGAGCGCGGGCGGTCGTCACCTTGGGCCACGGCGTCTCGAGGAGGTGATTCGAGAGGCCCCGGACGCCGGGACCGAGGCGCACGGGGTCGCCCTCCACGTTCGAGAAGGACCACAGCTCGGCGCCGTCCGAGACGAGGAGGTTGAAGCCGTGGTAACGGCCGGCGCCGGGCTGGACCGCGGCGACGTAGTCCGCCGCGGCCGCGTCTCCCCGCAGGAAGTCCGCGGCGAGCGCGCCACGCGAGGGCGCGCCGTCCTTCTTCGGGGCCGACGCGTCCCGGAAGTTCGTGAGCGCGGCGAACCGGCCCGCTCGCGTGACTCCCATCCACGTCCCGCCCGCCTCGAGGTCGCGCCCCGCGAAGACGTCCGGCGCGTCGGCCCACCACGCGGCCGGCGCGGCGCGGCGCGCGAAGAACTCGTCACGGTTGGCGGCGACGGCGAGCCGCGTCTTCAACGACGCCTCCCACGCGAGGACGATCAGGCACATGGCGGCAAGCCCACCTCCCTTGAAGAATAGCGTCGACTCATTCGCGGAAGGTTCAATTCCGACGTCTCTACTGCATCGGGAAGCACCGCGCAGGAAGGAATGGCGGAAGCGTGTGGGAGTCGAACCCACCCGCCGCCCCTCTCGGAGCGAGCACGCTGGTTTTGAAGACCAGGAGGGCCGCCGGACCCCTTGCGCTTCCGCCGCGGATTCTAGACGGTGCGCCCCGTCTCGCGCTGAAGGCGACCAGTGGAGAGGGTCCGCTAGAATGGGTTGCGAATGCGCCTGAAGCAGTCAAGCGAAGATCCCGACACTCAGGCCGCCGGCTCCATGGCGGCGCTCTCCGCCCGGCCGCCCGAACGCCACCACGACGACCCCGGCGACATCCCCTCCTTACCTCTTTTTCTCCTTCTGAGAAATCCCTTTTCCAGGTAGCTCTGACAAGGAATTCAGTTGAAGATTCTCAGAGCTTCGCTTCCCTCTTTATTGCTGCTGGCGTGCGCGGCACTCGCGCCGCGCGCCTCCGCCTGTTCGATCTGCCGCTGCGGCGACCCGACCTTCAACGCGCTCGGCGCCGCGATCTACGCGCCGGGCCAGTTCCGGTTCGCGCTCGACTGGGACCGATTCGACAAGGAAAACGGCGTCTCCGACATCGGGTCCACGGAAATCACCGGCCTTGACGCCGAGATCGAGAACCGCTTCACGCTCGGCGTCGCGTACTCGTTCGGGGAGCGATTCACGCTCGTCGGACGCCTCCCGTTCAGCGTCCGGCGGCTCACCTCGACCGACGAGTCCGGCACGGTCACGACGAACACGTCCGGCATCTCGGATCCCGACCTCACCGCCCTCTTCCGAGTCTGGGCGTCGCCGTTTCGCCCCGGCCTCGGCCGTCGCGCGTGGGCGTCTCTCGTCGCGGGCGTCAAGACGCCATGGGGCCGCAACGACCTCTCCGAAAACGGCGAGCGGCTCGACGAGCACGCGCAGTCCGGCACCGGGGCGACGGACGTGTACGGCGGGCTCTCGGCCGTCCTCCAGATCGACATGCAGTCCTCCGCCTTCGCGTCGTTTCAGTACCGCCAGACAGGGACGAACGACCACGACTACCGCTATGGCCGCATCACGACGGCGAACCTCGCGTACGAGAGAACGCTCGGCAACGTCGTCGACGCGGTCGTCGAGGCGAACTGGCGCCACGCCGAGCAGGATCGGATCGACGTCGACGGCAACCGGGACCCGAACACGGGCGGCGACCTCGTCTACCTGACGCCGCGCCT
>Ga0315273_10007938_pt1 | contig 13355 bp, 13 predicted proteins | sample YL17G02_0_MG_FD_205753 | JGI IMG/M metagenome (GOLD analysis project Ga0315273, IMG submission 205753) | Sediment microbial communities from Yellowstone Lake, YNP, Wyoming, USA - YL17G02_0 | ecosystem: Environmental > Aquatic > Freshwater > Lake > Sediment | place: USA: Wyoming | collected... | reverse complement strand
CCGGCGGCGTCGCCGTGCCGAGCGCGGCCGCTCTCGGCGGGCAGCAGGAAGGGAACGCTGGCGCCGCCTCCGCGAGCCAATCATCGGCCTCCGCTGCCCGCAGTCGCCGCCAACTCATGATCTCGCTCCTGCTCCTGCTCCTCTTGCTTGCCTTGCTGGTCCTCATCTGGTTCTTCTCTCGCTCCCGAGCCGCCCGATGGCTGCTGTCGGTCGCAACGGCGGCGCTCACCTGGCTTGCGGCCAGGTGGCGGCGCTTCGTCGCCAGGATCCGCACCTGGCTGCGTCCCGATTCAGAGGAGCAGACCGTCCCCCAGGCAACGAGCGGGGATATCGAGGACCCTCTCCGAGACCCCTTCGAAGACCCGGAGTTGCTGCGAAGCCTCTCTGCTCGGGAGCTTCTCATCCGCACCTACCATCTCTTCCTGAACTTCGCGGAGATGCTCGGATACGGTCGCTTGGCAGGCCAGACCCCGTTCGAGTACGCGCGGCAGATTGAGTCCGAGCGGCCGCAGGCGCGGGCCGGCCTGCGGGCCCTCACATGGGCGTACTCAGGCGCGATGTACGGGAGTGCCGATGCGGTCATCCCCGACCCCAACGCTGTCCGGCTGGCGTGGCGGCAGATCGCAGACGCGCTGAAGGGCAAGATGTCGCCCGACGACTTTGATCTGCGCCGCCGCGCCTACCTCGCCGCGCGCAGTCTCGAGGTCATGTCTCGCGCGAGATAGCTGCGCCGCCCCTCTCTTCGCAGCAACTCAGCGGTTCATCTGCCAGATGGCGAAGTCGAGCGCGGAGGCAAAGCTGACCCAGCCAATCCAGGGGAGCGGAAGCGCTCCAGCCTACGCCTGCATCTCTGGCCCCTTCCTGCTGATGCGCTGCGCGTGGGCCCCAGCGCACACGAGCGTGTCCGGGTTGATGCCGGCATACGCTTCGCCGCCGACGCCGAAGATGTAGCCGCCGCCTGGGGCGCCGATCGCGATGGCCCGTTCGACCACCGGCCGCGCGCTCTCAAAGTCGCCGTAGAGGTCTTTGCAGTTCATGCCGCCCATCATCACGGTTTTCCCCGCGAGGGCGCGCTTCGCCGCAGCGATGTCGCTGAACCCGCCGATGTCCATGTCGGTGAGCTTCAGATCGTTCGCGTATAGCTCGAACAGGTGGTCGTTCGGTCCGTCCGCGTGCAGGGAGCGGCCATTTTGGCCGTACCGCTCGTATATCTGGCGGTTGTATGGGAGCACGAGTTCCCTGTACATCCTCTCTGACACAAAGGCGGAGTGGTCGTCGGCCAGGCCGACAGAAGTGCGCTTCCTCCCGGCGATGCTGTCTGCGTACTCCGCGCAGCGGAAGAACGTTTCCAGGAGCTTGTCGAAGAGCTGCCTGATCACGTCTGGGCAATCGTACATCCATTGGTAGATCCGCTCCGGCCCGGCGAGCGCGCAAGCCGCCGAGAGAGGCGGGTGTATCCCGAAGCCGCCCGAGATGGGGACAGCGATCTCCTTCCGTTTCGCGATCTCGCGCATCTTCGCCAGTTCACTGTAGACCCACTGCACGCCAGGGTTCGTCGCCGGATCGGGTACCTCAAGCGTCTTCACGTCGGCCGGGTCCCTGAGGATGTGCCGGCTCCACGGCGACGTCCCGCTTGGCCGCACGATCTCTGACCCGAACAGCAGCCCCTCCGCGAGAGGGCCGTAGTCGAGGTAGAGCCCGAAGTACGTGCGGTCGTCCCCGAGGTTCTCCCACGCCCACTGCTGTCCGCGAAGCTGCGCCTCGATGGTCAGCTCGCGGTCCTGCATGTACTGGGCGATGTCAAACCCGAACAGGGAGCAGTAGAAGCTACCCCCGATGCCGATCTCAACCGGCACCTGGTCCGGCTCCCCAAAGCGGCGGCAGGTGGCGAGGCGCTGGCGAGACCGCTCGATCCTCTCACGGTAGCGGTCGTAGTCGAAGGCGAAGGCCATTCCGGTGTCTCCAGGGGGGTGTTAGCTGGGAGATTCCGCGAGGCCGCTAGGTCTCCCTCGCGGAGGGCGTTAGTCGCAGCGATCGCGGAGGCCTACACCCCTCGATCGCTGCGGAAGCACGCTGTCATGGCCCTGTCGGTGCCGCAGGATCCGGCCCGGTGTGAGTCCACAGGCATGCCCCTGCCACCGCGGACTCTACTTGCTGATCCGCACTCGCCGCTTCGGCTCCACCCCGATGCTTTCAGATCGAAGCTCGTACTGGTTCGCGAGTTGGTGCTGCAACCGCCGCAGACGGGAGGGCTGTGGGGCGAGCTCGACGGGCTCTGAGGTCTGGATCGCCTGCTCAACTGCCGACTGGGCTTCCTGGAGAGCGCGCTCCTCGGCGCCAACTCGACTCAGCCGGAAGATCTCCCGAAGCGCCCCCAGCAATTGGTGGTAGGTGTTCGACCGCACGACATGGATGGGGATGCGCATCGCCGCAGCATCCACGAACTTCCCCGGATCGCCGCGGGAATGCGCCTTGATGGTGAGCACCGCGTCCGCTTGATCCGCGTGCTTCACGATCTGCGCCCGAAGGCCGAGGTCGGCGAGCGCCTTCTCCAGTTTGTTCCGGCTCACGCCATAGGGGAAGATCCGCAGCAGCCGCTGCCCGTACCCTAGCCCCGTCGGCTCGGGCATCTCGAATGGCGTGAACGCGTATTCTTCGAGCGTCTCGACCTGCTGGGGCGGTATGACCTCGACCTCGCCATCCGGCTTCCGGACGCGGACCTCTGGCGCTGTGGCCAGACCTCTGAGCGAACGGTCAACCACTTCAGCCACATCATGATGGATCGCCAGCTTGTTGATCTCGGCGATCTCAACCACGATATCGAATGTCGGCGGCGCCTTCCGCTCCAGTACGGTCTTCTGAGTGCCCCGCCGCTTGGCCTCTTCGTCACTCAGCGTGACCGCATGGATGCCCCCGATGAGGTCGCTCAGCGTCGGGTTCTGCATCAGGTTATCGAGGCTGTTGCCGTGGGCGGTGCCGATGAGCTGCACCCCGCGCTCTGCGATGGTGCGGGCCGCCAGCGCCTCCGCCTCGGTGCCGATCTCGTCAATGACGATCACCTCGGGCATGTGGTTCTCGACCGCCTCAATCATCACCGCGTGCTGAAGCTCCGGCCTGCGCACCTGCATCCGACGGGCGCGCCCGATCCCCGGGTGCGGAATGTCGCCATCACCCGCGATCTCGTTGCTCGTGTCAACCACCACCACGCGCTTGCTGAACTCATCAGCCAGTACTCGGGCCACCTCGCGCAACTTCGTCGTCTTCCCGATCCCCGGGCGGCCCAGGAACAGGATGCTCTTCCCGGTCTCGACGATGTCGCGGATGATATCAACGGTGCCGTAGACCGACCGGCCGATGCGGCAGGTGAGACCGACGATGCGGCCCTGACGATTGCGGATGGCCGAGATCCGATGAAGCGTCCGCTCGATGCCGGCGCGGTTGTCGTCGCTGAAGGCGCCGACGCGGGCCACGATGTGCTCAATGTCCTCACGCGCTACCGGTTGGCTCGAGAGGCCGACTACATCGCCCGGGAAGCGCGCCTCCGGCTCGCGGCCGAGGTCGAGCACCACTTCGAGCAAGTCATCCCGGCGGTTATGTTCACGCAGGGGCTTCTCGATCCGCGGCGGCAGGGACTGGTACAGCAGCTCGAGATCGTCTGTGATTTTCAGTTCAGGCATGATTCCAGCCCGCCGGGAGGAAGTGGCAGTACAATACCACTATTCCCCGGTCACGGGAAGGTAGCTTCGACGACGGCGCTACGCCAGTACGGCCCTCCGGCAGGGCCTTGCTGCAGCGGCTCTCGCGGGCTGCAGGCGACCTACGCCCCCAGCACTTCGCGGATCATATTCAGCGCGTGCGCCATCTGCGCCGCCGTCACGTCATGGTGCGTCACGAACCGCAGGCGATATGGGTCAATGGCCAACCCGCGCACGCCCTTCTCCTCCAGCGCTGCCACGATCGCCGGCGCCGGACGGTCCAGCGGCGTCGTGTCTACGGACACGATGTTTGTGTGACACGTGCCCATGTCCACGAGCTCGGGATGGATGCCCTTGATGCCTTCGGCCAGGCAGCGCGCATTCGCGTGATCCTCCGCGAGCCGTTCGACCATCGTCTCCAGGGCCACAATCCCGGCGGCCGCCATGTGACCGATCTGGCGCACATTGCCTCCCAGCCGATGGCGCATCGCGCGAGCGCGCCCGACAAACTCCACACCGCCGCAGAGCAGAGATCCGTACGGCGCGCATAGCCCCTTGCTCAGGCCGAACATCACAGACTGACAGCCCTCGGTGAGCGCTCGGACAGGAACCCCGAGCGCGATCGCCGCGTTGAACACGCGCTCGCCGTCGAGATGCACGGCCAGCCCGTGCCGCGTCGCGACCTCCCACACGGCCCGCATGTACTCCACGTCCAGGCACGCGCCGCCGTGCATGTTGTGCGTGTTCTCCAGACAGATCAGGGCACTGCGGGGACGGAGCCGGCTGCCCGGCTGGATCTCGCTCTCCATCTGTCCCAGGTCCATCTTCCCGGCGCTCCCAGGAAGCGGCCGCGGAAACCCGCCCGCGATGGCGGTCAGCCCCCCCGCTTCGAACCGCAGGAAATGCGAATCGCGCTCGGCGATGACCTCCTCGCCGGGCCGCAGGTGCGTCATCAGCGCGACCAGATTCGCCATCGTACCCGAGGTGCAGAGCAGGCCCGCCTCGTGCCCCACCATCTCCGCTCCCATCTTCTCAAGCCGCTGAGCCGTCGGGTCACCCTCCCGCCCGTCGTCTCCGACAGCCGCCTCAGCCATCGCGCGCCGCATTTCGGGTGTGGCTTTCGTGACACTGTCGCTGCGAAGATCCACTATCATCTTCTGGGGCATCAGGAACCTCCGGAATCGTGAGCATGGTGGAAGGCAAGTCTAAATTGGCGGGCCGAGGGCACTTCCCCTTCCATTCAGCCTCAGCGGCCTGCCTAGCGGTCGCTCGCTCGTGACACTCACCCGTTGTGCGGGCGGGAGTGGAAAAGGTATAATGCGAAGGTCCAGACCTACGGAAGGAGCCGGCCGTGCAGATCATAATGAAGGGGTATGGGGAAGTGAAGCTTACTGCCACCGGTGAGTCTGTCCCCGGGGAGATAACGTTGTATACTGAAGGCTGGGTCGCGGTCGCGCCCATCCCGCCCGAAGACAGAGCAGAGGTGCGCTGGTTCCCGAACTGGCAAGTGGCCGAGGTGATCTGGCGCAAGAGCCTTGCCGTGCGGCAAGGCCGACCCGAGCGCTCAACAGAGACGGCCTCAGGATAGCAGTGACAGGCGAGGCCGCCCCTGAGCAGTGATAGGAGACGCTTGAAGGCATGTTCCAGGTTAAGGTTGTGGCGCGAGGACGACTGGCGAAGAACTCGCGAATCCAGACTGAGGGAACCGTGGTCGCCCTACCCGAAGGTGGTCGTATACGTGACCTGCTGGTGGAGGTTGGCGTGTTCGATGAGGAAGTGCGCGAGGTGACCGTGAATGGCCGCCGCGCGCGCCTCGACCAGGCTTTGCGCAGGGACGATAGCGTCGAACTGCGCGCGTGATCCGGCGCAAGCAGTTGCGCAGGGGGCTCGCCGGGTAGACGGCCTGGCGAGTTGGTGTCCGCAGGCTCCGTGCAGGAGCCTGCTGTTCGGGTTCACCCCTGCCATGTGCCCCAGCCGCAGGATTCGCTTGCTACGGGTGTTCCAAGCACTCGGCCTCGCCTACTCCACATCCTTCCCCCCAACCCCTCCCACCGTCAGATTCGGGTCCGGCAGCCCACTCACACCCGCGTGCAGCCGCCGCGCCGCCAGGTAGTTGACATGCCCATCCACGAACAGGTAGTTCCGCGCGCCGCGCCAGTCCCACCACCCCACGCTCGGCGACGTGTGATTCGTCAGCCACTCCGCAGCCAATACCTTCTGTGCCGGGAACGCAACCGCGCTCTCCTTCTGCGTTACACATCGGAATCGGTCAAGCTGCCACAGGTCAGCCGTCGTCATCGCCGCGATCTGTGTTGGCGAGTGGTAGAACGCAGCCGAGTAGCCGTAAGACGTCGAGTCGTACTTCTCCGGCGCTGTCGCGTCGCTCGGGCAGACCAGAATACGCGGCGTGCGGGTGGAGTGAAGCGGATCGGCGGGACGCTCCGGGTCGCCAGACAGCGCCTCCCCCAGATACGGCGCCAAGGGCCACCGCCAACGCCGGCCCATCCACAGGTACGGGTCACCTGTGTTCGGGAACGCGCCATCCCAGTCCGCCAGGTACATGGAGAACGCCAGGCCAATCTGGCGCAGGATTGATGCGCACGTCGTTCGCCGGGGCAACTCGCGAGCCCCGAAGTACACCGGCATCGCCAGCGCCGCGAGCACGCTCAGAATCGCGATCACGACCACTAGCTCGACCAAGGTGAAACCAACGCGTGTCCGGCCATCCGCCCGGAGATGAATCCTATTATTCCTATATGAATAGCTGTACACGAGCGCCGAGCGCAGTCTAGCGTCCCGCCGATCGGCCGTCAAGCACGCCTGTAGCCCTCAGGTAGATGCCTGAGCGCGCTCCCCCAGTCACGGCGGTGGCAAGGACTCGTCTGCCCAAGGTCGAACACAGGCACTGTTGCGAGAACCGCAACGGAGGAATCAATGGTTTCGCTCACTGACCGTGATCGAGAGATGTTCAAGCGTCAGATCCAGATGCCGGGCTTCGGCGAGGAAGCGCAGACCAGGCTCAGGAACTCCTCAGCCCTCGTCACCCGCGTTGGCGGGCTCGGCGGGCCCGCCGCTCTATACCTCGCGATGGCGGGGATCGGCAGGCTCGTAATCGCCCATTCCGGCGATCTGACCTGGTCGAATTTGAACAGACAGATTCTTATGAGGTATGACTATGTGGGCAGGCCGCGCATGGAGTGCGCGACCGAGTTGTTCACGCGGCTAAACCCCAACGTCGAGTTGATCGCAGTCGGCGAGGACGCGAACGAGGCAAACGCACGGGAGTGGGTGGCGCAGGTCGACATCGTCTGCGACTGCCCGCCGACGTTCGAGGAGCGCTACGCGCTCAACAAGGCTTGCGTCGAGCTGCGCAAGCCGATGATCGAGGCGGCGATGTACGGCATGGAGGGCACGCTGACTACCCTCGTGCCAGGGGAAACGCCCTGCCTCGCATGTCTCGTCCCGGAGCCGCCCGCGTGGTGGAAGCCCCTCGGCTTTCCTGTGCTAGGGGCGGTGTCGGCAGCGCTCGGTTGCTTCGCGGCCATCGAAGCGATCAAAGTGCTAACGGGGTTCGGCAAGCCGCTCAAAGGGCAGATGCTGACGTACGACGCGGACGAGATGGAGTTCCTCAAGTTCCCCGTCAAGCGCCGGCCCGACTGCCCAGTGTGCGGCCACCTCTGAGCCCAATCTCACACAACTGAGGCGGGGCGAATGGGCAAGGCAGCGAAGCCGACACTGAAGATATCATCGCGGACCAAGGCTGCTGCGGGGGGCAAAGCAACCGCTCCGCCGAAGACGACGGCGGCCAAGGAGAAGAGGCTGGCCGCACACGCGGTCGCGCTCCGGCCCGTTCCACTGTACGAGTTCACCGCCGGGGGTATCGCCGGCCACGTCCGGCTGAGCGATCCCGGCCGCGGGATCGAATTCACCAGCAGCGTCTACGGCGGGGCCCTCCCCGCCTACTCCCAGGAAGTGCTCTCTCTGCGCCATTACTTCGCAATCGGTGACAGCGGCCTGCTCGCCCCGCGAGAAGAGGCCCCGTGCGAGGCACGGATTGAGAGGAGCGCGGTCGTGTTCAGCTACGATCGTCTACCCAAATGGCCGGTCGCGGCAACCGCCCGCTATGACCTGTTGCCCGACGGCGGCGCCGATGCCGCGTTCACGTTCACCTTCTCAAAGCCCTTGAAGCGGTTCGAGGCAGGCATCGAGACGCTGATGCCAAAGTCGCAGCCCAACGTCTACGTTCACTCCGGCGGCAACTGGGTCCGCGTGGCCGTCCAGCCGCAGGCGCAGAAGTTCTACCCCCGCAATCTCGGGGCCGCAGAGTTGATCGTCGATGGTCGTTGGGATGCCCTGCGTCTCGGCGGTGTCTGGCTGGCGGTGGAGCCCCAGGGATACGATTACCCGATCGTCGTCGTGCGGGACGAGCGAACCGGCTGGGCCTTCGCCTACATGGCGCTCACCGAGGACTGCAGCGCGGTCTGGGTCAACGGCGCCCAGAGAACCGTGGGCCTCAGTCTCATCGCCGCCGATGTCAAGGCCCAGGAGAAGGCGCACTGCCGCCTGCGCGTCGCGCTCTGCCAGGCCGAGAAGCTCGACGGCATTCTCATCCACTACCGCCGATTCGTTCAGGAAGCCCGAGCGCGGAAGTAGGAGCCGACGCGGAACCAGGTCGCGTTGGGCAGGGGCCTGTCCGTGACATCGCCGCAAGACTCGTGCCCTGGCGCGTGACGTTTCGCACCGCCACGCGTCCTATCACTGAGAGCCGGTATTCCAGGGATGTCACCATCGTCTCCATCGGACCCCGGGTTGTACGCCGCAGCGCTCGAGCGCTACCGCCGCGCGCTGATCGCCCTCGCGCTCGACCGTACCGGGCGCTGGGACGTCGCCGAGGAGATCGCCCAGCAGACTATCACCACCGCCTGGGAACGCAGGTCAGACTTGCGCGATCATAATTCCCTCACTGGCTGGCTCTGGCGCATCGCACTGAACTACTGCGTCCAGTGGCAGCGGCGAGAGGTGCGCCTTTGTGGTCTGCGGGAGGCGAGTCATCCCGGCCCACCGAGCACGACGATCGCGGATGAGGTGCTCCGCCGAGAGACAGTCAGGGAGGTGAGGTCGGTGCTCTCCCAGCTCCCGCTCAGGAACCGCGTGGCCCTGCTGATGCACGCGACAGGGTGCAGCTATGACGAGATTGCCGACTTCCTGCAGCTCCCGGCGAGCACTGTACGGGGCCGGATCGCGCGGGCGCGCGACCAACTGCGACGCGAGCTCGGTCGCCGCCTCGATCTTCACCCGGAGAAGGAGAATGCCCAACCATGAGGATCTTCGAGCTTGAGGACCACCTGCCGGCCCTGATCCTGTACACCCAGAAGTTCTCTGCGCTGGTTGACGCTGGCGTGTCCCTGCAGACCTGCTTTGGCCTACTGCAGAAGACCACCGATGACCTCACCGTGTCGTCCGCCAACGCCTACCTTCGCACTGAGATCATCGAGAAGGAGCGAACGCTGAGCCAGGCGATGGCCGACCGGCCCGACGTATTCTCTCCCTTCTACATCGCCTTCATCAGGGCCGGTGAGATCGGCGGCGTGCTCGACGAGGCGATGGCCTACCTGGCCGCCTGGTTGGAACGCGAGAGAGCCGCGGCGGCTGGTTTGCGGAGCGCCTGGCTGCTCAACCAGATCGCAGCACAGGTACTCCGCAAGTCACCATCGCAGCAGGGTCATACAGCAGTCGAGACTCACTTGCCCGACTACCGCCGCGTCGCTCAGATCGCCAGCTTCTGCCGATTGTTCGAGATGTGCCTGACCGCCGGCGTGCCGCGCAATCTGGCCCTGACCACAGCAGCCGAGGTGCTGGGAGAACCGGCACTCACGAAGCTGCGTACATCGGTTGAGCGTCTGGGTAACGAGGAGAGCATTGCGTTCGCCCTCGGCGAGGTCGAGGAGCTGCGACCGGTTGTCGCGGGCATGGTGGCGATCGGCGAGGAATGCGGCTTGCTCGACCGGATGCTGCGCAGAGCCGCTGACTTCTATGACGCAGAGGCGATCCACATCCTCCACAGCGCGGTCCGCCTCGAATCTGGGTGAGAACCGCCGCCCTGCTTCGGCAGCGCGCAGCCGAGCGTTCGGTCTACGCCCTCCGCACCAGCCCTGACCACAATGATCGGCTGGCGAATCGGAATGGGCACCTCAAGAGGTAGCGGATCAGTTCCCGCGTCGATCCCGGGTTCGCCTCCGGGAGGTGCGGTATGACGAGGAACGTGTGCAGCAGTCGCGCCGCGATCGAGATGAACATGAGGAAGTGCAGGTTGCCGAACGTGTACCAGCCAACCTGCCAGTGCACCGGTTTCAGCGCCTGCGCCAGCGCCCCACTCAGGCTCGGCGCCGCGGCCCAGCCGAGGCTTGACGCGAACGCAAGCATCGCCATGTACGCCGACCGGTTCTCCCGCGGCGTGAGTGAGAAGAACATGTTCATGTCGCCCATCTGGATCGCCGCGCCGAAGAGGCCGCCGATGATGGACGATGCTGCGAGCCACCCGTGGTAGTGCATCGGGGTGGCGAGCACCCAGAACACTGGGAACGCCAGGCACATGATCATCCCCAGCGTAACCACCGGCCGCGAACCGAACCGGTCGCAGATACTTCCCCATGAAGGCAGGGCGATCGCGGTGAACACCATCGGTACCGTCATTACGTAGATGTTGGACCAGAGGTTCCCGATCTTCAGGAACTCCAGGCTCATCAGCCAGAAGAACGGACCGGCGATCCCGAACGTGAACGACTCGCTGAACGCGTAGAGCAAGTACCCGCGGAACGGCCGGTTGCGCAATGGGCTGAGGATAACGTCGCGCAGCCGCCACGGCGGACCATCATGATCCGGCATGGGCGACTCACGCACGGTCCAGAACAGGTTGACATCGGCGAGCCCCAGCACGGCCGCGATGCTGAAGATAGTCGTGAAAACCGCGAAGCTGCTGTTATGATCGATGATCCACGAAACGGTAGATGAGACTATGATCGCGGTGACCGTAGCGAGAGCCGCTCGCCTGCCCAGGTAGCGCCCGCGGATTCGCTCCGGGACCATATCCGCAAACCATGAGAACCAGGCGGGCGTGCCCATATGGCCGAGGGTCGAACCGATCATCATCAGCAGAAGCAGCGCTCCGACGCGAGCGCCGGCATACCTGCTCGGCATCGCCCACGGAAGCGCGGCCACCGCGAACCAGATGAGCCGGTTCCCGCTGCTGCTCAGCATGAAGAGCAGCTTGCGCGTGCGCAGGCGCTCCACCCAGTACGATCCCGGCAACTGCGCCAGCACCGCCAGGAATGGCAGCGAGCACAGCAGCCCGAACATGAACGTGGACACTCCGAGCTTACTGCGCGCGAAAGTGACGAAGGGCGCGCCCGAGATCATGTTGGCCCAGGCCGAGCCGAAAACTCCCCAGGCGATGGCCGCGACCACGAGCGCGTGCCGCGTCTCGGCTGGGGTGAGAGGCCGGTTCTCTTGGGGGGTGGGACTGTCGGAGCCGTCAGGCATTGGCGAGATGTTCCGCACCCGCGGGGTAGCGCGTCAATTCGCTCTTTGGCAGACCCGATCCTGCGACGGCGAGACGCGTTCGTCGCGCATCCTGCGGAATCCCGCGCTCGGGGCGCCTTACGCTGCGTCGGCAGCATGCCTCTGGACCCGCTCAGGCTTCCCGCTACGCGCCTTCCGACAGCCACCCACTCACTGTGCGACCTCAGACAGTCAGCCGCGGGCGATCGTCCCCGAAGTACACAAGGTGCGCCGCGCACCGACAGTCGCTCGCGCCAAACCGCGGCGCGATCACAGCCGCTCCAGGCAGCGACATGACCACGCGGTTGCGCGCGCACTCGGCCCGCTCTCGCGTCGGCACCATCACAACCTCAGCCACGCGCGCCTTCCTCAGGAGGTAGTCAACGTGCCACCGCGTTTTCTTGCGCCGCCTGCGATGGCGGGCGATCCGCGCCTCAAGCCCATTCATCGCGCTCCCCGTGTAGACATAGTACCCGGCAGGGAACGCGAACCGCCCCAGCCGGCCAACGCGGATCGTCGCCGACGTGCCCAGATGAAGCACCAGGTGGTACACCCCGGGCGTGTGACCCATCACGTGAACTGCACCCGCAGTTCGGCCGAGATTACCTCCCCCGCTGCCGCCTCAAACGGCGCGATGCAATGCCGGAGCGCCACCAGTTGCCCGCTGGCGCTGGTACCGACGTCGGGATGAACGCTCATCGCATGGTCGGCGCGGATCAAGGCGCCTGAGCCGCGATGCGATGTCTCGAACCTCCCGTCCTGCCGTGCCTGCAGGTTCCGGAACACGAAGTTGGCCGGCGCGAATGCCGCAAACCGCCGTCTTCGCCGGAACGCGATCTGATCCCGGCAGACGAACCCACCAATACAGAACTGGAACTCTCGCGAATGCGAGACCAGAGCCGATTCTCCCGTCAGGCGTCCCTCCTCCAGCCGGTACCTGAGATGATCGCGGAACCCATAGACGCGGCCATCGCTCAGAACCCCAAATGGCAGTGGCATCGCCTCCGGCGGCGCACTCCCCTCCGCGCCATAGCACGGGAACAGCGATACCCCATCCACGACCACGTAGGGAAACGCCAGGTCGTTCGTCGTCGCGCCGCCTGGCCGGGACAGGACGGCCGTATACCGCGGCTCGTGGTGTATGTGGAAGTCCGGATGCTGAGATAGGGGGGACAATGCGTTCGCGCAGCGCGGCAACTGCGGCTCCGCCGCCCTCATCAGCATGCACCCCAGGAACGGCAGGTAGTCCGCGTATCGGTTGTAGCTGTACCAGCCCGGCCGGAGTCCCGGCGCCCAGGGCTCAACCGGCTCGTCATCGTTCAACACCAGCGGAAACGAGCCGTCCGGCCGCTGGAAGCTCGTCAGATAGCCGAACGCGGGGTCGGCATGAGATCGCAGGTCTCCGTCTCCCATCATCCGCGCCGCGGCCTCAAGCAGGTACAGCAGCGCCCCGTACCCAAAGATCTGCTGCTGCCCCCGGCCCACGTAGAGCGTGTCCCCATTTGGCAGGACGAAGGGCGCTATGAACCGCGCGATGTCCGCCACGCCGGCGGCGGCCCAGCGCCAGCCCGTCTCTCGCCAGAGATCGGCCAGCAGCGCCCCACAGAAGCAGTGATACGCGAACGAGCGTATTCCTGCCCTGTCAGCGATCAGTCCTCGGCGCAGATAGCACGCCAACGCCGTGCGTGCCTCGAGCAACGCCCGCGCTCGTGAGAGTCGCGACTCGCTCCGCGAGCGGCACACCGCTCGCAACAACATCCAGTTGGCCGAGTGCCGCCTTCCGAAGTGTATGCGGCGCAGCACCGAGTCCGCAAGTCCCGGGCCGGCACGGTCGCGGTACTGCAGAAGCGCGTAGGCGTTGAACTCGCCGTGGCTGGTCGGCGGCTGGCTCTCGAGCCTCCGCGCCGCCAGCTCCGTCTGCTCCCCGAACTCCTCTCCGAAGTACGACCAGAGCCACAGGGCGGCCGCGACCCCGTAGTTCTCCGGCCCGGCGAAGCTGCCGTCAGGTTGCTGGCGGCAGGCCAGGTAGCCGGCAATGCGACGCGCGACCTGCTCGTACTGCGCGGGGTCTGGCATTCTGCTGCCTGACTACGCCGTACCTGG
>Ga0315273_10007937_pt1 | contig 13355 bp, 9 predicted proteins | sample YL17G02_0_MG_FD_205753 | JGI IMG/M metagenome (GOLD analysis project Ga0315273, IMG submission 205753) | Sediment microbial communities from Yellowstone Lake, YNP, Wyoming, USA - YL17G02_0 | ecosystem: Environmental > Aquatic > Freshwater > Lake > Sediment | place: USA: Wyoming | collected... | reverse complement strand
CCGCCGGATCGCCGCCGACCACCACCGGTTTGCCGGCAAGCGAGGGGTCGTCGCGCACGTGCACCGACGCGTAATAGGCGTCCATGTCGCAGTGCAAGATTCGCCGCACATGCCCGTCGGCCACGGCGGGATTCTACGCGGCAGCTCGCCCGCGATTGACACAGAGTGGCAAAGCGGCTAGCTTCTTTGCGAGCGCCGATTTGAACCACAGCTTGCGGGCGCTTTAGAAATGCGGCTAAAGCGTGCGACGGAACCCGTCCAGCGCTTACCTGTGGCGGGTTCTTCGGTTCTCACCCCGCCGGCCCGCAAGCTCGCCCTCGATGAACCGGCGCTCGGGAGGGTACCGTGGCCGCTGAACGCTCCAACCACAACCGCCTGCGCGTCGTCACCTCGGAGGCCGTCGCCGACGGGCACCCCGACAAGATCTGCGACCAGATCTCCGACGCCGTGCTCGACGCCTGCCTCGCCGAGGACCCGCTCAGCCGCGTCGCCGTCGAGACCGCTTTCAAGGGACACACGGCGATCCTGCTCGGCGAGGTGACGACCACCGCGAAGCCGGACTACCCCGCCATCGTCCGCAGCGTTCTCGAGGAGATCGGCCACGGCGGCGGCCGCTGGGGGCTCGATCCCGAGCGGGTGAAGGTCCTCCTCGAGATCACCGCCCAGGAGCCGGAGATCGGCGGCGCCGTGAGCCACGCCGACGGCGACCTCGGCGCCGGCGACCAGGGACTGATGTTCGGCTACGCCGACGCGGGCGGCCCCGAGCTGATGCCGCTGTCGTACGCGCTCGCCCGCGCGCTCATGCTGCGCCAGCGCGAGGTGCGGCGCACGCCCGCGGGCGCGATCATCGGCCCTGACGCCAAGTCGCAGGTATCGATCGCGTTTTCCAACGGCGACGCGGTCGGGATCGAGGCAGTGGTGCTCTCGAGCCAGCACGTGGCCGGGGCGTCGACGAAGCAGGTGCGGGAAGTGCTGCGCGAGCTGATCGTCGACGCCGTGCTGCCGCGCGAGCTGATCCATGCCGGCACCCACTTCTTCCTGAACCCGTCGGGGTCGTTCGTTCAGGGCGGTCCGGTGGCCGACGCCGGCCTCACCGGCCGCAAGATCATCGCCGACTCCTACGGCGGCGTCGCCCACCACGGCGGCGGCGCGTTCTCCGGCAAGGACGCCACCAAGGTCGACCGCTCCGCCGCGTACGCCGCCCGCCAGATCGCGCGGACGATCGTCACGGCCGGCGCGGCGCGGCGCTGCGAGGTGCACGTCGCGTACGCGATCGGGGTCGCCGAGCCGGTGGCGGTGGATGTCGAGACGTTCGGCACCGGGATCGAGCCGGACGAGGCGCTCGCCGAGCGCATCTACCCGATCGTCGCCGCGTCGCTGCACCCGCGCGCGATCATCGATCGGCTCGCGCTGCGCCGGCCGATCTTCCAGGCCACGGCAGCCTTCGGCCACTTCGGCCGTCCCGATATCGATCTGTCGTGGGAGGAACCGCACGACGAGCTCGCCGCCGCGCTCTCCTCGTCTTCCTGAGCCCCGTCCACCCGTTGTTCCCCGCTCCACCGCCGGCGGGGGCGCCGGCGCCTCAAGGAAGAACCGGAGGAGTGGGCACCCCGCCCTCGCCGACCGCGTCTGGCGTCGCGTACCATGGTCGCGTGACCTCTGCGCCACCCCCGGACGCATCGAGGTGTCTCGGCGAGGCGCTCGCCTACGCCGCCGAGGTGCACCGGGACCAGTACCGCAAGGGCACGACGATCCCCTATCTGTCGCACCTGTTGGCGGTCGCGGCGCTGGTCGTCGAGGATGGCGGCTCCACGGAAGAGATCGCGGCGGCGCTGCTCCACGACGCCGCCGAGGACCATGGCGGACACTGGCGCCTGGCCGATATCGAGCGGCATTTCGGAACCGCGGTCGCCGCGATAGTCGCCGAGTGCAGCGACACCCTGGAGGCCGTCAAGGAGCCGTGGCGCGACCGCAAGGAGCGCTACCTGACGCATCTCCGGCACGCCACAGCCGCCGCCGTCCGCGTCTCCCTCGCCGACAAGGTGGCCAACCTGCGCACCATCGTCGCCGACTATGAGGCGCTCGGCGAGAAGCTGTGGCGGCGCTTCGACGGCGACGCCGACCCGCTCTGGTACTACCGCAGCGTGCGCGCGATTCTCCAGGAGCGCAGCGACAGCCCGTTGGTGGGCGAGCTGCAACGACTGCTCGAGACGCTCGAGCGCGCGGTCGCGGCAGCGCCGCACCCGCTCCCGGACGCCTACTGGGTCGCCCAGGGCCGCCTGCTGGCGGGCGACTTCCCGGGCGCCTCCGAGAAGCACGAGGCGGTCCGCCGGCTGCGGCGCCTGCGCTGGTGCAGCGTCTCCGAGCTCGTCGACCTCACCGCGAGCTTCGAGTGCCGCCGCTCTCACTACCTGCAACTGCTGGGCGAGGACATGCGCCACCGCAGGTTCTCGATCCCCGACTGCGAGGTCCCCGAGCCGGAGGGAATGGACACGATCCTCTCGGCGATCGACGAGAGCCTCGCCGCCGGGCGGGTGGTGTACGTTCACTGCGCCGGCGGCATCGGTCGCACCGGCACCGTCGTGGGGTGCTGGCTGGTCCGCCACGGGATGTCCGGCACCGACGCGCTCGAGCGGATCGCGGCGTTGCGGACGGGCACGCCGAACGAGTTTCTGCAGTCACCGGGAACCGAAGGCCAGCGCCAATACGTGCTCGAATGGCGCTGAGAAGGAAGGTGCGAAGATGGCCGAACCGACCTGGCTGATCTACGGTGCCACGGGGTTCACCGGGCGTCTGGTCGCGGCAGAGGCGGTTCGGCGGGGTCTCTCGCCGATCCTCGCCGGGCGCAACGGCGACGCGGTATTCGCGCTCGCCGAAGAGCTCAAGCTGCCGGCCCGCGTATTCACCCTCGACACGCCCGAGGACGTGCGGCGCGGCATCGAGGGTGCGCGCCTGGTGCTGCACTGCGCCGGGCCGTTCGTTCGGACCAGCCGCGCGGTCGTCGACGCCTGCCTCGACCTGCGCGCCCACTACCTCGACATCACCGGCGAGATCGCGGTGTTCGAGGCGATCCTCTCGCGTGATGCCGAGGCCAAGGCGGCGGGCGTCGCCCTCGTACCAGGTGTGGGCTTCGACGTGGTGCCGACCGACTGCCTGGCGGCGCTGCTGCTCCAGGACCTCCCCGACGCCAGCAACCTCGACCTCGCGTTCGCCGGCGAGCGCGGCTCGTGGTCGGCAGGCACCCTGAAGACCGCGATCGAGGCGATGCCGAGCGCCGGCGCGGTGCGGCGCAGCGGCCGCATCGTCGGGGTGCCGATTGCCTTTGACGTGCGCGACATCGTCTTCTCCAACGGGCGCCGGACGACGGTGACCATCCCCTGGGGCGACGTCGCAACCGCCTACCACACCACCGGAATCCCCAACATCCGCGTCTACGCCGGGATGCCGCCGCAGCAGATCGACCAACTGAAGAGGCTCGCCAGGCTCTTGCCGGCGCTGCGCGTCACCGCGATCAAGCGCCTGGCGCAGTGGTGGGTCGGGCGCACGGTGAAGGGGCCCGACGAGAAGACCCGCGCCACCGCCCGCGCGTACCTGTGGGGACGGGTGTGGAACGATCGCGGCCTGGCGGTGACGCGCACCATGGAGACGCCCGAGGGCTATACGCTGACCGCGATCGCCGCGATCGAGTGCGCCTCGCGCGTGCTCGCCGACCGCGTCAAGCCGGGCGCCTGGACGCCGGCGCGGGCGTTCGGTGCCGGGCTAGCCGAGTCGCTCCCGGGCGTGACCGTCGGCGACGTGCTCCGCGGCGTCTGATTCTGCAGCTCAACCGGTGGCGCGCCTGTGCGCACTGCAGGCTCACGGAGCCACTCCGCGCCGCGGCCTCCGACGGCGCGCGCGTGCCAGTGGTAACGATCTTCGAGCGACCACCCGCGACCCGCAACGCCGCGAAGCCCTGTACTCGTCGTGGCCAGGCAGCGAGCCGAAGATCGTTAGCGCTGGCAACGACGACCGCCAACCCTGCAGCGCCTCAACCGCGCCGCGCGATCTCCAACAAATCCGCGATCACGCCATAGGCGGTGGTCTTCAGGTCCGGCGCTTCCTCGGCGAGCACAATCGTGCCCATTAGGTCGGTGGCGATGCGCAGCACCGAGCCCGGGCCGTCGGTGCGCGCGAACGGGTGGGATAGGGGCAGCTCCTGCGCCGTCACGCTCGCCGCGACGCCGTCGCCGGAGCGCTCCACCGTCGCGACCACCTTCACGCGGGCGCCCCGGGTGCACGCCGCGTGCACCCACGCCTCGCTGACGTCACGCAGGCTTTGCCGCGTCACAGTCTCCGGCGCGAGGTCGGCGCCCATCGCCGCGTTGGCGAGGGCGGCGAGCTTCACCGCGGCGTCCCAGCCGTCGAGGTCGAGGGAGGGATCGGCCTCGGCGACGCCGATGCGCTGCGCCTCGGCGATCCCCTCGGTCAGGGTGGCGCCCCGCTCGATCGCCCCCAGCACGACGTTCGTCGTCGAGTTGAGCACGCCGTCGAGCCGGAGAATGACGTTTCCCGGCAGGCAGCGGCGCATCAGGTTGAACACCGGCGCCCCGTCCATCACCGCCGCCTCGTGGAGGAAGGCGCTGCCGCGAGCCGCGGCCAGGCCGGCCAGCTCGCGGTACGCCCACGCCACCGGACCCTTGTTGGCGGTGATCACGTGGCGGCCGCGGGCGAGCGCCTCGCGAACGTGGGTGATCGCCGGCTCGCCGCGGTCGCGGACGTTCAGCGCCGTCAGCTCGACGAGCACGTCGTAGTCGAGGGTGCGGATCGCGTCGAGCGTCGGCGGCTCGGCGAAGGAGGGAGTCGACCTGGTGAAGCGGCCGGCCGCCTGCAGTTCGGTCAAGGCGCCGGCGAGGTCGATGCCGCGCGGGTTCGCCAGAGCGCCGTGCGACGCCGTGGTGATGCCGACCACGGTCACCTCGAGACCCGCGAGGCCGGGGTAGCCGTCGCGGTCGCGGAGGATCTCGGCGAGCGTGCGGCCGACGTTGCCGAATCCTGCGAGGAGTAGCCGCAGCGGAGAGGAAGGTCGCGTCACGCCGCCGCGATCTCGACGATGCCGGTGAGCAGCCGGTCGATGTCCTCGCGCGTGGTGTACATCGACACGCCGGTGCGCAGCAGGCCGCCGCGGGCGGCCAGCCCGAGCACCTCGACGGCGCGCGCGGCGTAGAAGTTGCCGTCCCATACGAACACCCCGCGCTCGCCGAGGTGGCGGGCCGCCTCGGTCGGGGTGCGTCCGTCGATGGTGATCGACACCGTCGGGGCACGGCGCGGCGACGAGAAATCCGTCCCCCACACGGTGACGCCGCGGATCTGCTGCACCTGGGAGGCGTAGTACGCCGCCAGCGCATGCTCCCAGGCGGCGATCCCGTCCATCGCCGAGACCATCCGCTCGCGCTGGGATCCGAGCTCGCCCCACGAGGCGATGTACTCGACGGCCGCCTTGACCCCGGCGATCGCAGCGTGATTCTGCGTGCCGGTCTCGATGCGCGATGGGGCGGTGTCGTCCTGGGTCGAGAGGCGATCGGTGCGCAGGTGCTCGAGCAGCCCGGGCCGCGAGTACAGGATGCCGACGTGCGGTCCGTAGAACTTGTAGGCGGAGCACAGCAGGAAATCGGTGCCCAACGCCCGCACGTCGATCGGGAAGTGCGGCGCGTAGTGCACGGCGTCGAGCACCAACACGGCGCCGACCTGCTGCGACAGGCGCCGCGCCAACGCCACGTCGTTGACCGTGCCGAGGGCGTTGGACGCCATCCCAAAGGCGACGATGCGCGTCCGCTTGCCGATCGTGCGCGCCATGTCCTCCGCGTCGAGGCGGCCATCGGGACGCAAGGCCACCTCGCGCACCACCACGCCCCGTTCCTCGAGCATCAGCCACGGCCCGCGGTTGGCCTCGTGGTCGAGCTGGGTGATCACCACCTCATCGCCCGCGGCGAGCCGGCGGCCGAGAGCGTGGGCGAGGGCGAACGCGAGCGTCGTCATGTTGGCGCCGAACGAGATCGACGCCGGGCCGTGGGCGCCGAGGAAGGCGGCGACCGCCTCCCGGGCATCCCAGATCAGCTTGTCGGACTCCCAGCTCGTGATGAACTGGCCGTGGGTGTTGGCGTTGCAGCGCTCGTAGTAGCCGGTAGTGGCGTCGATGACCGCGCGCGGCACCTGCGTGCCGGCCGGTCCGTCGAGGAACGCCACCGGCACACCGTCGATGGTGCGCGCGAGCGCGGGAAAGTCGAGACGACACCGCTGGTTCTCGGGCTTGGAAAACGCCATGGCCGATATCCTCCTGCAAGCTCCGGATGCGACGACATCTGCGCGCCAGCATAAGAGTGGGACATGCTGCGGTCAAACCGGCCTGGTTCGTCATCCCGAGGGAGGCGCCCGCGTCAGCGGGTGCCGATCGAGGGATCCCGGCGCGCCTGGGGCGCGGTCAGTCTCGATCAGCTCTCGTTGCCCTTGACCCGTGGCGGAGGTTTGCCACACCATGACGGCGATGGCGCGACAGCCCTCCTTTGGCCAGTTCCAGGCGTCGGAGCTGCTCTGCCCGATGTGCCGCGTAGCGCGCCCGGTGCGCGAGCACCTGCTTCTGGTGCTGCCGACGGGCAACACGTACGAGTACCGCTGCGCCGTCTGCGGCACCTCGGTCGGCGCCCGCGACGACGGCGACCCAAGCGAGTTCCACTCGCTGCTGCGCCGGCCTTAGGCTCTTGGTGCAACCTTCTGGGGGGCGGCATCTAGCGCCACGAGCGGCCCGGCGGCGAGGCTCTGCTACAGCTCCGGCGCGGCGGCGGATCCGTCGTCGCTGAGCCGGACCGCGTCGACGAAGTACTGGGTGTCCCCGAACAGCGACGACGGGACGCCCCGGTGCTCGGTGTAGTGCACCACCACGCGCTTGCCGAGCGCCGCCGAGACCTGCGCCGCGGCCGTCTTGTCGCGCACTGTGAAGGTCCAGATCACCGGCGCAACTCCGGGCACCGTGGTCATCGCCAGCTCGCCCTCCCAGGTTTTGACGAGCCATCCCTTGCGGGAGAGCTTCTGCAGCACCCCCGAGCGCTCCCCATCCGAGTACGCCCAGTTGAGGACGGCCCAGAGGTAGCCGGCGGCCAGTAGCACGACCACGCCGATGCCGAGGAGCAGCCAGAGGACGATCCCACCGCGTTGCGCGCAGCGGTTTCCGCCGGACTCGATCTGAAGTGTGCTCATGGTGGCGCGATCGTAGCCGCGCGAGGGCCTGCCGACAAGTCCGCGGCGGCGTGTACAGGGTCTTGTTGTGGTGCCCCCGGAGCGGGGCGCATTCCGGGGTGTCGGCGAAAAGCGCGGGCAAGATGCCCGCACCACAAGGACCGCGTTTTGATGCTCGTGGGGCCGGCCGGTGCGGCCGGGATGCCCGCACCACAAGGACCGCGTTTTGATGCTCATGGGGCCGGCCGGTGCGGCCGGGATGCCCGCACCACAAGGACCGCGTTTTGATGCTCATGGGGCCGGCCGGTGCGGCCGGGATGCCCGCACCACAAGGACCGCGTTTTGATGCTCGTGGGGCCGGCCGGTGCGGCCGGGATGCCCGCACCACAAGAAGCGGTGCACCACGAGCGTCACAGCAACAGGACGCGTGCCGGCGCTACTGCGTGATCCCGGCCAGGTCGAGGAGGAAGGCGTACATGAGCGCGGTGTCGTGGTAGCGGCGGTAGCGGCCGGAGACGCCGCCGTGTCCGGCCTCCATGTTGGTGCGCAGCAGCACCCGGCCGGAGTCGGTCTTGAGCGCGCGCAGCTTCGCCACCCACTTCGCCGGCTCCCAGTACTGCACCTGCGAGTCGTGCAGGCCGGTGGTGACCAGCAGATTGGTGTAGGCGCGCCGCGTCGTCCGGTCGTACGGCGAGTAGGAGAGGATGTAGTCGTAATAGGCCTTCTGGTTGGGGTCGCCCCACTCGTCGTACTCGGAGGTGGTGAGCGGGATCGACGAGTCGAGCATGGTGGTGACGACGTCGACGAACGGCACCGCCGCCACCATCCCCTTGAAGAGGTCCGGACGGGTGGTGTAGACCGCACCCATCAGCAGGCCGCCGGCGCTGCCGCCGAGGGCGAACATGCGGTCGGGCGAGGAGTACCTCTCCGCGGTGAGGAACTCGGCGCAGTCGATGAAGTCGGTGAAGGTGTGCTTCTTGTTGAGCAGCTTGCCGTCCTCGTACCAGCCGCGCCCGAGCTCGGCGCCGCCGCGGACGTGGGCGATGGCGTAGACGAAGCCGCGGTCGAGCAGCGACAGGCGGGCGACGTCGAAGGTGGCGTCCATGCTGGCGCCGTACGAGCCGTAGCCGTAGAGCAGCAGCGGCGCCTTGCCGTTCTTGACGAGGTCCTTGCGATAGACGATCGAGATCGGCACCTTGACGCCGTCGCGCGCCGGCGCCTGCAGCCGCTCGGTGACGTAGCTGGCCGGGTCGAAGCCGCCGACCACCTCGTCGCGCTTGAGCAGCGTCCTCGTGTGCGTGACCATGTCGTAGTCGTAGATCGACCGCGGCGTCGTCATCGAGGTGTAGCCGTAGCGCAGCACGGTGGCGTCGAGCTCGGGGTTGGCGTCGAGGTAGGCGAGGTACGCCGGCTCGCCGAAGTCGAGCTCGTGCCCGCCGCCGCCCGACCACGGGATCACCCGGATGTGGACGAGCCCGCCCCGGCGCTCGACCGCCACCAGATGATCGCGGAAGACGTCGAAGTCGACCAGGTAGGCGTCGTCGCGGGGCGGGATCACCTCACTCCAGTGCTCGCGCGAGGTCGCGGTCACCGGCGTTTTCATCAGGCGGAAGTTCTTTGCACCGTCGTTGGTGCGGATGTAGAAGTACTCGCCGAAGTGCTCGACGTCGTACTCGCGGCCGCGCTCGCGCGGGAGAATCACGCTGGGCGCTGCGGTCGGGTCGTCGGCGGGGATGAAGCGCACCTCGCCGGCGAGCATGGTGGTCGAGGGGATGAAGATGTAGCGCTTCGATTTCGAGCGCGTCACCCAGCAGCGATAGGTGTCGTCCTTCTCCTCGTAGACGAGTGCGTCGGCGGCCGGGTCGCTGCCCAGAGCGTGACGGTAGACGCGGTACGAGCGCAGCGTGGCGAGGTCCTGCTTCGAGTAGAACAGCGTGCGGTTGTCGGTCGCCCACGTCATGTTCCCGGTCACCTCCGGGATGGTGTCGGGCAGCAGCGCTCCGGTGGTGAGGTTCTTGAACTGCAGGGTCGCGATCCGGCGGCCGACGGTGTCGGTGGCGAAGGCGAGAATGTCGTTGCCGGAGCTGACGCTCCACCCCATCACCGCGAAGAAGCCGTGGCCGGCGGCGAGGGCGTTGCCGTCGAGCATTACCTCCTCGGCGGCAGCGACCGAGCCCTGCTTGCGGCAGTAGACCGGGTACTCCTTCCCCTCCTCGAAGCGCGTGTAGTAGTAGTACCCGTCGTCGCGGTACGGCACCGAGGCGTCGTCCGGCTTCAGCCGGGAAGTGATCTCCGTGAACACCGTCTCCTGCAGCGGCTCGGTGTGGCGCATCACCGCGTCGGTGTAGGCGTTCTCGGCGGTCAGGTAGGCGACCACCTCGGGGTTGTCGCGGTCCTTGAGCCAGTAGTAGTCGTCGACGCGGACGTCGCCGTGCGCCACGAGTCGTTGCGGCACCACCTTGGCGACCGGCGGCGCCGGCGCGGCTGTTGTCGACGTGACTGGGACCGCGGCCGGCCGGGTGGCGACCCCGGACGAGCACGACAGCGTGAGGAGGACACCAAGGTAGAACGGGGCGATCCAGGCTCGGAATCTCGTCATTGAAAACCCCCAGCGGCACAAGGCCCGGCTGATCCTACCGCCCGGGCCGGGGGGCGTCAAAGAGGATCGTGAGCGGACGGCGCCAGAGCTAGCCGTCAGCGCGCAGCGGTCGCGGCGCGATGCCGCAGCTTGCCGCCGCTGACGGCTACCGGCTCGACATTCCAGATCTTCTCGGCGTACTCGGCGATCGCGCGGTCGGACGAGAAGTACCCCATCGAGGCCACGTTGCGGATCGCCATTGCCGCCCACGCCGGGCGATCGCCGAACAGTCGGGCGGCGCGCTCCTGGGCGTCGAGGTAGGCGCGGAAGTCGGCGAGGTGCATGTAGTAGTCGCCGCGCTCCATCAGCGACGACCAGACGTCGCGGAGCAGCCACTGATCGCCGCCGACGAAGGCGCCGTCGCGCAGATCGTCGAGAACGCCGGCAAGCTCGCGGTCCTCGCGGTAGCACCGCCACGGGTCGTACCCGCCGGCGCGGGCGCGCTCGACCTCGTCGGCGGTGAGGCCGAAGATGAAGATGTTCTCTTCGCCGACCGCATCGCGGATCTCGACGTTGGCGCCGTCGAGGGTGCCGATGGTGAGCGCGCCGTTGAGGGCAAACTTCATGTTGCCGGTGCCCGAGGCTTCCTTGCCGGCGGTGGAGATCTGCTCCGACAGGTCGGCCGCCGGGATGATGTTCTCGGCGAGGGTGACGCGGTAGTCCGGCATGAAGACCACGCGCAAGCGGCCGGCGACGTCCTCGTCGCGGTTGACGACGTCGGCGAGCGAGTTGATCAGCTTGATCACCAGCTTGGCCATGCGGTAGGCCGGCGCCGCCTTGGCGGCGAAGATGAACGTCCGCGGCACCACCGGAGCCTTGGGCTTCGCCTTGATGCGGCGGTAGAGGGCGATGACGTGCATGGCGGCGAGCAGTTGCCGCTTGTACTCGTGCAGCCGCTTGACCTGGACGTCGAACAGCGAGTCGGGATCGACGTCGATGCGGCAGCTCGAACGGATCTCCCGGGCGAGGTCGCGCTTGTTGGCGAGCTTGATGGCGAGGAACTCCTCCTGAAACTTGCGGTCGTCGGCCCAGGGCAGCAGCTCGTGGAGCCGCATGAGGTCGGACCGCCAGCCGTCGCCGATGCGGCGCGAGATCGCGTCGGCCAGGCGCGGGTTGCACGTCATCAGCCAGCGGCGCGGCGTGATTCCGTTGGTGATGCCGACGAAGCGCTCCGGCCACAGCTCGGCGAAGTCGCGGACCAGCCGCTTGGTGAGCAGCTCGGTGTGCAGCTTGGCGACGCCGTTGGTGCGGTGACTGCCGACGATGGCGAGGTGGGCCATGCGGAAGCGCCGGTCGCCGTCCTCGTGGATCAGTGACACCCGCCGCATCCGCTCGATGTCGCCGCCGAGCTTGCGCGTCACCTCCTGGAGGAAGTGGCTGTTGATCTCGTAGATGATCTGGGCGTGGCGCGGCAGCATGTGCTCGAACATCGTCACCGGCCACGTCTCCAAGGCCTCGGGAAGCAGCGTGTGGTTGGTGTAGCCGCAGCTCGCCACCACGAGCGGCCACGCCTTCGCCCACGGCAACCCCGCCTCGTCGATGAAGAAACGCATCAGCTCGGCAATCGCGAGCGCCGGGTGGGTGTCGTTGAGCTGGATCGCCACCTTCTCGGGGAACAGCGCCCACTCGCTGTCGTGGCGGCGGCGGAAGCGCTTGAGGATGTCACGCACCGAGCACGCCACCAGGAAGTACTCCTGCAGCAGGCGCAGTTGCCGGCCGGCCTCGGCGGCATCGGACGGGTAGAGCACCTTGGTGATCGCGTCGACCCGCTCGCGCGCCGCCACCGCGCGCAGGAAGTCGCCCTGGGAGAACACCTCGAGGTCGAACTCCTGTGGCGACTCCGCGCGCCACAGGCGCAGGATCGCCACCGTCGGGGTGCCGAAGCCGGCGATCAGCACGTCGTGCGGCACGCCGGAGAAGGTGTTGCCGCTGACCCAGCGGGCGCGGCGGCCGTGGCCGCTGTGACGCTCGACGTGGCCGCCCACCGGCACCGGCACCTGGAGGTCGGCACGGTGAATCCCCCAGACGTGGCCGCCGCGCAGCCAGGTGTCCGGGCACTCGTGCTGCCACCCGTCGCGGATCTCCTGGCGGAAGATGCCGTAGTCGTAGCGCAGGCCGTAACCGATGGCGGGGATGTCGAGGGTGGCGAGCGACTCCATGAAGCAGGCGGCGAGCCGCCCGAGGCCGCCGCTGCCGAGGCCGGGATCCGGCTCCTCCTCGAGCAGGCCGCCGAGGTCGAGGCCGAGCGAGGTCATCGCCTCGCGCGCGACGTCGAGCTGGCCGGTGGCCACCAGGTTGTTGTGCAGCGCACGGCCGAGCATGTACTCCATCGACAGGTAGTACACCGTCTTCGGCTTGACCCGGCGGTAGGCGCGCTTGGTGGCGTTGGCGCGGTCGACGAGCTGCTCGCGGACGGTGAGGGCGAGGGCGGCGAACTGGTCGGCGCCGGTCGCCTCGTCGAGCTCGAGGCCGCGGAGATAGCGGAGGTTGTGGAGGAACCGCTGCTTGAATGCGCGTGCTGACGAGACGGTGCGAGAGCTGCCTGTACCCAGCGTTCCCCCCTGCCCGCGGTCGTGAAAACGATTACCCCGGGGTGCGGCTGGGCATTATACGACGCTACACTGGCGGCCCTCGCGGCTGGAAACCGGCGCGGGACGAAGGGAACAACCCATGAAAATCACGGTGTTGGGAGCAGGGCGGGTCGGCCACGCGATCGTGCGCGATCTCGCCGGCGAGTTTTCGGTCACGGCGGTGGATGCCTCGGAAGCGGCGCTCGCCCGGTTGGCCGCGCTGGGCAACGTCACCACGGTTGCCGCCGACCTCGGCGACAGCACGAAGGTCAAGGCGCTGGTCGCCGGCGCGGACCTCGTCGTCGGCGCGGTGCCGGGGTTCATGGGCTTCGCCACCCTCGCGGCGGTGATCGACGCCGGCAAGGACGTGGTCGACATCTCGTTCTTCCCGGAGGACCCGTTCCGCCTCGACGGCGAGGCGCGCCGGCGCGGCGTGCGCGCGATCGTCGACTGCGGTGTCGCCCCCGGCTGCTCTAACCTGTTCGCCGGCCGCCTCGGCGCCAGTTGGGACCGCCTCGACCGCTTCGTCTGCCTGGTCGGCGGCCTGCCCGTCGTGCGCAACTGGCCGTGGGAGTACAAGGCGCCGTTCTCGCCGATCGACGTCATCGAGGAGTACACCCGCCCGGCGCGCATCGTCACCGGCGGCGTCCACGTCACGGTGGCGCCGCTGTCCGACGTCGAGCTGGTCGACGTGCCGGGCGTCGGCACCCTCGAGGCGTTCAATACCGACGGGCTGCGCACCCTGCTGCGCACCATGCAGGTGCCGTTCATGGTCGAGAAGACGATGCGCTACCCCGGCCACGCCGAGAAGATCCGGCTGCTCAAGGACAGCGGGCTGCTGAGCGAGGAGACGGTGGTCGTCGGGGGCGCGAGCGTCCGTCCGCGCGACGTCACCGCCCAGGCGCTGATCGCGGCGTGGCACCTGGGTGACGACGAGC
>Ga0315273_10007936_pt1 | contig 13356 bp, 13 predicted proteins | sample YL17G02_0_MG_FD_205753 | JGI IMG/M metagenome (GOLD analysis project Ga0315273, IMG submission 205753) | Sediment microbial communities from Yellowstone Lake, YNP, Wyoming, USA - YL17G02_0 | ecosystem: Environmental > Aquatic > Freshwater > Lake > Sediment | place: USA: Wyoming | collected... | reverse complement strand
ACCTTCAAGGGCAGCCTCGCGTACTAAACTCTCAATTCTCGATAAATTGAACTCTTTGTCGCCGCTCCGGTTTTCAAACTGGGCAGTCGATATTTTAATCTTATCCATTACAGCAGTCAATCAATTGGCTTATTGAACTTATTTTAACTATTTCTTTTTTCTGAGCAGGAAGAAACCTGCAGCGACTGAAATAACTACCGCTCCTGCAATAATTGCTATTGTTCCTACGGAACTTTTACCGGATTTCCCTTTAGCTCCATTTTTATCATCCTCAACTGCATAATAAAAAGTTGGTTTAGCATCGGTATCCATATTGACTGTATCTTTCTTTGGTTTGGGTTGCTCCTGTCCAATTGCCATATTCATACCACCCGGAAGAAGGAGAGATATCATCGAAAACACTAAAACTGATTTTTTCATTATTTAACTGTTTATTGATTAATTAATTGTATTTGCCAGTTCATCATATTTCTTTGCTATGTCGGGATTTGCGTTCCGATATGTATCAGCCAGTGCAATAATTGCCGGTTTATATCTGGGACTCATATTAAGGCATGTTACAAGTAAGGCACGCGCCCTCTCAACATCCTTGCCTTTCAACAATTCAGACAGTCCAACATATGCTTCAAAATACTTCCTGTTAACTTTAATAACTCTTTCATAATACCCAATTGCTTCATCAGGTCTGTTTTGTTCTCTGGCTATGTTGCCCATATACATAAGGATTGGCTCGAAATCCGGATTTACCTCCAGGCCTTTTTTCAACAGTGAATCGGCTTTCGGGTATTGGCCATCGTTATATAAAGCTGCTGCAAAATTATAAAAAATCATTTCATCACGATCATCAATTTTTAAAGCTTTTTCAAAGTACCCGATTGCTTCCTTACTCCTGCCCTGATTAAGAGCAGTATAACCTGGATAATCATCTTTCGATTTCCTCTCAATTACAGCACAAACAGGAACTTTGTCAGCATATATAATATGTATAGAATTTTTAGGAGGCCAGGTTTTATTTCTTAAGTCTTGCCAAAGCAAATTCAGCTTCATCCTTTAATTCATCATTTATTACAAGTTCTTTAATAGCAGGAATAGAAAAATCAGTACCCATCCAGCTCAGTTCACGAAGAAGAAGTTTCTTTGATTCAACTGTAGCTTCACTATTTTTAAGAACTTTAATCATCATCTTCTCAAGTTTCAACAGACCCTGCTCATCGCCAGCCTGATTGCGGATGCTATTCTGCAGATAGCTTAAATACTTTGTGCTTTTTGCAATATCATAACCACCTATCCTGGTAAATGCTTCTTCAAGGGTCATTTCCTTAAAGTCGGGACGAAGCACAACTCCTGCCGCACTTGGAAAATCCCATGGCACCTTCTGGGTTACCTCGCCTGTTACGGCCCATTCAGCACCTCTCTGCAAAGTTGTTATAAAACCCACACATTGCATTGCAGGGCCCCCTCCTTCATCAGCATGTCCGAGAACAGTATGGAAAATCCTTCCCTTACCATAGGTTATTGTCATTAGAACAGGTTCATCGCGCATGGTACCTTCACCTGCAATACTGTCAGCAAAAGCGGTAGCAAGGATCTGCATGTTTTTAGCGGGCCCCCTGAGCTGGCTGTACAATTCATCGGTTCCATGGAACCATCTTGCAGGCAGACCCCTGGTTATTGGATGATCGCCAATCCTGGTCCGGACTAAAAACTCTCTCTTTTTGCCGTGAGAACCTCCAATACCGTCAGAGGTATCTGTAACAAGCTGATTATTCTTGTAATATACATATGGACCATCTTTCTGATTACGGTCACCCCATCCGCCCAGTCCTGTCATTTCGTTATACTCTTTCCATTCCGGAAATGCATTATCGGCTGCATGATACACAACAACACCACCACCATTTTTAACAAATTCAAGAAAAGCTGTATTGGTCTTTTCGGTCCATGCATCCCCGTTTATTCCTCCAGGAGTCTGGTCATTATAGTCAAGAACAACAAGCTTATATTTAGAAAAATCAGGATTGAAAGTGCTCATATCTCCACTTTTTTCAGGAGTGATAATTATATCTGATGAAAACAATCCTGTCTCGTCAAGTATCTGTTTAAGAACCGGAGAACTTGCCTTCCAGTTGTGATTGTTCTGCCCTGTAATGATTAATGTTTTATAGCCTGCTTCATCTTTACAGGCAGAAAAGAAGGTTAATAAACCTGCTAATACAACAAAAAGTAAATATCGTTTTTTCATACTCTTCTCTGATTAAACTGTTGGTAATGTCCATGGTTGGCGGTATGGTCGGTCAAGCAGACGACTGGCTCCGGGATTGCCGTTTATCTCTTCTTTTTCCGGATCCCATTTGATTGTCTGACCTGTTGTCATGGCAATTTCACCTAATAACCCAACGGAAATTGCCCTGTAAGCCGCTTCAACAGGGGCAATTGCAGGTTTTCCAGAACGGACACAATCAATGAAGTTCTGCCAATGATTCTCACTCTTATATAGTTGGATCTCATTCTCACCTATAACCTCACTGAGAATGTTTGGATCAGAAGCGGAGATGACGTCTCCCCTGTCAACATGAACCCAGCCAAGATCGCCATGCCAGGTAGTTCCCATACCCAGAGGAAGTCTTGCTGCATTTACTACCCGCATTTCAATGCCATTTGCATACTTACACAGAAAATCATACTCAACAGGCACATTAAAAATTCCCTCAACCGGATAAACACCTGCTCCCGAAATCTCAATCGGACCAGTATGTTCCAGACCTGCTCCCCAGTTGGCAATATCAATATGGTGCCCTGCCCAGTCAGTCAGCTGGCCACCGGAATAATCAAGTATCCAGCGCCAGTCCCAATGTGAAACCCCACGATAGGGTACTTTTAAAGCAGGTCCAAGCCACATTTCCCAGTTCAGTTCAGCTGGAACTTGCATAACAGGAGGTGTTCCTATTCCTTTGTTCCCATCAGGAAGTCCTACTTCAATATATTTTATTTTACCGACTCTGCCGTTTATTGCAAGTTCTGCTCCGCGGCGGAAATTGAACAGAGAGCGTTGCCAGCTGCCTGTCTGCCAGATAATGCTGTTCTTTTTAACGGCACTTGCGATAGCCTGACCATCTTTAATAGTACGGCAGATTGGTTTTTCTCCGTAAACATTCATTTTTTTATCAGCAGCTGCTGAATAGATGATCCCATGCCAGTGGTCGGGAAGTGCAATGGATACTGCGTCGAGTTTCTCCTTTTCAAGAAATTCCCGATAGTCGCTGTATGTTCTGCAATCACTATTATTATTTGCAAGGTCAACAGTTTCTCTGGCTTTTGCCAGATGGCGCGCATCCACATCGCAGACTGCGACGAACTGTACGGCATCTTTTAAGTTCAGAAAGTCTTGCATATTGCTCATACCCTGAGATCCTGTGCCTATTGCACCAATCACAATCCGATCGCTTGGAGCAATTCTTCTTCCCATTCCAAATGCCGAAGAAGGAATTATTTGAGGAAGAACTATAGCCCCGGCCACAAGTGTTGCAGACCGTTTAACAAAATCTCTTCTTGATGATTTATTTGCCATATTGTTTATTTTAAAATTATAACCGAAGATAAAGACTTATGATTAAATAGTTACAGGTGTGCCGGGGACAGGCGTTTCAAATTTCATATCTACGGGGCCGAATTCAATTTTTGCCGGACCCAGGTCCATATCTGATTTGAATATCTCATCCCAGGTAATCAGTTTTCCGGTATAGGCAGCCGTCCTTCCCATTATTGCTGTTAAAGTTGAAATAGCTGTTGTTTCAGCTTCATTTACATAACTGCCAGTCCTGATTGCATGAACAAGATGCATATGTTCCTGAACGTAAGGAGGAATCCTGACCGCATTCATCGGATTTCCGTTTTCATCTTTCGGATACTCAAATTGCCATTTTACCTTTCCATTCAGATCCCAGATAGTGTTGACACAATTGGTATATCCTTCAGTGCCCATTATAACTTCACCGGTTCCATTAGCGCAACTATCTATCTGACGACACATGCTGTGCGAGCTGACACCATTGTCGTAATCAAAGTCCACACTGAAAAAATCATACTGATCACCTGTGACCCTCCGGTGACGTCCTCCATAACCTATCGCTTTTTCGGGGTGTTTATTACCCATGAACCAGTTGATTACATCGATATTATGTACATGTGTGTCCAGAATATGATCGCCACATAACCAGCAGAAATTGTTCCAGTTACAACACACAAGCCAATAGCTGCAGCTTTTTTTGCACTGGTGATTACCGACCGGATACCAACGGGGTCAACAGCAACCGGTTTTTCCAGGAATACATGTTTGTTGGTCGAAACAGCTTCAAGAAAATGTTCAGGACGGAATTGAGGCGGTGTGGCAAGAATAACCACATCCACATCAGGGAGAGCCATAAGCTTCTTGTAACCATCAAAACCGACAAAGCAGTTTTCTTCTGGAATAGGAAGTTTGAAGGATGCGAATCTTTCGCTACATGCATCAATCTTGTCCTGGAAAACATCAGCCAGTGCAATGATCTCAAGGTCTGGTCCTGAGCTGATAAAATTTATAGCTGCTCCTGTGCCCCTTGCACCAACACCATTTCCAGACATGTTTTTCAGTCCGGATGGATTTCCCTTTACTGACAAAGGCTCTTTAGTTTTTGAAAAACTATTTACCTTATAAACTACTCTGGAAGCAATTCCAGTGGTATCAGGACCAAAAATCTTTTTTAACAAACCGGAGGATGTAAAATCTTTTGGATTGCCGGTAAAAAAATAGGGAGTTTCAGTTCCAGCCCGGCAGGCGTATTCCCACTCAGCCTCAGTGGGTAATCTGTACTTTTTACCTGCTACTTTCGACAACCACTGACAGTAAACATAAGCAGCATGCCACGAAATAGTGATAGCGGGTCTGGAGCCTTTGCCCCAACCCTGGTCAGGCGCTCCCCATGGAGGTGTAGCACCACTTATAGCATCCGCATTCTTTTTTGTGACAACCTGCCCTTCAGTCCTTCCCTGGGAACCTGTTGCTCTGAAAAAGGCCATGTATTCATCCCATGTCACTTCGTTTCTGGCTATCCAGAATTTTGACAGAGTTACCTTCCTGAGAGGGCCCTCATCGGATTTGCGTAAAGGTTCTTTTTCGGGGCTCCCCATATTAAATGTTCCACCGGGAATAGCAACCATGTCGAATGATACGTTTGTTCCCGGAATCTTTTCATTGAAGTTTTCAAACTTTTCGATCTTAGCAGCCTCTGTGTAATTAGCTTGATTTACTGTTAATGTAACACCAAAATTTGTGTTGTGGGCATGAAGTGCGTTTTTGTCAAAATGGCCTATGTTAAGATGACAGTTTATACAGGTTAAAGATTCTTTGCTGGTTGTATAAAAAAGGTGAGCATTACCTCCGTCAACAGATAGCTTTACAGGAAAAAGGTTCTGATGGCATTGGAGACATGATTTTTCATAAACGAATCCTTTTGCATTCTCAAGCAGTTTTTTCCCCTCCCAGTTAATCCTGGTACTGTCCCTGAAGAAATATCCATAGACGTCCTTAAAACCGTGTTTTGCTTTTGCATATATATATCCATGGCCTTCAGGAGGGAGGTGACAATCAACACAATGCACAATATTTCCTGTATGATTATTATAGTGTGATGACAATTTCCAGCTCTCATCAGCCTGTGGATGAATATGGCACGATGCACAGTATTTATCGGAAGAGGTGTAAGTCAGAACAGCTTTAGAAGATCTCAGAATTATAAGGCCTATTACAAAGCCTGCAAGAATAAACCAGACCTTTGCTCTGCAGCTTATAAAAGTCCGACTTCGATTATTATTTAAATTCATTCCCCGGAAGAAGATTCAATTAAAATTTTCTAAAGTTAATTGTTTGTCAGACTTCCCGGAAAAAAATTGTGAAAAATTTACGAATATCCACAAAAAGCGTAATACGATGTATAGAGGCCCAAATTGGGCGCCTATACAGTTTAGGTTCAGAACCTTTTAGTATATGCATGGCAATATGGAACTTTGCCGTTTTTGAAATAATAATCCTGGTGATAGCCTTCAGCCGGATAGAATTCTGAAGCTTTTGTTATGGTTGTCGCAATTTTCAAACCTCTGGCCTTCAGTATATTCAGATCATTAACAGCTATATTTTTCTGATCATCATTCAGATAGAATATTTCTGATCTGTATTGATCGCCGATATCCGGACCCTGACCGTCAACCTGGGTCGGATCGTGAATTTCAAGAAATAGTCTGAGCAGCTTCTCATAAGAGGTTTTTTGCGGATCATAGACTACTTTAACAGCTTCTGCATGACCTGTATTGCCAGTACAGACCTCCTTATAAGTAGGGTTTTTAACGGAACCTCCTGAATACCCTGAAGTAACAGAAATTACACCAGGGGCCTTCTGCAGGAAATATTCGACACCCCAGAAGCATCCACCTGCAAAAATTGCTGTCCCGTATCTGCCTGCTTCAAGCTGAGCCGGCACAAATTCAAGTGAAACTGAGTTTACGCAATGACGTACGTTTTTAGCAGTCAGGTGCTCGCCAATAAAAACATGTCCAAGGTGAGCTCCGCAGTTGGCACATTCGATTTCAGTTCTCATGCCGTCTGGATCAGGAATCCGGTTAACAGCACCTTTTATTTCATTATCGAAGCTCGGCCAACCGCAGTCTGATTCAAATTTATCAGAGGAATAATAGAGTGAAGCTCCGCACTTTTTGCAGATGTAAGTACCTTTATCCTTATAACTGGTATACTTCCCGGTAAAAGGAGATTCTGTACCTTTATCATTTATTACATATGATTCAGCTTTTGTGAGATCATAGTATTTCAGCTTTTCCTGTGAAAAAGAATTTTCGCTCATACCGGCAAAATAGATTAAGAATGATATTATGGCAAGTTTTGTGTTCATGGATCATTATTATACTCTTGTGTAAGTAAACAAATCACAGATCAAAATGTTGACAAATAAATTACTTTACTGATATAGTTGTTCTCTTAAATATTAATTTTGGCATAAATATTGTTTTTAGAATGAAAAGTCTATTTTTGTAAATTATTATTGAACCGATATGAAAAAAATTGCTGTTATACTTCTGTTTACTTTTATTACTGCTCTTTTAGTAAGTTCATGTAATAAGAAGGAATGCCCTGCTTATTCCAGGGCAAATAGTGAGCAGACAGTAAAAAATGTCTGATTTCCTGATTGCTCCTTTGATTCATCCAATTTTATAAGTTAGCACAAAAATGAGAAAGCTGCTTATATTAGCGGGAATATTTTTATTTGGCACATTATCAATATTTGCCCAGGGTGAACTAGATGAGCAGCAAAAGGTTTTTTACCGTAATGAAAGATCATTTGCTATCCTACTTAATTCTGACGGTATAGGATTCGGGTACCGCGGTGCTAAAAGAATAGATTATCGTAACAAGAAGCTGTTTGAAATCGAGGGAGGCTCTCTGAGAGACCTTAAAGAATACAGACAACCCAGTCAGTGGACCCAGGGAGGTTCATTTATATTTGGCAAACTCAATTCAACTTATTTCCTCAGGGCAGGTATCGGACATCAGCATGAGCTTTTCAAAAAAGCCGATCTGGGTGGAATAGCGGTCAGGTATTTCTATTCGGCAGGACCAGTCATAGCAATATACAAACCCATTTATTACAGAGTGTTATATCTTGTTGGACCAAATGAATATCTAATTAAAGAGGAAAAATTTGATGCTTCAATCGCTTCGTCCCAGGATATTTACGGCAAAGCCTCCTTCACAAAAGGACTTAACGAAACAAAAGTGATGCCAGGGTTATATGCAAAAGCAGGATTCAATTTTGAATATAGTAAAGAGGATAAGGTTATTCACGCAATAGAGTTTGGAGCCCAGATCAACACTTTTCCTTCCAAGATTCCAATAATGGCCAATACCTATAATAAATCCATTTTCTTTTCACTGTTTGTAAGTTACAGGTTCGGAGTTATATTAGACCCTCTTGATCCTGAATCAAATAAGCTTTCAAACATCTTCAGGAGAAAAAAGGACAATTGATCTTTCATACCTGTTGGGTTTCAAAGGGAAAATATTACTTTTGTTAATTATAATTATTAACCATTTAACGATATAGAAATGTCAAAAATTAAAGTAGGTATCAACGGTTTTGGCAGGATCGGCCGACTGGCCTTCAGGGCTGCTATGAAGAGGAACGATATAGAAATAGTCGGAATCAACGACCTCCTCGAAGTGGAATATATTGCTTATATGCTTCAATACGACACCGTTCACGGCGGATTTGAAGGAAAAGTTGAAGTTAAGGACGGCAAGCTTGTTGTAAACGGACAGAGTATCCGTATAACTGCCGAGAAAGATCCTTCAACACTGAAATGGAATGAGGTTGGAGCTGAATACGTAATTGAATCCACTGGCCTTTTTCTTACAAAGGAAAGCGCAATGGGTCATATCACAGCAGGTGCAAAGCATGTTGTTATGTCAGCTCCTTCCAAAGATGATACCCCGATGTTTGTAATGGGTGTTAACCATAATAAATACAAGGCAGATATGCAGTTCGTATCAAATGCTTCCTGTACAACTAACTGCCTTGCACCTGTTGCCAAGGTCCTCCACGATAGTTTTGGAATTGTTGAAGGTCTAATGACAACCGTTCATGCAACCACAGCAACACAGAAAACAGTCGACGGGCCATCGAAGAAAGACTGGAGAGGCGGTCGTGCCGCTGCCGGCAATATTATTCCTTCCTCAACAGGTGCAGCAAAAGCTGTAACCAAGGTAATCCCTGAGCTGAAAGGCAAACTAACAGGTATGGCATTCAGGGTTCCCACACTTAATGTTTCAGTTGTTGACCTGACCTGCCGTCTGGAGAAAGCTGCCAGCTACGATGATATCAAAAAAGCTATGAAGGCTGCTTCTGAAGGTCCGCTTAAAGGAATTCTCGGATATACTGAAGACGCTGTTGTTTCCAGCGATTTTAATGGTGATTCACGCATCTCAATCTTTGATGCAGGAGCAGGTATCGCACTAAACGACAATTTCGTAAAAGTGGTATCGTGGTATGACAACGAGTGGGGCTACTCCTGTAAACTTCTAGACCTCATTGCTTACATGAACACTGTGAAGTAACAGTTTAACTTACCATATAATGTTGAGAAGGGATATTGCATGCAATGTCCCTTCTGATTTTATACAATCATATTAATTTCGAGTGGAATACCTGCTGTGTCGCGGTAATGTTCACCAAGTTCCAGCATTCCTTCATCATCTTCTTCATAAAGCCATTTTATTTTAACAAGCTTCCCGGCACGGGCATAACCTGTCAGCCTTTTAAGTATTTCAAACAGATACTTCGATGAACCGCTGTTAATATATTCCAGTTGAATACTAATTTCCAGTCCTATATTCTTTTCAAAGTGATGCGTGAGCCAGTCTTCGAGGCGACGGAAAATAAGCTCGGGGTTTTCAGGGATGGATCGTCCGACCAGTTCAAGTTTATTTGTATCGGGATAGTAAACAATTCCCGGACAATTTCTTAACTCTTCCTGAATTACAAATTTTTCCATATTCTGACAGTTTATTCGTACCTTAAAGCCTCAATCGGATCAATATTAGCCGCTTTTACCGCCGGCGCATATCCTGAAACCACACCAACAATAAAACAGACAACTATTCCGGTTATTACCCAAACCCAGGGAATAATAAAACTTGATTTCATCAAAGAGGCAACTGCATTACCCAGAAGAATACCAAGGATAATACCAAAAAAACCACCCAGCTGGCCAATCATTATCGATTCAAAAAGAAACTGATACTTAATTGTCTGGGTCTTCGCCCCTATAGCCTTCCTCACACCTATTTCCCGTGTCCGTTCAGTGACGGAGACAAGCATAATATTCATAAGTCCGACCGCAGCTCCGAATAATGTTACAATACCAATAATTGTAGCTGCAAGGGTTACATATCTGATGTTCTTGAGAAGCATGTTGACAAGATTGTCGCTTTTTGAAATATTGAAATCCGATTCATCTTTGGGATTAAGATTGCGCACAATCCTGAAAATAGCTTCTGCTTCACCAGTCATAACATCAAGGTTCACAGAATTTATAGGCATAATTGTAATATTAAATGACATGTTCGGCCGGGAAAAGTACTGACGGGCAGTTGTAATTGGCATAAAACAAACACGGTCAGGATTATCGAAACCTGAACCCTTGGTTTTCAGAACTCCTGTAACCATCAACTTCATACCGGCAACAGTAATCTCTTTTCCTAAAGGGTCAACACCTGTAGGAAAAAGATCCTTAACAATATCAGATCCAATAATCACATAATGCCGGGTCGTTTGTATTTCGTCCGAGCTGAAATTTCTTCCTGTTCCGATCTCATAGCCTGCAACTGTAAGCCGGTTCTCATCTACGCCTATAAGACTTACATTGGGATTAGTTTTCTCCGACCCGTATTTAACAGTTGTTAAACCTGATGCATTAAAAGATATTGATACAAAAGCTGCTTCTGTAAACAGATTTTTAAACTCTTCTGCCTCCCTGTAAGATATCCTTGAGAAATTCTTGGTCCTGCTTCTATCGTTGCCAACCCGGATATTCATTCCGCGTGAAGTAATTGTGAATGAGTTTGCACCCATCATGGTAAACTGATTTGTAAGTGAGGATTTTATGGCATCAATCGTTGTAAGAATACCAACAAGAGCCATTATCCCAATAGCTATTATACAAATTGTAAGGATAGCCCTAACCTTGTTGGATTTAATGGCACGAAATGAAATCTTCAGGTTTTCCTTGAATATACCTATTCTTAATATACTTTTCTTCATTTATAGTATCTCCATCTGTGTGTCATTAATAAAAAACTAAAAGTACACTTTTTTTCTTTTTACCGAAAGCTGAAAAAGTAATATTTGAAAATTAAGAAATTTATAGAACAACTCCAAAGTTCTGTGATGTCCGAGAAACCTCAAAATTTCACTCCTATTTTTTTGTATTTTGCTATTAGGGTAGAGATCCCTCATTCCTTTGCCTTACGACGTATTCATTCGGAATGGCAATTCACTTTTGTCAGGGGGAGGAAGAATTTCCTCTCTGCTGAGCTGTCATCCCGGCGCCAGCATACAATCTCCTATGAACTCTCTATTTATAGTCAATACTCATTTCATTTTTATTCTAAATAGAAATAATTACTCTTTTAGTTGCATAACTAACTTATTCGTTGTATATTTGGTGTGATTCCAACAAAAATTTAGGAATTAAGAACATTTGAATAAACGAATTTAGAATTAATAAACAGGATATGAGAGAATTAACGAGAGCTGAAGAGGAAGTGATGCAGGTACTTTGGAAGATAAAGAAAGGATTTGTCAAAGAAATACTTGAACATTTTGATGAACCCAAACCTGCTTATAATACAATCAGTACGATTGTCAGGATCTTACAGGATAAGGGTTTTGTTTCTCACAAAGCCTACGGCCGGACACATGAATACTTTCCGGTTGTTTCAAAAAATGATTATTCAAAAACGCATCTGAATACATTTGTAAATGACTATTTTTCGAATTCATTTGAGAAGATGGTCAGTTTTTTTGCAAAAGAAAAGAGCATCTCTGTAAAGGAGATGGAAGAGATTATGAGAATAATGGAGGGTGAAGTTAAAAAGCAAAAAATAAGATAATGAATATACTGTTTATATATTCGGTAAAAGTTGGGCTTTATATGTTTGCCTTTTACCTCGTATATTCAATAATGCTAAGCATGGATACCTCCTATAGCCGTAACAGGGCTTTTATCCTTCTCTCATTATTATCAGCTCTGATTTTACCATTCATCACTCTGCAGACTATAAAGACCTGGAACATTCAGTTTTTTGGGAAATTTCTCTCCGAAGTCTTTGTCACTGCTTCTTCTAACGGAACTAAATCACCTGGCCCGGGATCATCTTCATCCGGTCTTCTGCCTGCGATTTATTCAATCTATATTATTGTTGCCATTGTTTTCATATTCAAATTATTGATTGACCTTATTAATCTCCTGTTTTTAATTTTACGTCACAGAGATAAAGGAAGCCGGATTATCAGATTTCACGGATTTAACACATCTGGATTTTCAGCCATGGGCCATATTTTTATTAATACACGATTGAGTCCCGAAGAGGCAGGTGAGATAATAAGGCACGAACAAAACCATCTTAAACAGAATCATTTTCTAGACATAATCTTCATTGAAATTGTTAAATCACTTCAATGGTTTAACCCTGTAGTTTACCTTTTCAACAGATCATTGAGAGCTGTCCATGAATATCAGGCTGATCAGGAATGCCTTAGTTCAGGTGTGCCTGTCGTAAATTATCAGAGCCTTTTGTTAAGCCAGGTTTTTAAATCAGGAGTATTCCATTTATCAAACAGCTTTTCGAATCCTTCCTTAATTAAGAAACGGATAATCATGATGACAAAAAAGCGCACCTCAACCTTTGCTAACTTAAAAATACTATTGGTTGTGCCAGTAACAGGTATTGTATTCCTGGCTATCTCAGCATACCGGGAGATTCCGAATTCATCTGTTAAACAGACAGCTCCGGTTGTATTGCCCCGAACTTCATCAACTGAATCCAAATCTGATTTAATGCCCCCTCCTCCTCCTCCTCCCCCTCCTCCACACCAGTCTTCAGATTCAAATGGAAATGGAAAGGCTTTAAAAGAAGAATCAACACATGAATCAAGCGAAGTCCCCTTTACTACTGTTGAAGAGATGCCGATGTTTCCTGGCGGTGAAGCTGCCCTTCTGAATTATATTGGCGCGAATATAAAATATCCGGAAGCCGCTAAGGAAAAGAACATACAGGGAAAAGTTATAATACGTTTCTGCATAACTCCAAAAGGCAGTGTCAGTATGATAAGTGTTATTCAGGGTGTTTCACCTGAACTTGATGAAGAAGGTATCAGGGTTGTAAGTACACTGCCTGCGTTCAAACCAGGCAGACATGAAGGGAAAGAAGTTCCTGTCTGGTATATGGTACCGATCAAATTTAGCCTTAAATAAATCAGTATTTTTTGTTTCTATTGCAGGGAATGGTCGCAACCATTCCCTTCAATAAGAATTCCTGACTTCTGACGCTTTCTAATTTTAAGTGCGTTTGTGATTTTGAAGTAATTGAAAATGAATAATATAAAAAGATAAATTTTGATTTTTATCGCACTAACTCCTATTTTTGCTCTATGCATAGGGTTAGAAAGGTCAGGACTAAATCGGGGTCAACCGCAATTCAGGTGGTTCAATATATAGGGCATCAGGCTTAGATCGCTAAACATATTGGTAGTG
>Ga0315273_10007935_pt1 | contig 13356 bp, 10 predicted proteins | sample YL17G02_0_MG_FD_205753 | JGI IMG/M metagenome (GOLD analysis project Ga0315273, IMG submission 205753) | Sediment microbial communities from Yellowstone Lake, YNP, Wyoming, USA - YL17G02_0 | ecosystem: Environmental > Aquatic > Freshwater > Lake > Sediment | place: USA: Wyoming | collected... | reverse complement strand
GACTGGAATCCCCCAGCACAACCTTGGTCTCGTGCCTGTCGTCAAATAGATTCCACCAGAGGCTGCCGGCAGGGAAAGTCGGATCTGACGTCAACTGGCTCACCTGGTTCCGCTGGCGATAATCATCCCAGCCAAGCCCTATCAAAGGAATCAGGAGGAGGAGAGAAAAAAACGGCCATGCTCTTCGTGACCGGGACGGTGAGAAGAGGTTATGAGTTCCATGTTTTCCCGGCATGGATACCGGCAAAGCGGCTGCCACCGCCCCCGAACCTGCAGCGTTTGTCGCTGCCGAGGAAGGTGTGATCTCTTCGGCAACCTCCTCTCGTGCCCTGAAGACCGGAAGATAACTCCCTCTGGGAATCGTCAGGATCATGGGTTCATCTTTTCCCTCTGTCAGGAAAAACTTCTCCAGCCGCCTGCGCATTTCCCAGGCTTCGGTTCGGACAATGCTGTCTTCACTCGGGTTGTAATCCGGCTTTCTTCCAAAGACCGTCGCCCCGATCTGCTGTTCCCGGATTTCGTCGGTGCATTGGGTCAGGGCTTTCTCGCACACGTACAGGAGAAACACCCGCATCTTGGGACTTTTTTGAAAATACCGGCTGGCAGCAACTCGCAGCACCAACTGCCAATAGGGATTACCGTCAAGCAGATTCGGAGAAGCGGGAGTGTTCCTTATTTCATCCATGTGAATGATTGCTAACAGTTAGCTGGCCGTTAACTATCCTGATCTTCGGCATTATCAAGGCTCAGATGGAAACGAGTCTAGCACCCCGTGACTCACGCAGTCAAAGTGCGACTCGTTCGCCGCGCTCAGTGGTGATTCTTGTTTCTACTGAACCTATGGAATTGCACTCGACCTATCCTCGCCGCGGGGTCGAGTAAGTTTTAATTTCCCGGTGTTGAATCCCTTTTCGGTGACCATGCCGGGGAGTTTACTAATCCGAGACGGCAAGGAGGACTTACCTACATGAAACCTCGATGGATTATCATGATGCTTGCAGCACTGCTGTTGTTCTTTAACGCCGGCCGAGCATTTACCCAAACCATCACCGGAGTAATCTCGGGCACCGTGACCGATCCGTCAGGGCAGGATATTCCAGGTGCTGTCGTAACCCTGATCAACGAAGGAACCGGCGACTCACGGCCCGCGATTGCGGACGCAGCCGGAAACTTTGTGTTTCCGGCGGTTCTCCCCTGAGCCTATACAGTCAAGGTGGAAGTTCAAGGATTCCAGACACTGCGAAGGACTGGAAACCAGCTCACACCAAACCAGCGGCTCTCGCTGGGCAATCTGCAGATGGCAATTGGGGCGCTCACGGAAACGGTGAGTGTCTCGGCCCAGGGAGCCGCCGTGCAGACGGCGAGCGCGGAGGGCTCAGCCTTGCTGACAACCAAACCAATGGACAGCCCTGGCGCAAAAAGGCCGGGATGTGGTGGGCATGCTAAACCTGCTGCCGGGTGTTGAGACCCGCGACTCGGGAGAGTCGGGCGGCGCCATCGTCAATATCGTTACCCGTAACGGTACAAAGGATTATCACGGGTCGGTGTACTGGTACAAGCGCCACGAAATGTTCAACGCGAATTCCTGGTCGAACAAGATCACGCGGTTTGCACTGGATAACTGGCAGCTCTCCGGAATTACTATGTTCGCCAGCGGCGAGCCCAGCGGCATAAGCTTCACCCAACCTCTCAGCGACTTGACGGGCGTCGGCGACGGCCAGCGCATCAACATCAACGGCAACCCCAACCTGCCTTACGGGGAGCGCGTCTGGAATCGAATGTTCGACACCTCCGTCTTCTCGCTGCCGGGCAAGAACGACCCGGGCAACGCTCCCGTAACCTGTGTCCGCGGGCCGGGGCGGAATAACTGGGACATGACCGTGTTCAAGAACTTCCCGATCAGGAGCGAAGCGCGCCAGCTGCAATTCCGCTGGAAATTGAAATTCGGTGACAGGCACCTTTTAATCTTGGCAAGCTCATCCCGCTTTGAGGTTGCGCATCCAGCCCAAGATTAAAAGGTGCCTGTCACCGAATTTACTGATCCCCAAAACTTTGAGCCCTGGTTCCTGATTTTTCACCTTTTCCCGGCACGACCATTTCACCGCCGATTTCACAACCTAGCCGCGGCCGTACCGGATTTGGTTGTTCCCATTGCAATTGGGAATGGAATCGTCAGAAGATAGGTATCACCTCTCCGGATCTGCCTATGGCGCCCGGGGGGATTCCGCTGTCAGAACGAAGGCAGGCGATGATCGATCGGAGAATTCCATGGATATCAGGAACAACCGTCGCCAGTTTATTGGGAGAGCCTTTAGCGCAGGCGCGGGAATGGCTTTCTCTTTGAGGAAATCCGCCGGCATGAAGCAGGCTGCCGGCGTCGTCTCGAGTGACCGGCCGGCTCTACTCGGAGGCACCCCGTTGCATAAGGGAGGCTGGCCCCGATGGCCGGAGTGGCGCCAGTCCTGGGAGCCTTCGATCCTCGACGTACTGCGCAGCGGAAAGTGGTATCGGGGCGATGGCGGACACGTGGCGGATTTCGAGGCGACTTATGCGAAACTGATCGGGGCCAGGCGCTGCCTGGCCACAGCCAGCGGCACAACCGCTCTGATGGTCAGCCTGCACGTCATGGATGTGGATGCCGGGGATGAGGTCATCGTCTCGCCTTTCACCTTCATCGCGACTTACAATTCGATCCTGCTCAGCAAGGCGCTGCCGGTTTTCGCCGACAGCGACCCGGAAACGCTGACCATGGACCCGGTTTCAATCGAGAGCCGGATCACCGACCGGACCCGCGCCATCATGCCGGTGCACATCTACGGCATGCCCTGCGATATGGATCCGATTGTCGCCATCGCCCGGAAACACCGGCTTGCCGTCATCGAGGATGCCTGCCAAGCCTGGCTGGCCGAATACAAAGGCCGCAAGTGCGGAGTTCTCGGCGACCTCGGCTGTTTCAGTTTCCAGAATTCCAAGCATCTCCCCTCCGGCGAAGGCGGAGCGATCACGGGTGACAGCGACCAACTTCTGGACCGGTGCAGCGTGTTCCACAACTGCGGCCGCGGCGTCGGGACGTTCAAAGGGGCGCGGCCCCACTTCAGTCGCGGCGGCAACTACCGCATGCAGCAGTTCCAAGCCGTCATGCTCGCGCAGCAGATCGACAAGCTGGTGCAGGATACCGCGCGCCGGCGCGAGAACGCGGATTACCTCAACACCACCCTGAAGCAGATTCCCGGCATTGTGCCGGCGCGCCTGCCGGAGAACAGCCGGGCAGTCTGGCATCTTTACCCGTTTCGCTACGACGCGCGGCAGTTTAACGGGCTGCCCCGCGACAGATTCATCAAGGCGCTCAACGCCGAAGGAATTCCCTGCTCGGCCGGCTATCAGGAGCAGTATTTCGACGGGCTGCTCGACGAGGCGATCGAATCTCGCGGATTCAAGCGCCTCTTCAGCGCCGAGCGGCTGAAAGCCTATCGCGACAGCCTCCAGGAGCTCAAAGGCAATCGGCAGGTTTGCGCGACAACGGTGGCGATGACTCAGAACCTGCTCCTGGCCGGGCGCGCCGACATCGATCACATCGTTGAAGCGGTTCGAAGAATTCAGGCCCACAGCGCGGAACTGGCAAAATAGGAGTTGCTGGGGAAAACCGCCTCAACCTTGATATTCGGTGGCACTGCGAGACTCCGGCTTCCGGAAATCATGATGCGTGCACCCCGTGAACCAAGGAGAATGATCACGGACAACCGACGAAGTCTCGAGGTTGGGTATCCTGTCCCCCGATCCCGTAATCCAGTTATGAACCGAGGAGGTACACCTGTGAATCGTCGTCGCTTTCTGCAAGGCGGTATGGCTCTTTCCGCAATGGCAAGCGCAGTCCGAGTCTCGAGTGCCGGCTCCGAGTCAGGGCCGGTGGCGAGTGACCAAATCACCCTGCGGGATAAATTCTTTGGCTGCGTTTCCGCCTGTCATGTCGGATCCTCGATGGGCGCGCCGTGTGAAGGCTGGCTCCATGAACGGATCGAGGCCAAATATGGCACCATTGACCGACTGATGCCCTACCAACACTACAGCAACGGTTGGAACCGCGAACCCGGCACCACAGAAGACGGGTGTGAGCGGCAGAAGCTCATGATTACCGCGATCATGGAAAAGAAAGACCGGGTGAATGCGGAAGACGTCAGGAAAATCTGGGTACGAGACATGAAACCCGAGCAGGCGGGGATGATTTCGGAGCCCTTCGAGATGAGGCTGCTCGAGATGGCGAAAAGCGGCATCCCGGCATGCGACATCGGCAGGTACTGCGACTATGCGGGCCTGAATTCGTTTGCCCGCTCCTGTCATCCGATCGGATTGATCAACGCCGGGGACGTTGAGGCCGCTGTAACCGATGTATTTGAGGTAGGCCAGCTTTATCAGACCTCCAACAGTCGCGGTCTGCAGTGGGCGGCCATCACGGCGATGGCGATTGCAGCAGCGACAAAGCCGGGAGCCACTGCAGACGGTGTCCTGAAGACGATCCTCGCCGGCGATCCGCGCTTCGGTAAGGATTTCGGCGAAATGCGCGCTGCCAGCGAGATCGAAAGAGGGTTGGCACGAACGAAGGACTGCAAAGATTTTCGGGAAATGCGCAAGGCCTTCGACTCGATTTATAGCGGGAGCGGCACCCCTTACGCGTTTTCTTCAGCGAATGAAGTGGTGACGAAGGCCATCTGCATTTTCCGGATGGCTCAGGGAAATCCCAGGGAAGCGATCATTGCTGCCGTGAACCTTGGCCGCGATACCGACTGCCTGGCAGCAATCGCCGGCGGCATTTCCGGCGCTCTGAGCGGCCCCGGTACCATACCGGAAGAGTGGATCAAACAGGTCGATTACGCCACCACCAGGATGCCCGTCACCAATTCCCGAAGAACGCTCCGGGAACATGCCGAGGGACTGTACGAAGCCTATCGTGCACGCCTCCGGAAGCTGAGGACCTTTGCCGACACGATGGAGCAGGCATGAGCGGAGCCTTGACTGCAGGAAACGAAGGGATGCCACGGTGTTTTTACTGGCTCCGGCGCCAGGTTTCTGAGCCGCGATCCCGGTACCGGCCCGAAGGAGAGAACCTATGAAGATAGCTGTCGGTGGTGACCATGCGGGGTTCCCCTTGAAAGGGGTCGTAATCAAGCTGCTTCAGTCCTGGAACCACTCGGTCAAGGACTGCGGCTCCTTCACTCCGGAGCCTGTTGATTTCCCCGACATCGCCATGCTGGTATGCGACGACATCAAGAGCGCGCGGGCCGAGCGGGGAATTATGGTCTGCGGCACCGGAGTAGGCGCGGCCATTGCGGGAAACAAAATCCACGGCATCCGTGCTGCCCTGTGTCACGACACCTACTCTGCCCACCAATGCGTGGAACACGACAATGTGAATTTGCTTTGCCTGGGAGCCCAGATCATCGGACCCAGTCTGGCCCAGGAAATACTGAGCGCCTTCCTGAACGCGAGATTCAGCACTGAAGAGCAATTCCGTCGCCGCGTGCGAAAGCTGGACGAGATGGACAAGATTGTGCCATTTTGACCGCGACTCGAACCCGGCGCGAGAATGTAGGGGCGACCGTCAGGTCGCCCGCACAACCCGACGATGGGTCCTATGCCGGGCGACCTGACGGTCGCCCCTGCTGGCGTGTGCCTGTCGCATCAGCGGAACCCGTGGCCCGGCACTGGGACTATAGCCACCGCCGCAAGAGCGCTGGACGCCCGCCGGTGGCGCAGGAGATCGTTGAACTCGTGCTGCGAATGGCTAAGGAGAATCCGACTCGGGGCTATGACCGCATTCAGGGCGCCCTGGCAAACCTGGGACATCCCGTTTCGGACAGGACGGTTGGCAATATTCTGAAGGCACACGGCATCGAACCGGCGCCGGATCGGAAGCGGCAGTCGACGCGGGAAGAAGTACCTCCTCATGGATCGCGACGCGAAGTTCTCCGAGCCGTTCGGCCGAGTATCTTCACCTCACGGGGGGCGGAGGCATGACCTCTGCCCTACCCGCTGTTAAAGCCCTGAATTGGGACCTCAACTCGTCATTTCTTCTCGAAGTAATCCCGCATATCCTCGAGTTTGTCCATGTCGTCCGATTCAAGGATTCCCTTCCAGTTGAACTTCCGGTCAAAGGGTTTGAATGCAACATCCGGGTCGAACAGGCGCTTGTCGACCTGACGGATTTTATAGGGGGTGTAATCCGGCTTGTCGGTGAAGAAATCCGTCGGCAGCGAAGCCGCCGCATCGAACTGGTTCAAATAGGGCAAATCAAACAGGGTGAAAATCAGCTTGATGATCGAGCCAAAACTGGCGAGTTTGTGCGTCACGTAGCCCCTTTTAACATGGGGTCCTATCATCATTAAGATCGACCGGTGAGCGTCGACATGATCCTTGCCTCCCTGGGGGTCGTCCTCGGTGACTATCACCAGCATATCCTTCCAGAAAGGCGTGCGCGAAAGGGTCTGGAGCACGCGTCCGAGTGCCAGGTCGTTGTCTCCCACGTAGGATTCACGGAACGGGTAGCCATCCTTCGGGTGCTCCTTGGTCATGTGGTCCATGGGAAGCACCATCGTGATCAGGCTTGGGAACGGCTCCTTGCCGCTGAGCCATTTTTCACGGAACTCTTCCTCGAACATATCCACCCTGAACTGGTCCGGAATAGCCATGTTGTAGGTTGCGAATTTGCGGGAAGTGCGATCGAACAAAGGCTTCGGCAGCGGGAAGCTGACGTTCATATGGATCCCGGTATGTTTGAAGACCTGCTCCTCGAAGGCAGCCGGCATCTCGGTCCCGAAACCGAAGTTAAAAAAGCTTACGCCATGCCGGTGGAGATGCTCCCAAAGAGCGCCGGCCTCGTTGTAATCCTCGGGGAAGATCGCCGCGCTGGAACCGGCAACATAGCGCCGGCCGGGCGCGGAGCTGAAAATGCGTTCTTCAATATGGGCCCGGGCATTCATCTCCACCCACTCGTTGGGATAAACCCCAACCACCCAGCGGTGCCCCGTATTCGACTGGTCGGAATCGCAGTAGAAATTGTCCGAAATCGCGAACTCATCCCCCAGCGCCTGATGGTTGGGGGTGATGTCGACATCCTTGAGGATCAGCGATTTATCCTTGTTGCTGATGGTCCGTTTCACCCCCAGATCGGCGTTGGCGGGGTCCCCGTTGACATTGCTGCGCTGCCCGAAGACCTGGTCGAACGATCGGTTCTCTTTCACAATGAAAACGACGTGCCGGATCGGGCTCCGGCGCAAGCCGGCTGCCGGCGGCACGGGATTTCGTCCGTCATCCTCCACTATCCTGGCCACGTAGGTATTGCGTATCACCTGCTCTGTATAGCCCGCCAGGCGGCTTTCATCCGGCACGGGGACTTCCTGGAAAAGCCCCATCATGATATCCGCGGGATGCGTCCCACGGGTCGGATCGGTGAAACCGGATCCGCCATTCGGACCGGAGCCGAGCCCTTTGGCGCTGGAGATGAACAGGCGGTTCCCGTCCCGGGATAGGCGAACCATAGAACAGAACCATCCAGCCGGGATATAGCCGGACACCTGGCGCTGCTTCAGATCGATGACCGCAACGGCATTCAGCGCCGAACAGGCCACATAAAGCCTGGACTCATCCGGACTCAGGCAAAGCCCGAACGGTAAAATCCCTCGCAGCTTTTCCATCTGAGGCAATTTCAGCTCGATCTGAGCCGCAACGGTGTCGTTTTCCGAGTCGATGATGGAAATGGTGTCGTTGGTGGCGTTGGCAACATAAATAAATCTATCCCCTACCACCAGGGAACCGGGAGAGGCACCGCCTACAGTCTTGATTTGGTCCCTTTCCACGCCGACGAGATAACCGGTCTTGATTTTCCGCACCACCTTCCCGGCGGCCAGGTTCACTTTGAAGACCGACATGGCATCCGGATGATTCGGGCTGCCCAGCCCGGGTATGAAAATGCCGTTAACCTTTACACCCTCTTCAGCCTCTTTCGAGGGAACGCCGTAAGCCGGGAAATCCAGACCCGCTGTCCGGCGAGTTTCCGGCTTGACTCCGGGAAGGAGCGGGTATTCGTACATCCCGACGTTCGATACCCAGGCAAAGCTCTCATCACGCGAGAGGCGAATTCCAAAGGGATTCCTGCCGACACGGATCGACTGGACCACGCGCCGCTTCGCCAGATCGACCGTCACCATCCGGTAGTTGAATTGATCTACGGCATAAAGTTTCCGGCCATCGGAGCTGAGCACGAAATCGCCGAGAAAGCTGTCGCGATACTTCCGATCGTTGATATCAATGGTTCCGCTGAGCTCGTTTGCCGCAAGATCGAATATCTTGATCTGCCCCTGGTTGGCATTGCCGTAGTAAACGGTGTTGCCGTCCGGCGAAAAAGCGCATCCCATATAGCCGCCCTCGCCGTATTTCTGCTGGTACGTTTTGTCGGGCCTAAAACCGAATGGAGGGATGCGTTTCGCCTCCAGGGCATCCCGGAGATTCACCAGGGTAATGGAATCGTTGCCGATCAGCAGTGCGCGGGACTCGTCCCGGCTGATCGCCATTCCCCAGTTGTAGGATTGCGTTTTGACAAATTTGCCGGCGGGTTCCACCCGCCTCCCGTTGACCAGGACCGCGCTTTTTTCCCCGATATCCGGAGCCGAGTCGGCACCGGGCGGTTCGAGGACGACAAGGTTTTGCCGCTGATCCGAGGGACAACCCCAGAATCCGGCAAGAAGAAAGCAGCAAAGCAAGCGGTATCGACGCATTTCAAGCTCCAGTTTCCTGACCGTGAGTCCTTATCGCGACCGTATGATACTTACAGGTTTTAGCGCGAAGGTGAAAGCGGAGCAATCGAAATCAAAAAGAAATCGAGCCGCCAAGACATCCAAGACCTCAAATAACAATGCGCTGAATCAGATTGCGGTTGACCTGGATGCCGGCATTCCATAGGCTCTCTGCAAACTGATTCATTCGCCTGACAATTTTAAAGACGAATCCGATACGGCGTTTAATAAGGACAAGCGATGGCAAAACTGACAGCCACCAGCATACCCCCAACCGGGAGTGAACCCGCCGAACTCCTGCGCATATATCGCCCCTGGCAGATCAAAATCTTCATCGCGACATGGCTGGCCTATGCCGGCTACTATTTCTGCCGGAAACCCTTCTACGTAGTCAAAGCAGATATGGCAGGGGCTCTGGGATTTTCAACGATCCAGTTGGCACACCTGGGAACCGCCTACCTCGCAGCTTACGCTGTCGGGCAGTTTTCAAGTGCATTTTTCGGCAGGAAGCTGGGTCCGAAAATGCTTCTGGTCGGAGGCATCGGCATCTCTGTGGCCTGCAATTTCACATTCGGTATATCCAACGGCTTCTGGACCATCATGCTGTTTCTGGCCGTCAATGGCCTGGCACAGGGCACGGGTTGGCCAGGCTGTATCGGAAGCCTGGCATTCTGGTTTCAGCGGGAACAGCGAGGCAGCATCCTCGGGATCTGGGCCACCTGCTACCAGGTTGGATCTCTGGTTTCAACGGCATTCGCGGCCTACCTTCTTGGGCATGCCGGCTGGCGCTGGTCTTACTTCGGTTCGTCGCTTGTGCTCCTGGCGATCTGGGCCGTTGTGGTGTTTCTGCACCCGAACCGGCCGGAGAACGTGGGGTTGGCCCCCCTCGAGGAGGATGACCAAGAAGCGGGTTCCGCCGGCCCGGCAGGGAATTCCGACGCAAAGAAATCATCGTCTCGGAATGAAAACGGGCTCGGCTGGACGAAAGACGTGATTGTCAGCGTCGTCACGATGGGGCTGATCTATTTCACGATCAAATTCCTGCGCTACGCACTGTGGAGCTGGGCTCCTTTCTTCCTGAGACAGAACTTCGGCCTGGCCGGAGATAAGGCAGGCTATCTTTCGACCGTATTCGAGCTCTGCGGTTTTCTGGGAGTCATTGTTTCCGGGATCGCTTCAGACAAGCTCTTCCACGGCAAGCGCGCCTTCATCTCATTTGCCATGCTGGCGATGATGACCCTCTCCTTCGTCCTGATGGCGACGATGGGTGCAAACAGCGTCTTCTTTTTCACGCTCTCGATGGGATTGGCGGGATTCATGCTGTTCGGCCCTGATTCCCTGCTCTCGGGCGTCGGGGCCATCGATGTCGGGTCCAAAAGGGGGGCCCTTGCCGCCGCCGGGATCATTAACGGCATGGGATCCATCGGCCCGATTTTCCAGGAAGAAATCATCGGCTGGATGTACAAGATTTCCGGCCGCCAGATCCAGTCGATCCTGGTCATGCTTGTGTGCATGGCAGCTACCGGCACCGCTGTCACGGCTTTTCTCTGGATGAGAGCGAGGGCCGGCAAAACCAATCTTTGAATTTTAGAATTGAGTCGCCTCTCGCAGGAATTATAAAATACCGCACGTTTGCCCTGTCTTGATCTTTTCGAGGAGGTGCCATGCCGCAAATCCGGGTGGTCTCGTTCGATCTCTGGGATACGGTCTTCATGGACGATTCGGATGAGCCGAAGCGAAAACAGCTGGGCTTGCCTCCCAAGCCGGTTGAACGGCGCAATCTGGTGCATCAATACCTGTCGCGGCATGCCGCCACCGACCGGGCGCTGGTCGACTGCGCTTACAACACCGCCGATGCCGCGTTCCGGGAGGTCTGGCACAATCAGCATCTCACCTGGCCGGTCGAGGTCCGCCTTCGTATCATCCTGGGCGGATTGAAGCGGGAATTGCCGGCGGATGAACTCAAAGAACTGGTGCAGCTCCATGAGGACATGGAGCTGCAAGTACGGCCCGACCTTGTGCCGGGGGTGGCGGATGCTTTGCGCGCGCTGGCGGCAAAATATACCCTGGTTGTGGTGTCGGATGCCATCTTCTCCCCGGGCCGGGCATTGCGCGAACTCCTGGCGGGCTACGGCCTGCTGGATTTCTTTTCGGGATTCGTCTTTTCCGATGAAGCCGGTTGCTCCAAACCTTCCCCCGAGGTCTTCCACAGGGCGGCGGCCCTTGGAGGATGCCAACTCGAGGAGATCGTTCACATCGGCGACCGGGAACACAACGACGTAGCCGGGCCGAAGGCACTCGGCGCGCGGGCGGTTCTGATCACCGCCGCCATTGATCGCGGAAGCCGGAACACCCGCGCCGACGCCCTGTGCCGGAGCTTTGAGCAGCTGCCGGCAATCATTGACTCCCTCAACACGAAAGAATGAAAGAAAACCATGCCCTCTTCCCTTCGTTTCCTGATCATTGACGGATATCCGAAACTCAGCCGGGATGAATTCGATGGGGTCGGAATGAAACACGCCTGGCTGCTTTACGCGGAAATGCTGAAAAAATACCTCCCCGATGGCGAGTACAGAGTCTGGTTCCCCAGCGACAGTGCTGTGCCGCCGGACGGCCTGGGGCCCGCGCATTATCAGGGAATCCTGTGGACGGGGTGCAACCTGACGATCTACCATCATGACGACGTTCGCGTGATCCGCCAGATCGAATATGCAAGGCAGGCATACGAGGACGGGACCCCCGGCTTCGGCACCTGCTGGGGTTTGCAGATGGCGGCGGCCGCCGCCGGCGGCGAGGTGAAGGCCAACCCTCGAGGGCGCGAAATGGGACTCGCGCGCAAAATCCACCTTACCGCGGAAGGAGCCTGTCACCCTTTCATGCAGGGCAAGCCGCCGGTTTACTGCGGCTATATCAGCCACCTGGACGAAGTGACCCAGCTTCCCCCGGGAGCGCTGCTTCTCGCTTCCAATGACTTCACCCGCGTCCAGGCGATCGAAGTGAAGCACAAGAAAGGCACCTTCTGGGCAACTCAATACCATCCTGAGTACGATCTGCACGAGGTGGCACGTCTCATCACGGCCCGAGAGCCGAAGCTGCTCCCCGAAGGCTTTTTCCGGGATCACGAAGACCTGGTCGATTACGTTTCCAGGCTCGAAATGCTGTACTCGGATCCGACCCGGAAAAGCCTGCGCTGGCAGCTCGACATCGACGACGATGTCCTCTCTGATGAAGTCCGCCAGTTGGAGTTCCGCAACTGGATAAACAAGCTGGTTCTGCCCCATGCGGCTGGAGGTTAACTAAATATGTTCGAAGAGCTCAGCAGCTTTAATTTCCCCACCAGGATCCTGTTCGGCTGCGGCGCCATAAAGCGGCTGCCGCAGTGCCTGCAGGAAAACGGAATCCAAAAAGTTCTGGTGGTCACCGACCCGGGAGTTGCCGCCACACCGGTTCTCGGAGCAGTGACAGCCGTCCTGGAGGCTGCCGGAATACCCAGCGCGGTCTACGACCGGGTTCACGGCAATCCGGTCGAAGAGGACGTGCTGGAATCGGCAGCGCTTTACCGAAACACCGGTTGCAGCGGGGTCATCGGCCTCGGGGGCGGGAGCGCCCTTGATGTCGCAAAAGCCGTTGTAGTCGCCGCCCGCCACGAAGGCGAGCTGACCGAACTCGAGTGGCAGGCCGGCGGCACAGAGCGGATGGTGGGACCTTACGACGCAATCATCGCCATCCCGACCACTTCGGGCACCGGGAGTGAAGTCGGTCGTTCCTCCGTCATCACTTCCCACAAACTGAACCGGAAGATCATCATTTTCAGCCCCTGGCTGATGCCCAAGCGAGCCATCCTGGATCCGAACCTCACCGTCGGACTACCGCCCTTCCTGACCGCCGCGACTGGCATGGACGCCTTCACCCATTGTCTTGAGTCGCTGACATGCCCTGTTTTCCACCCCATCTGCGACGCGATCGCGATTCACGGCCTCGAACTCGTCGTCCGCTACCTTGAAAGGGCGACACGGGACGGCAAGGATATCGAAGCGAGGGGGAATATGCAGGTAGCCGCCACCATGGGTGCGATCGCATTCCAGAAAGACCTGGGCGCGACTCATTCCCTGGCGCACCCGCTCTCGACGGCCTATGGATTGAACCACGGGCTGGCGAACGCGCTCTGCCTTCCGGCGGTGATGCGATTCAACCTTGAAACCGCATCCAGCCATTATGCCCGGCTTGCCGCGCTTTTCGGAGTTCCGGTTCGGCAGATTTCCGAGCGGGAGGCGGCAGCCAAGTCCGTTGAAGAAGTCGAAGCCATGGTAGACCGCCTCGGCCTTATTCGGGGCCTGCGTAATCATGGAGTTCCCAAGGAAAGCCTCGGACCGCTATCGGAAAAGGCTTTTGAGGACTCCTGCCACAAAACCAACATCCGCGCGTGCACACAAAGCGACTTGCGGATGCTTTACGAACAGAGCTGGTAGCCAGGACAGCCGCCTGCCGCTCTGATTCATGTGGGGCCGGGCTTCAGCAGCGCGCCAAGTCATGTGGGTCCGGGCTTCAGCAGCGCGCCAAGTCATGTGGG
>Ga0315273_10007933_pt1 | contig 13357 bp, 12 predicted proteins | sample YL17G02_0_MG_FD_205753 | JGI IMG/M metagenome (GOLD analysis project Ga0315273, IMG submission 205753) | Sediment microbial communities from Yellowstone Lake, YNP, Wyoming, USA - YL17G02_0 | ecosystem: Environmental > Aquatic > Freshwater > Lake > Sediment | place: USA: Wyoming | collected... | reverse complement strand
AATTTTATGATGATTTTCAGGCACAAAATGTACAACAGGTATGGAAAACTTGTAGTAAACTGCGGTATGTTGACAGATTGACACCGTAGGTGATTTGAAAATGGTATCTAGAGAAGAAATAGAACACGTTGCAAAATTAATGAGAATTGAAATTGATGATCCTACAATCTACGAGCGTGTAGATAAAATGATGGGATATTTTGATATTTTGGATTCAGCAGGTGTCGAATCTGAAGAAATATCTGTCAGGGAAATCCCAATTGCCAACTTGAGAGAAGACAAGTATATCCCATTTGATGAAAAATTAATTGAAAAACTTAATCACTACAAAGGAACCTATGTTAGAGCTCCGAAGATGATTTAATTGAATATAAAAATTTCAGCTCTGCAATTTACTCGGGAAGTAAAATCTGGAAACATATCTGTTGAAGATTTTATTGCAAAAACTATGGAACAAATTCATAACGTTGATGATAAACTACATGCATTTCTATCATTAAATGAAAAGGCAGTTGATCAAGCAAGAGAAATTGATAAAAAAATAAAATCAGGGGGAAAAATTGGACAATGCTTGGGCATGCCGATTTCCATTAAAGACAACATTTGCATCAAAGACACCAAAACAACATGTGCATCAAAAATGCTTGAAAATTTTATTGCGCCATATGATGCTACTGTGATTACAAAATTAAAACAACAAGATGCAATTTTTGTCGGCAAAGTAAATCTTGATGAATTTGCAATGGGTCTTTCTACTGAATTTAGTGCATATGGTCCAAGTAAAAATCCATGGAATACAGATTATGTTCCAGGCGGCTCTTCTGGAGGCAGTGCAGTGTCTGTTAGTGCGTTTGAATGCGTTGCATCATTGGGTTCTGATACCGGTGGTTCCGTTAGAAATCCTGCCAGTTTTTGCTCAACTGTAGGATACAAGCCAACTTATGGATTAATTAGCAGATATGGCCTAATTTCGTATGCAAATAGTATTGAACAGATTGGACCTCTAACTAGAACCGTTGAAGATGCAGCATTTATGCTAAATTTGATTACAGGAGTTGATCCTAATGATAACACAACGGTGGATAACAAAAATGAAGATTATCTCAAAGATATCGATTCAGGCATACAAGGCAAAAAAATAGGCATAATCAAAGAGATGATTGGAGATGGAATAGACCCATCAGTACTTTCTGCAACAAAAAATGCAATATCAAAACTAGAAGGGCTGGGTGCAATATGCGAAGAAATTTCTCTTGACATGGTAAAATATTCCGTTGCAGCATATTATGCAATTACTGCAACAGAGGCAGGTAGCAATCTTGCACGATATGATAACTTGAGATACGGTTATGATTTTCCTGTTGAAGGATACGAGTTTAATTCCTATATCGAAAAAGCAAGAAAAAAACTCGGTCCTGAAGTTATACGACGTATGATTCTTGGAGGCTTTGTTCCATCTGCAGGGCATGCCGGAAAATATTTCCTCAAAGCACTCAAAGTAAAAAGTAAACTCACCAGACAAATCAATGACGCGTTTAAAAAATTTGATCTACTAATCTCACCAACAGTTCCAATTTTGCCATTTAAGATTGGCGAGAAAATAAATGATCCGGCCGCTTTATTTCTTATTGATATCAACACTGTAACTGCCAATCTTACTGGAAAACCTGCAATATCAATTCCATATGCAATATCAAATGGATTACCAATTGGAATTCAACTTATTGCAAACTCGATGGATGACAAATTATTACTCCAAGCTGCATATGCACTAGAAAAAACTGTGAAATTACCGGAGGTTCCAATTTGACAAAAATTGGATTAGAGATTCACAGTCAACTCACAAAGTTGGAAAGTAAATTGTTTTGCTCATGTAAGGCAAACTATAGAGAGTTTGAACCAAATACCAACATTTGTCCTGTTTGTATGGGATTGCCAGGTAGTCTTCCTAGATTAAATCAAAAAGCTGTTGAAAAAGCAACAATGATTGCAATGGCATTAAATTGTAGCACTCCTGAAAAAATTGCATTTTTTAGAAAAAATTATTTTTATCCTGATTTGCCAAAGAATTTTCAAATCACCCAACTAAACATCTATGGCGATACTAGTGTTGGAGGTCCTGGAGTTATTTTGGTTGGAGAAAAAAAGATCCACATCACTAGAATCCAACTAGAAGAAGACCCAGGCAGACTAATTTATGAGGGTAGTTCTGAAAAAAACCAAATAACTTTGGTGGATTATAATCGTGCAGGCACACCTTTAGTGGAGATTGTAACTGAGCCTGACTTTGAAAACCCCAAAGAGGTAAGGGAATTTCTAAATATATTATCTGATTTGTTGGAAAATCTTGGAGTATCTGATCCTAGTCTGGAAGGAGCAATGAGGGCAGATGCCAATGTATCCATTGAGGGCGGAAACAAAGTTGAAATAAAAAATATTGGCTCCTTTCATGATTTAGAAAAAGCAGTTCATTTTGAAATTACACGTCAGCAAAGCTTGCATTCACGAGGTATACCAATCATTCAAGAAACGCGTCATTGGGATGATAAAAGAAAGATTACCATTTCTTCAAGATCAAAAGAAGAAGATTTGGATTATAGATATTTTCTAGAAGGTGATATTCCATGGGTTAGAATAGGAAATGAAATTAAAGAAAAATTAAAATCACAAATGCCTGAGAGTATCAGTTCTAAAAAACAACGCTATATTTCAAAATACAATATTCCTGCACAGGTTGCCGATGTACTTTCATCTGATAAATTTTATTCAGATTTATTTGAAGATGCTCATACTAAAGAAAACGCCAAAGAAGTTGCAAATATTATCACCACTGACTTGATGGGACTGGTTGATACAAGAGAGAAAAGAGAATCATCAAAATTAAAACCATCTCATCTAAAAGAGATAGCTGATTCAATACAATCAGGTAAGATTGCAAGAACTTCTGCCAAAAACGCATTATCTGAAATTGTAAAAACAGGTAAGAACTTATCTGATGTGATATCTGAACTTGATCTAGGTAACGTATCTGATGAATCTGAATTGTCACAAATTATTGAATCAGTAATTTCTGAAGAACCCCAAGCTGTAGAGCAAGCAAAATCTAATCCTCAGACTATTAATTATTTGGTGGGAAAAGTAATGCAAAAAACAAAAGGAAAAGCAGATCCAAATGTAACTTTGAATTTATTAAAAAAGAAGATTCAATAATTTTATGGCTGATCTTTCTTTAGAAGACATTGAATTTATCAAAATATTGGCAAAGTCTGATTCTACTATACTACAGGCAAGCATGAACAAGGCAACAAGATACAAACTGGATGTACATATAGGCATGATTTTACGAGAATATTACAGAGAAAATACAATGAAAACAAAAACAGGATGGGTAGAAAAATTTGAAAAAATTGGTATTACTGAAGATGAGGGTAAAGCGGCAATTGCATGTGCCAGAAGATTGGGAATTGATATTTCTTAATCTTCTAAACTAAAACTGGAAAAGTAATGTTTATTTCAAGTAAAATTGTTATGACTGCCATTAGAGATTTATCTTCTAGTTAGAATTTTGTATTAAATGACATTTCAGAATTTTGATGAATCCATTGTGGATTTACTGATTATTTTTACTAATTACTTTGATTACTTGTTTTGGAATCTCAAAGTGAAAGGTAGTCCCAACATTTTCTTTGCTTTCTACCCATATTTTACCTCCCAGACCTTCTGTAATTCCTTTACAAATTGCCAACCCTAGGCCACTCCCATTTCTTTTTCTACTCGTGGACGTATCAATCTGATAGAATTTCTTAAAAATTTCTTTTTGATTTATTTCTGAAATTCCTACCCCGTTATCTTTTACAAAAAACTCTATGAATTTTTTGTCTGATCTTGCACCAATTGTTATTTGTCCTCTTTCTGGCTCTACAAAATCAATGGCATTCTTAATAAGATTAGAAAAGACTTGATTGATTCTATCTTTGTCGCTAAATATGACCTCGTTTCCTGTAATGTCTTTTATCAGGTGAATATTTTTCTGATTTGCTATTGGATTGAAATCTTTTATTATATAATTTAACAATTCTCCAACGTCTATGTTTTCTTGATTAAATTCTAATTTTCCCAAATCCAATTTTTGAGTTGTCAAGATATCCCCCACCAATCGTTGCAATTTTAATGCAGATGAGTAAATTTCATCTACTGCATCTAGTTGTTTTTTATTTAATTCTCCCATTAATTCTTGTTTTTGTAACATTTGTACATATCCTAAAATTGGAACCAGTGGAGTTTTTAATTCATGCGATACCATTGATGAAAACTCTACTTTTTTTCTATCGATCTCTTTTAATTTCTCAACATATTCTTTTTGTACAGCTATTGTTTTTTCAACTTTCTGACCCATACTTTGAAAATTTTCGTTTAATTCATGGATTTCTTTTATGTTTGTATTGATTGGTTTTTTGTTTGTAATCTTGTTTATTTTGGAAAACTCTGTCATATTTTGAGCAAGTTTTTCAATTGGTTTTGTGATACTCTTGGAAATGTATACTGTACTCAATAATGTTCCCATTGCCACAGCAGTTGCAAAAATCAACAGAGTCATTCCTGTAGATTGCTCTATTGCAGTAAGATAATTCACTAATCCCATGTAAAAGATAATGAAACTAGATACTCCTGAAACTAGAAATAAAATATGCTTAATTGGAATCATTTCGGATTATACTCCCAACATTTAGGAGGTTGCTGATTCAATAATTTTTGATAGCAGTAAATCAATATCAATTGGTTTTAGAATGTATGATGTAACACCACGATTAACTAATTCATCCAATTCATCTTGAGTTATAGTTGATGCAGTAAATACAATTATTTTGTTATTTTTTAATTGATCCTTGTTTTCCAATGCCTGGATGACAGAATACCCATCAAACTCAGGCATGGCTAAATCCAACAAGACTACATCATGTTTATTTTTCTGGATTAATGCCAATCCCTGTTTACCGTCATTTGAAACTATGCAATTATGATTCTTTAATTCTAAAAATGTTGTGAGCATTTTTGTAATCTGTTCATTATCATCAATTATCAAAACATTCAAATGATTTGAATTTATTTTGCTATTTTTTATCGTTGAATTTTTACTCATTTCTTAACTCCATTATTTTCGGCTAGTTTAAAATTCTTTTGTAAATAATTTAAAATGATTTTCTCTTGTTCTATTTCTCGTAATCTGTGTTCAAATGTAATTTCAGAGCCTAATAATGATTCTGCGTTTGTTTCATCAACATGATGTGCCTTTTTCCATAATAAACTAAACAGTGATCTTAGGGTAATTACAAATGTTTTAGAGTCTGTCCAGAGTGCCATCATGTCTTTTGATTCTGATTTGCTAACAAAGAAAATCACTTCACTGTCATCTTTGATTATAAAACAAAAATCTTCTCTATTTTTATCATCTAGCTTTTTAATTTTTTTAGATGGAACATCTTCAAATATGTGTATGCCTTTATTGGAATAATCCGAAAGAATTTTTAGGTCTGATTTTATTTTTTTAAGGAGAATTGTAAAATCTGTGTGATAAAACTTTTTAAAATCCAGATCCGTTCCTAACACCAGTATATTTTCTGATGATTCTTTTATCATTTGTTCTAGTTTTACCAAAATTGAATTTCTTCCTTGCAATGTCTGAAATTTGTTTTCTGCTGATTTATTCTTGTTTTCTGAATATTTTGGAATCATCTCCCATAATTTTATGATGCCTTCTTTTCCTGTTTCTAATTCATTAATTCTTTTTTGTTCATTATTTATTAAAATTACAACGGTCTCATCTATTCCAACTGCGTTAAATTTTGTTGGTTTACCAAACACTGAGAAAATAATTCCCTTTTGTTGTAAAGTGCTAAGTAAGTGATATGTTTCTGTTCTTGGGATTTTAAGTGCTTTTGATACATCTGAGGCTGTTTTGATGCCCATTTTGCTAAGGTATAGGTACACTTTGGCTTGGTTTGGAGTCAGATCATACTTGACAAGTAGTCTGTTTAGTTCATTTATTGGATTGTCTAATTCAAACATGTTCTCAACAAGAGATTCTATTGTCATTAGAAATTGTTACAAGATTTAAGACATAAGAGAATGTATGTTATTTCATGTTACAGATTCAAATGTGGGTGTAATTAGAGTAGTTTTAAGAATTAACAAAGACGCTCAACAAAATATCTCCCCATAATAATTGGATAATAAATCCGCCTGTAATTAGTAAAAGATAGGGTATTCCAGGGGTAATCCAGGTGTTAGGTTTTGTACAATACTCTTCATTTTCTGCATGATGGACTGTTAGATTTATCTTCTTTTTGCCTTTTTCTGTTTTTTCAATGGAAAAACAAAATTTTGGGTTTTTTGCCTTATACCCAATTAACATGGCACAGCATTTTTTAAATCTGCTTTCCTCAAACCCCTCAAAAATATTCTCATGTCTTATTATTGCTGTTGAATTTCTAAGTATATTTACAAAAAAGGGTATTACAAATAAGATTGCAGCATTAGATAGTGATGTAAACGGAGTCACTGGATTTTCAGAAAATGTTGCCATTGGTGCAATTACTGCCAATGCAATCAATGCAAATGCATCGGCTCCACCAAATAATCCAATTCTCCAAATAAAAATAACAAAAGGTGCTATGATTAATGCTATTCCTATCCTGAGTAAATATGGTAAGAGATCGGAATTCATAAAAATTAATAAAACTCCCACACCACCAAATGCAATCCAATAATAATCATGAATTTCTCTTTTCCAAATATCTATTATCGACCCAATTATCAGCATGGTGAGCGCTAATCCAATTCCAATTACGTTGTAGTTTAGTAGTGATTCAATCAAAATGTGTTTTCCTGATTTTTGAATAATTTTTGCCCTTCTATATTTTTTGGTAAAATAGGGTCATGTTGTGTCATGTCTTTAAAACCAGTTTATACTTAACGATTTCTTATGTTTGAGATTTTTTCTTTGATTCCTTCAAATTTTTCTCCAATGTTTAGTTTATCTGCAATACCTATTTTTTCAATAATTGTATCTAGTCTTTCAGTACGCTTCAAAATAAACAATGCAACTCCTACAGCTGCTGGGATTATGATAAAGAACATATTTGAACCGTCAATCATAAAGCCCTGTTTTGTCTCTACAGGTGTTTCCTGCACTGGTTTGTTTAGAATTTGTCCAGTTTTTGAAATTGTTGATGAACTAAGGCCATTGCCTGACACGGTTGCTGAAACAGTCACTGTGTCCTTATCGTTTGCAAGAATATTTAGTGATGCAAATCCGTCATTATTTGTGACGTTTTCCATGCTCAATATTTTCCCTCCTTCAGCAGTCCATTCTACGTTAAATCCTTGTAAGGACGTTGTAATTTCTGGGATTGTGACTGATAATTTTGCTTCAATTCTCTCATTCCAATTCAGACCTCCAAGCAAATCTAGTGATACAGTGGGACTAATATCTATTATATTGATGTCATATTTTGATAAAGGCAGATCTTCAGATAACAATGAAAGTTCTACAGTTCCCTCTTTTTTAGATTCAAGTTTGAATGTGTTGAAATATTCTCCTTTTTTTATTGTTACCTCCTCAGGAATTTTCAATACTGATTCGTCATTTGAAACTATTTTTATCACAACATCTTTTTTTGTATTTACTGGATTTCCTGCAGAATCCAATAATTGAATAGTAGCTAAACTGTCAGTGTTTGCTAAAGGATTTTTTGCAAACGCCAAATAAATCATCACAGGATCTGTAGTCTGACTAGTAATTTTCATGGTTCCTTCAAATTGATCTGCCTTAAAGGATAGTTCAGTATCTCCAATTTCTTTGGGCAGTATATTCAATAATGCATATGGTTGATTTTGTTTAATTGCTACAGGTTCTGCATCAGCAAAATCGTTTGGTGATAAAGTTAGAACTGTGTCTTCGATGAACACTGTTGGTCCAATTCTTCCATCCTCTCCTACATCTCCGCCTTCAGTTGTCGTAGTACTGTCTCCGCCTTCAGTTGTCGTAGTACTGTCTCCTCCTTCACCATCTGACAAATATGCTATGACTGGAAATGCACTTCCCGTTAAAATCATAGGCACTAATGGCTCTGCTATTAAATTAATAGTATTTTTTAATGGCCCTATTGGATTACCTGTCACTGTTTTTACCCCTTGGTTATCTCTGATGTAAAATTCTAGAGTGTCATCTGGAGCAACAGTTCCAGTATTTCCAAAAACTAGTGCAATATTTTCTCCTTTTTTCATAATTGGATTAATTGGTTTAACAGTATTTGAATCCGATGAACCAAAATTGATCTCATAGTTATCTTTTGCAACAATAGGAACTGTGACAGTAGCAAGTTGGGAAGAACCCGTTTCTGTCTTTCTTGAAACTTCAATGTCTGCCTCCAAATAAATTACAGCGATGATCTCTTTCTCACCCGTAGTTAGAAATGGAAGTACTTCTGTATATGATGGCCCCTCTCCTTCCAAAGCCCCTGTTTCATCTAGATTTACAGTAAATGAATCTCCGTTTGTACGAATATCGCTAGATGAAATAAACATGTTAAATGTTTGTTCACTAACTGTAGTAAATTCTCCCAGATCGGGTTTTGGACTAAATGTTGTATATGTTGAATATGTTCCCTTTTTGATTACCGGATCTTTATTGCTAAATTGAATCTGTTCAAAGTCATGACTGGAGTTAATTGAAGTGTTTGGGTTTTCTACTCCTAATTTCAAATGTATATCTTTTTCTGCTTTAACAGGAATACCTTCATTGTCAAGTAGTTGCACAATTGCGTATCCTGTGGAACCGCTGGAACTACTAAAATGTTCTGGAATTACATATAATTGAACTTGCAACGGTTCTACAGGTTTACGTATGTGAACAAACTGACTAACTTTTTTCATATTCTCAGCACTTGCAAAAATAATTGCATCACCTGAATTTACTAAATCAAATTCCGTTGTCGCAAAGTACTCTCCTTTTTTAATTAATAATTCTTGATTTTTTATATTAACTACATCTTTATTTTGAGTGTCTATCTTTATTGTAATGTCTTCGGGTGCAATTGTAGGCAATCCCCCAGAAGTTGCTAATTCAACAGTCGCATATCCAAATCTTGGTCCGTCTATTGGAAAGTCATTTGGTGTTACTTTCATTAGAATTTGAGTAGGATAGTTATTATTGTTAAAAACCTCCAGAGATATTTCTTTTGATGAAAACCCTTGTGCTGCTAATGCGATATTTGCAATTCCTGGTTTTATTGCTTTGATTTGCACGTTTTTTGTATAGCCATTGTTATTTTCTTGAATATTTATTACCTGTATGATTGAATTATCGGAGCTTATCACTTTGAGATCATTTATTGATCTTGGTACCATCATGTCATTTGAAGTAACAAAAATCTGTAATGTTCCGACGGTGTTTTCTAATAATTTCTCAGGATGTAATTGATACCCAAATTCTGCTGTTGTTTGGGCATTAACAGGCATAACAAACATACTACAAACTACTAGTAACAAAAGAATAACTCTCAATATATGGAAAATTACAATATTTTTGTTATATCAAACAGTATGAAACATAACAATACATACTGTTTCTAGCCAAAAATTAAAGACGAAGTGAATAATTTTAATTGGATTATCATTATGTCTATCGATATAATTAGAGAATGTCTAAAGTTTAATTACACTAACCTGTATTAGATTTTCCTTCAATAGTTATGTTTTGAGGAGCACCAGTTTTACCTGCATATATGTTGACACTTGCATTTGCGCCAGAGTCAAGCGTTGTCAGTGTAGCATTAGACAATTTAAAGTAGACAATTACTGCACTACCTGGAGCCAATGAGATTGGACCGGTACCTGCATCTGCAGCTATCGTTTCGGTATTTGCTCCACTTCCATCATAATCCACACATACATAGGTGGTAGCTCCTACACATGATCCTGTTTTTGTTATTGCTGGAGAAGGTGTTCCTGCCCATCCAGTGAAGTTTAGATCTTGCTGGAACAATGTGTTTGACACAGTATTATCTGTATACCATTGACTAAATGGAACATTACTACCTCTGATTAAAATTTTATCAATAGATATTACTTTATCACCAATATTTCTTACTCCTGCTGCACCCCATGATAACCCAGTTGTATCTGTACTATGCACCCATAGCTTTGCGCTGGTTACTGAAATTGATTCTTGTTGAGTGCCACCTTGGAAAAGACTTGAACCATAAAGAACAACTCCTGAAGCAAGTACAACTGATGCCACTAATATAATGACTGTAGTAAGTACTGTACTTAATGCACGATTTTTGCTTAGTTTGAGTGTCATTTGGTTATTATTGGTATTTTCATACGTAGATATCTAGGAGTGTATGTAATTTTTTTGAATTAATACTAAGAAAAATTTACCCTATAACAATAGATCAAATCTGAAATAGATCCAATTATATCTTAAATGATCATAGATTAAAAATATCAATTTAACAATTTTATGTTTTGGTACATGTTTAAATCTAGAAATAGATCCCCATTAATGTCTCTTAATCTAAGCAGTTTCTAAAAAAACAAATATTGATCAGAATCAAGTTATCTCATTCTTATTTTTTTCGTTTATTTTTGTGACAATCCAAGTTTTGTCAAATGTTATTTATGAAATTTATTTTTTAAAATCTATTTATATCAATCTGGATATATGCAAAAAACAGGATTCACATTGATACATGTTTAATTAACAGATACAAAAGTTACAATTTTAGTTCTACAAATAATGTATTCCAGTTAATTTTTTCTTGCTCCACAACATAGATTTTCAATAGGTTTTCCCATGCTTTATCCAGATCAATTTTAAATTTTTTAAAACCATTTACACTAGATAATGAAATCGGATTTTTTGGAGTATATTTCACTTCATCAAGGGACACACAGTGCACTATATCATTTCTGACCTCAAAGAGTCTAGACATGTCTCGAGTATACTCTGGTCCAAAAACACCCCAATCAAGAAATGTTCTAATTTTACGATTTATTGGGACTAGATTAAGAAGATAAAGCAGTTCTTTGCTATTATTTTGATTAGAATATGCCACTATTCTCAATCTAATGATTTCGTCAAACAGAAATGCCATTTTTGAGAATGCAGATAAAACACTATCTCGGTTTTTTGTTACAGTTAATTTAGAATAAAAGCCATTTTTTAAAACCCCATCATTTAGAAAATAATGTTTGTTTTTATCAATAATGTATAATCTAACTTTCTGTGATTTTTTTTGTTTCTTTATGATTTTAAGAAAATTAGAGACATTCATGCTACGACAAATAATCCAGAATCAATTAAGGATTTGGACAATTCTCAACAGAGGGTAATGATCAAATTGTTCACAAGGTTTATAGATCGCCGATCAGCAATAAAACTTAGAGATAACAGAAAAAGAAAATTACATTATTGTTATTGGATTACTGTTGTCTACTAAAGACAGATAAAATCAAGGCTGTTGCCACATGTTTTCTAAAATTCAGATAATCCAATATGACGTGGTTTTAATCCTTTATTCAGAGTTTGACAATACCCATCACTCTATAATCAAAGTTCCATTCATACCTGCCTCATAATGACCTGGTATGTGACATCCTATGACGTATGATCCTTTTTCAAAAATCATCGTGTCACTTTCCTTGGATTGACCTGCATCTAGCTCATCTATCTCAAAGAGGACATTTTTCATTATAGTTTCCTCGTCTTCGGCCAATTCAGCTTTGTCAACTATGTCTTTTTTGGAAGCATTGTAAACGACAAATTCATGCGTACCTACACCACTGTTGATGAGAATAAATTTTGCCTTGCCTGCATTGATGTGTATCTCAGAAGGTGTGAATTTGAACTCCTTGGCATTTACTGTTACTACCTGTACCCCATCGACTATCCTTACGTAAGATGGAAGAGTGTTTTCATATTCTTCACCAATTTCATTTTCTTCTGATTCTGGTTTATTTAGAAGGCTATTTGCAACCTCATTTGTTATTTCACTTGCACTTTCTTTTTCATTCTGTTCTGTTCCTGACTCTATTTCATTTCGTTCAGATTCTGAAAGTCTAAAATGTACAGTTAACGCTGCTGCTATCAATACAACAGATACAATACCAAAAATGATTGATAATTTAGTACTACGTTTCAAAGAATAATTGAACATACACAAAACGGCATTATAAATGGATATAGTGGCATTTAGAATAACAGATTATTTTTCACAAAAAATTAGTTCATAATCAAAAATGGATTAACTAACAAAATGAGGTACGGGAAGTGCTAAAATAATCTCAAAATATCATTACATGTATTATTTTGCAATATTTTATTCATTACAGATTCTCTATACCTAATACATCATGGTATGCACGTGGAATCATTTTTTGAGCCTTGAAAAAGACGTTGTTAACTGCAGTGTCCAGCACATATGTTTTGGCCCAATCATCTTCACTTCTAATTGAGCGCCCAAACCCCTGAAGTAGTTTAGTGAGAGTTTGAGCAGTATACCATAAAGGAAATTTATCCATTTTTGCTTTCGTTCTTTTTTCTTTATAATTAGGATATGGAACTTTGGCAATAATTTGAAATCTAGATAAATCATCTTTGAGGTCCACTCCTTCCCACAATGAAGAAGAAAGTAAAACACCTGTAGGATCAGCAGCATGTTCTGAAATAATTTCATCTTGTGTTTTTCCATCTTTGTTATAGCTATGACAAATTCTGATTCGCCTAGTATTTTTTGGTGAGAGATATCTCAGAATTTTTTGACATCGTGGAACAGATGATGTTAAAATTAAACCCCTTTCATCAGAATGCTCATCCAATATTCTATCAATGGCTTTTATCACTTCAAGTTCATCAACTTCGGTAGAACCGTAGCTTAGCCGTTTAATATTTAAAAGTTCAATTCGTCTATGTTCAATTGGAAATGGTGATTTCGGAGTATCAATAAACGCAATATCGGCTTGTTTCAATCCCATATTTTCACAAAAACTGAATCTATCAATAGTGGCAGACATGAATATTTGATATTCGGTAGTAAAAAATGAGTTAGCAAATGCTGAAACATCAATAGGTTTTACAGAAATGGTTCTAAAATTTCCATTCAAATCTTGAACAGGATCATTTACTACAAAATTATCCTTATCAGTAAGAATATCAATTTTAGCCTGAGCCACCCTGTCATATCTCCTCTCTAGTCGTGTAACTGATTCATAATCAGGTTCTTTTTGGTACGAGTCGCTTTCTTTGATGTCTTTAATTTTTTTGGCATAAGAGTATGTAATGTCATCAATAAGT
>Ga0315273_10007931_pt1 | contig 13360 bp, 18 predicted proteins | sample YL17G02_0_MG_FD_205753 | JGI IMG/M metagenome (GOLD analysis project Ga0315273, IMG submission 205753) | Sediment microbial communities from Yellowstone Lake, YNP, Wyoming, USA - YL17G02_0 | ecosystem: Environmental > Aquatic > Freshwater > Lake > Sediment | place: USA: Wyoming | collected... | reverse complement strand
TGTGGCTGTGGTAAAGGTACTTTCTGTTTTTTCCGTTTTGTTGTTATTTCTAAACGTGTCTTTTTGTCATTAGGGAATTGAATAATGGAAGACATAGTTCACCCCCAAAACAATGATGAATCGTTTTAGATTAGACTTAGCCTTGGCTGTTTGCACGTTGAATTAAGATATCCTGGCGACCTTTAGGAAATAAAGTGTTCATAGCTTTTTTAAAAGGCTCGTCTGTACCCTCTAGCGTCACGGTATAGTCGAACTCCAACCCAGTGTATAAAAATGCAACACGGTAGTTACTTTCAATCCTAGTCTTCATAGCAGCAATATCTGCTGCTGATAGCGGTTGTTTGAAGGTAGCTGTTAAAGAATCGTGAGTTCTAACTGTAGTATAATTGGCTGTTGCATGTGTCATGGATTGATCCTTTGTGCTTTATTATTATCAATATTAATATAACACAAGGAATACTAAAAGCGGGAAAAGGGGATCGAACCCTCAACCCTCGGCTTGGAAAGCCGATGCTCTAACCATTGAGCTACTCCCGCATAAACAGAGATGTTGAGAACAACGCAAATGTAATATAGCATCGAATTTATGTCAAGCATCTTTAACTATTTACTATGAATCGTCATAGTTAAATTGGGGCTTAAACGATTTGCCATAATCCGAATCACTTCTTCGAGAGGAAGGATATCCCCCAAAATGTTTATTAAACCAGTTTTATTTGTATTCAAAAAGTTAATTGTCTCTTGTCGATATGAATCTATGCTAGAAAACTCGCTACAAATGGCATCAAATTTTTCTTTCTCTATTTTTATTTTCTCTGATGTTTTTTCAAACGGTGTTTTCTCTTTAGGTTGAAGTTGATGGACTTCAATATGCTCTTTTGGCGCAATTAACTGGTAGTCTTCTGTTAAATCTTTAGCGGCTATAACTTGACCACCCCACTCAAAATGCTTGTGTAACACCCGCATCGTTATGATTTTAACTTTCTTATCGATGTATTCTTGATAATCAATTGGGTTAAATACTAAATTAATTCTTTTTCTTGAATACTTAACGTCTTTTGCTTTTGCTAAAAAACTAGAAACTAGATCCTCTTCCTCATCTTTACGATTATCCAAAAAATTCAATAAGGACTTTAAAGTATGTGGCCAAAAATTTCCACTAGATGTCTTTACCTCTGTTCTACCTTCTATCAGGTTTTCCTTACGACAATCATAAATATCGCTATTTCTGTAACTTACTACTTTCTTATCACCAAATGTGAAGTTCTTAACATCTCTCGCTAAAAAAATTCTCCTGACAAGTTTATTTATTTTTTCTTCTCTAAAAGGTTTTGAATGATGTTGATCGATCATATAAGTATAATCTTTCAATCTTTCTAAGTCTTCAGGATCAATTTTGATAATGAGTAACTTCCCCGTACTCTTATCAGGAACCTTCAAAATAGCCATTTTAAACCCCTTGTACATGTAGCAACCGCTACATTAATTAATCTAGCCCTTCCCTAACATTAGTTTTTATTTGCTACAACCAGAAAATCTTCTCTCATGGTTATCTTAGTAATGAGACTAGGATAATAAACCTTAACAGGTGAGGTATATAACTATGGCAAACGGCAATCCAGCACCTTACGCACAAAATGCGTTTAATGCAGCAGTTAAGCCAATTGATTTCTCCAAAGCAGGAGCACCTAGTGTGCAAATGTATCATGGCGGAACAATTGTAGTTAATGAAAATATAGTGGGAAGAATCAATACTTGGCAACCAGCAGGTGCATATACGAGAGAAGGAACCCACATTTATGAAGTAAATAGTAATACTTGGGGTGTTCCTGTTGACTATGTACCTGGAAGAGTTACAGGTTTTAATATAACTTTTACAAGAAACGAAGTTTGGTCCCAAGAATTAGAAGTCGCTTTGGGTTATGGTGCCGTCTGGAACGATTTAACCGATCAGACATACCCATTTACCGCAAAAGAAATGCTTTTCAAAGGCTCTAGCGTATACCGTATTTGGACGTATTTTGGGTGTTGGTTTACAGAAAAGAACCCTAGTGAGTGGTCTAATGAGGGTAATGGGGTTATATCAGTAAGCTGTGGAATGGCTTATGTTTCTCGTAAAAAAACAGGTTAAAACTTGAAAACAATCTACTAATACAGCAATAACCCCCATACAAGGGGGTTGTTTTTATGATTGTGGTCATACAAACTAAATTAAACATCCAATCCATTTCCCTATGGGGCACTCCGCAGCTTGCAATCCTACTTTAATAGGCATATTACAACCACAATGAACACATTTACTGCCCGTTAAATACTCACATGTCCGACAAATTGATAATCTTAATTCAATAATTTCTGTAGGTGCTATTACTTTACCTGTAGATTGAGCAAATTTTATTATTTGTCTAATACTAATAAATAGACCTTTGATTTTTGATGTCATATACTACCTCACACCCTTAAGTTGTAAAAAGATAATACAACCAGAGGCGGCTAATTATGTCTACGTCAAAACGGTATATCAGTTTGGATATTAGTACGAACACTGGTTATGCTATTTTTCAAGACACCACTCTAATAAAATATGGTATTTTTTCTAAAAAGGTACGAGACTATAAAGCCGATGTAAAAACGTATAAAGATTTTCCAGATTGTTACCCAAACAATTTTCTTATAACAGTAGATGCCATTACTTCAAGATGCATGAAGATCATTGATACAAACAATATCGATATGGTTATTATTGAACACACCGAGAAGGGCAAACAACGTCTATCTCAACGGCTCTTAGAATGGATACATCTAGCGATAGTCCGAGAGTTAACAAGGCGTAATACCCCCTTCAAATACATCCTAGTGAGTGATTGGCGAATGGTTGTGAAATGTTATTTAAAGTATTGGCCTAAATGGCAAGATTGGAATAAGAATGTACGAAAAGCTAAGGCTAAAGCCATACCAACGAAAACAGGTATGAAGTTAGCAAGGATTGAAGGGAAAAGAGTTAGCGTAATGGACCAAAAGAAACTTTCAATTCTAATAGCAAATCAATACTATGACTTAGATCTAACAGATAACAACATCGCTGATGCAATCAATATTGGCAGAGCAGCAAATGAACTTAATATGTTTTAAGGGATAATCTTGGGACTTTTTATATGTGATAGCTGTGGGGTTATTGAAAATACTTCTTTAGGAAGATATTGGACCAAAGACAGCGAATTATGGGCCGAAGATTCTAGAGGCAAAGCCCTTTGTTCTGAATGTGCCCCATTATTTTTTAAATCCGGGAACAAAGCCTTCAAGAGTACAGGGAAATGGCACGATAGATTTGAAAAAAAATGGCCTACTGAAGAAGATATTGAATCTGGTATGTTTGTTAATCGATGAAGCTATGGTTAAGTTTAGTAGTGTGATGAAACAAATTTAGAGATACAACAATGGCTAATTTTACATACAAATACCTTTCGTGTACGCTTGAATACATTCCTAATGATATAAGCATTAAATTAACTTCTTATTTGATGGATAGCTACGATCAGATTTATATTGATCCAAATACACTTGCAATTGATACCTTCGTAGTTCAACTTTATAAATCGAGTTTTCCAATAGACAGTTATGCTAACTATTTATCGATCATGGCAGGTAATGCTATCAGTGCTAAATACAATAAAACTATTGGTAGTTACTGTGTAGCAAATAGCAACATAATCACCAAAATAGATTCAACTAGTAACTTGATTCCTGGTTTATATGTCTACGGGACAAATGTACCGGCAGACACAACCCTTCTCAATATTCGAGATACAAAGTCAGTAGAATTATCTAAACCGTTAACAGTAACAGAAACAACCACGTTAACATTTACCACAAATGGTTGGGTTATAGATTATTCTGCACTAACCGAGTTATGTACTATAATTGAATTCGCAAACCTGTAAAAAAGCCTTGAAAAAAATTTCAAGGCTACTTTTACGTTAGCTTTAGAAAGAATTACTTAGCCGTTACAGGCGGGGTAGTCTGGGCCGCTTTCACGAATTGTTGAATTCCAGAAACTGCTGCTGCTAACTGAGCAATAGTTTGACCAAGCAGATGACCTTGGCTTTGTGGATCTACGCCTGTTCCCATTTTGACTACACTAGCTGCTTCAGCCATATCGGGTTCAGCGATATCTTTAACACCACGAACGATCAATGAATCAAGCGCACCATTGAGTCGAGCAGAACCTCTTACAAGGTTTTCATTCATCTGCTTACCAATAATACGGCCATCTTCCATCATTGCCTGAAAATGCAAAGTAGGAAATTCGGTTAAATTTTTGAAGTTAGTGTTTGCGACCGCATCCACAATTACTGGTTCTAATGTCTGTCCCATAAAATCCTCCTAATAAATTCAAGTTCCAAATTCAAAGTAACATTGCACTACAGACCTACTGGTTCATTAATTTTAAACTGTAGTACACTTCAATAATAACGCTGAATTTGATTTTTTGATTATTGAGAGGTATGGGCAAGAAAGGAATTAGAGAATATCTTCTTCGTTCGAGGATTTACCCAAATGGGCAAATAAACCAGAAACTGTGTTAAATATTTCTAAAAAACGAGTATCTATACGGGCGATATCGTCTTTTGTTGCAAGATCCAGTTTAGATAACTTGTCGATTTTTTGAGCACAATCACTGGTTATTAACACTTCCCCTAATTTAGATTGAGTATCTAAATCAAAATCAACACTGGGCATTTGATTTAAGTTTTTTTTCTTGGATGTTACAAATTCAAGAATTGTTTTCTCTCTTTCCAGCATTTGACTTAAATGTTGTACGGTACTTTCCAAAAGAGCAACTCGCTTTTGTAATTCCTTTGTTTTTTTCCCAAACATACTAAACTCCTTTGTTTAAGTTAATTTTAGACTACCTGTTAATAAAAAATGAATGAATTGAAAAAAAGTAAACTGTATTGATTTTAATAGAAACATCTTTAAAAAATAAGCAATTGTTAAAAACAAAATAAAAATAAGTTAATATCAACGTATACTCTTAAAGCATTTCTGAATCCACTCAGTCAAGCACAACCCTAAAAAAAATGCAACACACCGTTATATTTTTAAAGGTAGTAGTCAGCCAGAACTATATTTAAAGGAGTAACATTATGGCTCAGACCCTTGAATCCGCAGTAGTCGATGCAGTAGCAAATACTAACTTCAAAAATCTCGGTGAGTTCCCTACCCTTCATTTTCAAGCGATGATGGAAGATAATCGCATCATCACGAAACAAATGAATGAAAACTTGGTAAGGGGTTCGGCTCGGTTAAATGGAGCACTTGACTCATTAATCGTTAGGGGAGCAAAAGATATTGCAGAACCTGACATGAGTGAAGCAACAAGTATAGTTAAGATGGGTACAGGCGTAGACCCGCAAAGCCAAGGCCATTTATTGAGCCAAAGCATTGCACAATTAGCTGCCGCTGTTGCCAGCATCCAACAGCTTGTAAAAACAGCACAAACTACTCCTCCTGTAACTTGATAATATTATTGTAGAAATACAATAATTTAGCAGGTCGGGAAAAATTAACCCCTGTCTTTATGGCGGGGGTTTTCTATTACAACAATGAGTTTTTTATAGTGCGGTTTACATCTCTCTACACCTTCAATCAATTTACCAAAATCATTAACCAACCATGATTTAGTAGATTTTCGATGTCTTGGAATGACACTTACGGCAGGAAAAAATTGAAGCATATATGGAAATTTATTATTTATTTTATTCAATACACGACCCCAACGGAGCCATCTTGCCCAACGTCTTCGTTTGGAAGATCGAACAAACATTAGATACGACTTGTATGTCATACCTATAAACTAAGACGCATTAAGTATGTTAAAAGAGCGTACTTGAAATTTAAGAATGGATTATTTGAATGTCTTTTTGTAATTCTATAGAAGATTATTAGCACTTTCACCTGATAGGTTTTTAAGATGAGTGAACTTACGAAAGAAATGGAAAAGCTGCTCCTTGCTTTAAACAGTTCAGTTAGCTGTCCATCGTGTGGTCTTCAAGGTAAGCCGAGGAAATGCCCAAAATGCAATCGCAATGCCTGTGATAAATGTATCGCTATAGATAATTCTGATTGTATGTTTTGTGGGCCACATGGCGAGATTGCGAAAGAATGTTTCTGGGGGAATCGTAAACCCGTAAGCCAGGAAAAACCTAGAAAGTAATAAAAGTGGGTTACTAACCTACCGGAAACAATTTAGGCTGGATATATACATACACTGAACCATCTTTCAGAACGCCCCAAGATACTATATGTGCAGCATATTGTTGCTGTTGTGAAAAATCAAAATAAACTTGATCGTTTTTTGAAATAAAACCAATATCAAATTTATTAATAACTACTTTAATAGCATTAGAATCAAATTGATTTGTAGGATCGGGTATAATGTTAATCTCTACAGCGATACGTTTATTTAAACACGTTAGCATCAAATCTTTAATAAAAGTCTTTTTGGGTTCTTCCATATTTAAGCCAGCTACAGAAAGTACGGGTATGGGCATATGGCCATCAGATACTGGAATTACGTTAGTCATATTTTGACCTACCTTAAGTTTAGTTCAATGAACAGGTATCCTCCCATATTGTTTAAAACATGTAAATAAAAAAGGGAGGTCAAAAGACCCCCCTACAATCATAAGGAGACACAATTACTTGCGCCATACGCTTCTTAACTGTGCTTTGTACTCATTACTGTCAAGTACAACATCTCTTGTTACCCTTAAAGGTGTTCCACTAACCGTATTAGCAATTATACTAGCTTGTGCTACTCGTTCACTTAACGTGGCCGGTTCAGCATCTTCTAATTTATGCTCAAGCGATGCACCATGCGAAATAGCCGCAGCAATTTCTTTACGGGCATCAGCGGTTAGATTCATATACTCTTCTGATTTCTCAAAGAGTGCGTCAAAATAGGGTGCTGAACCTTCTGCAAAAGATTTCTCAACTACAGAAATAGCTGTTTGCTCTGGTAAACCAACTGTCCTGAGATTTGTGAACATATGCTCTTTTAATGCATTGCCCATATCAGGATAGAAGTTCTTAGACATACCAGCAGAAACAATATTCATGCAATTACGGAAAGTTTGTTTGAAGGATGCAAGTAATTTTTTGCGCTCACCTTCAAAAGATGCTTTTGCTTCTTTTGTAAAGCGTTCTGCAATTTTCTTATTACTTGTATGGTTTGCCCAAAAATCAGCCTTAACTTTATTCATTGTTTGAATGAAACCGGTTTTCTCACAATGAATCATAAGATCTTTTGCATAATCTTCGCTGCAAAATACTGCTCTGATTTCATCAGGAGCAGATTGCTTTTTCAATTGAATTCTAGCTGTCGGGACACCTGCAATAGCAATATTCCACGTTGGGTTATCACTATCTTCATGATATAACGACATATCAATATCTTCTTTGCGAACTTTTGCTAAAGTATCTAATGCTGCTAATGGTTCAAATTTCATAGCTGCTAAATCTTCCTTTGGCGGTACTTCTTCAGCCGGTTTTTCTTCTACAACTTCTTCTTCTTCTTCTTCTTCTAATAATGCATCTTCTGTTTCTACTTCTTTATCTTTTTCTTCTAAATCATCTTCTTCAGCTTCACAAACATCATCTTCACATACTTCTTCTTCTTCTTCTTCTTTTACTTCTTCTTTTTTCTCTTCTTCAGCTTTTGCTTTCTTCTTACGAGCTAATTTTTCTTTTTTATTGATCATGCTAAGAACCATATCAAGATCATAATATTCATCTTCATCTTCACCTTCAGGAACTTCTTCAGATTCTTCTACTGGCCCAGATAGTTCTTCTTCAAAATCCATTTCAGGTTCTTCAGCTTCCGGTTCTTCAACTTCGAGATCTTCTTCAGGTTCTTCAAAGTCTAATTCTTCTCCTTCTTCCTCTCCTGTCACATCTTCAACATCTTCAACATCTTCTTCAACATCTTCTGCCGCTACTTCTTCATTTGCTTCTTCTTCATCCATTGCTTCCATTATTGTATCTAATGAAATAAGTTCATCTTCTTCTTTTTCTTTTTCTTCTTCTTCAGCCCTGATTCGTTTTTGATTCTTAAGTGTCAGGCGAGTTTTTTCTGCCATAACTTCTTTTTTCTTTTTACGTTGCTCTTCTTCAATTTTAGCTCGACGATCTTTAATCGCTTCTGCCCTTCTTTTCTTAAGAATATTTGCTCTGATTCTACGCTTAAGATTTTGAACTCTTTCTTCTCTTACACTTGTCATGGTCTTTTCCCCTTTAATTGTTTTTGTATCCATAGCAGAAATTTCGCATACACCACCACACTTGACGCAATGTACCTTATCAACTTCAGAAAGATCATAATCTGATACTAAATCAGCTTGGCATGAAGTACAGATAGCTTGACATCCTTTGAATTGATCCCCAGTTACTTTGGTGACCTTTTCATTGAATTCTTCTTCTGGAACCGGACAAATAAATTCCATAGGTTTGCCAGTCGCAGGAGAATAAACTATATTGTCTTTTGCCGTGATCATATCAAAATCATTTTCTTCATCATGATATTGACCATAACTACATCCTGATGCTGGATCAGGACCATAGTACCAATACCACGCCCAAGGTCGAACCGGATCTAACGATGCGGGTTTTTGTAAAAGCGGATTATATTTCCACCATGAAATAACTTTTCGAGACACCAGTGTCTCCTTCACCATGTCGTTTTCGTTTCAGCATCAAAAATATAAAACGTGGATCGAAAACTCACTAGGTCATCCACCTTAATGACCTTGATAGTATAAAGTTAATATTGATTTGCTACTTTTTTTCAAAAAGAACTCCCCCTTTTCTGAAAAATCCTGTATTACTACTTCGATACATACTTATTTGGGGGTTATATGGATCGAAAATTGATTGACAAGTTGATGATGGATATGAAACATACAACTAAACGCTTAGACTTTTACGAGGATCTTTTAGAACTTGATATGAACAAATCAGACGATTTCTTAAAAAGTTCTATAGAATATTATAGAAAAGAAAAGCAGACTATAAGAGAAGTGCTTTTTAATAATATAATCCCATCAAACACAGATGTAGGGAAGTGATGATGACTTCCCTTTAAGGGAAAATTCATGAGTCTTGAACGTATCTATCCCGCCTGTCAGGATACTACTTGCCCATTACACAATTCCTGCAACCGTACAGCAACAAGAATAAACCGCACTCCCCACCATCAAACAACTGATCCCGTAGATATTTTATTCATCGGGGAGTGTGCATCTAGTAAAGAAATGCTAAGTCCTTTGGCATTTATAGGACCAGAAAAACAATTAATTGAAGAAATAACAAATAAAACAATACCAGATAGCACTATTGCCTACACTTACTTAGTTAGAGGTTGGTCTGTTGATTTGAGTAAATCTAAATTCTACGCCAACAAACCTAATATAGTTGTAAAAAAATTAGCAATTGATGAATTAAAATGGATAAGGACACTGCCATTAAGTACCCATACACAAAAACAAAAAATAATAGAAAATTGTTCAAAATTTCTACTAATGGATATTCAAAATTTAAGACCTAAATTAATAATAGTATTAGGTAATTTAGTAAAAGAAACCTTATTTACTGGCGAAAGAAAAAGTATCAACGAACTTCAAAACTCATTTAGAGACTTTGGTAACAGCACAGTTAGGTTTTTACCAAGCTGCACCTCCGTACTCAAAAATCCTTCTAGTAAAAAATCATGGCAAAAACAACTTACTGCGAGTGTTTTAAACAAAACATTTGAACCAGATAACGAATTAGATAGCCATATTTACATAATAAAGAATTTGACTGAAGCAATCGAATATATAGAGTCACTAAAAGAAACTTATAATGAAATCTCGTTTGATGTTGAAACACTTAATCTCAACAAATGCTATGGCAATAAAATAGCAACACTCCAATTCAGTGAAACAAATAATAGTAGTACTATCATTCCCTACAATCACAGAGAGAGTCCTTTCCTACCTAATGAAATAGAAATACTAAGACAACATCTCTACGATTTATTCAAAAACCCAAGCAAAATAAAATCATGGATAGGACATAATTTAAAATTTGAATGTAACATCCTATCATCTATTATTGGAACCCCTTTAGTGTCTGCACCTTTATTTGATACTATGGTAGGTGCTTTTCTTTTAGATGAAAACAGAACAGAAAGAGTAACTGAATTTAAATATGGTGTTTACTCCTTGAAACAACTCGCTTTAGATTATCTGAACTTTGATGGCTACGATAAAGGTATCTTAAGTATACGGGAAGACGGAAATCTATTTGACTTGCCATTACAACAGTTAGCCGATTATGGTGGTATGGATACCATCATAACTAGACGCTTATACTATGAAGAATTAGAGCTTTCTCAACAACAAAACTATCAACCTAAATTATTAAATATGATGTACTACCATTATACTCCTATAATACAGTTATTTAGTGACATAGAACAAAATGGTTTCTTTGTTAATAAAAAAAATTTAAGAGATCTAGTCAAAACCGATTCAGTAATGATAAAAGCAATCAATGACATAATCACCAGCCTAAAACAAATACCCGAAGTTCAAAAAGCTAATGACATTCTTCTCACTAAAAATAACTATCCTGTAAATTTCTCCAGAACCAAGCCGTGGATCTTTGAGTTTGCAAAGCAAGGACATCCACAAATATTGTTCATGAATGTCTGTGGTCTGTTACCACAAAAAATAGGAAAATCCGGTAAAGCATCTATAGACAAGGCTTGGCAAGAACAAAACCATGATCATCCCCTAGTCAAACTTTTTATTGAATGGTCTAGTTTAACTCATTTACATGATACTTTTGTTAAGACACTCTATAACAGAATAGACCCACAAAAAGATTACTTGGATTCAAATAAAGATTGTTGCATTCGATCAAATTTTAACCTTATTGGAACAGTTACAGGAAGAACATCTTGCAGTGATCCTAATTTACAAAACATCCCAAGAAGTGACACTCCCGCTAAAAAAGCCATAAAAAATATCTTTTCAGCACTACCTAATCACTATCTGGTTCAAATGGATTACAAAGCAAATGAAGTACGTTGGGTAGGTATATTAGCTCAAGATAACAATCTTGCAGAAGCCTTGTGGAAAGGTAAACAAATAGCCGATGAGTATCGACTAAACCCCAATGAAGACTTATTAAAAAAAGCAGATATCTATGGTGACATCCATAAGCAAACGGCCTCTATGGTATTCAATAAACCAATTGAAGAAGTTACTAAAGATGAAAGACAAATTAGTAAATCAGTTATCTTTGCAATTTTATATGGTAGTTCAGTGTATGCGGTTGCTAAATTAATGAAAAAATCAATAGAAGAAGTAGAAAGCTGGTTCAAACAATTCGCTACTAGATTCCCTAAAATAGATGAATGGAAACGCAAAACAGAAAACATGGCTAAGTTTTATGGCTATGTTGAAACCGCTAACGGTAGAAGAAGACGTTTCCCTATCTTCAATTTGTTTAAAGATCAAAATGGTTATTATTCAGAATCAATGGTTCCACCTGACTACAAATCGTCAATCGAAGGAGCACTGCGCCAAAGTGTAAACAGCCCGATACAAGGAGTCGCAAGCGATTACGGTATGTGCGGTGCTGCTTTATTTAGCAGATATATTCGAGATAATAACAAATCATGGAAAATTTGTAATGCTGTTCATGATTCTTGCGTCTTTCATGTACCCTTTAATGAATTAGAGGAAAGTTTAGAACAAGCTGAATACTGGTTTACTACCGGTATCACTGAATATATGACTGAAGTATTTGAAATTAATTTCAATTTACCCCTTGAAGTTGATTTTGAAATTGGGTTATCCTGGGGGTCATTACAAAAATGGAATTTTTCAAAGCAAGAATTAGATGTCATTAAAAGCAATTTGAAAACTGGGGGTGTGTAATGCGACATGTTGTAATTGGAAATGGCAATTTAGGGAATGCATTGGCAAGTGATCTCTTAAAACAGAACCATAATGTTAAGGTTCTATCAACGAGTAATGGTTGGAAATACCCAACTAATTTACAAGCCCTATATGATTTTACACCTGATCATGTTTGGGTCACTGTTGGCGCAGGATCGGTAGAACAAGCAAAACAAAATTATTTACCCTTTATAGATTTGCATATACGGTTACCTCTGGAGTTAGCTCAAAATCTAAATAAAAGTGTTTACTTGCATACCTTCTCTACTGATTATGCCTTAGATGCCCCTATTAAAAGTCTCTACGCACTAAGCAAAGTCACAATGGAAGAAGCTCTAAAGTTAACTGCACGACCTAACACCTACATCTATCGTGTGGGGAGTCTATATGGGACACACAAACCGCATAAATGCTTTCCATATAAAATAAAAAAGAATTCATTAAAAAATGAAGAAGTATATCTTCCAGTAAACTGCGTCACGCCAACACCTACAGATTGGTTAGCCAAAATCCTGATTGAAAACCTGGAATATTTGCCAGAAAATGATTCAGATCTCTATAACGTAGCACCACAAGACAATTGTACAATATGGGAGTGGGGTAAACTAATCCTTAAAATGGATATTAAAACATGGGAAAAACCGGATCTAGATAGACCATTAAATTCAAATATACGATGTAATTTACCGGGGCTAAAACTAAACCCCGAACTCTTTAAGACAGTCTGTTCAAAATCATGGTTAACTTTATGGCATGAAAGAGAAAATGAATGGCAAGAAATTTTAAGTAAGATTGTGTAAACATGAAAATTGACCCATCCAAATACTTAACCGAAGATGAACGCTACTTACAGCATTTTTGGAAACCAACCAAAAAGCATAAAGTGGTCTACGAAGACGAGACATATACCATTAAAAAGGTAATGAAAGCCCAAGCTAGTTTAGTAGAATCTTCTAAATTAGTTTGGCTTCAGGATCTCGGCTGGAAACCATCGCTAGAAGATTGTGATACAATAATATATCGTTTCAATGCTAAATTAGTAAACAATAATCAAATCTTATTTAAAACTAATGAACAAAAATCTTGCTTTTTTGAAAGACCCAATACGCTTACAGAATATGTGACTGTTATTCGTCAGATAAGAGTCCTTAACAAATTTCAAGAAACAAAGTAGGATTAAATATGGCAGAACTTTATGGTAAGTTCCTTAACTGGTTTCTTACTACCAAATTTTGGAAAACAATTGGCAAATTCTGTGCAACAACAAACTTAAGACCTTTCGGGTATGTGCAATTCCCTATCGATGATTATTTCAAAATCATTGACCTAGCTGACAAAAATAACCACTACAT
>Ga0315273_10007930_pt1 | contig 13361 bp, 15 predicted proteins | sample YL17G02_0_MG_FD_205753 | JGI IMG/M metagenome (GOLD analysis project Ga0315273, IMG submission 205753) | Sediment microbial communities from Yellowstone Lake, YNP, Wyoming, USA - YL17G02_0 | ecosystem: Environmental > Aquatic > Freshwater > Lake > Sediment | place: USA: Wyoming | collected... | reverse complement strand
GCTATTCAAAAAACTTATAGATGAATGGGTGGACATGTCTTTAAATATTGCTCGTCTGCGCAGACAGAAATAGGCTATAATTCCCATGAGAACTTTGCACTGTCAAGTTAAATAGACCAACAGTATTTAAATTGTATGATGACCAAGGCCGGGAATTTTACGCCACATTAACAGGGATTAAGGGACACTCTGCAACTTTTGTGATAGGTAATGAAACTATAATAGTCGATATCAACGAGATCGAAAAGAGGTGGCTCGGCGATTACTTCCTTCTCTGGAGAATGCCGCCAGATTACAGAGGCCCTATTCTCTTAGGCCAGAAACGTAAAATAGTCCAGTGGCTGGACAGACAATTATCAATCATCCAAGGCAGGCCACCTCGCTCCCAGAACAGCCTCGTGTTTGATGATACGATTGTCAGTGAGGTTAAAAAAATTCAGCTTTTTAAGGGTTTGGTTCCGAATGGGATCGTGGGACCACAAACCATAATCCATTTGAATAACGAAGTCGGTACTGAAGAACCGGTATTGATTAAACAAGCACAAGGTTAAATAAAATGTCTTATATTCTTGACGCATTGAGAAAATCGGAGAAAGAACGTCAGCAGGGAACTGTACCAGATTTTATGACAGTTCAAGACGCGATGGTACAGGAGCCCAAAAAGCGTTTGCTGTTACCTTATCTCCTCATCGTATCGTTGTTAATAAATTCAGCCCTATTTGTGTGGTGGCTTGTTCCCTGGCAATCAAAAAAATCAGGGCAGATGACTTCGTACTCAACAGCAAGACAGCAGCCTGAATCAAAGGAAGTAGCATTGCCCTCAAAAGACTCAACAAAGACTTCTGGTCCGGAAGCCAAAATCAATAGGGATACACCTGTGGCTGAATCGGAAATCATTGCATTAAAGAAAGAAAGTAAACCCCAAACCACCATCAATCAACAACAGCAGGTAAGTGTTGCAACTGATTTGCAGGAAAAAATCTCAAACTCAATATCAGCGATTAATAAAGAGAGTCTTCGTGAAATTACTCCGGTTGTATCACAACAAACTCGTACGATTCATCAATTTTCATCAGAGCCAAAGAGCACCCAAAAAAGTGTTGCACATAGAGAAAACAACGTATATAACATCGAAGATTTACCCTTATCTATCCAACAGAATCTGCCGCCCATTACCATTTCTGTCTCCCTCTATTCTAATGAGCCAGCTTCACGAATGGCAAGAATCAATGGTTCAATGATCCGGGAAGGGGAATATTTGACTGCCGGCCTGAAACTGGAAGAAATTACCCCGGATGGTGTTATTTTCAGTTACCAAAATTACCGTTTTCATATAGGACCAAAGTAGATTTTTTTCTCACATATTCAAATAAATTCTGGGGTAAAAATTAATATTAATGGTTGCTATCGGTGGGATAATAAAGGACTTGGGTGCTGAGTTGTTACGGCTTTTCATCAAGTGGGTACCCTGGCAGATGTTTTAGGCTTCCCCATATGTTAGCCTGGGGCATGCTCACCACATTCCGCACTCCGGGTTCCCTTAATCTTTGTTCTCCCAACCTCAACACCCAAGATCCTCTTTCATGAATCATCCTGTAAGAATGTTAATTCCCTCTTATTTGTCTTGTCAATTGAGAAAAAGTTTTAACTTTTTGAAACCAAAGTTGTAGGGCCTTATTGAGTCTCTCTTTGTGATTCGATTTATGAGATCATCACTGTATAAAAAAAGATTTTGTTACTTTTCATTTTTTCCTTTTCATTTTTAACTTTTTTATGGTAGAAAAAGATATGGAGGAAAAACAGAAGTTACTCTCGAGTCTGCCATCGGTTGATGAAATCCTGAGGAGTTATCAGGGAACAGAATGGCTGAATACCTATCCAAGGAGATACGTTATTCAGGCCATCAGAGAAGCCATTGACCAGAGGAGGAAGGACATTCTGAAGGGATTAACATCAGATATCTCTGAAGAATCCATGATGGCAGGCATTGAACATGTCATTGGAAGGCTTTCCTCCTTTAGCCTCAGGCCGCTCATAAATGCTACAGGCATCGTAATTCACACAAACCTCGGACGTTCTCTTCTGTCGGAAAGGGCACTCGAAAACATCAAAAGGGTAGCTGGAAATTATTCTAACCTTGAATACGAATTGGGAGAGGGGAAAAGGGGGGAAAGGTATTCCCATGTCAAAAGGATTGTCAGGGAGGTTACAGGTGCAGAGGATGCTCTCGTCGTCAACAATAATGCTGCTGCTGTCATGCTCTGTCTCAACACCTTGTCAAAAGGCCGGGAGGCGATCGTTTCAAGGGGTGAACTCGTTGAGATAGGTGGTTCCTTCAGAATGCCTGAGGTTATGGCAGCAAGCGGCGCAATACTTCAGGAAGTAGGAACGACAAACAAGACCCATCTCTTTGACTATGAAAGAGCTATCAATGACAATACAGCCCTTATTGTCAAAGTCCACAAATCCAATTTCAGAGTCATGGGATTCGCAGAGGAAGTTTCTGTTGAAGACCTTGCTAGTCTTGGCAGGAAGTATCAGATTCCCGTGATGTTCGACCTCGGGAGTGGGTGCCTCATAGACTTAAAACCCTTTGGTATCTCTGACGAACCGGCAGTGAGAGATATCGTAAGCTCAGGTGTTGATATAACGACCTTCAGCGGTGACAAGCTTCTTGGTGGACCTCAGGGTGGAGTTATTGTGGGTAAGAGAGAATATATTGAAAGGATCCAGAAAAATCCGATAACAAGGGCTATGAGGATAGACAAGCTTACCCTTGCTGGTTTTGAAGCGACGCTTATGGAATATATCGATGAAGGAAAGGCTATTGAGAAAATCCCGACACTCAGGATGCTCCTCCAGAAACCAGAGGAGATAAGAGGGCGTGCAAGCAGAATCGCAAAGAGATTGAAGAAAGAAGTTCAGAATGCCCATATTGCGGTAATGGCAGATTTATCAAGAGCTGGCGGAGGTTCTTTGCCAGAGATAGATTTCCCGACCTATGTGGTTTCAATAAAACCGGATACTGTTTCTGTCAATGAACTTGAGATAAGATTGAGAACTGGTAGCCCCCCGATTATCGCGAGGATAAGAGAAGATTTATTGATACTCGACGCAAGAACTGTGAGAGAAGTTGATCTGGAAGATCTCGTAAAGAGAATTAAGGCAGCGCTCTCAGAAAATATCTGATCCTTGACCAATCTGTAACTTTACTGATTCATGCCAATATTTTTGTGTCGGTAAACATATCATGAACAAGAAAATGTTAAGGATAATCATCGGTCTTACAGCTTCGATCGTGCTATTGCTCTTCAGTCTTTATGGCAGATACCAGGCCGAGACTCAGTCGAAACAGGATTATGTGAGAGTTGTTGGGGTAAGCGACGGTGATACGATAACTGTTCTCTTGGGAGGGAAGAAAGAGAAGGTGAGGTTGATCGGCATAGATGCACCTGAATTCCAGCAGAGTCCGTGGGGTCATGAGTCTAAGAAATATTTAAGCGATTTGCTGAAAACATCCCAATGGACAGTCTCCCTCGAGTTTGATATTGAAAAAAGAGATGTCCACGGAAGACTTCTATCCTATATATGGACACCCGATAAAAGGATGATAAACGTTCAGATGCTCAGTGAAGGTTATGCTATGCTGTATACCTTTCCGCCGAACATCAGACACGTCGATGAATTTAAAAAAGCACAGGAAGCGGCAAGAAAAAAGAGTCTCGGGATCTGGGGGCGAGGGGGATTACAGGAAACCCCGTGGGAATACAGAAAAGGACATCCACGACTGTAAATCACCAAGGCAAATATTGGCCTTTAAAACAAACAGAATATTCCAACGAGAATAAACACAACTCCGGCAATGTTAGAGATTACTTTTTTATTCACTTTTAGGGCAATGAACTTTCCTAAATAAATAGCCATGACAGATAAAATTGTCAGAGCAGAAATCACCCCCATAAATACCATGAGGGGATCGAATTTAGTCGCGAACAAACCAGAGGCTATCTGAGTCTTGTCTCCAATCTCAGATACAAAGATGAGGAGAAATCCTGATACAAAAGGTTTTTTTAGGTCACATGTAGTCTCTTCCTGTTTTTTACTCATGAGAGTTACGATCCCAAACAAAATAAATACAATACCAGACATTATCTTAATGTAGTTTATTGGGATGTGCGTTGTTATGAAATTACCTAACATGATAGCCGAGCCATCTGTTATGACAAAAGCAAGTATAATTCCTAACAGCAGTTCAAAATGTCTTTTAGTTTTTGAAGCAAGGCATAAGACTGTTAGCTGAGTTTTATCACCCAGTTCAGCCAGGCCAACGGCAGCAAAGGGCACTAACATATCGGAAATCATTTTTCAGTTTAACGTAAACCCCTTTGTAATTGCACAGGTGGCATTGGATATTACGTGCAGAAGCTCAATACACTCAATGTTAGGGCAATTAATTATATGAAAAGTATGTTTTTCAATAAAAAAACTTGACAAGTGTAATACAGATAGAATAAATTTCCAGCAATAAGGAGGCGGGGCATGAAGAAGTGGGAATATGCAATTTTGAAGTGCGGTTATAGTATAACGTTGGATTTCCAGCCCCAATTTTTTAACACTCAAAAACTGAAGTTCGATGCTCCTGTGAGCATACATGAATACCTGAACAAGTTAGGTGAAGAAGGGTGGGAGCTGGTCTGTGTATCCCATGTAGGCGATGTGATGAGGTTTATTTTCAAGCGCCCGAAGGAATAGAGAAGCTGTAGCTTCCTCAAGACTGAAAACTTGAGAACAAAACAGATACACGGAAGCCGGCTTTTGGCTTCACTCCAATAATAAATCTCCGCTTTAATATATCCCCTATAAATAAGGTTTTTGGTCTCAGTTTTTTACGATGTTATGGTTACCCCCGTGCCGATTTTTATGTCGCGTCTTGTGAAAGGGCAGGTGTGCTTTTGATGGAAGAGATTTTATATTGTCAGTTCTCTTTATATTATCCTTTTTGTTATTGGTCATAAAGGAACGAACAGTTTCATTATTTTTGTAATTTTCTTCAACAGATTTCTCCTGTATCTCACCATATGCAGCACAGAGAGCTGCAGCTGCAATATCACCAAATCCATATTCATCTGATAACTCTTTAACTGTCTGAAGATACACCGTATGCCGATTCTCTCTGATTATCCCGGAAATATCCCTGACAATATTTTTTTCCCTTGCCCTTGCAACATCCAATGGTGAAGGCAATTTCTTCCTGTCAATTATTGTTCTTGCAGTCTTTTCTATCAGTCGCAAATGCTTGTATTCCCTCGGGGTAACAAGTGTTATTGCTATTCCTGACTTCCCGGCCCTTCCCGTCCTTCCGATCCTGTGAACATAACTGTCAGGATGCTGAGGGATACCGTAGTTAATTACATGCGTCACATTTTTTATATCAAGTCCCCTTGCAGCCACATCAGTCGCAACGAGGATATCAAGCATACCCCTTTTGAATTTATTCATGACATCATCCCTTCTTGCCTGTGTATAATCACCATGAATGGCACCCGCATTGTATCCCAGCTGGCTGAGTTGCATAGAAACCTCATCAACCTTTCTCTTCGTATGGCAGAAGACGATGGCAAGCTGTGGTTCTTCCACATCAAGGATTCTTGAAAGGGCATGAACCTTATCTTCTTCCCTGACCTCATAAAATGTCTGTTTTATCTTTGGAACGACAACCTCCTTCATATTGACCTGTATCTTTTCGGGGCTCCTCATAAACCGCCTGGCAATATTCATTATCAACTGAGGGATGGTAGCTGAAAAGAGAAGGGTTTGTCTTTCTTCAGGTGTTGCCTTGAGTATTGTCTCAATATCCTCAATGAATCCCATATCAAGCATTTCATCCGCCTCATCAAGAACGACAATTCTTATCTCTGAAAGAGAAAGGATTCTCCTGTTGAGAAGGTCTATAACACGACCTGGTGTTCCAACAACGACATTGACACCCTGCTGTAATGCCTTTATTTGCATCTCAATAGATGCACCCCCATAAACAGGCAGGACACGAATGTTTTTATATCTGCCTATTTTGTGGACCTCTTGTGCAACCTGAACCGCAAGTTCCCTTGTCGGCTCCAGTACAATGGCAAAAGGTTTTCTCCCGTTCTGATATCTTTCTGCGATCGGGATACCAAAGGCTGCTGTCTTTCCTGTGCCGGTTTGAGCCTGTCCCACAATATCACGGTTATTCATTATGAGCGGTATAGCTGAGACCTGGATAGGTGTTGGCTCCTCAAATCCAATTTCTGATATTGATTTCATTGTTTCTTTACTCAGGTTAAAATCTTCAAAGTTCATTCTTTTTCCTTCTTATGTTTTCATTTCATAGCAAAATTGTTGCAGGGTTAACTGTTTAACACTTTTTGGTTAGCCGAATAAAACCTATACTGGGAATGAGAAAATAAAAAATTGATTTTTTCTTTTGAGAGGTATTTAAAAAAAAGCTGGTTTTTATTTTACTCCTGAACAGGTTTCCTAAACCGAAAAGTTTTTCTCTTTCTCTTTCTTGCCTCCCTTTGTTTCCGTTTCTCCTTTTCGGAAGGCTTTTCATAAAAACTCCTGTTTTTAATTTCCCTGAAAAGACCGTCCTTCTGCAGTTCACGCTTCAGGATTTTCAATGCCCTTTCAAGATCATTCCCGTTGACCTTAATTTCCAAGACTGCTATCTCCAGCCTTTCTTTGAACTTGTACCCGAACCAAAGCCACCCTTTCTCTCAGGAAAGCCAGTTCTCGGTTGTTGGGGTCGCGCTTCAGCTAACGCAAGAGTTTTCCCCATAAATGGTTTACCATTGAGTTCTGAAATCGTATTTTTTGCGTCATTCTCAGATCCCATCTCAACAAAGCCAAAACCTCTGGACTGTCCCGTGAGCTTATCTGTTATTATTTTTACTGATACAACCTCTCCATAGTCTGAGAAGAGGTTGCTGACGTCCTGTGTTGTTGCATTAAACGGGATATTCGCAACATAAATTTTTTTTTCCATTTCATCTCCTTTTTGTCTGAAATAAAAACCCCCCAGGGCTTTCAAAGCATCTGAGGGTTTTAAACTTATCAACTCCAAAAGCTTTAGTATTATAACTTAACTTACTTTTAAATACCACCTCTTCTTGCGCCGTGTAAAACGTAACCGCATGAGAAATTGTTATGACATTTATAAAGTACCCCTGCAAAGCTGTAAATGGACAACCTCCCAAGCTAAAGCCTTCAGCTACAGGAACCCTTGAATCCTTTGATTTATAGGAATGCCAGTATACTCATCATGGCAATGGACCAGATGATATCGAGGGGTATCTGGATTTCACAGGTAGAATCAAAGAGAATGTCAGTTCTTGCGGGAAACTCTTCGTCAGAAAGCCAAAGGATGAGTGTAACCGGTATGCGAGGCAAGGGATGGAGTTCAACAGAGGCATCTCCATAGTCAAGAAATTTCCCATCCAGTTCTTTTCCTCTTGAAATGAAGCCTTCTTTGTCATTCCCGTATTTTTCAGAAACCCTATCGAGTGGGAGAATATGTGTTCCGCGGAAAAAAATTTCGCCGCCTCCTATGTTTCGAGGTTGAATGAGCCTTCCTGAAAGAGGAATCTCCTTTGCGTTTACAAGATAGGACAGAACAGAATGGTTGAAAAAATAGGAAAGTTTCTTCGTAAGGATTTCACCTTTTTCGTCTACATTTTTGATTTTTCTTTCCAGGAGAGAGATTGAAAAGTTAAATCCAAATGACTTTAATTGATAGGAAGCCGTTTCCCTGTCAAATTCAACCTTGACTCTCTTGCAGACGTCTACAGAGTCAAGGTTCAGAATTATTGCCCATGCCTTTTCCTCCCCGGAAGAAATTTTATCCGCCATGACAATTACCGTTTGCTTGTTTCCCGAATCCCTATCTCAATCATCTTCTGCCTCAATCCCTTGATCTTATCTCGTATCATTGCAGCACGTTCAAAATCGAGTTTCTTTGCAGCTTCTTTCATTTCAGCTTCGAGTTTTTTTAGGGCCTCCTCTTCGTATCCATATTCAGCCATTTCTTCTGCAGCAGTAGGCACTGTCCAGTAGTCAGCTTCATATATCGAACTCAGAATATCCTTGATATTGGATTTCACTGTTTCAGGGGTGATATGCATTCTCCTGTTGTATTCTTCCTGTATTTTTCTTCTTCTCTCTGTTTCCTTCAATGCCTTTTGCATAGACCCTGTAATGGTATCTGCATAGAGAATTACCTCTCCGTTCACATTCCTTGCTGCACGGCCTGATGTTTGAATCAGCGATCGTTCTGAGCGGAGGAAACCCTCCCTGTCAGCATCAAGGATGGCAACAAGGGAGACCTCGGGTAAATCAAGCCCCTCCCGCAAGAGATTAACCCCGATCAGTACATCAAAAGTTCCGAGTCTTAAATCACGGAGTATCTGAATACGTTCAAGAGTATCAATATCCGAATGGAGATATCTGGCCCTTACACCGAGGTCAGCATAGTAATCTGCAAGGTCCTCTGCCATTTTTTTTGTAAGTGTTGTTATAAGAACCCGCTCGCCTCTTTCAGCACGTTTTTTAATTTCTCCAAGCAGGTCCTCCACCTGTCCCGAAATAGGTCGCACCTTCAACTTTGGATCTACAAGACCGGTGGGTCTGATGATCTGTTCGACAATACATCCGCCGGATTTTTCAAGCTCATAAGGGCCCGGGGTAGCGGATATATAAATTTTCTGGTTAACCCTGTGTTCGAATTCCGTGAAGCTGAGGGGTCTGTTATCCAGCGCAGAAGGAAGTCTGAACCCGTAATCAACAAGGGTCCGCTTTCTTGAGCGGTCACCCTCATACATACCTCCGAGTTGCGGAATCGTTGCATGTGATTCGTCAATGACAAGCAGGAAGTCTTCAGGGAAATAATCTATCAATGTATAAGGTGGCTCTCCGGGAGCCCTTCCACTCAGGTGTCTCGAATAATTCTCGATGCCGTGGCAATAGCCGAATTCTCCCAGCATTTCCAGATCAAACCGCGTCCTCTGCTCAATCTTCTGAGCTTCGAGAGGTTTCCCCTTTTTCAAGAAATATTCGGTCCTTTCCTCCATCTCTTTTTCTATATTCTTTAATGCCGGTTCAAGTCTTTCTCTCGGTGTTATCCAGTGGCTGTTTGGGAAAATTGCCACTTTATCAATTTTCCTGATTCTTTCACCTGTGAGAGGATCGAACTCATGGAGGGTATCCACATCATTGCCAAAGAATTCGATACGGATCCCTTTATCCAAAGAGAAAGAAGGATAAACTTCCACAATATCGCCCCTTACTCTGAACATCCCTCTTCTGAATTCAGTTTCTGAACGGCTGTACTGCATCTCCACAAATCTTCTCAGTAACTCATCACGCTCGGTCCGCAACCCTTCCTCGATAACAAGATGCATATCGATGTAATCCTGCGGTGAACCAATCCCGTAAATGCATGACACAGAAGCAACAACGATTGTGTCCCTCCTTTCGAGAACCGCCATTGTTGCTGAATGCCTCATCCTGTCTATGTCATCATTGATGAGGGAATCTTTTTCTATATATGTATCTGTTGTTGGTATATATGCCTCAGGCTGGTAGTAGTCATAGTAGCTGACAAAAAATTCAACAGCATTCTCCGGGAAGAGCTCCCTGAATTCTCCGTACAATTGAGCGACGAGGGTCTTGTTATGGGCAATGACAAGGGTAGGTCTGTTTATATTCGCAACCACGTTTGCTATGGTAAATGTCTTCCCTGAGCCTGTTACACCCAGAAGAACCTGGTGTTTCAGCCTATTTTCAAGCCCCTTTGTAAGTTCCTTTATTGCTTTAGGCTGATCGCCTTTGGGGGAAAAAGGAGTAACGAGTCTGAAACGTTCCACGTTACATTCCCTCCAGAGGACATCCGTCGCATAGTGGTTTTTTCCTGCAGTATGTTTTTCCAAGTCTCACAAAGAGGGCGTGGTATTCATTGAAAAGTTCAGTATCTCTTTTCAAGGTTTCATGGAATAAATCCTGAATACGTTCATAACTTTCATCATGATTTATGACGCTGTGTCTTGATAACGCACGTTTTGTATATGCATCAATGACAAAAATGGGATTGTCTAAGGCGTAAAGGAGAATGGAATCAGCAGTCTCTGGACCGATGCCGTGGACATTCAGGAGTTTTGTACGCAGAGTGTCTAACTTCTCATTTTTCATTCTTCCCATACTCCCATGGTAGTCATTTGTCAGGAAATGTATGAACGCCTTGAGTCGCCTGGCCTTAACATTAAAATAACCTGCTGGTCTAATGAACAATGCGAGTTTTTCTGTTTTCATTTCATGAATGCCCTTTGCACTTAAAGCCCTCTTATTTTTTAAACTCGCGATTGCCTTTTCGACATTTGCCCAGTTCGTATTCTGTGTAAGGATGGCACCTACTGCAATCTCAAAGGGCGAGTCACCGGGCCACCAGTGCTGAGGGCCAAAGGCGTGATAAAGTTTATGATAAATTTCAATAATTTTGTTCATTAGGGGTTTGTTTCCTTGACTTACAAAAGTCTAAATAGTAGTTTAATATACCTGAGAGGAGGATTGGTAATGCTCGATGCAAGATTGGTAAGAGATAATCCTGAGGAGGTTATAAATGCCCTTAAAAACAGGGGCTACGATCCTGGGGGCATTGATGATTTCCTGAAAATAGAGGAACAGAGGAGGGCATTACTCCTAAATGTGGAAAGCTACAGGCAGGAGAGAAATGCACTCTCAGAAGAGATATCCAGAATGAAAAAGGAAGGCGCTGATGTTACGAAGGAGACAGAGAAAGCCAGGAGTATTTCTGACGCAATAAAGACAAAGGAAGAAACCTTAAAGGAGCTTGAAGAAAAAACAAAAGACTTTCTCCTGAATGTTCCCAATATACCTCATGAGTCTGTACCTATTGGAAAAGATGAAACAGAGAACAGGGAGATGAGGAGATGGGGTGAACCGAGGCAGTTTGACTTTGAGCCAATGAACCACTGGGATATTGGCGAAATGCTTGGGATTATTGACTTTGAGCGGGCTTCCAAGATAGCAGGGGCACGGTTTGCTCTCATGATAGGGATGGGCGCAAAGCTCGAGCGTGCCCTGATGAATTTTATGCTGGATTTGAATACATCAAAGGGGTACAGGGAAGTATTCCCTCCGATTATTGTTAATCGGGAAAGCATGATAGGGACAGGGCAACTTCCTAAATTCGCACAGGAGCTGTTTATTATCAATGATCCTGAGTTCTATCTTATACCTACTGCAGAGGTGCCTGTAACAAACATTCACAGGGGTGAAATCCTGAAAGAAGAGGATCTGCCAATTTACTACACCGCCTACACACCATGCTTCAGACGTGAGGCAGGCTCATATGGAAAAGATGTAAGGGGCCTAATCAGACAACATCAGTTCAATAAAGTAGAACTCGTTAAATTCGTAAGGCCGGAAGATTCTTACGAGGAGCTTGAATCTCTGACAAGAGATGCCGAGGACATCCTTCAGAGGCTGGAACTCCCTTACAGGGTGATAGCACTGTGTACAGGTGATTTAGGGTTTTCTGCTTCGAAAACCTATGACCTGGAGGTCTGGCTGCCTGCGCAACAGAAATACAGGGAAATATCTTCCTGCTCAAATTTTACCGATTACCAGGCAAGAAGAGCGAGTATACGGTTCAGGCGAGAAGGGAAAAAAGGGACAGAGTTTGTACATACCCTGAATGGCTCAGGGCTTGCCATAGGGCGCACACTTATCGCTGTCCTTGAAAACTATCAGCAGAAAGATGGAAGCGTGGTTATCCCTGAAGCTTTAGGGCCGTATATGGGTACTGATGTAATAAGATAAAAAAAAGGAAGAAGATTTGGGCCGGCAGGTGCCGGCCCGGGAGATTAATATTATTTTACAGTGAAGAACGTTTCTTTGGAGTCTTTTGCGCTCTGAGACTGAATAGTTGCTACTACACTATATGTACCTGTTTTTGCATCTGACGGCAAAAATACCGGGACGGAAGAAGTATAGGTACCCCCTCGGCGAGTTACATTAACCTCAGGTTTGCCGACGAGTTCACCTCCCATCCTCATCTCTCTTATTTCAGTTATATTGATATCTCTGTCTGCAGAATCAAGGACAGCGTATGTCACTTTAAGGTCTACCTTGTCTCCAGGCTTTACTGTTGTGGGCATTACAGAGACATCTTCGATTCTTACCATTGTGCCCATCGAAGATTGATAGCCATATTTTTGATCTGTTTCGGCTTTTGTTCTCTTCTGATCATAGGCATAGTGCCCGATTAAACCTCCAACAAGGGCGCCAGCAAGACCCCCGATTATGGCACCTTTCGTGTCTCCCAATGCTGCTCCTGCCAATACTCCGGCTGCACCTCCAACTGCTGCACCAGTTGCTGCTCCCTTGTGCTCTTCAGAGATCGATGCACAACCAAAAAGGCCAACTGCCATGAAACAAAAGAGCGTTACGATTGAGACTATTTTATACTTCATCCTACACCTCCTTTTGGTTTTTAAGAGTATATATACTTTAATAAAAAATAGGCAACAGACTGAAACAACCCTTAGATTAATTGCTATTTTTAACTTGATCTTTGGTATTTTAATATGCAATTATAAAAACGAAGTTTCGGAAGTTTTTGTTGGGCATGGCCGCAAGGACCTAAACTTTGCGGTTTTTTTAATGCCGGAATTCCGCAATCTTCAAAGTTTTTATTAAGGAGGCGTAGCAGCACTATGAAGGGTACAGTTAAATGGTTCAATGAATCCAAGGGCTATGGGTTCATTACCGGAGAAGACAGTGTAGACGTCTTTGTTCACTATTCTTCCATTCAGGACAATGGTTTCAAAACGTTGTCAGAAGGTCAGGCGGTGAGCTTTGATGTTGCTGACGGACCTAAGGGTCCTAAGGCTATAAATGTAGAAAAAGCCTAAGCCAGAAAAACAGGTCCCGGTAAAACGGGACCTGTTTCATACATAATCTCTCTTATCCTCATTTCACATTCTCTGATATCTCTTCCATGGCACAAAGTAATATGCATAAAAATAAGTCGGACGGATTCCTGGAGATTGCAGTGAAGGCTGTAAAACTCGCAGGACAGATCGTTGTTGAACACCTTGGGAAAATTTCTCAAAAGGATATTGACATCAAACAGGCATCTGACTTTGTCACTGTTGTTGACAGAGAATCAGAAAAAATCATCATAGATACAATAAAAGAGCGTTTTCCTGACCACCTCTTTTTGGCAGAAGAATCACTGAAAGAGTGCGGCAAGGGTACATACCGCTGGATCATAGATCCCCTCGATGGCACAACGAATTATATCCATG
>Ga0315273_10007929_pt1 | contig 13361 bp, 10 predicted proteins | sample YL17G02_0_MG_FD_205753 | JGI IMG/M metagenome (GOLD analysis project Ga0315273, IMG submission 205753) | Sediment microbial communities from Yellowstone Lake, YNP, Wyoming, USA - YL17G02_0 | ecosystem: Environmental > Aquatic > Freshwater > Lake > Sediment | place: USA: Wyoming | collected... | reverse complement strand
AACCCAGGCCGAAAAGGCCGGCGCCTTGAGCGCAATCGAGAGCAAAGTATACGTCATCACCGGAAAGATCATTCAAAATACCGATTCCCCAAAATCCCCAGCCCTGGGTGGCGCTTTCACCCAAATAAGAGTCATTGCCGCTTAAATCAAGAACCAGGGCGCATCCATTGACCCCGGCGGCGATTTGGCCCTGGTAGAGATCATTGCCGGCCAGATCGATGATCAATGCCGCTTTGCTTTGATGCACGTCCTTTTCCGGGCCGCCGATCTCGACCAGGCCCAGGTCGGTCATAAAAGAACAACTCTTAACCCCGCTCCAGTCCTTTTTTTGCAGCAGGATCTTCTTGGCCGTTTCAAGAGCTTGAGTCAATTCCAAACCGGCCTGAAGCATGGCCGGCCGGTTCACCAGGCCCAGGAGTTCCACTGCTTGTCTCGATTCTTGATTCCAGGCAAATTCATCTTCTTCTTGTCCGGCAACTTCCGGAAGGCTACCCGGTTTATGAAAATATTTCTGGAGTAATTCAAGTTGCGTCGGATTCAGAGCGTTTTTGATGTTTTGGAATTCCCGATCGGCTTTTTGAAGAGCAGAGAGCAAAAGCACAATCGCTTGTTGCAATTCCGGCGGCAAATGGTCAGGAATATCGTAGTGGGGCTCGTAGGCGTCGTTCATAACGGTAAAGATATCCAACCCATTGAATCGGGTTATCTCCCGCAACCAAAGGTCTGGTTTATGGGCTGAAGCGAAAAGGGATCGGCTGATCTGCTGGGCTTCTTGGGGTGCCGGCAAAGGGCTGCGCATCCATCGATCAAAGAGCATCGGACTGTATTTGGAATCGAAAAGATCGGGCCGGATGGATAGATCCCGGCGGCTCATGGCAATGGCTTTTAAGGCCGTATCCAATAATGGCTCCGCATTCAAATCCTGAGCAAGAGTCGATTGCCAGAAAAGAGTTACAGAAAATAATAACAGAAGGACAAAAAGTGACCCACGTGGCTTTCCAGACGATAGGAAGGAGACCATCCAAAAAACCTCCTGAGGAATGTCTAATTGAGGCCATTAAACTGCTTGCATTATAACAATTATTCAGTTCAAGCCTGTCCGTTGATCCAGTCCAAACATAATGTTCATATTTTCAATGGCCTGGGAAGCGGCGCCTTTAAGCAAGTTGTCGATGACCGAGATCAGGACCAGGCGTTGGGGGCCGTCAGGGGTGAATCCGCCGATATGGCAGTAGGGGGTTCCGGTTACATCCTTGGTGCAGGGGATGGTGTCCACCACTTTGGTAAAGCTGTTTTGATAAAGATTCGTATAGCGATTCCGGATTTCTTCAAAATCGAATATTTCGTTTTTCATGGTAAAATGGGCGGTACACATAATGCCGCTGAAGGCATTGATCACATGCGGGGTGAATGAAAAAATCGGGCCCAGCACCATTTGAATTTCCGGTTTATGAAAGTGGTCGGTCAGTTTATAGGCGATGATATTGTCTTCATAATCGTATTTTAGCTTAGCATCCTTGCCTCCACCGGAATAGCCGCTGATACAGTCAAAAACCACGTGTTCAACCAGATCAATAATAGGATAGGCGGCCAGGATGCAGGAAGTGGCATAGCAGCCGGGGTTGCCGATGATACGGGCTTCTTTTATCTGGGGTTTGAATAATTCCGGAAGGCCGTAGGTATGGCTAAGGCGATGATCGACGGACATATCGATGATGCGGCAGCTCAAGCCTTGAGCCAGGGGTTGGGCCTGGCCATGCGGCACGGAAAGAAAGACCACATCCATTTTATTAAGGGTATCCGCCGAAAGAGGGGTGAAGACCAGGTCGCTCTCGAGATCCGGATGTTGTGCAGCCAGGCTTTGCCCGGCTTGAGAAGTGCTGGCTAAAAGTTTCATTTCAACCTGGGGATGTTTGAGCAATATTTTTATAAGGTCATGTCCTACATAACCGGAACCGCCGACAATACCGACTTTGATCATTGGAATCACCTGTATTAAGAAAATAATATTTAACCACGAACCACACGAAAATAAAATTTATTCTTAATGTTCGTGCCTTTCGTGTGTTTCGTGGTTAGAGATGTCTTGTTTACTTTAAAACGTTTTCAAGCGCCGCAACCGCTTCTTGAATTTCTTCTTGGGTAATAGTCAAGGGCGGCAGGAAACGCAGAATCTGATCCTTGATGACATTCACCAGCAAGCCCTGGTCGGCGCATTTGCTCACCAGGTCTTCTATTTTATCGTTCAGTTCGACCGCGATCATGAGCCCTTTGCCGCGGATTTCTTTTACTTTAGCGCTTTCCATGTTCTTTAAACAAGTCATGAAATAGTCGCCTTTAGCCGGAATCTCCGGCATCAGGTTTTCGATGATCCGCAGCACCGCCAGGGCCACGGCACAAGAGAAACAGTTTCCGCCGAAAGTGGAGCCGTGATCGCCCGGTTCAAAATCCACGGGCAAGCGGGTCAACACCACTCCCAGGGGCACGCCGTTGGCAATGCCTTTGGCCAGGGTGACGATGTCGGGTTCCAGGTTTTCATGCTGAAAACAGAAAAACTTTCCGGTGCGGCCGTTGCCGGTCTGAATTTCATCCAGAACCAGCAGAACCTGTTTTTTACGGCAGAGATCGGCGACTTGTTTGAGATAACCGGCCGGTGGGAAAAGCACACCGGCTTCGCCCTGGATCGGTTCCAGCAGAACGGCAGCGGTGTTTTCATCCAGGGCGTTTTCAAGAGCCCGGATGTCGCCATAGGGTACAAACACAAAACCGGGCACCAGGGGCGCAAAAGGTTTTTTATAAGCCTCGTTGTAAGTGGCGGAGAGGGCGCCCATGGTCCGGCCGTGAAAAGCCTGATTCATGGCGATTATTTTTTCTTTTTTGGTGTTTTTCCGGGCCAGCTTGATGGCGGCTTCAATGGCTTCGGTGCCGGAATTACATAAGAAGCATCTGTCCATGCCGGATAAGACGGTCAACTTTTGGGCCAGCAGCAGTTGCGGTTCGGAATAGAAAAGATTGCTGGGGTTGATCAAGGTTGCCGCCTGCTCGGCGGCCGCCCGTACGATTTCCGGATGACCATGACCGACACTGGTCGTGGCAATGCCGCCGATCAAATCCAGATATTTGCGGCCGTTCTTGTCCCAGACATATCTGCCTTGGCCCTTTTCCAGAACAAATCCGGGCCGCTTGTAAGTGTTGAGAAGTACTTGTTTGGATAAAGCGATTAATCGATCGGTATTCATGATTTCACCACCTCGGTTCCTATGCCGCTTTCGGTAAAAAGTTCCAATAACAGGGCATGTTCGATTGTTCCGTTGATTAAATGGGCCTTGGCAACTTCTTGTTCCACGGCCCGGCTGCAAGCCATTAGTTTGGGAATCATTCCATCCGTGATGGTTCCCTTATCAATCCCGGTTTTAATATCCTGGATGTTCATATGCGAAATTAGGGTATCACCCAGAAAAACGCCGTCCACATTGGTCAGGATGGTAATTTTGGCGGCTTGTAAGCTGACGGCAATTTCGACCGCGGCCGTGTCCGCGTTGATATTGGTCTTTTGACCGGAGGCGGTGGTACCGATGGAAGAGACCACCGGGATCAGGCCCTGGTCCAGCGTATCCAAGAGCAGTTGGCGGTTGACTTTAATGATGTCGCCGACATATCCGAGGCAATCATCCGTGATCCGGGTCAGCAGTAGACCATCGGTACAGTCCTGGGCGGCAATATGGTGGCGTTGAAACAGTTCCACGCATTCCCGGTTGATCTCCTTGAAAATATTTACTACAATTTCCAGGGTTTTGGCATCCGTGACCCGCAAACCGTTGCGTACGACTTTTTGAATGCCGGCTTCCTGGAGTTGGCGGTCGATAAAGGGACCGCCCCCATGCACAAAAACGATTTTCTGTCCTAATTGCCTGAGCAGGCTGATATCGCCAAAGACCGACTCCTTGATTTTCTCGTTGATCATGGCATTGCCGCCATACTTGATCACCATGATCCGGTCTTTGAAACTTTTGACATAATGAAAGGCCTCAATCAAGGCCTGGGCTTTTTCCTGGCTGTTCATCATCTTATTTTCCAATTCTTAAATCTTGTAAAACATTTTTTGGCTTTGGGTAGGGGCGGGTTTGAAACCCGCCCCTACATGGGAACAAGAAGAATCATGTCGTGTACTCCGCATTGATTTTAACATAGTCATAACTCAGGTCGCAGCCGTAGGCCGTGGCCCGGTTGTGACCCGCGTTCAGATCTATGGTTATATAAATTTCCTTGCTCGCCTGCATAATCTTGGATATCTGTTCCTTGTCGAATCCGGCTATTTCCCGGCCCGCATTAAAAACGGTCTGCTCGTTGATTCGAATACTAAGGCGCTCCTGATCAAATGTCGCCATAGTATTACCCATGGCGCAAAGAATTCGGCCCCAATTGGGATCATTCCCGAATAGAGCACATTTGAATAAAGTGGAGTCAGCCACTGCTTTGGCGAGGATCCGGGCATCTTGGTCTGAAGCAGCCTGCAACACATTCACTATCAGCAATTTGGTCGCGCCTTCACCGTCGCAGGCGATCAATTTGGCCAGTTCCAGGCAGATTTTATTGAGCGCCTGGCTGAACAAGGATTCATCCGCAGGACCGGCCAGGCCATTGGCCATGACCAGCACCATATCGCTGGTGGAAGCGTCCAAATCCACGCTGATCATATTAAAAGAATCGTATACGGCGCTTTGCAGCATTTTCTGCAAGGTGGACGAAGGCAGAGTTGCATCGGTGGCGATAAAAGCCAGCATAGTCGCCAGGTTAGGGTGGATCATGCCGGATCCTTTGGCCACACCGGCAATGGTGAATCCCGGGGCCTGAATGCAGATTTGTTTCTTGACCGTATCCGTGGTCAGGATTGCTTGCGCAAAATCGGCACTGCTTGAATGCTTGGTCAGTTCCAGGCCGATGCCCTTGATGCCGGATTGAATCGCCTCCATGGGCAAAGCCTTGCCGATCACGCCGGTTGAAGCGACCAGGACATCCTGCTTGGGGATTCGAAGTTCTTCAGCCACCCAGGCGGTCATCTGCTCGGCATCATTCAGGCCTTGAGCGCCGGTGGCCACATTGGAGTTGCCGCTGTTTATAATCACGGCCCGGGCCTGACCGTCGCGTAAATGTTCGCGCGTGACATAAAGCGGAGCGCCTTTGACTTTGTTTTGAGTGTAAACCGCGGCTGTTTGGCAAAGGGTCTCAGAATACAAAACAGCGAGGTCCTTGCCCCGCTTTTTTATGCCGGCTCTTTTTCCCAGGCAGCGGAACCCCGGGACTTGGTCCAAGCCTTGGTCGGTAATTTTAAAGTCCATTTTATTTACCACAAGAAAAATCATTTCACACAAAGACACTAAGACACAAAGGCACGAATTCTTTTAAAATTTTACATTTGCTGTTTCGGTCAAGTCCTGATTTTAAGTTGTCACTTTTTTAAATTATGATTCACTAATCAACATTCTTTGGAATGCGCGGATCAGGGCAGAAGCCCTCGTGTGATCAGGGCAGAAGCCCTCGTGTGACGGGTCCGCACTTTAAAAGCGGCGACACGTCGCCGCACTCCAAAACACTTCTTCATCCTTCCGCCTACGTCCGCCGTAGGCCTTGCGAAGGCGGATTCATCCTTTTGCCTTTAGCCATCATCCTTTCAAACATACTCTTTCCAACTTTTCGTTTTCAGACTTTCCGGCGTTGTCTTTTGCATCGCCTCCACCAGGCGTTTGGCCAGTTGCAGGTTGGTTATCAGGGGTACATTGAAATCCACGGCCCGTCGGCGAATCAAGTAGTCATTATCCAATTCCTCTTTTTCAATGTTTTTGGGGATATTGATGACCAGCTCGATCTTGCCTTCCGCCAGATAAGTCATGGCATTGGGTTCCTTTTTATCCAGCGGCCAATGCAGGATTTCGGCTTGGACGCCGTTGGCAGCCATGAAATCGGCCGTGCCTTGGGTGGCGTAGAAATGAAAACCTAATTTTTCCAGGATGTGTGTGCTTTCCAGAAAATCCGCTTTACTGTCAATGGGACCGGTGGAAAGGAAGATATTTTTTTTGGGCAGCTTAAAACCGATGGAAATGAGACTTTTCAGAAAAGCTTCATTAAAATCGTCGCCCAAGCAAGCCACTTCACCGGTGGAAGACATCTCCACTCCCAAAATCGGGTCCGAACCTTTTAACCGTGTAAAAGAAAATTGAGAAGCTTTGACGCCCACATAATCCAGGTCAAAAGCGGAACGTTCAACGGCCGGGACCGGTTGACCCATGATCATGCGCGTGGCCAGATCGATAAAATTGATTTTAACGACCTTGGAAACAAAGGGAAAACTGCGCGAAGCCCGCAGATTGCATTCGATCACTTGTACTTCATTGTCCTTGGCAATAAACTGGATGTTGAATGGACCCGTGATATTCAAGGATTTGGCGATCTTGCGGGCAATGATCTTGATCTTACGCATGGTTTCGAGATAAGTGCGTTGCGGCGGCAAGACCAGGGTCGCGTCGCCGGAATGGACTCCGGCGTTTTCCACATGTTCCGATATGGCAAAAGAATGCAATTCGCCTTTATGGGCCATGGCATCGATCTCGATCTCCTTGGCTTGGATAATGAATTTGCTGATCACCACCGGGTGTTCGTCATTGATCTTGGAGGCGATCTTCAAATACTTGTTCAATTCCTCGTCCGAAAGAGCAATGCTCATGGCTGCGCCGCTGAGCACGTAACTGGGCCGGATCAGAACCGGATAGCCGACCTTGGCGGCAAATGCTTCAGCTTCCTGAATACTGGTCAATTCTTTCCAGGAGGGCTGGCTGATTTTCAGTTCATCCAGGAGACGGGAAAATTTATGGCGATCTTCGGCCCGATCGATATCCAGCGGAGAAGTCCCCAGGATCGTAACTCCGGCCTGGTGCAGGGGCAAGGCCAGGTTATTGGGAATCTGGCCGCCCATGGCGACGATCACGCCCAGCGGGTTTTCCTTGTCGCAGATGTCGAGGACCCTTTCCAGGGTCAACTCATCGAAGTAAAGTTTGTCGCAAATGTCATAATCGGTGCTGACCGTTTCCGGATTGTAATTGATCATCAAGGTCTGGTAACCCATCTTTTTCAAGGTCATGACTGCATTGACGCAACACCAGTCGAATTCCACCGAGGAGCCGATGCGATAAGGACCGCCGCCCAGCACAATGACCTGGTTGCTTTCCTTGAAATCCAGGTCGTCTTCGGCAGCATTGTAGGTCAGGTAGAGATAATTGGTGCGGGCCGGGTATTCGGCCGCCAGGGTATCGATCTGCTTGACGCGCGGCAGAATACGGTTTATTTTCCGCAGGCGCCGGACCTCCTGCTCGCTGCTGTTCAGTAAACGAGCCAGTTGCTGATCCGAGAAGCCCCTTTGTTTGGCGATTTTTAAAAGAGGCACGGGTAAGTCGGACAAGCGGTATTGCTTCAGCTCTTTTTCCAGATCGACAATGTTCTTGATTTTGTAGAGAAAGAAACGGTCCACCCGCGAAAGTTCATAAACCTGGTCGACGGTATACCCTCTTTGAAAAGCCGCGGCAATGGCGAACATGCGTTTGTCGGTGGGCTCTTTCAGTTCTTTGGCCAGGTCCTCAAAAACAAAATCGTGCCCGACCAGCCCGGGGCTGCCGATATCCAGCATGCGGATGGCTTTTTGCAAAGCTTCTTCCAATGTCCGGGCAATGGCCATGACTTCGCCCACGGATTTCATTTCGGAACCGATGTTCATGCTGACTTTCCGGAATTTCTGCAGGTCCCAGCGCGGATATTTGACCACTACGTAATCGAGGGCCGGTTCAAAGCAAGCCGAGGTATCCTGGGTGATCATGTTTTCAATTTCAGTCAGGCCGTAACCCACCGCCAGTTTGCTGGCAATGAAGGCCAGGGGATAACCGGTCGCTTTGGAAGCCAGAGCCGAACTCCGGCTGAGCCGCGCATTGACTTCGATAATACGGTAATCGTCCGCTTGCGGATCGAACGCAAATTGGATATTGCATTCGCCCACAATACCGAGGTGACGGACAACCTTTATGGCAATGGAACGGAGTTTGAAATTCTCGGTCGCGGTCAAGGTTTGCACCGGCGCCACCACAATGCTTTCGCCGGTATGGATGCCCATGGGATCGATATTTTCCATGGAGCAAATCACGATGCAATTGTTATGACGATCGCGCACGACTTCATATTCCAGCTCTTTCCAACCGGACAGGTATTCTTCGATCAGGATCTGCTTGGCATAGGTAAAGGCCTGGCCGGCTCGGGACTCCAACTGTTCGGCGTTATAAGCCACGCCGGAACCCAAGCCGCCCAGGGCATAAGCGATACGACACATGACCGGATAGCCGATTTGTTCCGCGGTTTGCAAGGCTTCCCGGATATTCCGGACCGCCCGGCTGGCCGGCGCTTTCAGTCCCAATTCTTCGAGTTGTTTGACAAAAAGACCACGGTCTTCGGTGTTTTGAATGGCTTGAATCGGGCTGCCCAGGACCTTCACCTTATGCGCGTCCAGGATTCCTTTTTGGCTCAGTTCCACGCCCACATTCAACCCGGTCTGACCGCCGAAACCGAGCAGAATACCGTCCGGCTTTTCCCGGATGATGACTTTTTCGACAAAGGCAACCGTCAAAGGCAGAAAATAGACCTGGTCCGCCATGTTTTCGGAAGTTTGAATAGTGGCGATGTTGGGGTTGATTAAAACCGTTTCAATGCCTTCTTCTTTCAATGCCTTGATGGCTTGACTGCCGGAATAGTCGAATTCACCGGCTTGGCCGATTTGGATCGCGCCCGAGCCGAGCACAAGCACTTTTTTAATGTCCGAAAATTTTGATTTCATGATCCGATCGCCCTTAGAAACATGTCAAATAAAAATTCCGTGTCGTCCGGGCCGGGAGAGGCCTCGGGATGAAATTGAGTGCCGAAATAGGGTTTGGCTATGTGCTTGATGCCTTCATTGGTCTGATCGTTGGCATTGTAAAACCACTCCCGCCAGTCTTCAGGCAAGGAGCCGGTCTCAATGGCATAGCCGTGGTTTTGGGAAGTGATGTAGCAACGCCGGGTACCGCTTTCAACACAGGGTTGGTTTTGACCGCGATGGCCGAATTTGAGTTTATAAGTATTGGCGCCGGCTGCCAGACCCAAGATCTGCGAGCCCAGGCAGATGCCCAGGATAGGCGTATTCAAAGCCAGTGCTTTGCGCGTATGTTTGATGGTCGCTGTACATTGCTTAGGATCGCCCGGGCCGTTGGAAATAATGAATCCATCGGCTTTTTCTTTTGAAAAATCATAATCCCAAGGCACGCGCAACACGGTGATATTGCGTTTTAAAAAGGCCCGGATGATATTGTTTTTGACTCCGCAATCCACTAGAACGATTTTTTTACTCCCCTTGGCGTAAACGATCGGTTCCTTGATGCCGGCATTCATCACCAGGTTTTGCAGGTTGGGGTCTTCTTGGGCCGGTTCGGCGGCGTCCGGACATATAATCCGACCCAACAAGGTGCCCTGGTGCCTTAATTTTTTGGTCAAGGCCCGGGTATCAATGCCGGTCAGGCCGGGAATTTTATCCTGAGCCATCCAAGCACTTAACGATTGCTTGGCGTTCCAGTGGGAGTAATGTTCCGAATAATCTGCGACAATCAAAGCGCGAATGTGAATCCGTTCCGATTCGAAATAGGCAAGCAATTGATCTTCACGTTCCCGGCCGGGAACGCCGTAATTACCGATCAAGGGGTAGGTCAATACCAGAATTTGACCGCTATAGGAAGGATCGGTCATGGTTTCGGGGTACCCGACCATACCGGTATTGAAGACCACTTCACCGCATACGGGTTGCGGAGCGCCGAAGAGTTGACCTTCGAATTGGCTGCCGTCATCCAGGACTAGTTTGGCGGTTGGGGAGTTGATGTCCAAATATTAACCTCACTAAAAAAAGATTTTTTTACACAAAGCAAAGACGCACGGCCGTGCATCTCTACAGTATTCATTTTTTATCCAAAGTCTGTTTTGTAAACAATTCCTTTGCCACAATTTGATAGGCTTCGCGGAACGGCAGGCCTTGCGCAACCAGGTCATAAGCTTTTTGCGTCGCGAAAAGTTCAGAAGTCATGGCCTGGCGGCAACGGGTTTTATTCACCTGCAGGTTTTGAAACACGAGCTCAAAAATCCGTAAGCTCATGATTGTCAGGGTTAAGCCTTTTAAAATCGGCTCTTTGGTCAGCTGCATATCGCGATGATAACCGGAAATCAGATTGACCGTGCTGTTTTTTACCTGTATTTCATAAGCCAGGAGCGCATGATAATGCCCGCGCAATAGTTCCAACACATCCGGGTTCTTCTTTTGCGGCATGATCGAACTACCGGTCAGGAATTCGTCCGGTAATTGAAAAAAGCCGAACTCCGGCAAAGTGAAAAAAATCAAGTCCGTACAAGCCTTATTGATGTCGAACAGGATCATGGATAAGGCGTTTAAGATAAAGGCTTCGAATTTGCCGCGGCTGTTCTGAGCATAAATGGGGTTTTTTTGCATGCGCCGGAAACCCATCAGCTTTTGAGTATAGGCCCGATCGATCTTGTAAGGAATGCCGTAACCGGCGCCGGTGCCCAGCGGAGATTGATCGATCAGGTCCAAGGCCGCTTTCAAGATTTTTCGATCGTCCCGCAGGGCATCCCGAATACTAGCGGCCCAAAGGCCGATCGAAGAGGGCATGGCTTTACGGGTATGCGTAAAACCCGGAAGCGGCGTGCGGCCGTTCTTCTTTTTAAAGACCGTGAGGGTCTCAACGGTCTTCACGAGCAAGCCGGCGATCGTTTGCATGCGGTCCATATAAAGCAGACGCAAAGCGGTCAGAACCTGGTCGTTGCGGGAGCGGAAGGTGTGGATCATTTTACCGGCCGGACCGCAGGTCTTGATCAAATGATTTTCAATGGCGGTATGGCAATCCTCATCCGCCTTGGAAATCTTGAATTTTCCTTTTTGATCAAGCGCCATGATATGCTTGAGTTCCCGCAGCAAAAGACTGAGCTGGGTCTTGGACAAGATACCGATCTTCCGCAGCATGCGGGCATGCGCCATGGAGGCCAGACAGTCATATTTTAAAAGTTGCAGGTCCAAGACCGGGTCGGCCCCCACGGTAAATTCCTCGATCTGCTTGTTTAGTTTATAATTTTTTTGCCAGAGTTTCATTCGTCTATATCCAATAAACTGAGAATTTACCACAAAGGACGTAATTTCAAACAACATTGAAATTACTCCAGTGACACCAAGACTCAAAGTTTTCTTAATTTTTATTCTTCGTGTCTTCGAGTCTTTGTGGTGAAGGGTTTTTTCAGCTCTCCCAAGGGTTTCTTTCCCGCCATTGATAGGGCATTCTTTTCCTCAAGACCACGTTATGGGCCTTGAGACGCAAGGCATTGATATTGATAAAACCGAGGGAATCCATGGCATTAAATCCGCCCTCGATTTCCATGCTGGATTGGGCCTGGTTGTAAAGCGAAGTGGGTGATTCCCGGCCGATGACCTGGGCATTGCCTTTATAAAGGGCGACGATGACCTTGCCGTCAATGGCTTCCTGGCTCTTATTGAAAGCGGCCATCAGAAAATCCGCTTCCGGTGAATACCAGAACCCATTGTATAACAATTCGGAGAATTTGGGTATTAAGCTGTCCCGCAGATGCATGACCTCTTTATCCATGGCGAGGCCTTCGATGTCGCGGTGTGCTTTCCATAAAATGGTCCCGCCCGGTGTTTCATAAACGCCCCTGGATTTGATGCCGATAAAGCGATTCTCCACCATATCCACCCGGCCGATCCCGTTTTTACTTCCTAATTCATTTAAATAAATAAAGAGCTCCAACGGCTTTTCCTTGACGGTCCCGTCTTCTTTGTTAACGACCTTGACCGGGTTGCCGTTCTTGAAATATATTTCAATGATGGTTTCCTTGTCAGGAGCTTGTTGGGGTGAAACGCTTTTGGAAAAAACATGTTCGGGAGGACGATAAGCCGGTTCTTCCAACACCCCGGCTTCATGGCTGATATGCAGCAGGTTATCGTCTTCGCTGTAGGTTTTGTCCTCGGAAGCTTTCACGGAAATGCCCCATTTCTTGGCATAGTTGATCATATCGGTGCGGCCTTTAAATTCACTTAAGAACTCCTGATTTTTCCAGGGGGATATGCAAACAGCCTGGGGATCCAGGGCATAGTAGGTCAATTCAAACCGGACTTGATCATTGCCTTTGCCGGTCGCGCCATGCGCCACAATATGGGTGTTTTCCAGGGAGGCGATTTCGATCTGTTTCTTGGCCAGTAAGGGCCGGGCGATAGAGGTGCCCAACAGATAGCTGCCTTCATAGATCGCGTTGGCCCGCAAGGCCGGAAAAATAAAGTCGGTCACCAGCTCTTCCCGCAAGTCTTCGACATAGACTTTGGAAGCGCCGGTTTGGAGCGCCTTTTTTTTGACGGCTTCAAAATCCTCTTTCTGGCCGACATCGCCGACAAAACAGATGACATCATAACCTTTATTCATAATCCATTTAAGGATAACGGAAGTGTCCAAACCGCCGCTATAGGCCAAAATCACTTTTTGCTTTTTCACAATATATTCCTTTCTATCTCATGTTCTTATTAAACTCCCTTTTTTTAAAAGAGGGCAGGGGCTTGATCCTTTCCCATGCCCTCTTTTAGCAAGAAGGAGGTGAGGGTGGTTTTTGAATACCGGGCTACAGCTTAAGAGATCTTTTCGAGAATGGCATTGAACCGTTTCTCGAGCGCTACGCGGTTTTCTTCCCGATCGATGATCATCAGGATGGTATCGTCACCGGCAATGGTACCCATGATTTGTGGTAGTCCCAAACGATCGCATACAACCGCCACACTGTTGGCATTGCCGGGGGAGGTTTTGATGATCAATAAATTACCGGTGGATTTCAGCTCGTAAACAAAATTTTCGAACAGGAGGCCAAGCTGGCTCCAGAGATCGCCTTCCTGGGATTTTTCCAGCACTTCGTATTTATACATTCCGGGTCTTACGCGGATCTTGACGATTTTCAATTCCTGAAGGTCCCGCGAGATGGTGGCCTGGGTCGTATCAATACCTTTATGGCGCAATTCATCCAGTAATTGGATTTGATCCGAGATCTCATTTTCCCTGATGATTTTTTTCAATAGCCTGAGCCGTTCTTTTTTAGTATTTTCATTCATGATTTTTGTATAATTATACAGATCGAATTTTAAATGTAAAGCTTTTTTTTATGATTTTTTAAAAATTTTTTTTGAGTGTAATTTACTTAGTAAATATAATTGGTTATCAGATAATTATGACAGGCAGAAT
>Ga0315273_10007926_pt1 | contig 13364 bp, 3 predicted proteins | sample YL17G02_0_MG_FD_205753 | JGI IMG/M metagenome (GOLD analysis project Ga0315273, IMG submission 205753) | Sediment microbial communities from Yellowstone Lake, YNP, Wyoming, USA - YL17G02_0 | ecosystem: Environmental > Aquatic > Freshwater > Lake > Sediment | place: USA: Wyoming | collected... | reverse complement strand
GATTCCATTACGCCGGAAGAAGAGCTCCACGTGGTCGAGGTCGCTCGCGCCCGCGAGCACCGCGTAGCTCAAGACCACCGTGGCTCCGCTGGGTGTGCCGACGCTCGCGATCTGGGTCTCGGGCGGCGTGATGTCGGCGCCCGTGAGCTGCACCCTCACGTCGGTGGCCCGCCCCTCGTTGCCGGCCGCGTCGCGGGCAAACGCACGGATCACGAACTCCGTACCAGGCGGCCCACTGGGAACGAGAAGAGAGAAGCTGGCGGCGGTCAGCATCTCGGCCGGAGCGAAGGCTTGGCTCTCCGAGAGCGTCGCTGCGCCGGCCGTCTCGTAGCGGATCTGCGTCACGCCGACGCCATCGCTCGCGGCAATCGTGAGCGGGATCGGAGTGCCGTAGTTGAAGGTCGCCAGGGGCGCCGGGCTCTGGATCGAGACCGCGGGCGCCGTGGCATCCACCACGTCAAGTGTGATGCTGGCCGGAGCGGACCGTTTGGCTCCCGTGTCTTCGGCCTCGACGCTCAGGGTGATGCTGCCGCCGAGGGCTGCGGCTGCATCGACCACGAATACGAACGTCTGCTGCGCGCTGCCGGCGGGAGGCGCCACCTGCCGCGTCTCGGAGAACGTGGTCTCGCCGCTCGCCGTAAGACTCAGCCGTACGACGCCGCCCACGGCATCGTCAGCGCGCACCACCACCTGCACCCGCTGGCCCCGCTCGACATCGGTGCCAGGCGCCGGCCCGAGAATCTGCACGCTGGGAGCAGGATCCTGGTCCGTATCCACCGTCACGGAGACCGACACCGGCGCGACGCCCGTGCGCTGCGCCGTGATCTGCGCGCTCCCATTCGCGTTCGCGGTGACGATGCCCGTCGCCGTCACGCTGGCCACTGCGGGCACGCTGCTCACGAAGGCGAGGTTGCTGCTCAGCAGCTGCCGCGAGCCATCGCTGAAGACCCCCGTGACGCTGAGAGGCTGCGCCTGCCCGAGGAGCACGAATGCGAGAGACGCGGGGCTGACTTCGATGCGCTGCAGGATCACGGCATCCACCGTGATCGGTACCGCTGCTGCAAAGCCGCCGAAGCTCGCGCTGACGCTGGCCGCACCGTTGCCCTGCGCGGTCACGATGCCACCGGCGGAGACGCTGGCGACAGCGGAAGCGCTCGAGCCGTAGGTCGCCTGGGTCGTCACGTTGGCATTGGATTCGTCGCCGTAGAGGGCGGTGACGCTGAGCGCGCGGCTGGTCTGGAGTTCCGCGAAGGCGAGCGCGGACGGCGCCACCTGGATGCCGACGAGAGTCGGCGCCGCAGGCACCGTGGCCTCCGCCGGCCCGCTCGCCTGCTGCGACGTCGCGTAGTCGAAGACCACGACCCGGAGGCGCTCGCCTGCAGCAACGTCGAGCGTCGCCGTGAAGGCGCCGGCCGCATCTGCCGTGACGCGCAGCGTGAAGCCGGAGGCCAGGTTCGTGACGTCCACCTCCGCGAACGGGATTCCCGTCGTTCCGCCAATGCTGCTGCGCCCGTTCACCGGGGTCGTCACGCCCGCAAGCAAGGGCGCCGGCGGAGGCGGGCCATTGGGCGGCGTGCGCACCATGAACTCGAGGTAGGAGTCCGGGTTCGCCGGGTCGTTCGACACGCCCACGGCATTGGTCGCAATGGCGTAGAGGCGGTGCAGGCCCTCGGCCAGCGCCGCCGTATCGATCTGCAGGCTGCCGAGCGTGGTGCCGAGACTTGCACCGTTCGGGTCGTCCAGCGTGACACGAAGCGACTTCAGCCCGACCGGATCTTCGGCACTCGCTGCTATGCCGAACTTCACACCCTGCACGAAGCTCGCGCCATCGGCGGCGCCCGCAAAGCGGACGACCGGCTCGCTCGGGTTGTCGGCCAGCTCGAAGACGAACTCGTCCTGGCCGGTCTGTCCGAGTCCGTCCGCGGCGACCGCCGTCACCGCATGAGTCCCCAGCGCAAGCCCGAGCGTTCCCAGCGTTGCCTGGAACGGCGCGAGGGTCAGCGTGGCGAACGGCGTAGCGGCCCCGTCCAAGAAGAACCGCACGCTGCGAACGCCGGGCGAGACGACGCTGGGCGTGAGAGCGACCGAGATGCCGTTCAGCACCGGTTGGCTGGGATCGTCCGGCAGCGTGATCGAGGGCGGAGCAGACGACGTCGCCAGGAGGATCGGGATCGTGGCGTCCTGGAAGTTTCCGGCCGCGTCGAAAGCCGTCGCCCGTAGCTGGTAGGTATGCCCAGGCAGCAGCCTCGCCGAATCGAGGGCGAAGATGCACGGGCCCTGCAAGGCCTGGTCGAAGACGCTCTTCTGGTCCACCAGCACGAAGCTCGAGCCGGCGAGATCCGCGTCCTGGCTGCGGAGCTCGACGCGGGCGACGCCGGTGCCCTGATCGGCCGCGTAGGCGTTGACGCGCACGATCTGGCCTGGAATCACATGGGCAGGATCGACGCCGGGCTCGATGGAGAGCGTGAGGGTCGGCGGATTCCAGTCCTCGTTGGGACTCGTCGTGCTGAACGTGCTCTCCCAGGCGTTGAAGAGCGCGTTGCCCTCGAGGTCCCGGATGGCGTTGGTCAGCACCACCGTGTACTTGCTGTTGCCGGCCAGGCGATTCGTGATGCCGCCCTCGAGCTGCCAGATCGCCACGGTCTTTTCGCGCAGCTCCGCAAAGCGCAGACGGCCGGGCGCGATCCGACCCGCCGGATCGAAGACCTGGAAGCTGCCGCCGGCGCCGGTCGTGATGGAGCTCTCCTGCACCTTCTCGCTGAAGAAGGCCGTCACAGGCGAGTCGATGCCGATGCCCTGGGCGTTCGCGAACGGCAGCACGGTGACGGTGGGAGCGCCGTTGGCAGCAATCAGTGGCGGGGGGAACTTGCCGGTGAGGCAGCCGATCGTCCCGACCAGCACCTCGAGCGTCACGTTCTGGTCGGAGGCGCCGACGCAGGAGGTGATCTTGCCGGAGACGCCCGGGATGATCGTGAACTTCTCCGTCACCACATCTCCTGGGAAGAGGTGGCGGAGGTTGCGTACCAGCGGGCCCTCGACGTCCTGACAGGTGGGTTCATCGGCGGGCGTGGCTCCGGGCATGCAGTCGGCGAACTTCGCGTCCGCGCCGACATCGAGCTCGAGGCTCGCGTAGAGCGCGGCCGCATCGCCCTTGTTGGTGATCTCCACACCCAGCTCGTAAGGCACCCTCTCCACGACGTTCGCGGGATGGGAGAGGCGCACGAGGAACTGGGGAGGGCCCTTCACCTCCACCTGGGCCTCGGCAGCGCCATTGAACGGAACGGGCTCCTCCTCCGAAATGCCGGGGCCCATCACCTGCCCGCCGAAGCTCACCCGTACGCGCCGCTTGCCGATCTCGTCCCCGCGGATGATGAACTCGCGCTCCTTCTGGCCCGGCGCCGCGCCGTCGCCCGGCGCGATGTCGTCGAAGGCGACAACCCCGTCGGACGGCAACGTGGACGAGAGCCCACCGTCCGGGAACTCGAGGCTCGCCTTCACGCCCGAGAGAGTGAAGAGACCCGAGACGTTCATGAGCAGGAGCCTCACGGAGAAGAACTCCTTCAGGCTCTTGATGGCGCCCTCGATCACGATCACGCCCGGGATGCGCGGAGGCTCCGCGCAGCTCCCGCAGGGCACGATCTGGTCGAAGACGATGATCTCCGTGTCCGGAGGATTGGGCTTCGACCCGCCGTCGCTTCCGGTGTCGCGCGGCAGCCGGTAGTTCTCGAAGCCCATTAGCTCCTCTTTCGGCATCGCGATCGGAACCTCGATCGGCACCTGCTCCTGCCCGATGGTCAGCACCAACGCGAAGACCGAGACGTTGAAGTTCGACGGATCGTCGAGCTTGATGACGCCGTCGTTCACGAGCTGGATCACCCGCTCCGGCGGTAGCGGCGTGGCCGTCACACGCGAGACCACGATGCTCTCGAGGGAGAGCTGGGTGATCGAGATGTCCTTCGAGAATGTGTTGCCAGCGTCGTCCGTCGCATTCACCGTGAACTTGTTCACGCTATTGCGTTTGAGTCCGACGGTCGGGAAGGCGAATCGGCCGCTCGCGTCCGGCACGATCGGCCCGCGCGACTCCGGTCCCGTGAGGCTGATCTGAGTCGCCGCGTCGCTCGCCGGAGCAAGCCCCGCCACGACGGCCAGCGCCGCCCCGAACGCAAACGCCGCCGCCAACAAGCGGCGATGCGGTCGGTGGGTTTGGAGGGGGCGGCTCATTCCACGCTTCCTAGAGTGGGCTCTTCAGCACCGAGGCGCCGAATGGGCTGGCAAGGATGCTGGCGTCGGTCCACACGCCCTTGCGGGTCACGGCATCGATGCGCTTGACCCGGATGCGAGCCGCGCTGCCGATCGTGCCCTCGCTGCCACCGCCGGCGAAGAAAATGTTCCCGCGCTCGCGGCGGATCGTGACCGGGAGCTGGCGCCCCACCTGCTCGACGTGCATCTCCACGATGTCGCCCGAAAGGAGGCGGCCGACGATCGGGGCATAGAAGGCCTCGATGCCGTCGGAGGTCGAGACCAGATAACGCTGCTCCCAGGTGTCGAGCTCGATGTCCCCCGGATGCTCCAGACCCACCTTGATCAGGAAGCCGCGCTGATCCAGCTCGGTGTTGCTACCGATGGGGAGCAGCTGCATGAACAGGATCCGGTCGATCTCGTCGGAGGGCAGCAAGAAGACTTCGCCGCTGCTGTAGTCCGCCAGGAAGAGATTGCCGCCGGCATCGACGACGATTCCCGACCAGCGGCGGCCCGGGATGCTCACGAGCTTCGACACCTCGGCCTTACCATTCCGATCGGTGTCCTGGAGCACGAAGAGGTTCTCCTCGTCGGAGAAGAAGAGCGCCCGCGGCGCGGTCGGATCGGGCCCGCGCACCTTGCGGTCGGCCTCCAGGTCCGACGGCCCGGTCATCTGGAAGTCCGGATGCTCGGCATAGGGCTGCATCACGAGACGGTGGCGGTTCGCCGGATCGGCGTAGAAGGGGACCGTCTTCAGCTGATGGATGGGAAGCCGGTGGATGCGGTTCGTCGGCTGGATCCCGCGATCGAAGTAGATGCCCGGATCGAGCTCGGCGATGAAGAGGTTCTCGACCTTCCCGTGCTCCGGATCGACGAAGTCGGCGATCTCCATCGCAATGGGCTGCACCGGACGCGCGTACTGGAGGGTGAAGCTGTAGTAGGACATCGCGCCCACCAGCTCGCGCACGATGGGCTGGCCCTGGTAGCGGAAGATGCGGCCGCCGAAGCTCTGGCTCGAGCTGAGGTTCTGCAGGTAGACGGCGCCCTTGCCGTCCACGGCGATCACGTCCGACGGGAAGCCGGCCTCGATCAGCTGCGCGTCGGGGCCCGTGAACGGGAAGTCGCGCACCAGGAAGCCTTCCTTCGGATTCGGCGCCAGCGGGGGCGTCGGGCGCAGGATGGCCAGCTCGTAGCTTCCGTCGGGGTCCGACTCGAACGGGATCGGGAAACCCGAGGTGCCGGTGGCCTGTACCGGGCGCAGGCCCCAGCCCCGCTGCCGCAGCGCCTGCTCCCGTCGCGAAAGACGCAGGCGCTGACGCGCCGTCAGCCCGGCGGGCTCACCGCTGTCCTCGATCGCGAAGGGAGCCCGCACCCGGGCGAGGAAGGGATCGAGTCCCCGCAGCAGCGGCCGGGCCAGCGCCAGGGCCGAGCCGAAGGGAGGCTCCGGGAAAGCGCTCCCGATCTCGCGCGGCACGGCGATGCGCGCCAGCAGCCGCTCTCGCGCTTCGGCCTCCCGCGCCCCCGTGTGGATCGGCCCCTCGGGCACCACGACCTGGCCATCCTCCTTGCGCACCAGGGTCAGGGCCGATGGAGTCGACTTCAGAATCTCCAGCTCGTCCCGCGCCGCGTAGGCGGCCTGGGTGATGTTGAGGGCGAAGCCGAGGTAGTCGCCGGCACCGATCCGCGCCTTGAAGCTGTTGCTCGGGGGTGTTGCATCGATCTCCGACGCAATCACCGCCGGCGCCGGCCCGGGGGGGACATTGAGCTTGAGCGCCGGGATGGTCTTGGGCTTGCTGAGAGCGTCCTCGACAGCGTTCGTCTCCAGCTTCGACTTGGCGAACGCGTCCTCGAAGATCTCCTGGCCTTGCTTGAGTGCTTGCTGATGCTTCGCTCGCTCGATCTCCAGCTGCTTCGTCTTCTCGACCAGCTCCAAGATCTTCTGGCCCGAAGCATCCACTTTCTTGCTGAGCTCGGCGTTGGCCTGCTTCAGCGTCTGCTGGAGCGGCGTCATTCCTTCTTCGAGGTTGCTGATCAAACCCTTGCGGAAGGCCTGCTCGGCACGGAGCTGATTGCGCAGCTGCTCGATCGTCGCGAGATCGCCCGCCGGAATGAGATCGGGGTAGACGATCTCGACCGGAATGGTGGAGATGCGCGGCACACCATTCGGTCCAAGGGAGTTCGGCGCGAGCGTCGGGAGCTTCAGCGTCTGATTCTGCAGCCGGAAGGGATTTCCCTTCTTCACCACGGCCTCGGCGAGGTCGAGCTCGAGGAGCAACTTGCGGATCTCGCGCTGCGACTCGAGGAGCGCCTGGTGCGTCACCTCGAAGTTCTGGAGCAACCACGCCTTCTGGAGCACCTCCTGGGTCTTCTGAAGCGCGTCAGCGCTGACTCCTGGCTGCGAGGCGAAGTTCCGGACGGCATAACCGAGGTTCGTCCGGGGGTCCGCGGCGTCTGCGAGCGGCTGATCGAGGCGGCCCCCGAAGTTCTTGGGGTCTTGCAGATATTTGTGTATGGCCGCGGCGAGCTGCTGCCGGGCCTGCAGCGCAGTCTTGTCGGCGAACGCCGTCTTGATTCCGAGGTTGATGGCCGTGAGCCGCTTCTCGATTGCCTGCGCCTCCTCGAGGGCCGCCTTCTCGGCCTGATCGGCGCGGCCGAGCGACGTGCTGTCGATCTTCGTGGACGCCTGCTCGTTCGCGACGTTCTGCACCTCGTTCTCGATCTTCTGCGCCGTCTGGCTGACGGCCTGCCGCTGCTGCAGCTTCGCGGCCTCCACATCGGCACGCTTCTGCTCGATGAAATACTGGGTGTAGTTCGCGGAGGTCGTCATGCCGTTGTTCTGGAGCTCGGTCAACGAGGTCTTGAGAGTGTTCGTGTACATCGGATCGTTGGCCGGATCGAGACCCAGATCCGGATACGCGATCTGCACGGTCGCGATGCTGTCGGGCTTCACCTCGGTCCACATCCGCCGATAGAACTGCACGGTGACGATCCCGAGCCAGTTGTCCCCCTGCTGAAGAGCCTTCGAGGGCACCACGAACTTGAGATATTCATGATGGTTCGCGAGACCCGAGGAGAGGGGCACCGGAAGCGGATCGAGATCCAGATAGGTCGCCTTCGAGTTCTTGAACTCCAGCGGCAGTGTCGGGTCGTCGAAGCGGAACAGGTAGTAGCGATGATCGACGTAGCGCGGATCGATGCTGCCCGAGACGACGTTGAAGATGTCGATGTTCCAGTTTCCCGAATCGTTCTCTCCGGCGCCGAGCTTGCGCTCGCGTTCGAGATCCGAATCCGAACGCCTGAAGATGATCTTGGCCTTGCGCTCGCCTGCCACGGTGCCCGCACGAACCTCCATCTGGGACGGAGGTTTGGGCTGGTTGTCGATCGCCGCGTCCGGGTGGGCGATGGCTGCGATGATGAGCTTCGCAAGGAAGGCGCTGAGAGCCGAGGCTGCTGCTGCAAAGAGCACCACGCCAATGGCGCCCGTGACGCCGAGAACCGCCGCACCGGTGAAGAAGGCGATGAGCGCCAGCAGGCCCGTGATGGCGAAGGCGATCAGACCCGCCGCGAGGCCGGCGCCGAGGGCGGGCAAGAAATTCTTCGCCACCGCGCCATACCAGGTCTGGCGCTGCGGCACCGGCACGGTGTTGGGGGGAGGCGGGGGCGCTGGATTTGCGGCCCATGCCGGCTGCACCAGGGCGCGCGCCGCCACCTGCTGCAGGCTCCCGAGAGCCCACGTCGCCACACCCCGGAACGTCGGCTTCGACGGAGCTGCAGCGTAGAGGGCCGGACCATAGCCAGCGTCCCGCAGCAGCTGTCCGGGGTCAAGGCCGAGCTGGTGCAGCTTCTCGTCGACGGCGCGGTTGAGGCCGTCGAGATTCTGGAGCAGCTGGGCCGCCACGAAGAGATAGGCCTGCAGGGCGTTGAAGCGCGTCTCGGCGGTGATGGTGGGCGCCGCAGCATCCAGCGTGTGACCTTCGTTGAGGAGCAGCAGCACACCCCCGGCCGCCGGATTCCCCGGATCGGCCCAGGCCGCATTCGCCGCGAGCTGGAGCCGCAGCCGGAGCGCGTCGAAGGAGATCTCCGGCAATGCCCAGGCGAGGCTCCCTTCCAGCATGAACGCGAGCTGCCCAAAGGTGTAGACGTCGCGCTGCACGATGCGCTCCGCCAGGTGGTCGAGCATGCCGGGCGTGAGGCTCATCAGTCCCGGACCGACGACACGCGGATTGAGCTGATTGCCGGCGTCGTCGAGAACCCCCGTGTCGTCGCCGCCGATCGCGAGCATCGCGTCCTGCACCGCCGCCCGCGCCTGCTCGAAGCTGAGATCGGCATCCCTGGACGTGACGCCGCGGTCCAGCACGCTCGCCACCGTCGCGGCACGCGGCAGGCTGCCCCCCGGCTGGAACGGGCGCGCGAGGGCATCCACTCCGAGCCCCGGGCCGAGATCGATCTGCGAGTTGGCGCCTACGGCGATCTCGACCCGGCGCACGGCGTAATTCGGCTGGGTCACCACGAGGACGCGCCCTCCGGGAGCAATGCCGTCCAGCGTGAAGTGCCCCTGGGCATCCGTGGTGGTGAAGACGCCAATCGCGCCGAGCACCGAGACCCGTGCGCCGGCGAGCGGCTGCCCCGTGAACGAATCGAGGAGCACGCCGGAGACCTCGGCCGCGCCGGCCTCCACGGAGAACGCCACCACCGACGGAGCCTCCCCCGTGGGCTGTGACACGCGCACCGCCCGCACTCCGACCGCGGCGTCGAGCGCCGCCGCCACGGTGACACGAAGCTGTGTTAGAGAGACGACCTCCACCTGCTCGACGCTGATGCCGGCGCCGAAATCGGCCGTCACCGCGCCCGCAGTGAACTGCGTGCGCAGCCCCGTCAGCGCAACGGTCGTGCGCCGGCCCTGTCGCAGGTTCGTCGGGGCGAGCCCGGTCACCAGAGGTCCGCCGTCCGCGGGCCCCGTCTGAGCCTGCCCCTTCGTGGAGCCGGAGATCGTCTGCCTGCCCACGAAGGTCGGGCTCGGCACGGGGTCGAGGACAAGATCCGTCACTTCGATCGGCGGCGCCTTCTCGTCCACCACGATCCGTACGCTCTGCTGGGCGGTCTCGCGACCATCGCTTGCAGCGAACACCACCACGAACTCGCCGGCCTGCTCGTAGGAGGGCGTGAACGTGAATCGGCTCGAGAGCTCGTCGAAGATCGCCCCCTCCACGGCCAGGCCCGGAGCCGAGAGGCGGAGCGCGTCGCCATCGGGGTCGCTGGCGCTCACCGCGAACTCGAGGCGCTCGCCCTCCTCGATGCGCTGCTCTCCGATCGGCGAAAGCAGCGGTGGCTGATTCGCGCGCCGCACGCGCACGCTAACGGCGTTCACGTCGCGCAGATCGCCCAGCACCGCCTCGAAGGCGAGGTCGAAATCTCCCTCCTGGTCGGCCTCCGGCGTGAAGACGAACTCGTCGCCCTGCACCTCGGCATGGGGAACCAGCGGCCGCACCCGGAACCCGGCATCGCGGTAGTTCGCGACGAAGCGCAGGCGCAGCGTCTCGCCGGGGCGGACCTCGAAGCTCCCGTTCGGGGAAACCAGATCCAGTGGATCGCCGGCCACCTTGAGCCGGAAGCTCTGGGTCGAGAAGGCGCCCAGGGGATCGACTACAGAAAGCGTGATCGGCGCCTCTCCCACGTCGGAAATCCCCGCGATCCACGTGACGGCGCCCGTCACGGGATCGATCTCCATGCCCGGCGGCGCCGGTGCGGCGAAGCCGAAGCGCACCTGCTGACCGTCCGGCTCGAAGGCCTGCGCGGGGTAGACGTACGCGAGTCCGACGCGGGCCTGGAGGAACGGCGTCGAGGTGAAGACCGGCGGCTCGTTGAAGTCTGCCACCTCTACGACGAAGGCTTGGCTCGCGAAGGCTCCCTTCGCATCCGTTGCCCGCAACTCCACCGCGTTCGGGCCGATCTGGCTCGTGACGGGAGCCCAGGAGACGAAGCCGGAGGACGGCTCGATCTCCATGCCGCTGGGCGGGCCCACCAGGGAGTAGGTGATGGAGTCACCGTCCGGATCGCCGGCGGCAACGGCGTAGTAGTAGATGTGGCGCTCGAGGCCGACGGTGAGAGGCTGGGAGGTGATGAGGGGCGGACGGTTCCCCGAGCTTCGTCCCGCCGCCGTGAAGGCGCAGCCGTTGGAAGCGGCCGAGACCGCACCACGCGGGCCCACGCTCTCGACGGTGTAGCCGTAAGCGCGACCGATCTCGAGGCTGAAATCGAGGAAGACTTTGCCCGCGGTCTGGCCCACGACGGCGGCCGGGCCGCCGTCCACGCTGCGCAGCACGCGATAGAAGGCGGCGTTCGCAGCCGGGGACCACGTGAGATCGGCCTTTTCCCCCTTCGGCCGGCACGCGAGATCGGAGATGGCGGAGGGCGGCTCACCACGCGCGCCCCCGGCGACGGAGGTGGCGCTGCAGGGCTCCGACTCCGCCGAGCTGCGCCCGCGTCCGTCGAGGGCGATCACTCGGTAGCTCTGTGGCGTGTCGTTCGCGGTGGCGAAGTCTGCGAAGACCGGGCTCGTCGTCTCCCCGACGGGCGCCTGGGGTGCACCATTGACGCTGCGTAGAATTCGGTAGCGCACGGCGCCGGGAGCAGCGCTCCAGGCAAGATCGATCTTGCCGTCCTTCGGTCGGCAGACGAGGTCCGCGGGTGCGCTCGGCCCTTCGGCCGAGCCGACGCCGGCCTGGCAGCTCGCGGCTTCGCCCTCGCCCGTTTCGGCCACCGCGAAGACGCGGTAGGTGTAGGAGGCCAGGGGCGCGGCCTGGAAATCGGCGTAGGCGAGCCCGGGCGCCTGCTCCAGCGAGATCGGCGTCTCGCCCTCGGTTTCGCGCTCGATCCGGTAGGCGAAGGCGCCGGCGGTGGCGTTCCAGGCCAGATCGACCTTCCCGTCCTTCGCGCGACAGGAAAGGCCCGTGACGGCGCCGACAGGCGGAGGCACCGGCGGAGCGCCACTCGAGAAGAGGTCGCAGGCCGTCGGAATCGCCAGCAGCGACACGAGCGACAACGCCGCCGCGAGCCGCTTCGCGACTCTGGCCGGGATCGGGGGGTAATCCAGCATCCGCGTTCACTTCCACCGTACTACCGGAAGGTGGCAAGCCCTCCAATGTTACAAAGCAATCCCGTGCTGCAGCGTCGGGTCAAGCGCGACACGCGGCGGGCTGCGTTCGACATCCCTCAACGTCCTTTGCGGGCGTGCCTGGAGACACGCAGCTCGAATTGCAACCCGTTTACGCGATCCAGTTTCATGCGCCCGTTCAGCCTCGCCACGCTACGCTCCCTGGCCGCGCATCTTCATGCCTAGCCCGAGGAGCCCGACTCCGAGCAGCAGCGCCGTCCCCGGCTCCGGCACGATCGACGCCGCAAGCGAGTAGGTGACCACGCTCGCCGAGGCAGGGTCCATGTCGTGCTGACGGAGTACAAAGCCCCCGAGCGCATCGCCGTCCTCGGAGATCAGCACCTCGAAGCGCGCGACCTGCCCTGGCGCCAGCACGCCGAGCCCGAAGGAGAGCGCGAGCGAGACATCGTCGGGGCTGCCCAGGGGCACGGAGTTCGTGCCATCGAGGCTCCCCGCCAGCAGGTGGTCGAAGATGTCGCCGAAGACGAAGCCCGGCTCGTCGATCTCCCAGCCCTGCCCTGCGGCGGGAGATCCCGCCGTCTCACCGTACTCGTTGAAGAAGGTATTGAGCGTCTCGTCGATCTCGACGTCGAGAAAGGAGAGGAATCCGACACCCGGGAGCGGCGATGCGCTCGTGTTCGTGAAGTCATAGCGGAGCAGGAGGTCCGTTTGATCCGCAGAGAGCGTGCTGTGGAACGCCAATGAGAGGCTCGCCGGCAGGGCGTCGATCGAGAGCTGCGCGGTGGTGCCCGGCGCGGCCCCATTCAGGTCCTGTCCCGAGAGCGCGAGGAATCCGTCGAGCTCCTCGACGAATCCGCCGCTTGCGACCTGGAAGCTCGGCGGATCGAGCGGCGCCCGCAGATACGTCCCGCTCGCCGTGAAAGGCTGGACGACGATCGCGCCAGCTGTCGGAGCAAGCGACCAGGAGAACAGGGGAAGCGCCAGCAACGAGCGGCAGCGCAGCACGGAACGGACCTCCCAAAGGGAGAGACGGCCCCATGAGATTTTGGTGCGCCAGCACCCCTTGTGTCAACTCTTGCGAGCGAATGCGTCCGCGACGGTCCGTCTTCCCGTCAGAGGCTGCCGTCGACCAATGTGACCGTTCGCCCCAGTTTCTCGGCGAGCGCGTGACTGTGAGTCACTACGACGAGCGCCGTTCCGCGCGTGCGGTTCATGTCGAGCAGCAGATCCGTGATGCGGTCTCCGGTGCGCGGATCCAGATTTCCCGTGGGCTCGTCGGCCAGCACCAGCGGCGGGTCGAGTACCAGCGCCCGCGCCACGGCGACGCGCTGTCGCTCGCCGCCGGAGAGCTTGCCCACGCGGTGGCGAAGCCGCTCGCCCAGCCCGACCTCCAGGAGCATCTCGGTGGCACGGCGCCGCATTTCGTCGAACGAGAGTCCACGGATCAGCCCTGGCATCATCACGTTCTCGACCGCATCGAACTCCGGCAGCAGGTGGTGGAACTGGAACACGAAGCCGAGAGATTCGTTCCGGAATCTCGCGAGATCCTCGGGCGTTCGGGCGAAGAGGTCCTCGCCGCGGAAGCGCACCGTCCCCTGCGTCGGACGGTCGAGCGTGCCCAGGATGTGGAGCAGCGTCGACTTGCCGACGCCCGACTGGCCGAGGATGGCGATCCGCTCTCCCTCCGCGATGGAAAGATGCACGCTGCGCAGCACCTCGATCTCGCCCATCTCGCCGCGGAAGGTCTTCGAGACGCCCTCGGCGCGAAGCAGCTCCTCAGCCATGCAGGCCTCCGCAGGGCGGCACGCCTCGCGCTCGCCGGCGTTCACTCATACCGGAGCCCTTCGGCCGGATCGAGGTGCGCGCCCTGCCGGCTGGGCAGCAGCGTGGCGCCGAGCGAGAGCACCATGGCGATGCCTGCCACGAGCACGATCTGCACGGGGTCGATGCGCCAGGGCAGCGACGAGAACTGGTAGACGCTCGCCGGCAGCGTGTCGATTCCCGTGATGGC
>Ga0315273_10007925_pt1 | contig 13364 bp, 16 predicted proteins | sample YL17G02_0_MG_FD_205753 | JGI IMG/M metagenome (GOLD analysis project Ga0315273, IMG submission 205753) | Sediment microbial communities from Yellowstone Lake, YNP, Wyoming, USA - YL17G02_0 | ecosystem: Environmental > Aquatic > Freshwater > Lake > Sediment | place: USA: Wyoming | collected... | reverse complement strand
GGAACGCCGCGGAGACGCTGAAGGCGAAGGCCAGCGGCGCCACGAACGCGCCGAGCACCCGGAGGTGGTACCGGAGTTCGAAGGCGAGAAAGACGCACACGATCGCGAAGGCGGAGAAGGAGAGCGATTCGAAGAGGCTCGTGATCGGTGTGTACCCGGCGACGAAGTAGCGCGCGACGAACCCCACCCCGTGGAGGAGGACGCCGATCAGCAGCAGCATCCGCCCGAGCTTCGCGCTTCGCTCGTTCAGCGTGAAGATGAAGTGCAGGTACGCCAGCGCCCCGACGAGGTAGAAGAGGGCCGTGACCTTCAGCAGGACGGTGTGCATCCAGGTATTTTAGCCCACCCGCGCCGCCCGGAACAAGCGTGGATTCCCGAGGCGCCCGGAATCGGGGAGGATTCCACACCCCTGCCCGGGTCCCGCCGCGATGCCGATCAATTCTCGATCCTGCGGCTCCGGTAGAATGCGGGGGAGAGGTTCAACCGGTAGTACAGAGCGGAGGAGGACCTCATATTGGCCGCCACAATTCCCCCCATCCACATCTTCACGTACTCCTTCAGCGTGATCCCCTCTCCCCCCTGCGAAGCAGGCTTCTTCCGGAACGTACCAACCGCCAGGGACGACTCGATCCTCTTCTTCTCCATTTAGACATCCTCCAGTGTGCCGAAGTATCTAAGGAATCGTTGCCCACCTTCGCAAACCTGTTTAAATGCGAAACGCAAGAGGCCCCCGACGGTTCCGTCGGGGGCCTCTCATCAAGTTACCCTCACATGAAGACCGGAGTCAGTGTTTCCCCGCCGGAACTGCCAGGGCTTTATTTCGCCGCCGGGTAGAGTGAGAACCTGACAACATCCGGTAACTCCGCTGCCCAAAGAAACGGGAACAAGCAACAAAAGCCGGCGATAATCGCCGGGAAGTAGGGCTGTGTCGGTTGGATAGTCTGAAAGGCAGCGGCATATCCAGCCTTTTCCGCCTTGAATTCATGCTTGGAACCGCTTTCATACCACCAACGCCCATCGACATTCATCGTCATAGGGGTCACTCCCACCTTACTCCCGTCCATGTAGATAGTTGCACCCTCTGGGTTGGATTCAATACGGATCGCTTTGCTATCTGCGACGGCAAAAACAGGTGTTAGGACCAAACATAGGATCACCACCGACACGGTGAATCGCTTCATCGCTACCCTCCCTCCTCCAAAAATATTTAAAATAAGATGGCAGAATCCTATAAACTCATACAAACATTGTCAACATGAAATAAATCCAACCTAGTAATCGAGATTCAATACAATGATCGTATTCCGATCCCGGCTCATTCGGAGTGAAATCCGGTATTGGTTCTGCAACTGATTGATATAATCCCCCTCGACACGACGGTTGTATTTATGGGCTCCGCTCGTAGCGTTAAAGATGTTCCCAAGATACCAGCCCGACTCGAACGCCACGAGGATCCCCCCCGCAACATTGTTCCCATTATGAAAAGATTCCACGGCTCCCCAGATGAAGATACCGTTTAACAGGAACGAGACCACGGCATCCGTAGTTCGGCCGATGTACAATTGGCCGGCCCCGGGGAGGATCGCTGAAAGAGTTCCCGCGAGAATTGGATTTTTCTTTGGAATGAGGGGGAATTCCCGCGCGCCGGCCGCCATCCCCTGCGACTGGGTGCGGAGGGGGGAATCCGGACCAATGCCGTCGAACGTTTCCTTGGAGAACCGCCAATCACCTTGCCAAAGTCGGCACCGGCCAATTTGAAAATGGGCCGCGTCTGCCTGGTCATCGTCGGGATTCGCGTTCAGGAACGCGTGGAACACAGTGATTGCCCGCGAATAATCCTTTTGGGCAAGGTAAACCTCTCCCAGCATGAAAAAAGATTTCTTCCCGATTTTCTCCTTTGGGTACTGCTCCGTGAGTAAACGAAACCGATCCGCAGCATTTTCCAACCTATGCCCCATAAAGTAGGACATCGCAATCTGGTAACGTGCCAGTTTGACCGTCGGATGATCGGAATACGTGAACGCGAACCGTTCATATTCCGTAATCGCCCGGTAATAGTCACCCGTCTGGAAAAGGTGATCTGCAAAATCCATCCCCCCTGGTGGCGGCGGTTCGTTGGGGAAAGCGGGCGACACGGTGACAATGGCCAACAGAATCCCTGCAAGGAAGAAAATTCGATTCATCGTGCGGAAAACCAGAAGTCATTATTCGAGACAGGATCCATGAACCTGTACCTATCCCCCACCTTCTGGAGGGGGACAACACGCTGCTCATCGACCTCGTGCATCAGTCTTCCAACCGTCATCAGGGAGCCCAGGAGGGAACCGTGCTTTTTGATGGCCTCAATGGAATATTGGGAGCAGGTGGGATACATTGGGCATCGGCCCCCGTAAACGGGGGAAATGTACACTTGGTACACCCTCACCATTGACATGAGTGCGCTGTCCGAGATCTCTGGGGCTTCCGGGCCCGATGCTCTTCCTGCAATGAGCGTGGTTTCCCCTCTTGCCTTGAGAACAGGGGATTTCCCGGTAACCGACCATGGACCCCACTCCTCCGCCCGCAGAGAAGGGATGCTCGCCAGTATTGCGGTAAACATCAGAAGAGCGGATAGAACCAACTTCCTATTCAGCATCCAACATCCTCCGGACCATACGTGGGTCCAAGCCGGGCGACTCCTGCTCTACCGTCCTCTCTATTACCTCCTTAGCGTTCGATGCTTCAAACCGGTTTCTCACATATTCCCGGTCGATCCTTTTCGCTCGTCGGTAGGCCTGGAACGCATCGATGTATCTACCCTGCCCATATAAGGAGACCGCACGGTTGTAGGCAGCCTTGACGTAATTCGGGGCAATGCCTATCGCTATGGCGAAAGCCTCTTCAGCTTTCCGGTATTCCTTCATGTTCAGGAGGACTACCCCCAGATTGTTGTATGCCACCGCATACCCCGGATCATATTTTACCGCCAGGGACAAACTGGCGCGAGCCTCCTCAAGATGGTTCAACCGATATTGTGCAAAACCCAAGTCATTATGAATCCTGGCATTCTTCGGATCCTCCTGCAGAAGAGAGAGACAGCGATCCATCTCGTGCATCGCTTCCGACTCTTCCGGGGAGGAATCGGCGAAAGCCTTGACATGGAATATAATAAGCAGGGACAGAAAAAATATGACGTTTTTCCACTTCATGATTTTCGTAAGATTTACACCAAATTTAGAAAAGATCAAGAAGAAACCCGTTTCGAAAGTCCCAACTCGGTGGTGTGGGGCAGATTCGAGTTCTCTACCTCAAGACGGCATCGCGAAAGATTCGGCATGCTAGCTGCGCCCCTGTACCAGAGCTTCTTATTGTTCCCAATCCCTGGTTTCAATACAGTGACGACAACTTCATGGAATTAATGATTGACATTCAGGGAAGGCGGGAACAAAGTTCATTCAGCGATAATTCTCTATTTGCAGGCTGTCCAGAGCGGTCACCCTGCCACCCTCGGAGACTGTATGGAAAAAGCACCCATGCTGTCCAAGTCTTCCAATCACTTCTAATCCGATCAATTTTCCACTGAATTATTAGGACAGATCTTCCGATGGATACAATTGTATACAAGTACTAACCTCTGGGGAAGAAAGGTAGGTTCCCGGTATGAAAAAATTAGTGGCCGTTCCGTTGATGCTCCTTATTTTTACATTATTCTCGGTTCCCCTTCTTTCCGCCAAAGGCCTTCCAGCAAACTACGTTTCGCTTAAGCTCGGTGGTTTCTTCCCACAATCGGGAGATCTCAAAGATATCAATGCAGATGCGGGATTCAATGGAGAGATTGCGCTAGGCCACAATATTTCTCCTGGCTTTTCTGTGGAAGGGGGAATCGGTTATTTCGATACGAAAGGCGGCGGGCCGACACCGTTTGGTCGTATCGATGAAAACTTCGAGGTAATCCCTCTCACAATAAGTATACGTGGCCAAGTTCCGTACGGTAGGTTTGAGCCCTACGGTTTTCTTGGGATGGGTGTATATTTTGTTAAAGATAAAATCTCCACTCCGACGTTCGGTTCCGATACCGATACAGATACGAACCTTGGCTTCCATATAGGTCTCGGCGGAAATTATACCCTTCCAAATAATATGTTTCTCGGAATCGAGACTCGATATCTCTTTTTAGAAACCAATACCTTTGGCGTGAATTTCAATCTCGGTGGCATCACAATTACCGGCAATGTGGGTTATAGATTCTGAGAGACCAACTCAGAGGAGGTTGAAGGAAGGGTATGAAAATTAAAGCGACTTTCGTGGTTCTCACTCTGTTCATGTCCGGGTGTGCAACGACCTCGATCCAACCCGTTGCCGTAGAGGGTCCTTCCTCACAGACCCAGCAAATCAAGGCACAGCAGGCTGCGCAAGTCCCGTCCTCTAAACGATACAAGCTAAAGGTTGCTGTCGGTCGGTTCACCAACGAAACTAATTACGGCAGGTCTCTAATGGTCGATACCGATTTTGATAGGATCGGCAAACAGGCATCCGATATGCTCACATCCCGGCTTATTCAATCCGGACAGTTTGTCGTTCTAGAGAGGACCGACATCAACAAAGTTACAAAGGAACATGAAATTGCCGGTGACGCCAAGCTGATCGGCTCAGACACGCTACTCATAGGATCGGTAACAGAATTCGGTCGATCTGTCAGCGGGACAGGAGGGTTCCTGAGCAGCACTAAGGTGCAAACCGCGAAAGCCAAGGTCGATGTCCGACTAGTAGATGTAAAAACCGGCCATGCATACTTCTCTGCCATTGGTGCAGGGGAAGCAACTACCGAGACTGGAGAAGTTGCCGGGTTTGGTAGTCGTGCGGCATACGATGCCGCACTAAATGATCGAGCAATCGCCGCAGCGATCTCCGACGTAATCGATAAACTTGTGTCCAAACTCGGAGACAGGAAATGGAAGACCGACATTCTCGAGGAAAAAAACGGCCAAGTTTTTATCAGCGGAGGAAAGAACCAGGGCCTTCGAGAGGGGGACATCCTTTCCGTGATGGAGGCTGGAGACACGGTCAAGAGTAAACAGACAGGATTTAACATCTCGCTTCCGCCCAAACTGGTAGCAAAAATTCGCATATCTGAATTCTTCGGCGATACGGAGACCAACGAGGGATCTATAGGCACCGTGGTCGAAGGCTCAATCACAAAACCCTTATCTCCGAACCTGTTCGTCACAGAACCCAGATGAAGGAGCGCTGGAAGATGAAGGCATTCTTGTTGATCGCGTTTGCTCTTTTCCTCTCCACTTGTGCCATGCCGGCAACGACAGTCCGAACGACGGATACGCGTCCCAGCTTGGCATTCGATGGCGCTCCAAATGGCGCCACGGTTTATGTCGACGGGTTACCTATGGGTGACGCTGAAAAATACGACGGGCAACCAGGGGTACTAGTCGTTGAGCCCGGTACGCACCTTGTAACGGTCAAGGACGTTAAAGGTTCGATCCTCTTAGAACGTAAGGTTTACGTCGAGAGTGAAATAAAAACATTGAAGGTACATTAACGTGCCCTACAAAATATTTTCCATGTTTTTCACAGTTATCGTTATTTTTTTGTTCCTCCAAGGATGCGCTTCTAATCGTAATTATGCTTGGGGCAAATATGATTCAACATTGTATAGTCATTATAAAAACCCACAGGATAAGGGGAAAAACCTAGAAAAGCTCAAGGAGATCACAGAGAACGCTGAAAAAGAGGATAGAGTCCCCCCTGGTTTGTACGCGGAATACGGGTACGCACTATATGAATCTGGGAATACATCGGAAGCGATTATTAATTTTGAGAAAGAAAAGGCAAAGTGGCCCGAATCGAATATTTTCATGGAAAAAATGATCCGAAATGTCAAGAGACAAGAAGAAAATCTCAAGAAATCATCGGCCGTATCGACGTCAGGCAGCGAGGAGGTTGGCAAATGAAAAAGATGACCTTACTGCTCCTTATGCTGCAATTAATAATAATGTTTACAATAGGGTGTGCAACAACTCAAAAAAAAAATGACTACTCTGCATTTAAAGCTGCCGACCCTCACTCCATTCTCGTACTTCCTGTAGTAAACCGAAGCGTAGATGTTGATGCACCAGATTATTTCCTTTCCACACTGACTATCCCGTTGGCAGAACGGGGATATTACGTATTTCCAGTTGATATGGTAAAACATTTGCTTGAAGATGATGGCATGTCTGACGCTGATCTTGTGCATAACGCCGATACAATGAAACTTTGTTCCCTCTTCGGGTCCGACTCAAATCTCTATGTGTCGATAGAACGCTGGGATGCAAAATACATGTTTTTATCGACACAGGTAACTGTAGATTTCGACTACAAATTGAAAGATTGTAAAACTGGAGACCTGATTTGGTCAGCACGAAAAGGGATGGTTTACTCGCCTCAACAGCAAAACCGTAGCGGAAATCCTCTTGCTGACCTTGTCGTAATGGCACTTAGCGCAGCAATCACCAAGGCTTCTCCGAACTATATGCCGTTGGCGCATCAGGTAAACGGAACAGTCTTTGCGTATCCGCAAGGACAAGGCCTTCCGGCGGGACCTTACTTAAAAGAATATCGTAAGGATTACGAAAAATAGGATTAATTGTTCAATGCAATCGATAGGGGCCAATCGCTCTGGAATATTTTAAACCTCCCCAGGAGTATCTTCGTTTCCAGGGCGGTATGTTGGCTGTTCGTATTGACCAACCCCCCGTTGATCGGTCCACCCGTATTCTTAGTGTAAGAACGCCTTGCGCTCAAAGGCCGCGATCTTGGCCTCGTACTCTTCCTCCTTCTCCACAACGACCTCCTTCTCATCGAAGTGGCATTTACGATACTTGTCGACCCATTGACGAAGAAGGCTGTGGTGGACGCCGTGTAGTCGGGCGAGTCCCTTGATCGTGCCTTCGCCGCCCAGGTAGGACTGGACGAGACGGACCTTGAATTCGGTACTGTGACGCTGATATCGGCGTGTGCTCATCGTTTGATCCTCCGACATCCTGGGGACGGGGGTCAATTCCAGAGCACTACCTGTCTACCGGGAGGGGTTCACTCCACTCTTAGCCGTATTTTCATCTAAATACCAATCCGGATTCCTTATTCGAGAACATAACATCAAAATATCTATTTACAAAAATACTCATCACTTTATCAACTGCTTTTCCAGTCTCAAGGCCTTGCTTTTGGTATTCGAGAGACCGAAGATCGTTTCTTATTACATTCCGATCGGTCCACGCGTATCTCAGTGCAGTCCAAAAAAAATCTACATCGGCAATCAATGTAGAAAGATAAACAGTTATTGGCCTATCGCGTATATACCGTTATTGAAGTTAAGGGTTCTGCGACCGCCGACAATCCCAAATATCCCTTTCCGGTCGTGCCCAATGCACCGACGGAAGCAAACAAACCATCTGGTGGACCAGAGACGTTCGTCATCGTAACTGTATTTCCGGAATAAGTGGAAGTAAGGTACTTCCCATTGGAACCGCCGACGGCATCAATAAATGCAATACTATTATTACGTGTTACAATAACGTAATAATTATAGCTTCCTAAAAATGTATTCGATATGTTTGACGACCCAAGATTTACATAGCCATGATTCTCGGGATTGAAGTTATCGGTACTCGACAATTTTACATTTCCTCCCCATACTTCGTATTGACCGCTGTTCGTCGGGGAAACCGACGTAAAATTCGCGGTGATCGTCTTGTTGGAATTCATGGTCACTGTCACCGGGTTGGCTGTGCCGGTAATGTCGCCGCTCCATCCTGTAAAGATGTACCCGGAGTTTGCAGTAGCAGTCAGTTGAACGGAAGTCCCGGAAGCATAACTGGCCTGGTTCGGATTTTTCGCAACCGTCCCATTGGCGGCATTGACCGCCAGGGTGTATGAAGAAGGTGGTATTACTCCTCCTCCGGATGAAATATTGGGGGCGCTGAAAGTACCGCTTATTTTGGATACGGAATTATACCAGGTGCCCGTGATGCCGGTCGCGCTCACCGAACCAGTCAAGGTGATGTTGCCCTCTCTGGTCGAAAACGAGTTTGACGTGTAAAGCCCTAGCTGTTCAGTAGTGCGCGTATATCCGTTCGTAGGGTTGCCGTAATAAATTTTTAAATTCCCCCACCAATCGATCGTACCCACGATAACCCCGCTACCGCCATTGATGGTGTTGTTCCCGTAATAAAGGCCGGGATAGGAATTCACCGGCAACTCAAGGGTTTCATCCAAAACGAAAATAAAGTTTGTGGCCGTCCAATGTATGACATTCCCGGATGCATCGACAACGCCGGTCGCGGAAAACATCGTCGGCCCGCCCGTGGGATAAGGGTGGTAGTCTATGCTGAACGATCTGTCGGCTTGAATGGTGGATGTTCCGGTAAATACGTCATCGAAGGCAAATGCGAAATTAGAAACATAAGACGTGATCGTCGATCCGCTGACCTTGGCAAATATTGCGATATCCCCATCCGATCCGGAGTACACAGTGGCGGACGGAACCGGTCCGGGCGGAACCGGGGCAGGCGAGGTATTGCCTCCTCCCCCGCCTCCACCTCCGCATGCGGCGAGTATCAATGACAGGAATATCAAGGGCACGACCTTGCGGAGTGCTTTTTTCATAATGATGCCTTTCCCCTTTTATTCGTTTTTTGAAATCCTCTTGACCGTATGGGTGATGAAAAAGATTGCGAATTTGTGTAAGCGATGGAGAGGGAATAACAGGTAATGAAGTTTTCTTCACGTAGCCCCTGCATCGGAGGATTCAAAGCACGAAGCATTATTGACGCTTTGTGCAGGATATTGGCGACAGAATGTATTTCACCATTAAATTGATCCCCCGCATAAATCTTGCCTGTCTTGATTAAGTATTTACTTTACTTTTGAAAACTTCGAGTTGTTTCTTGTATATCTAATGACTTTGAGGTGGCCGATATGCATGTACCTGTATAAGTATAAACCATCCGAGTCTTGTCGGTTTTCCCGTATATATCGGTCACTGTGAAATTCAGTCCCATTTGCCTAGAGCTTGCATCGCCACCAGCTGGAGCTTTTGTCGTATAGATCCCATCATTAGGTACAAGATCGCCTTGGAGTCCTTTGTCGTTGATAAAAATTGTTGGATTCGTATATCCACCATCCGTCACATAGATAACTGAAGAAATGGCTGAGAGACCCTCTGGGTGTGATACGGAGATTTGCGCAAGTACTTCCGTACAAGGAGTCCCAGAACTCGGTGTTAATGTTGCATTCTTTATTGTTGGTAATGGCAAAATTCCTCCGGCAGATTTCGTCCTATTATATTGCTCAGCAGGAGTCAAGACGTAAGTGTAAGACGGTAATCCGATACCTATATTCCCTTCGCTTAAATCGTCCACCAGACCATCACCGCCGTTGAACCCGGAATATTCGTATGCTGCCTCTGCAAGTCCTACACAATTAAAGGATAACGGTCCTTTGACCATAGAACCTTTCAACATCCCAAAAAGAACGCTGTATGTTTGTGTCCAAGCATATGGTTTTCCTACTTGTGATTCAACAAATGCGACGATATCTGTACGCTGTTGTGCTGTTAATATTGCGTTCACTGGTTCACGTGCACCCATATAAAGATCTGCGCGTCCAAATCCTTTTGAGTCTAAATTACTCTCATATGTTTCTTTCACATTGGGTAGATTATAATATGAATACTGAACTCCATTATTTAGCGCCTCTACAACATTATATTTTCCGAATTTTTTTACTTCTTCCGAACACAATCCTGTACCTGTATATTGCTTCTCTCCTGTATAAATTCCCACATGCCCTGGTCTCCACCCTTCTGCCTTTGATTCTCCGAAAATTGATCCAGTTTTAAATAGTAAATCACCTGGTTGTGGTATCCCGAGATCGGCAGGCGGCGTTCCATTCAATCCAGTTATTGCTAAATAGGAAAAATGATATATATTTGCTTGTATCTTGTTGTTAACAGTGTCGATTGAAAGAATGTCGGCTTGTGACCAAGTGTTGCTAGATTTATCAAAACAATATAGGTTCAGTGCGGTATCGTCGGAAATCCCTGCATTTCTTAACTGTTCGTCTGTATACGGCATTTCAATAATTAACGGATTAGTAAATTTTGTCCCGTCGGGACCAAGATCAATCGGAGTGCCCACAAAGTTTTTACCAGTTGGTATTTCAGGAGGATTATTGACCTCCGCAATCGTAATCTTTGTATCCGACTGCAATGCATTTGGAGGGATGGTTAATTTAACTCCGGATATAAGGCTAGTATTATCAGTAACGCTAATGACGCCTCCTGATGAAGCGGATATTGTTTGGGATTTTATGGGTTTAACCGTAGTCGTATAGTCATACGTAGAATTTCCTGCCCCTGTGCTGCTACTACCGTCACTCCCTCCTCCTCCGCAATTAGAGATGAATACAACCGTAAAAAAGATGATAAACAAGGGTCTGCAATACGCGCATTTTCGCTCAGGTCGGTCCATTGTTACCTCGCTCGAAAAATGGAATTAATAATCGAACTGGGCTCCATAATTTTCGGCAGAATATTCCCTTCACTCCGAGGGAATATTGCCGAGGGTATGTCCGGATATGGATAAATAATCGCACCGTGAATGAAATTTCCAAACAATATTCAGCAAGATCTATTCCGTTTATAACCATTGACAAGTGCTGCCTGCTTTATGTTTTATATCATTACGTTTCTTCGACATAAAACGAACCCGGAGCAAGTTGCGTGATCCGACAGGGAAAATTACGTTATATATAAAGAAAATAATTCGCAACTAATCCCACTATAGGCATCAGTGATTCTTCCTCGCCCGTATGCGTATGCGAGGTGGGCTTCATTTACATGGAAACGGATTAAGATATGTGGGGATACAGGCAGAACGATCATTTTCATGTCGCCTCCTGATCGGGAGGTTCAATCCATAAAGAAAGAACGATCGATGCTCAGTGGCGTATACCTATTTGGTTGAATATCCATATCCAATCACCGAATCGAATGCAAGAGAAATAGTTATCTAAACAATATTCTCGACGTGTTTATCTTCCAGCGCGGTAGCACCACCGAGACCGTTCAACGGGAGACATTCAGCGTGAAGCAGAATTTCCCCGAGAACCGGAAGGCCACGAGGAAATAAGCCGCTAAGAAATTGGGTGGTACCATAGCACCATGATCCACGTCCCCTGGAAACAAACCCTATCTTTCAATACCACCATCTTTATCCTGCTCGCCGTATCCACCACCATTTTGCTGGCATTCGGTTTGTCAGGTTGCGCGCAGAAGCTGCCGATCGACGAGGGGCGGATGGTGATCGCGCTGCCGGGAGCGCCCGTGAACGTCGACCCGCGGGTGGCGACCGACGCCTACGGCGAGCAGATCCTCCAGATGACGCACGCCACCCTCGTCCGCCGCGACGTCGCCGGCGAGCCCCTCCCCGACCTCGCGGAGCGGTGGGAGTCGCCCGATCCCCTGACGTACATATTCCACCTCCGGCCGGGGTTGCGGTTCCACGACGGGCAGCCGCTCACCTCCGCCGACGTGCGGTACACCTTCACGTGGATCCTCGGCGCCGCGAACCGGTCGCCTCACCGGGGGATGTATCGGAACGTCGCCGCGATCGAGGCCCCCGACCCGCGGACCGTCGTCTTCCGCCTCTCGGAGCCGTTCGCCCCGTTCCTCTCCACGATGGTGCGCGGCATCGTTCCCGCCGGAAGCCCGGCGCGCGGCTACGCGCCGCCCGTGGGGGCGGGCCCCTACAGGATCGACGACCTCTCCCCCGACGGCGAGGCGGTCCTTTCCGCGTACGACGGATACTACGGCGGCCCCCCCGCAATCCGCGCGGTGACGGTGAAGTTCATCCCCGACAGCAACGTCCGCTTCCTCGAGCTGAAAATGGGGAGCGTCAACTTCGCCCTCAACGGGGTCGATCCCGACCTGCTCCCGGCGGCTTCGCTGGCCGGACGGCTCGTCGTCGAGGAAGGCCCGGGGGGGAACGTCACGTATCTCGGCTTCAATCTCCGGGACCGGGCGCTGTCCGACGCAAGGGTGCGGCGCGCGATCTCCCTCGCGATCGACAGGGAGGCGATCGTCCGGACGATCTGGAGGGGGCGCGCCGACCTCGTCTCCTCGATCCTCCCCCCGGGGTCGTGGGCGCACGATCCGGCTCTCCCCGTGATGCCGTTCGATCCGGCACGGGCGCGGCGACTCCTTGACGAAGCCGGGTTCCCCGATCCCGACGGCGACGGTCCTCTCCCCCGCCTCCGGTTGACGTACAAGACGTCGCAGAACGAAGTGCGCCGGCGCGTCGCGACCGTGATCCAGGAGCAGCTTCGACAGGTGGGTATTTCCATTGAGATTCAATCTCTTGAGTGGGGAACCTTCTTCTCCGACATTAAGATTGGAAACTTCCAGATTTATAGCCTCACCTGGGTCGGGATCGCGGACCCCGACATCTTCCACCACGCCTTCCATTCACGGAGCGTTCCCCCCGACGGCGCGAACCGCGGTGGGTACTCCGACGCCGAGGTCGACCGCCTGACGGAGGCAGCGAGGCGGGAACCGTCCCGGGGAAAACGAAGGGAGACGTACGTGCGGGTGCAGCGGATCCTCGCGCGCGACTTGCCGGTGTTCCCGTTGTGGGCGGGCCGGAACCTGCTGGTCCGGGACCGCAGGCTCACGGGATTCCTGCTAACCCCGGACGAAAGCTACGCACCCGTCCGCGCGATGCGGATCGTCCCGGATTCGGTGACTCCTTCGACCGGAGGGCCGCGGTGAGGAGATATCTCCTCGGCCGCCTCCTTCGAACCATCCCCGTGGTGTTCGGGGTGGTGACCGTCGTCTTCCTGCTGATCCACCTTCTTCCGGGGGATCCCGTCGAGATCATGCTGGGGGAAAGCGCCGTCCCCGCGCAGAAGGAGGAACTGCGCCGGGAGCTTCATCTCGACCGGCCGATCCTTTCCCAGTACGCCTCGTTTCTCGCGGGAATCCCGCGCGGAGACCTCGGGGTGTCGTTCCGCAGCCGGGAGCCGGTCCTCGGCGAGATCGCCCGCCGGATCCCCGCCACCGTCCTTCTCGCCGCGACGTCCATCACCGTGGCGGTCTTCGTCGCCCTGCCGCTCGGGGTGCTCGCGGCGATGCGGCGCGGGAAGGCCGCGGACTACCTGTCGGGATTCGCGGCGATGCTCTCCCTGTCCATCCCGAACTTTCTCCTCGGACCGTTGCTCGTGCTCCTCTTCTCCGTGCAGCTTGGGCTCCTCCCCGTGTCGGGGTACGGCGCGGGTCGTCCGCTGGTATTGCCCGCGATCACGCTCGGGACGGGGATGGCCGCGCTGCTGAC
>Ga0315273_10007924_pt1 | contig 13364 bp, 10 predicted proteins | sample YL17G02_0_MG_FD_205753 | JGI IMG/M metagenome (GOLD analysis project Ga0315273, IMG submission 205753) | Sediment microbial communities from Yellowstone Lake, YNP, Wyoming, USA - YL17G02_0 | ecosystem: Environmental > Aquatic > Freshwater > Lake > Sediment | place: USA: Wyoming | collected... | reverse complement strand
TCACATTCCCACCCTCCAGCATTCATCTTGCACCCCCGAATCCTCTCAGACTCGGAAGGTGCTTTCGCTGGGGGGTGGGTCAATTCATGGTCGGCCCTACTGGGTCAGTTTAAGACCGGCCACGACACGGTTCGTGACCATGCTGATCATCTCCGCCGTTACGCTGGTAGTCTCCCTCGTTGTCACAGGTGACTTTCGTCGTCCTACGGAAGGGTTCGTCACCCTCGGGGCGACCGTGGGGGTTGTAGACCTCGGTCCTGGTTCTCCGGCCTCCATGACCCGCCACTACCGTGATAGGTCTCGGCGAAAAGCACAAAGCACTCGCCGCATTGTGTGCAGCGAAAGCGGAAGGTCATAACATCACCCCACCGACCGCCGGCGGCCACAGCGGCGAAAGTGGGCTGGTCGAGAAGAGGCGCCTCAGGATCGGGAACCTCGGAGAGCGTTTCATCCGCGACGTTCTCGGCGGCGATGGCGAGAGAGCGCCTGAACTCGCGTGGCTTGCGAATCGGGTAGAGCACACATAGATCGGCGCAGCGTTCGCAGGTCAATGGCGTCGCCCTCCAATCCCTGGGAGCGCAGCGGCACCGGCGGACTTCATGCGCATCTGGTCACGCGCCGGCGACCGATCGCTGGTGGCGTTTGCTAGGCTGGGCTCATACTGGCGGAGCCAAGTCTACGCTCTGCGCCGGTCCCAGAGCGTGTCTTCCCAGCTGCGGATCGTCCCGTTGTCGTGGCAGAACGGGCACTCCCAGATGATCGTTGAGCCGTCGGCGCCAAACCAGGCGTGCACGTTGCCGCTGCACCTGCGTCGCCCTGGGCTGCGCCGGCATGGCACGTTGGTCCTCGCTTGCTGTCTGGCCTGGTGGCTCGTCACCCAGCCGACGATAGAGCCGAGAAAGAGGGCGATGTTGAGAGCCGGGCCGGGGATGTCCTCGGGAACAGCGCCGTTCTCGTCAAGGAAGTGCTGCATGTTGGTTACGTAGGTCATCGGCATCGCTAGTTGACTCCCTCCCGCGGCAGTTCGGACAGTCTCGACGTCCCATTCTGAACAGTCGGCGCGCACCCCCGCAGCGGTTTCCTTCCGCCCCGCAGGCTGGCTCCCGTGCGAGCACACCTGGCAAGCCCTGGATACGGGTATTTCGGCGTGGGGGCGCCGGCACCCTGCCGCGTCCGCTGAAGCCGCGTGGTCGAACCACCGACACTCAACCCGGGGATACCTGAACCCAAAGGACTATGAGCAGGCCGCGCTGAACTCGAAAGGACCACCAAACCAGTGGTGTCACAGATGATCGCGTCCTAGCCTTCGGCTGTCCACCAAACCGGGGCAACTCCAAGTCGAGAGGATGAAGCACAGTGCACACCAGCGACAAGTGGGAAGCTGACGTGCTGGTTGTGGGAGCAGGTCCCGCAGGTCTGGTGGCAGCCAAGACCACAGCCTCGGCCGGGTTGTCAACAATCGTGGTGGAGCGAGAACCGGAGGTTGGGTACGAGGTCCACACCAGCGGTGGAATGGACATGAAGACGATGCATGACTTCGGCATCCCCCGGGAGTTGTACCACCCGATAAGCCGTCTTCGCATCATCTCGCCAGGCGAAGAGATTGTCCGGGACGGAGGCGCCCCAATCGGTTGTGTGATTGATGTGCGGGGCATGTACCAGCACCTTGGACACAAGGCGCGCGAGCAGGGCGCGCTAATCCTTACAAACACTCAGGCAGATGAACCGCTTATGAAGAACGGTTCTGTCGTGGGATGCCGAGTCACTCGCGCACTGGATGCGGAGTCTGAGATCCAATCGCGGATTGTCATAGACTGCAGTGGCTACGGGGCCTCAATATCGAAGAAGGCGGGGCTTCATGATGGATCCGCGCGGTTTGGCCTAGGTTACGAATATGAACTGCAGGCTCCCCACTGCAATCAGCAGGAATGGGTACTCCTTGTCGGCAATCGATATGCACCCTCGGGTTGTGCGTGGGTTTTCCCCTGGGGGGAAACGCGCGTACGCGTGGGGGTGGGAACCCTGGTTGCGGGCGCCAGCCCGAAAGCGTACTTGAAGACTTTCCTAGAGGATGCGCACAAGTTTGGGATCGACATCTCCGACGCGAAGGTAATGGAGACCCACTTCGGGCTGATTCCAGCGGCGGGGCTACCGTCACGCCTGGTCGCCGATGGTATCATGGCGGCAGGTGACGCCGCGGGACAGGTGTCCTTAATAGCAGGGGCCGGCATCAAGCTGGCGATGCTAGCCGGGCAACTCGCAGGTGAGACTGCATCTCGGGCCCTGGCCAAAGGCCGGTGCGATAGCGCAATCCTATCGCGATATGAGCGTAAGTTTCGATCGATGTACGGCCGCAACCTTCACGTCGGGCACATGGTGAACCTTCGAATGGCTCACTACGACGACGATGAGTGGGACAACAAGGTGCGCCTGCTGAGAACGATCCCGACGGGTCTTCTAACCAAGTTGCTGCAATCGGAGTTTCCCTTGGTCAACATCCTATCCTGGTTGATACGTCGACCGCAGTTGTGGAGCAGCGCGGGCAGGTATGCTCTGAGAGGCCTTGCGGCGGGTTTTCGGGGTGGGTCCAAACTCGCCCTCACGGGGGAGTCACTGAGGAAAGTGATCCCAACCCCAGCGGCTAACGAAGAACAAGACCTGACATAAGGACCGGGCGGCGTTTCGTCAAGCGGCGGGCTCAGTGACTGGGAGACTGGACGGTTTGACCCGGAACGGCTGGACGATTGCGGTCGGAAACACTGGACGGCTTCAGCCGGAACGAGTGGACGGATTGGGCGGAATAGGCACCCAATGCCTGAAGGCATGTTCCTGTGATGGATGGGGTCCATCCGGAGGGCCTACCGCGAGTGGGGAGTGCCGCTACCCGATTTCCCCCTCGTCCTCCGCCAGCAGGCGCACCAGCGTGGCCAGCCTCCGACGGTCCTCCCGAGAAAGCTTGTCCCAGTTGGCAAGCTGTGACCGCACGTACTCAACCGGTGACGCCTGCGCCTTGGGCGAGATAAAGTACGTAGCCACACTAGCCGTAACCGTTCCGACCAGGCCGATGCCCACTATCATCAGGGCCACCGCAGTCACGCGACCTGCGACAGTCGTCGGCGAGATATCGCCATATCCCACGGTGGTCAGCGTGACCACGCTCCACCATAGCCCGTTCCCGTAATTGCCCATAGCCGGTTCAACCGCACAGATAACAAGCCCGCCGACTAGCACTAAGCAGACGACCGAAACGAGGACGTAGCCGAGTCCGTTCGTGGTCAGGACGCCTCTGACTGTTCGCCCGAAGCTGACCAAGACCGTGCCGATGCGCACTAGCCGGACCAGTCTCACGAGCCGCAGCAACCGAACGGGGCGAAGAAAATCAAGGGGTAGAGAGGCTATGAGGCTCGGGATGTTCTGCCTGATGAACGTCGCTTTGCGCGGAGCAAGGCAGAGCCTCACGACATAGTCCGCGAGGAAAACCACCCAGATCAGGAGGTTGGCCCAGCGAACCCACCCTACATCCGGTTTCGGCATGAGCCAGAGCGACAATAGGGCTAGGGCGACCAGCACCCCTTCACGTAACCATGTCCCGATGCCCACCCTACCGCCCGCCTGTGCGGGTTGACGGTGGACTACCCGAGCCATCGCGGGATCATCCTCACGACCTTGGACTGTCTCCATGAGGCCCCACCTCTCGGGCTATGCCATTGGTTCGAAAGCATTCCCATCGGAGTCCCGCGCCAGACATGGGCCTGCCCCGCTTCAGTGGACATGGTGGGCCGGGCCTATCCGTTGCTCCCCGTAGAGGTATCGGTTGCTGGACGGCCGGGGTCCCCATCCGGGATCTTGTGTCGCAAGGCCGGCTCACCCTTGGCCTTGACGTAACCTAGCGCCACCCCGGCGGAGCCCCCAGTGATGCCAACCAGTCTTCTCGGGTGAGGCGAAGCCAATGAAGCTCCCCTTCGAAGTGGTGAAACCGGAACCCCCGCTTCAACCAGAATGTATGGGCGAGTGGATTACGGTCGGGTTCCGTGTCGACCTCGACGTACGCCGCGGTAAACCCGGGAGGGTCGGCAGGCGCCTCTTCTCCCGGAAGCTCCAGCGACATGACCCCACCGGAGAAGAGCCATCGAAGCACTCGCTGCACCACTTGGGTTCCGATACCTTTACCGCGGAAGCGAGCATCGCCTATGACCAGGGTGAACTCGGCCGAACGCCTCTCAGGTACAAGGAAGATATCGATGTCACCCGCGTACTCGCCGGCAACCTCGATACCGAGCAGGGCGTCGCCGGCGGCACACCGGGCCGTGAGCCAACGCCTCTCACTGTCGAGCGTCTCCCGCGGGGCGCGGACGGGGATCCCGAGCAATCGTCTCAGCTCAGGGTCGTTGGCGAACTCCGCCCGTCTAGGTAGGTGATGGTCGCCAAGCGGGACCAGAAGTGGCCCCTGTTCCTTCCCGCCCAGTCGGCAATCCACAGTGCCCATGACTCCTCTCCCCGGATCCGCTCTAGTCCAACGTTCATTGGGAGGTGTTGCCTGCCGCCATTTCGCCGCGCCCGCGTCGCCACCCTGCCCCTTGCGGGTACCCCCCTCCCCTCACCCCTCTACCGGGTCCACAGGACCTGGGCTCTCCACAGACAATCTGGGACCCAAAAGGAAATGGTCGACTGGCGAGGAATTGTCTGCGGTCCAGCGAGGACGAACTCGCCCGCCAGGAGCCTTCATACGCGGACAACGAAGGGAAAGATCACAATCATGAAACGCCTATTCAGGTGGGGCGCCGCGGTTGTGCTTCTGCTGCAGGTGCTGACAGTCACGAGGCCGGTCGCCTTTGCGGGGGATCCGCGAGACGTCCTCAACCTGGTTCCACCCCTCATCACGTTCACCGGAGACACGTTCAAGGCCTATGCCGGCGGGGTGGAAATCGCCGATCTCAGCGCGATCCCCCAGAACGCGGACATCGTAGTCGCCTACGCCTTTGACGTGGAGGACGCAGCTAACCCGGCCGACGATGTCACGGCGGGCGACTATTTCACGGTATCGCTACCCACGGAGCTAACCAGTATCGCGACCTTCGAGGAGGTCGTGGATAGGCCTTTCTCGCTCATATACGATAGCGTGGAGTATACAATCGCTACTCTAACCATCACAGCCGACGGTGTCGCGACCATCACCTTCCAGGAGGATATCGCCGACCTTTCCGAGGTGTCGGCGAGCTTCTCCATGGAGGGCACCCTGGACGAGGCAGCCATAGACGATGGGGATATCGTCTCTTTCTCTCTTCGGGCCGGCGGGACCGTGTACAACATCGGCTTTGTGCCGGATGAACCTCCCCCGCCTCCAGTAACCGCCAGCAAGTCCGGCACGTATGACCCCAACACCAACGAAATTGCCTGGACCGTTATCGTTGACTCCGGAGGCCCATCCGTTACTGTCGAAGACATCTACGTGGTGGATACGCTCGGGGCCGATCAGGACTACAAGGCGGGCACGTCATCCATCGGCGAACCTACCTACGACGCAGTGGAGGATACCTACACCTTCTTCCTTGACAGCGTCACGGGGGCGACCTCTTTCACCTACAAAACGACCCCAACCGACGACGCGTTCGGCGCCGAGGGATCGGTTCACACCGTTGGCAATTCCGTCGACGTGTACGCCGGAGCAGTCGCGGGCGAACCCCTCGCGACCGCGACCGCAAACGTCAGCGTCACGACCGACTGGATCCGCAAGAGTGGCGCTCGCACGGGAGTAGCAGGCGCGTATATTATCGAATGGACGATAACGCTCAACAACAATAACCGCACCGTTCCGGCCGGTTCGACGGTGACCGATACGCTTCCCGAGTACCTCGCGCTGGATGAGAGTTCGGTGAAGCGGGACGCCAGCGACCCGGTTACCACCTACGGAGATGGTTTCACTGTCGTCGGCCAGACCCTAACCTATACCTTCAATGCCGAAGCCGCGGAGCAGCTGACCATCACCTTCACGACCGCGGTAGCCCCCTCCTACTACACCCAGCAGACCGTCACCAGCTTCGCGAACACGGCGACCCTCACTATCACAAGCGTTGGCTACAGCGCGACAAGTTCCGGAGTCGGCGTGCCCACGAGTCTGCTGGCCAAGTCCGGCGACGGGTACAACGCTTCCACGCAACGCATCACCTGGAGGATGCAGGTCAACAGCAACGGGCAGACGATTACCGCCACGACGATTGCCGACACTATCGGCAGTAATCAGGCCTTCGCCGAGGATTTCGGGGTCCGGCTCGACGGCAGCGCGACATCCATTGTCAGAGTGGCGAATCTGGCTGACCTCACAAGCGCGCCTGGGCAATACCACTATGACGCGGGCGTGCTCACGGTCTATCTGGGCGATCTGACTCCGGTCGATAAGCCCGTCGTCCGTTTTCAGACCACGGTCACGAACCCCGCGCACTACGCGGCGAACAGCACAAGGACCTACTCAAACACGGCAACGCTGACTGGGGACGACATCAGCGACTGTTCCTCGACCGGGACGCAGTCAGTCCAGAGCCTGGTGCTGGCCAAGACGAGCACGGGATACAACTACATCACGCGCGTGCTCTCCTGGAGAATCACGGTCAACCAGAATAACTTGCTCATGCCGAGCGCCGTAGTCACCGATACCATACCGGCTGGACAAGCATATGTGCCTGGTTCGCTGCTCATTGGCGGCGTGGCGCCGGGCGAGGGCGTTCTAGCGGTGGCTGGAAACACGCTCACCATCACCTTGGGCGCGATCTCTTCCCAGACAGTCATCACCTTCGATACTATCGTCACTGACCTGAGCGTGTTCATGAGCACCAACGGCAACGTAACCTTCAGCAATGCCGCGAGCCTCGTCTCCGGCATTGTCGGCGCTCCTACGGTCACCGTGACGGGTAGCCGGACCGTCAACAACAAGGCGCTCAGCAAGAACCTCTTGACGGAGTACATCCCTGCGAACGGTTACATCGAGTGGGAGGTCTACGTCAACGCCAACCAGGCGCCGATCATTGACGCAGCGATCTCGGACACGCTTCAGCCCGGCCTCGAGCTGGATGTCGAATCGGTGGTGCTCTATCTATGGAACCAGAATGAGAACGGCCTGCGGACCGTCGGCGACATCGTGCCTCTGGGGGGAGACTACCGTTTCGAATATGACTACAGCACCCGCCTGTTTGTGGTCCACCTGCCCAATGGGGCGCAGGGCTACTATCTGAAGTTCAAGACCGATGTTCTCGCGCCCGGCCAATACAGCAACACCGTTACTTTCGCCGGGTCATACCCGGGTTCAGGCAGCGTTTTGTCTGCCTACGTGGTTACAAGCGCCGATATTGAATCGGGCGCTTCGGGGACAAACGGAAAGATCACGGTCACCAAGACTGACCAAGGCGGTATCCCGATCACCACGGGCGCGGTCTTCGAACTGCTCGACAGCATGCGCAACGTCAAGAAGACCCTCGCAACTGACGTGAACGGGCAGGCGGTTTTCGATAGGTTGAAGCTGCGAACCTATTACGTTCGCGAGAAAACTCCGCCCTTGGGCTACGCCCTTAGTACCGAGGAAATCATGGTCACGCTGACGTCCGAAAGCGATGAGACACGACTGCAGTTTGTCTCCATCGCGAACTCGCCACTGACCGCCGGCGTTCTGCTGACCAAGACCGATATGGTCGGCAACGGGCTTCCTGGCGGGCGCTTCTCCATCTACGCCGCGAGTGATATCGGATTCCTGACGCCCCTGCAAACCGTAATGAGCGATGCGAACGGTCTAGTCGAGTTCACTGGACTCACCGCCGGCAACTACGCGATCCGTGAGAGTCGGCCGCCCGCGGGCTACTACGCCACAAGCGAGGTGCGTGCCGTGGCGCTGGTCCTGGATGTAGCGACGAACACCCTGGCCGATGTGACCGTTGGCGAACCGCTCGTCAATGAGCCCCTGCCTGGCGTGAAATTCGGAACCATCCAACTGCTCAAGGTCGACGATCAGAATGATCCTCTGGGCGGCGCGCGACTCGGGCTGTACAACGCGGGCGGGGAGCTCATCCAGACCGCCGTGTCCTCGGATACCGGCGCCGTGCTCTTCTCCAACGTGCCGCTGGGCACGTATGAGATCAGGGAGATAGCGGCGCCCGAAGGATACGTTCTTTCCGAAGCAGTGGTCACCGCTTCAGTGTCGAGTTCCGCCCTCAATGTCACGATAGAAGAACCCTTCATCAACGTCCTCGACGCCCTCGCCGCGCCGGTGGGGATGGGGACCGTCGAGCTCCGGAAGGTCGACGGGGAGGGACATGCCCTCAAGGGCGCGCAATTCGGTCTCTACAATAGCCTCGGGGCCCTCGTCCAGACGGCCGTCTCGTCGGCAAGCGGAGTCGTGCTCTTCTCAGGCGTTCCGTATGGAGTCTACACTGCCCGGGAGATAGCGGCGCCCGAGGGCTACGAGCTTTCCGATACGATAGCAACCGCCACGGTATCGAGTTCCACCCCGATGGCGAAAGCGGATCCCTATGTCATCGTCGACATGGCTGCCGCAGACTCCCTGCTACCGAAGGCGGGCAGCCCCTGGGACACGACCCGGCTGGTCACGCTGGGAGTGCTGCTGATCCTCGCGGGAATCGCGTTTCCCCTATGTCGGAGGTTCCTGGAGAAGGGCTGAGCCTCGTGGGCAAGGGTGAAGACGGCCGGCCAAGGAGCGCTCTGGCGAAAGCCGCCCCGGTACTTCTCGTGGCCTCAGGAGTACTGCTCATCCTGATGGCCTTGGCCATGAAATGGCAGTCCGGCGAGCGTCAGGAGGCGCTTCTTAGGGCTTATGACCTCGCCCTGGCCCTCACGTCAAGGACATCGCCCGACCCCGCCCGGGGGCCGAACAGCCCTGACAACCCAGGCGACGGCCAAACGGACATTGACCCTATTTGCCTGCTTGTCATACCGAAGATTGACCTGACCGTGGCCGTGGCCGAGGGCGTGGAGAACCGTACCCTGCGCTCCGCGGTGGGGCATTTCGAAGGGACGGCCCTGCCGGGACAGATCGGGAACTTCAGCGTCGTAGGACACAGTAACTCGGCCTTTGGCGAGTTCTTCCACCGTCTTGACGAGGTGGAAGTGGGCGATGTCATCATCGTCGAGTGTGACGGCGAGAGCTATACCTATGTTGTTTCGGAGAGACTGGTTGTCGAGCCGGAGGATACCTGGGTGCTCGACCCGACGCCTGACGCGCGCATCACCCTCGTCACCTGCACCGGTACCCGCCTTGCCAGCCGTCTCATCATCCGGGGGACGCTGGAATGGAGTTCTCCCCCTTGAGTTCGGGCATGAACTCGCGGACTGGGAAGCGCGGCCGTCCCTGCTCGTAGAGGGGAACCGTGCCCGGCACGTCGAACCGATGATTGTTCGGGAACTGAAATATCCCCCAGGAGGAGAGGCTTTGAGAGAAGCGCTGCGCCTGGTCGGATACGCCAAGCCCTACCGGAAGCAGGTCATCATCGCCGGCCTCAGCCTGGCGGGTGTCATCGGGCTGAGCCTCCTGAGCCCGTGGGTCATCAGGCAGCTAGTGGCGGTGGTCACCGAGGGGGCCGGAGACCGGGCGGAACGGCTGCACTCGATCAGCCTCCTCGCCCTCGTCGTCGTCCTGTCCTACGCCGGCCGGGGCGTTCTCCAATTCCTCAGCAACTGGATGGCCCACATCGCCGGCTGGGGAGTCGTCGCCGACTTCCGAACCCGAATCTACAACCATCTCCAGCGCCTCTCGCTGAAATACTATCAGGACAAGCAGACCGGCCAACTGATGTCCCGGACGATCAATGATACGGCGACCTTTGAGGCTCTCATCGCCCACGTCCTGCCGGAGATGATCGTCAATATCTTCCTCTTCATCGGAGTGGCGGTCATCCTTTTCTTCATCAACTGGCGCCTCGCCGCCATGACCCTCATCCCCATGCCTTTTCTGGTCTGGGTCATCGCCGAGTACACGCGGCGGGTGCGGCCGGCCTTCCGCGACGCCCAGCGCACTCTGGCCGCACTCAACGCGATCGTCCAGGACAATCTCTCGGGGATAAGAGAGATTCAGGCCTTCACTCAAGAGCGGCGCGAGGAGGGCCGGGTGGCCGAGCAGGCCCGGATCTACACCCAGGCCATCGTCCAGGCCATCAAGCTGAGTTCCATCTATAACCCGGCGGCCGAGTTCCTGGCCGGCCTGGGAACAGTTGTGGTTGTCTGGCTGGGCGGGCGGTTCATCCTCGACGGCTTGATTCCCATCGCTGATCTCGTCGCCTTCGTTCTCTACCTCGGCATGTTCTATCAACCCGTGAGCACCCTGAGCCGTCTCAACGAGAGCCTTCAGCAAGCCATTGCCGGGGCCGAGCGCGTCTTCGAGGTTCTCGACACCGAGTCGGAGGTGAAGGAGGCCGAGGACGCCCGGGATCTGCGCCGCTGCGAGGGCCACATCGAGTTCCGCAACGTCTTCTTCCGCTATATCGACGGGCAGCCGGTCCTGGAGGCGATCAGCTTCGAGGCCCGGCCGGGAGAGTTGGTTGCCCTGGTCGGGCCGACCGGGGTGGGCAAGACGACCATCGCCAGTCTGATCCCCCGCTTCTACGACCCGCTTCAGGGTCAGGTCCTGGTGGACGGCCACGACGTGCGGGAGCTGATCTTGGGTTCGCTGCGCGGCCACATCAGCATGGTCCTCCAGGACGTCTTCCTCTTCAACGGCACGGTCAGGGAGAACATCCTCTACGGCCGACCGGGAGCGACGGACGAGGAGGTTGTCGCCGCGGCCCAGGCGGCCAACGCCCAGGAGTTCATCGTAGATCTCCCCGACGGGTACGACACCCAGATCGGGGAGCGCGGGCTTAAACTGTCAGGCGGACAGAAGCAGCGCCTGTCCATCGCCCGGGCGGTCCTCAAGGACGCCCCCATCCTCATCCTCGACGAGGCGACCTCGTCGGTGGACACGGAGACCGAGGTCCTCATCCAGCAGGCCCTTGAGCGACTGATCAAGAACCGGACGACGGTGGTCATCGCCCATCGACTCTCCACAGTGCAGAACGCCAATCGGATCATTGTCCTTCAGGACGGGCGGATCGTCGAGACGGGACGACACGCCGAGTTGATCGAGGGGGATGGCCTGTACGCCCGCCTCTGCCGGGCACAGTCAACCACCGATCTTGGCCCCGCCGCTCCGTCCGCGCTCCGCTGAAGTTCCACGCTTTAGCCGGACCATAGCGGCTCGGCGGCGCCGGGGTAGTCTCCCGCTTGATTGGCCAAGCCGAGCGCGCCAGCTGCAGCCGCGTGTCAGGCCGTGTGAGTTCTCATGTCCGCCGGGAGCGGAGCAGGCACCAGTTCGCTATACGTAGGCACCATCACTCTCGTGGATGTCCTCAATATCACCCTTTGCCAAGTACCGGGGAATGCTGCCTGGGCGGAGCGACCAGGCCCCTGGTTCCAGAGGGATCAGGATCCGCCTAGCACGCTACCTCTCCGACTGAATATCTGTCCGCGACTGCATCAGAGCCGTGACCATAAGCCCCACCAAGACGGACACGACGGCTGTCGGCCAAACCGGCTTCATTGCCTGCAGCGGGTCCCTGGAGACCAAGTTCAAGAAGCGTGATACAAACAGCATCGGGAGTCCCCAGGGGTTGAGTCGAGAGGCGAAACCGGCCATGAAAAGAACCCCGGACAAGGGGGCGGTTGCCGCGAGGACTGAAGCCGCGAAGGAGCCCCTCTCCCAGATGGCGACTACAGCGACAAACGGCGCGGAGCATACCGCAATCGCACACGACAGCAGCGATACGGATACGTACCTGAGCACAATCTCCCAGTAGAATCCACCAAACCCCGCGGCCATTCCAGAAACGAAAGTCGTGGTAACGGCGATGCCAGTCATTAGAACTCCTATGCCCAACACAGTGGCGCACTTCGCCAGTATCACCTGCCAGACAGTGAAACGGGACAAACGCAGGCTAGCGGCTGTTCCAGCCGTATACTCCCTTCCGAAGACATAAGCGGTCACGAGCCCCATCACTAGCGGGATCAGCAGGGCATGGGTTAGCCAAAGATTAGTGGCTATGTAGTCGAACCAGATGGCTCGGCTATGCCGCAATGGGATGATCAATACAGCCAGTGACCCCAAGAGAGGGGCCATCACTGAGGCCACCAGCAATGGCGTGTGGGATAGCTTGCGCCACTCAACCTTGATCAGAGTTATCATCGCTGCCTCCAGACGAGCCGGCCATCAATTCCCTGAGCATGGCCCTGACTTCGGCCTGAGTGAGCCCCTCGGCAAGAACCCGTTCTCCGGAGAATCGTCCTTGGTCAATGACACCGACCACCGCGGCACGCCCGAGGTCGTTCGGGGGCAGGGCGGAGGCTATAACCACAGTAGTCCCGTGCCTGGCGCACACCACGGAGAGCAGCTCCTCAACCACATCAAGTCCATCGGCATCCAGATTGGCGTAAGGCTCATCGAGGAGCAGCACGGCCGGGTACCCTACCAAGGCGCAGGCAATCGCGAGGCGCTTCTTCTGTCCCTTGGATAGAGTGCCTGCTCTTCGTCCCCTTAGTGGACCGAGGTCGAGGATGGCCGTGGCTTCATCACTTGCCTGGCGGTCAAACCCGCGGCGGACAACTGCCGCCACCTCAAGGTTCTGGTCAACCGTAAGGTTGGGGTAGTATCCACCGTCGGCCGGGGCAAACCCGATCTGCGATAGAACCTCTGGCCCAGCCCCCCAAACCTGGCGCCCGAACACCGTCGCCGTCCCGGATGAGGCTCTCGAAAGGCCGGCAAGTAGACGAAGCAAGGTCGTCTTTCCCGCGCCGTTTTGGCCCACGAGGTAGTAGAGTGCTGACCTGCTGATTCCAAGGTTGACATCGCGCACAAGCCATCTCTGGGCCGAGACCTTGCCAAGCCCGATCGCCTCTATGGCGTACTCCATCGAATCGACCACACCTCTCAACGACCTAGAACCACCACGTAGTTGGAGCCGAGGGCCTGCCCGCCCTCCGGGTCGGCGTAGGTATGTCCTGAGTCGTCTAGTAGCCAGAACGGCCGCAGCGGCTGCATGAAGGCAAGTACCGCTACATGGCTTGTGTCACCTATGGGGAGGCTAGACAAACCTATCTCCTCCACCACGACCTCGTTGGGCTGGGCCTCGATCTCTAGTGCCGCCGTATTCTGGTTTGGCCAAGGCGTCTGGGTCCAGTCAACCAGCAATACGAAACGTGCCTGTACCCATTTGTCGCTCTCGTTGCGCCACACGTAAAAGAGTGTTTGCCTGTCACGAAGGTCAAAGGAGGGATCAATGGCAAGAGTATCGGGGTCCGCACAGAGGACACCGTCCTGATCCACTGCTTGCAGCACA
>Ga0315273_10007923_pt1 | contig 13365 bp, 16 predicted proteins | sample YL17G02_0_MG_FD_205753 | JGI IMG/M metagenome (GOLD analysis project Ga0315273, IMG submission 205753) | Sediment microbial communities from Yellowstone Lake, YNP, Wyoming, USA - YL17G02_0 | ecosystem: Environmental > Aquatic > Freshwater > Lake > Sediment | place: USA: Wyoming | collected... | reverse complement strand
TTATCGCCGCCGTCGAGAAGGCCGAGCAGGGAGCCGGAAGGGAGGAGAAGAAGTGATCGACATTGATACCTTGCGTGAACAGGAGTTGAAGGTGTTGTTGAAGATTGCCGCCGCTAAGCTGGCCCTCCTCATTGAAGAGTCCGATGTAAAAGTGGATGAATATCTAAAAACAATCAATGACGGGAATGAACTTGTGCAGAAAATAGGGGCAATCTTGCGTGCGTACAATGCGGGGCGGAATTGATGCACAAATATCCGCGTCCGAAATCATCAATGCCCCGCATACATGGAGACCCCATGCGCTTCCGTGGACGGCATGAGCAGGTTCATGCCCAGGTCCATGATCCGGCATTGGGGCATCATGTTGCCAAGATGGTTTCAACCACGCGGAAACTATTTTTCCGATTCTTGGAATATGAAGAGGAGGAGGGGAAGTGAGCGAAAAGAAATTCGTCGCCATCTATGAGTTTTCTACTCAAGTCGGGCCGGGCTCCTTTCGTGTTGTCCGGTGCGTTCTCCGATGTTCGCCAGAAACGACAATTTCAGAGATTGAGAAATGGAAAAGTGCAAAGAGTTCCGTCGCATCAATTTCCTTGACGATCGAAGAACTTGAGGAGCCGCGCCCATGAGCGTTAAACTGCTCGTCGAGATTACGCCGGACGGGGAGCTATGTAATGTTTAGCACAGCGCAAAAAAGGATAATAGCGTCCAAGGTTCAGGGGATATTGAAAGAAACGCGGCATCTCGAATTGCCATTAGGTGAGATTCAGTTTTCGCTTCACGTGAACGGGGCGGAAGCGTGGTCTTGGGCCGACATAAGAAACAACGGAGCCATAACAGACACCTCAAATGCAAACTCCTGGAACGAGGCCGCGCAGGCCGCCGCCAAGGAAGTGAGCGTGAGCAGGGAAGACATTGAGGCGTGTTTTTTAGATTCCAAGGGGGAACTAATGACGGAGGGGGATGTCGCAGATTCAATCTTTGAAATGCTCCGCGCCCACCACGTCACCGTAACCGATGATGCCGAGGCGGAGGAGGCATGATATGGCTACCATGATTTGCGGGAACTGTGGCCGGACGGGGATTTATTGGAGGGACCTATGGGGCTTATCGCCCTATACTTATTGTCCGAATTGCATGGATTGTTATAGGCCCCGCCCCTTCTGGATGCCGAGCGAGCGGGCAGGGTTGAAGGCGATGGGGGAAGAAATCAAGTCCTGTCAGAAGTGGCAGGGGCCGGGGTGTTTTGAGGCGGCGATTGCAACGACACGCGCCTACGTCCGAGCCGCGATTGAAGTCAAAAAGGAGCGAACCAGTCTGATGAGAAACAAATCTTAATCTTACGCCGCGCCATTCTTCGCGTCCGAGCCGTCGGGAAACCTTGACATTGAGTCCCCGTAAACGTATTTGTTTATTGGGCCGGCAAACCGCCTCTCTTGAGGAAATGCCGTAATCGGCAGAGGATCGCCGGCCCAATTTTTCTTGACAGAACCCCATTTTGGGTCTATGAATTAAGAGACAACACTCACCCACAGGAGGGAAAATGACGACAACCGAAATGAACAGCTTCGAAGCACTCTGGGCCAAGATCGGCGGAGGATCCGCTTTCCCGTTCGAAGAGATCGTTGCCCAAGCGTCCGCCGAGCAACTCGCCGGATATGACTTTTTCATCACCCACCGCGACGAGCGTTACAGGATCCCGAAAGAGGCGATTGCCTCATACTTCCTCGCCCACCCTCGACCCGGAAGTCGAATGTCCAGAGAGGAGGAGAAGGTCGCACTCAATCACAGAATCAACGAGCTCGAGAACCTCGTCGCCAACCTCCGGCAGAGCGCGGTCGTCCCGGCCGTTGAGGTCCTCGCCTTCGTAGCCGCTGAGGCCCCCCCGGCCCGCGACGAGGAGCCCCTCGACATGACCACATCTTCTCCGTCGGAAGATTCTCCCACCCAGACTGTTGCCGGCGGCGTGGACTACAAGAAAGAACTCGAGAAAAGCCTCAGGGGAAAGCAACCTCTCCGCGCAAAATAAGATGAGTTCTTACGCGAAGGGCGTCGACGGCCTCACCCATCTCACGAGGAAGTTCCTCGAGAATTACAAGAACGTCAATTTCGATCCAGCTAAGCGGAGACAGGCCCTCATACAGGCCGGCTATTCAGAATCCACGGCAACGCAACGGGGCCTCGCCATAGAGCGGTCCGTCAAGCCTCATATCCTCCGGGCCATGCGGAAGGCCGGGATCGGACCCCAGCGCCTCACCCGTAAACTTTCCGATCTCCTGGACTGCGACGGACAGCCCCAGGTGCAACTCCGAGCCCTGGACATGGGCCTCCGCCTCTACGACGCCTACCCGAACCCTAAGATCACTTCCCAGACGGTCGAGCAGCGCCATGTCACCGCGGACCTCGATACGCTCCGGGTCGCCGAGGAGGTTACGGGAGAGAGGATCATCGACGCCCTGCCGGAGTACTACGGAGATGACGATGATGCCCTCGCGCCCATCTAGGACCGTCTCCGGGCGGCCTCCGGAGTGGTGGCGGAAGAACTGCCGCGTTCTGTATTTCCTCTGCAAGGTCGTCCTCCGAACCGTCTGGGAGGACAAATTCCACGACCTCGGAGAACTCCATCGCCAGCTCTGCAATTTCCTCGACCCGGCCGTTACCCCGGGCCGGAGGAAAATGATCTCCGTCTTCCGGGGGTCCTACAAGACGACGGTCCTCCTGGCCTACGTCGTCTGGAATATGATCCGGTCGATCGAGGAGAACCGCCCGATCTCGATCTGCTACAACACCTCGACCAAGGACAATGCCGAGCTGTTCATGGACGACTTCCAACAGATCATCAAGGAGTGCGAGATCCTCCGAGAGACGTATGCCTGGTGGCCGAAATATGAAACGGCCTTCCGCCGGAAGACGAAGAACAAGGTCGAATTCGGCCATTTCAAATTCCATATCGCCTCGCTCGACGTCCGCCAGGTCTCCCGCCACTACACGATCATCATCAACGATGACCTGGTAAACGACGACAACGCCTTCTCCGAGGTCGAGCGGGTCAAGGTCCTCCGCAAGTGGCGTCTCCAGAAATCGATTTTGACCAAATACTCAAAGAAGGGTATCGGAACCGAGATAGACGTGGGAACGCCCTATCACTCGCAGGATCTTATGGCCCACATCATCAAGAACGTGAAGGGTTATGCGAAATTCATCGTCCCTTATAGGCTCGTCGCCGCGGACGGGACCGAATTCCTGACCTTCCCGGAGGTCTTCACTTGGGAGGATTTCGCCGAGATCCGCGAGGACCAGGGCGCCTCGATCTTCGCCACGCAGTATGAACTCAACGTAATCGACGACGCCGACCGAATCGCCTACGAGGGCATGATCCGCTATTTCAAATTCTCTCCGGAGAACTATAACCGCTACCTGATCGTCGACCCCGCCGGAACGGAGACCAAGCGCAACGACCCGTCGGCCTTTGTCGTTCTCGACGTCGACCAGGGCGGGACGATCTACGTCCTCTACGCCCAGCACTATTGGCTCAAGCCCGTCGCCATGCAGAAATTTGCGGAGAACCTTGCAAAGACTTACAAGGTCGATGAGGTTTACTACGAGCGGGATAAATATACGATCGCCATCGAGGACACCGTGGCCCACGAGGGAAGCGGATTTATGATCTCGTTCGTCGAATCCGGGGGCCGCCCCAAGCCGAAGCGGATCCACCGCCTCAAGCAGTATTTTGAGACCGGCCGGATAATGATCGCGCAGGGCATGAGGGACTTCGAGGACCAGCTCCTCACCTATCCCGACTGCCGGCACGACGATCTACTCGACGCGCTGGCCTATTCGCTCGACATCATCGACGCCCCGAACAAGAAGATAGTCCGCGATCGCGATGCGGAGGAAAAGGTAGACGAATTCGCTGAAGAAATGAACCGGAACTTCGCAAAAGTCCGGGAAGCCCGAGAAGGAGTGAATCAAGATGCCTTTTACTGATACCGAATTCCAGAATTTATCCGATCACGTCTCGTCTATCAACAGAAAGATGGACGCCCTCGTCGCAGCCCTGAAAACATTGGCCGAGGCCGTTGTCGAGCAGATCAAGTCGGATACCGTAGTGAAGGAAAAGATGAGCATTTACTTTTCGGAGGAGATTCGACTCCTTGGACTCGAGGACGACGAGCGAAAAACCCAAGGCACCGAGGCGGACGGAAAATACTGAGGTGAAACATGGCCAAAAAACGAGACAAAAAGCAGGACCCAGGGCCCAAGGACGAGACCCAGGACAAGGGTCCCGAGGAAAAAGACCCCCCGAAATCAGAAAAGTGGTTCAAGGTTTTCGGGGAAGATAAAGAACCCGAAGAATTCTGTGGCTGGATCAACGCCGCGGTCACGAAGCACCCCGTCGTCACCCAGCACCACGGCAAATGGAAGGAGCTGATCGAGTGGAAAGAGGGGAATCAGTTTTCCGAGTGGGACGGCACGTCCGGACTCGTGAAGGCGGTCAACCTCAAGCTCCGCAAGAAGCAGGTCATCATCAACTTTATGAAGCCGCTCGTCGAGGTGATCGAGGGGAAGCTCAATTTCTCCTATTCGATCGTCGGGAACCCGAATTCCTCCGAGAACAAGGACATCGTGGGCGCCCAGGTGGCGACGAAGCTCCTGGCCTACAACGATTATGTCGTCGGGATGGACGACCTCATGGAGGAAATGAAGGAAGACCTGATAACGATCGGCGAGGGCGTCATCAAGTGCGTCTGGGACAAGTCCACGAACGGCGTCATGTCCCCCCGGAAGGCCGAGGGCGGCGTCGACGAGGGTAAGCAGGTCAAGGAGCCCGGCGAGGTCGTCCCCCGCTGCGTCTCCATCTTCAATGTGCGACCGGACCCCACGGCCAAGGCGCCGTCCCAAGCCCGATGGGTGATCGAATTGATCGAGCTCAACCGGGACGATATGATCGACCTCTACCCGGACGAGAAGGAATACCTGGACACGCTCGACGCCGGCCGGGCGACGAAGAACGAAGGCCGGAACGAGAAGCCGGAGGAACAGGACCCGGACGAGCCGACCTATCTCGTCAAGGAGTTTTGGGAGAAGGCGAGTCCGGACTACCCCAAGGGTCGGTTTATCGTCACCTGCGAGGATCGGATCCTCCACAAGGGGCCGAACCCCAGCCCCAGCGCACTTCTGCCTTATTTCTTCTTCTACTACAAGAAAACGAAGTATTCCTTCTGGTCAAAGGGAGTCCTGCACCACGTCCAGGGGATCCAGCGCGAGTTCAACCGAATCACGTCGATCATTTCCGAGCACATCGAGGCCTGGAAGCCGAAAATGATGGTCGGCAAGGGGGCCCTCCAGCGGGCCAACTCCATGACCCGGGACGACTATGAGCTCGTCGAGGTGGACTACGCTCGCGGCGAACCGAAGCCGATGGCGATGCCCGAACTCTCCCCCCAGGTCGGCGGATACCAGAATTTCCTCCTCTCGAGTAAGGATCTCGTCTCTAACCTGCACGAAATCTCCTATTCAAGGCTCCCGCAATACGCCTCCAGGGCGTCCGGAAGCCTCTACGCCCAGATGGTCGAGCAGGAGGATAACAAGCTCGCTCCCATGGTCAAGGGGATCAACGTGACCCTGATCGAAATGGCGAAATTCCGGCTGATGCTGATGGACAAGCACTACGACCGGCCGCGCCTCGTCAAGATCATGGGAGAGAACCGCAAGGCCACCGTAGCCTGGTACGACAAGACTGACCTGGCCGAGAACTACGATGTCCGGCTTGAGACCGGAGTCTCGGTCAACCAGAGCCAGGCTGTCCAGGCCCGCGTCATGCTCGAAATGTTCGATAAGGGGCTGTTCGACAAGACGGACCGGAACAAGATCGTCCGCGCCCTCCACTTCGGGAGTGCCGAAAACGACTTCCTCACGGATCTCGCCGATTCGACCAAGGCGATGCGCGAGAACCAGAAATTCATCGACGGCTCCGGATGGGAGAAGGTCAAGGTCTATCTCCACGACGACCACGTTCTCCACATGCAGTATCATTCAAATATGTTGAAGTCGGAGGAGGCCGAGGATTGGCCCCAGAAACGGTTCGCAGCGGGGGATCAACACATCATGGACCACTACACGCTGTTCCAGGGAGTCCAGGCCGCCGAGGCCCTCGGGAACGCCTCGACGGGCGGGCAACCGACGGCGCCGGCACAGCCGGGGCAGGTGGCGGGAGAGGCCGGGGCGCCCACCGGAGCTGAGGCCCCGACCGGTCAGCCGCCGGGTCCACCTCCCGGCGCAGAGGCGATTTCGGGCGGCGTTCCGATGCCCGGAGCTTAGTAAAAACTTGACATTCGAGCATTTTAAGTCTATTGATTGAGATAGGAGTCAATACATGCCTGACCAAGATCCCGTCGTAAAAAGCGGGGATCAGTCACCGGAAACGTCTCCAAGTCTACCTAAGACTGGATTCTTCCAAGGTGATCGCATGGCCAAATTCGTCGAGGAAGCCGGACTCATGGGCGAGCAACCGGACGCGCCGAAGGCCGAGGCGAAACCCGCGGAGAAGAAACCCTGCGCCACTTGCCCGGGCGGAGAGAAAGAGGCCAAGCCGGGAACACCGGCAGCCGCAGCGAAGCCCTGGAAAACCCTCAAGGTGGCCGGGAAGGAAGTCCAAGTCAAGGACGAAAAACACCTCGAGGAGCTTGCCCAGCAGGGGGTCGATTACACTCAGAAGCGTCAGAGAGACGCCGAATGGGAGAAAGACCTGTCCGCACGAGAGCAAAAGCTCTTAGAGCTCACTCCCTTCCTCCAGAAGATCGCCGACAACCTCGACAAATCGGGGAAGCCGGCGACCGCAGCCAACGTAGAGGCCGAGCGGAAGAAACTTGCGGACGAGGGAGACGTTCCAGAGGACGCCGAAGAACCCTTGGACCCGGTAGCCCGGGACCAGATCAAGGCACTCAAGGACGAGCTCAAGGAACTCAGGTCCAAGGTTGCGCCGACCGTAGCCAAGGCTGAGGCCGATAAACAGGCCCAGGTCCAGGCGACGATCTCGCGGGTCATGGACACCGAGCTCGACAAGGCCAGAACCGAATTTCCATTCGACGATGTTCTCGACGAGGAAACAGGGAAGAAGATTTCCGACGACGTTTTTTCGGGGATTTTCGTCAGAACGGTGTTGGACGACGACGCTAAGTCGAAGGCCGATCCATCGTTCAAGATGAAAACCCTCGCGGAATACATGAAGGACACGGCCAAGCAGGTCTACCGTCTCCAGCAAGCCTACGCAGGCGGCAACGGGAACGGAAAGGCAACGTCCGAGTCCATCAAAGAAAGCCATCCGGAAATTTACGAGGAGATCGCGCAAGCGGCCGTAGCCGACTACCTGGCCAAGCAGCGTGAGATCCCCGGCTCTCCCAGGGCCCGTTCAGAAGCGGCCCGAACCGATCGACCCTCCAGTAAAAGCAAGATCTCGGGATTGGACGACGCGATGGAGCGCGCATCACGAGACCCGGAGATCGAAGCTGAAATCCACAAAGTAGGCCAACGACACCGGGCGTAACTTTTCTGGAGGATTATTATGCCCTCAGTTTTCGGCATGGGGACTGCGGCAACGGATAAACTCTTTCTCGAGTATATCCTGCCCGGTCTGAACGTGGAGATCCGCGAAAATACGATCATGTATGATCGTTTCGGAACGGATTCCAAGTCCGTCAGCGGCAGCAAGGCGACCTTCAAGGCGATCACCGGCGCGGCCAAGTCCGCCCGCCCGTCCTCGAGCTCGACTCTGCCGACGGCAAAGCAGGGAACCTACAAAGAATTCAACCTCTACATGAAGCGCGGCATGTATGCCCAGCTTCAATTCGACGGCCTGGCGCTGGCCTGCGGGAAGGGCAAGGGCGCGGTCATGGACATCCTCAAGGCCGAGACCAAGGGGATCACCATCCAGATCGCCAACAAGCTCAATCGGCAGTTCTGGGGCGACGGCTCCGGCCGCCTGGCACAGACCATCGGCGCCACGTCCAACTCCGTGACTGTCATCGTCAACGGCCCGCTGTTCGGCCAGGATTCCAACTACCGGACGAACGCCGCCAACTACCTCGACGAGGGCCAGGAGATCGACATCTACACGACCGCCGGCGTCCTCGAGGCCGAGGGTGCGGAGATCTCCTCGATGGTCGACAACAACGACGGCACCACGACCCTCACCTTGGCGGCCGCGGTGACGTGCTCCAACGACGCCTACATCTTCGACACGGACACCTACTGCGCGACCCAGGCGGCCGGCACCGGCGTCCCGATGGGGCTCATGGGGATCATCAACACGGCCAACCCCTACGACGGCATCACCTCGGGCTCTTACCAGGGCCAGGACAGAACGGCCGCGGGAAACGGCTGGACGAAATCCCAGCTTGTCACGATGGGTTCCGCCGCGATCTCCAACGCCAAGATCCTCGAGACGGTCATGGCTGCCGAGAAATACGGACGGGTGAAGGTCGCCGTCACGAACGAGATCATCTGGCGGTCGTTCTACCAGATTCTCGAGACGGACAAGACCATGCCCAACGAGCCCGCGTTCTGGGGCGGCACCAGCGGCATTTCGTTCTACGGCGGCCGGTCGGGCAAGTTCCCGATCATCTACGACACCGACTGCCCGGACAACAACATGTTCTTCCTGGATGATTCGCTCCTCCAGGTCTACGCGCCCGAACAGAACGGCATGACCTGGCTGCCCGGGGACAGCGGTGTTCTCACCCGCGTCCAGGGCAAGGACGAATTCGTGGCATCGCTGATCTGGTATTACAACTTCGGTTCCGCGAAGCCCCAGGGCCTCGGCCGGCTCTACGCCATCAAACACGCCGCGAGCTAAGGAGATACCATGTTTCAAGCTGCTAGTGCTTTTTTCAAGAAGCTGAAGGGCGACCGCGTTCAGGTCGGTAAGCGGCTCGAAGTCTCGGTCGACACGAGCTCTGTCAACGCCGCCGCGATCTCCCTCGAGACCGTCGTCACGGCCATCGTCAGCGCGTCCGGCGGGGCCGACACCCGAACCCTGGCCGACGGCTATCCGGGACAGATCAAGATTCTGTTCTACATGACGGACAGCACGTCCTGCGTCGTCACCCCGGCCCATCTCTACAACGGGACGCAAATCACCTTCACGGATGTCAACGAGGGCTGGATAGGCGTGTTCTACGCCGGGGAATGGCATACCGCCTCCGGAGACGCGCAGGTTTCCGCGGTCACTTAACTTAGGGGTGCCTTTCGTTTTCCAATAGGGACCCCCGGTTCTCCTTTGCCGGGGGTCCCTCACTTGAAGACAGGGGCCAGGTCGGACTCGCCATAGATGTCGCTGGCCCTCATTCACTCAGGAGGTGAACAAATATGGCTCAACTACACGGACAAATCGAAACCAATCGGATGAGGACCAAGTGGGGCCTCGACTTCACGCCCTACGGAGCCGGTGGGTCGGACATCAAATTCTACTCTGGGGCGACGCTCGGGGCGAACCCTGGGACCACCGGGGAATGGCAGAAGGGGATCCTCGTCCGGGACACCCTCTCGGCCGGAACCTACACAGGGGATTCGCCGGAATGGAAGGGCAAGTACGGGAGCGTGTTCACCATTGAGGGGAATACGACGAGCCTCTACGACGGCCACACCAACGGCGCGGCACTCCGGGTAGACTTCACCCGCGAGGCGGCCTACACTCACGCCGGGGGTTCGGAGGACATCGCGTGCCGGATCAACGCGACCAACTATGCCGCCCTCGCTAGCGGGGGAATGAGGGCCCTGAATATCGAGGCCATCAACCGGACGGGGATCGCCGCCAAGCTCCAGGGAGCCCTCATCACGGCCCACCAGAGAAACACTGGAGGCTACACCGTGGGGATGTACGGCCTGCGGGTCGTTTCCAAGAACCGCTCCCCGAGCGTGGCCACAGGGTATCAGCACGCCCTTGAGGTTGCCGACGAGTCGGACGGCGTTCAGCCTGCTCTCAACTCGATCGTCTGGATCGAGAAACAGTCGAACTCCTACACCGCCGCGACCCGAGCCGCCATCGAGATCGTCAACAACTGCAACACGTCCTACGCCAAGGTCATCACCCATGGCCTCTACTTCAAGTGCGGGGCGACGAACTCCAACATCACCTACGCCCTCGGGTTTGACAGCGCGGACTACACGGACGGAGCCTACGACAAGGGATCGACAATCACGATGGGGAACCTGTACGGAGCCATCAAGGTCTGGATTTACGACCAAGTGTTCTATATCCCTTGCTACGAAACGGCTTCGTAACGGGAGGACGCCATGCCTTTCTCAGCACAGGCTTGGGACGATGTTCGTTTTCTGACGGAAGCCATCGAATCGCTCCCCAATCAAGTCGGGGCTCTTAAGGTAAGCCTATCTCTCCTGAAAGCGAAATTTGAGGAGATCGTGGCCGACCCCGCAAGAACCCAAGAGGATGTCGCCCTGGCCGACACTCACCCGGTTAATAATTCCGCAAAACTCACCGGAGATGTCGGGAAGTTCCTGGCCCTGGACACTTGGCTCGAAGCCAACGGCTACTATTCGTAATGTCGAAACGCGGAGGGGGGAGGATTCCTACCTCCCCTCTCCCATCTTACCGAAGGAGAGCGAAAATGCACCTCACTATCCACGACCGGCTGGTTCTCAGCGGGCTACTCAAGCCCGAGGGCGATTTCCTGACGATCGCCATTCAGAAGGACATCAAGGCCAAGGTATCCATCGACGCCGCGACGTCCACGGGTATCGGCATGGTAGCCGATGGCGGCTCCGTCCGATGGGACGATGCGAAGGCCAAGGAATTCGACAAGGAAATCGAATTCACACCCGCCGAGATCGGGCACATCAAGGCCTGCGCCGAGCTGGTATGCGCCCAAGCGAAGGTCAACGACGAGAACTTCGAACTCATCAAGAAGATCAAGGAAGCGTAGTGCCAACTCCCCCCGCCGGATTTCTCAAGCAGCTCGATTGCATCGACCCGACGTATTTCGTCTATTTCAACGAGGAATACGGCTATTGGGAGATCAAGAAGAAGATGGACTTCGACCGGAAGATCGACGAGGACGCTGCCAGGAACCGACAGATCCGAGCCCGGGCCAAGGATCCGACCGTCGGGGTATTCTTCCGGCTCAACGACGACGCGCTCCTGGATCTCAGGAAGCGGAAATACCTGGGGCTCAAACACCACCGCGCCAATCGCGAGGACGACTACCTCAACTGGATCATCAGCCAGAACCGAGAGGCCAAGGCCAAGAAGCGCCAGATGGCCCTCGAAATGATGGCCGAGGGGATGATGAAGATGCACCGAATGGAGACAAGCCATACGGTCGTCTACGGGAGTAAAGCCCATGACGCTCGCACAACTCAGGTCGGCGGTCCGTAACTTCGCCCGGGAGCAGAGCACCGAGGCGGGAGCCCTGTTCCCGTCCGACAACGTGCTCCTCGACCACTTCATCAACTCCGCGTGTGATTTCGTTGTCCTCGATCTAGTCCGGGAACTGCCGAATCAATTTCTGGCCTACGAGGACATCACCCTCGTTGCCAATACTCAGCCATACACCCTGACTAAAGAATGGCTCCAGATCTGGTCGGTGAACAAGAACGTCACCGGAGATTCTCCAAATCCTTTGACGTATATCCCTTGGCACTCCGAGGTTCTCGCCCAATATACCGGACAAACCGAAGCGGAGCCCCCCTGTTACACGATTGCCGGGAACTCAATCTACTTTCTCCCCAAGCCCGCCTCGGCAAAAACGGCCTACGCGAGGGTCTGGCTCATCGAACCCGAGCTCGCCACGATCGGGACAGACGGCCCGACAAAGATCCCCAGAATCGCACAGCGGCTTATCCCCCTCCAGGCCATGATCCAAATCGGAACGATGCTCGAGACAAGCGTGAGCACTTGGGCGGGCCTATATCAGGTCCTCTACAAGAAAGTCGCCGAGGTCTTGGGGAACCCGATCCAGGGCCAGCCCCGGCTCATTGGGGATTCGTTTGGGGACAAGGCCCTCTACGATACCCGAGATCCGGCCCTGTATGACCGCAATGGATTTTTCGACTAGGAACGACCATGCCCTTTGAAAGCGCATCCGGGCTTCGTAGCGCCGACATCCCGATAGTCGCCGGCGTAGACGAGATCTCGAGTTCCGTCTCTGACGAACTCATGCGCCAGCCTGGTTCTGCCGCGCAGGTTAAGAACCTCCAGATGGTCAACTGGAGGATCGCCAAAGACGGGAAGCGGATCGAGAAGCGGGACGGCCTGACCGCCTCGACTCTCACCGGATTCAGCGGAACGTACCCTATTTACGGCTACACCTCGTACCTCAACACGGCGGGGACGTTCTGCCAGATCATCGTCACCTCGAAGGCGATCTGGAGGAGGGTCGGGTCTGCGGACTGGGCCTCGATCTACACCTGGACGAGCGACCTGACTCACCCCATGGACATCCACGAGATAAACGGGATGCAGTTCTTCATCACGGAATTCGAGAACGTGAAACTCACGGCCGCGGGAACGGTTGTCCGCGTCTCCATCGTCCCCCCGGCGACCCTGCCAACCATCACCACGACGATCACGGCGGCCAGCCCCCCCCTCGATGATAAGTTCGCCTACGCGAACAACACGGCCCTGGATGCGGTTTGGGCAGACCAGGACGCCTCCTCTGTCTCGGGGGTAGCGACGACCGGGCCGACGACCCAGGGTCCGGATGCCCACGCGCTCTACCTTCGCCTCTACGACACCTCAGTTGGGTCCGGGAGATACGCCCAAAGATCAAAGACCATTTCTGGGCTTCAGCCTAAATTCAACATTGAGATGAACGCCTGGTTCCACACGCTCGGCGCTATCCCCTATAAGGGCCATCTTCTCCTTGAAGTTTACAATGGGACAATCAAATTCGCGGTCATGTTCGCCCACGCTTCGGACGGGGGCTATATGGCTTATTCGGACTTGAACTACACAGATCCACAGGTCGCCCTTTATGCCGGGATCCAACTCGACACCTGGCAGAAGTTCAAGTTTATTGTCGATTCAAGCACCCCGACCGCCTCGACGTTTCAGGTGTTCATTGACGGCGTGGACATGGGGACCTTCACCTTCAACGGGACAAACGCCTTAACCCCCGGCCTCGTCAAGATCAAGGCATACGAGGAGGATTCGGTCGAGGCCATCTGCGATGCTTATATCGACAACCTATCAATCACCGTTCCGGAAGCCGCTGCCGCAGCGACCCCGATCCTGACTCCCGGCCGGCGGCGCTATGCCGTGACCTACGTCAATTCCGGGGACACGAACGGGAACTACGGAACGGAGAGCGGGCCTATTAAGGGCGTCATCGGGGCAATCACGTTTTCAAC
>Ga0315273_10007922_pt1 | contig 13365 bp, 9 predicted proteins | sample YL17G02_0_MG_FD_205753 | JGI IMG/M metagenome (GOLD analysis project Ga0315273, IMG submission 205753) | Sediment microbial communities from Yellowstone Lake, YNP, Wyoming, USA - YL17G02_0 | ecosystem: Environmental > Aquatic > Freshwater > Lake > Sediment | place: USA: Wyoming | collected... | reverse complement strand
CGTCGTTCTTGAGCGAACGCCGGGATCTGATTCTTCAGGCGCTGCTGCGTGACGTGATCCAGCGAGACGTGGCGGGCCGTCACGGATTGCGGGACACGCGGCACGTGATGAATCTCGCCCTCTTCCTGCTCGCCAACACCGGTCAGCCCCACTCGTTCCAGACTCTGACGAAGAGCCTGGCGGTGCCGACGGTGGGCCAGACATCTCGCTACGTGGGACACCTCGAGGACGCGTACCTGCTGTGCGCGGTTCCCAAGTTCAGCGCGTCCTTCAAGCAGCGCGTCGTCGCGCCGGCCAAGTACTACGCCGTCGACAACGGGCTCCGTCGGGCCAACTCGCCGCACGGGCAGCCGGATCTCGGGCATCGGCTCGAAAATGCCGTGGCGATTCATCTCCTCCGACAATCGCGGGAGGTGTCCTACGCGGGCGCGCGGGGCCTGTGGGAGTGTGATTTCATCACGTCGGATGCCGCCATCCAGGTCTGCCTCGAGTTGACGCCGGCGAATCGCGCCCGGGAACTGCGCGGCGTCACCGAAGGCACGCGGTTGCGAGGCCGCCGCCGCGCCATCCTGGTGACGCTCGACCAGACCGACCGCCTCGTCGAGGATGGTGTGGAGATTGAGGTCGTACCGGCCTGGCGCTGGATGGCGTAGGGTTGCCGCCTCCCACTCGATGTCGGGTAGGATCAGCAGAACATTCGTCATCCAGATCGCGAGCGATCGAGGAGAGTCACGTGCCTGTTCGAGGTATCCGCGGCGCCATCAATGTGAGCGCCAATACCCGCGACGCCATCCAGGAAGCGACCACGCGCCTGCTGGTGGCGATGTGCGAGGCCAACCGCCTCGATTCGTCAGCCATCATCTCCGCTTTCTTTACCGTCACGACCGACCTGAACGCGACGTATCCGGCCGCGGCGGCTCGGGCCCTTGGATGGCTCGACGTGCCGCTGCTCGATGCGCAGGAAATCGAAGTGCCCGGCGGCATGCCACGCGTGGTCCGCGTCCTGCTGCACGTCGAGACCGACATCGCTCGCAACCAGATCCAGCACGTCTACGTGGATGAGGCCGTGGCGCTTCGTCCGGATCTTCCGCAGCAGGCGTGACCTGGTGAGCCGCTCCCGACCGACCGTGAGCCCGACCCAGGCGAGACCCCGCCTGCTTAAGGGCGCTGCCGTTGGCGTTGTCGGGGCAGGGCAGATCGGCGGGTCGATCGTTCGCTGTTTGAGCCGTCTTCGACCAGACATCACGCTGTGCACCTTCGATCTCAATCTGTCGCTGGCCCCGAGGCTCCGCCCGTTCGCGCTCTTCTGCCGCACGCTGGGTGATCTGGTCCGCCAGTCGGATGTCGTCGTGTTGGCCGTTCCCGTGCAGACGGCGGTCCGCCTGCTGCCCCGGATCGCGACACTTGCGGGCCAGCGACCATCGCGCCGCAGACTCATCGTGTGCGACACGTCCACCGTCAAGGTAACGGTGGCCGCGGCTGCCGCGCGGCACGAGGCCGATTTCGATTTCGTTGGCCTGCACCCGCTGGCTGGAACAGAGGGCCGGGGCTGGGAGTCGGCCAACGCCAAGCTGTACCAAGGGCGCCCAGTCGTGATCTGCCCGTCTCGCGTGCGGCCTGGTCGGGTCGCCCGCGAGCTGGTCGGATTGCTCGGCGGGATACCGGTGAAGATGGACCCGCACGACCACGATCGGTTCGCGGCCGAAGGGATCGGGCTGCCTCACATCCTGGCGTTCGCGGCAGTCGGGATGGGCGCCGATGCCGGGCCAGCCAGCTTGCTCAGAGGCGGCTCCTGGCGGTCTCTGACCCGCGTGACCGCGTCGAGTCCCGCGATGGTGGCAGGTTTCCTTCACGAGAACCGTGACCATCAACTCCGCGTACTGGTTCGTTTCACGAAGTACCTCGAGGCGGTCGCGCGAGGCCTGCGCCGGCCATCGGCGGGCGGGCTCGAACGGCAGCTGGCGGGGTGGCAACGACGGGCGAGTAAGGCCGGCAGGGAAAGGCGCTGAGCGAAGGAAGAACTGACATGGCGATCGTGTACTTCGGCGACGGCACCGGCCACGGCCCGCTGCTCCGGCGCGGCGCCGAGTGGTACCGGCGCCTCGTGTCGGGCGCGGCCGACGCCCCGAACGGCTGGCTTGTGGCCGTCAGTTCGGGCTTTCTGCTATCCTCGGGCCAATGACGTCGCGCAAATTGTGGAGTGCACTGGCGATAGGCGCCGTCGCGGCCGCCATCGCCGCGGCCGCCGGTTTCCTGCCCATGGTCAACATGCTCGAGTGGAAGCTGTACGACCAGCGCGTGCGCTGGGCGGCCAACCCCGCCGCGGCCCGCCAGGACATCGTCCTGGTGACGATCGACGAGGTGAGCGTGCGCCGCCTCGAGCCGCTCGTCGGGCGCTGGCCCTGGCCCAGGCTGGTGCACGCCGACGTCATCGACTTCCTCGCCGCGGCTGGCGCCAAGACCATTGTCTTCGACGTGCTCTTCACGGAGCGGGATCGCCGAACCGGGTTCGACGTCGGGGGCACCATCTGGTCGGGCCAGGAATCCGACCGCGCGTTGGCGGCGTCGGTGGCCAAGGCCCGCAACGTCGTCGTGCTCGCCGACGCGACCTTCGAAGGCCTGGTCGGCGAGACCAAAAGCGGCCCGGTCGCACCAACCCCGTTCGAGTCACGCCCAGACGTGCTGCTGCCGTACGACGAACTCGCGCGCGCGGCACGTATGATTGGCCACAACTACTTCGTGCTCGATCCTGATGGGCCGGTGCGTCGAGCCGTTGCCTTTGTCGATCACGGCGGCCGCCTGATGCCCTCGCTATCAGCCGCCGGCTGGATGGTCGCCGCATCGCTCGATCCTGCCGGCGCCAAAGCGGGTGGGCGAGGCGTCATCGTCGGATCCCACGACATCCCCCTCGTGACTGACGTGTTGCCAGCGTTCGACAAGGCGCAGGTGCGGCAGACGGCCCGACGCCTGCTCATCGACTTCCGCGGCCCCGCCGTGCTCAACGATGGGAAGAGCACCACGTACAAGCAGTATTCGTACTACGATCTGTTCTACGCGCGACAGGAACAGTTGGCGGGTGGGGCATCTTCGGTTTCTCCCGCGCTGTTCCGCGACAAGATCGTCGTGATCGGGACGACGGCCGCCGGCCTCCACGACGTGTTTACCGTGCCCTTTGCGAGCGGCGGCAAGATGCCGGGACCGCAGATTCATGCATCCGTCATCGACCAGTTGCTCTCGTCGCGGTTTATCGAGCCGGCTCCGAAGACGCTCGGCGCGACGCTGATGGTCGCGACGGCACTCGCGACCGCGCTGCTGATCGTCTTCCTGCCGCTGCGCTGGGCTGGTCCCTGCGCGCTGCTCGTGCTGGCGACCGTCGCCGTCGTGACGTTCCAGGCATTCACTCGCGGCGCGTGGTGGCCCCTCGCCCAGCCCGGGATCGGATGGATGACGGCCGTGGTCGGCGGCCTCGGCTATCAGTACTTCGTCGAAGGACGGGACAAGCGTGCCGTCAAGCGCCTGTTCTCGCGCTACCTCTCGCCCGACGTGTACGCGCTGGTGCTGGCCAACCCCGCGCTGGCCGAACTGGGCGGCAAGCGGCGCGAGATGACCGTGCTGTTCTCGGACATCCGCGGCTTTACGACCATGACCGAGCGCGGCCAGCCAGAGGCGATCGTCGAGCAACTGAACACGTACTTCTCGGCGATGGTGGATGTGTTGTTCGCCCATCGCGGCACGCTCGACAAGTTCGTCGGCGATATGGTCATGGCGTTGTTCGGCGCGCCGCTGGCAGACGACGAGCACGCCGACCACGCGGTGCAGGCGGCGCTGGCGATGATCGCGAGGCTCGACGAACTGAATGTCGAGTGGAAAGCGCAGGGGTTGCCCGACATCCACATCGGCGTCGGCGTCAACTCCGGTGAGATGATCGCCGGCACCATCGGATCGGATCAGGTGCGGAGTTACACGGTCATCGGCGATGCCGTCAATCTTGGTTCCCGGATCGAATCCCTGAACAAGCAGTACGGGACCTCCATCCTGATCAGCGAAAGTACGGTCAGCCGGCTCAAACACCGGTATGATCTGCATACACTGGGTGATGTCGTCGTGAAGGGCAAGAGCCAGGCGGTGGCGATCTTCGAGGTGCGGCCGTCGTCGGCGGTCGCAGCGGATCGGCCGGAGGGAGAACGCTCATGAAGCGGGTATGGCTTGCTGGCGTGTTGGCGGTGGCATTCGCTGCTCCGGCGGCTGCCCAGATCGGGTCGATCCTCGGCAAGGTGGGCAAGGCCGCCGAAGTCGGCCAGAAGATCATGGACCTGAAGATCAGCGAAAACGAGGAGCGCCAGATCGGCGCCGCCGTCAGCGAGAAGGTGCGCCAGCGGTACGGCGTGGTGCGGGACCCGGCCGTCCACAGATACGTGAGCTTGGTTGGCGCCGTCGTCGTGCGGGGGAGCACGCGTCCCGGCATCGCGTGGCAGTTTATCGTGCTCGACACCGATGGCGTCAACGCCTTTGCGGCGCCAGGCGGATTTATTCACATCACCCGGGGGGCGCTCGCGTTGATGAGCAGCGAAGCCGAGCTGGCCGGCGTACTCGCTCACGAGGCGATTCACGTCACCGAGCGGCATACCATCAATGCCATCCGCACGACCAAGCTGAAGAACATGGGCCTCGAGCTCGCGCCGGGTGGCGGCCTGACCAGGGAAGCCATCACCAGGATTGCGGGTGAGGCCTACAACATGATCTATGCCGGATACTCACGCGGCGAAGAACTCGAATCCGACCGGCTCGGCGTCGTGCTGGCCGACAAGGCGGGCTACGACCCGAAGGGAATCGGCGGCTTCCTGACCGCATTGACGGCACGCAACAAGGGCGTGGCCCAGAAGCAGGGCTTGTTCGCCTCGCATCCGGAAATGAAGGAGCGCTTCGAAAAGCTCGACGAGCAGATTGCCGATAAGAAGCTCGCGTCCACCGCCGTGCTGGCCGATCGGTATCGCGCGAACATCACCTACAAGCCGGCGGCGCAGACTGAGATTACGCAAGTGGCGGAAGGCACGTCGGGCCTGGCGGGTGGGGCCAAGGGCGAGCCGACGAAGGACGAGCCGAAGAAGGACGAGGCACCGCCCCCGAAGAAGCGAGGCTTCAGCCTTGGGGGCCTGTTGAAACCGGGAGGCGATGAGAAGAAGACGGCGCAGGTAACCGGGTCGGGCGGGTCCCGCGGAGTGGATACGGAGCGTGGCGCCAAGGGCGGCGGCAATCCGGCCATCGTGGTTGTCACGCTGACGGCTGCCGACATCGAGCGGTTCAAGACGGAAGGCAAGCTCAAGTAGCCGCCGTGTCCATGCTCACGTCGCAGCTCGTCGCTGAGATCGCTCTGCTGGCGCTTGCGGTCGCGGTCCGTGTCGTGACCGTCAATCGGCTCGTCAAGCGCAAGCTGCTGCTCACGCTGGTGGCCGGTCTCGCCTCGCTGGCGGGATCGGCTCTCAGCGTGGCCGGCCTGATCCCGCCAGATCTCGTCGCCGACGTCGCGGGGATCGACACCCTGCTGGTGGCGCTTGCGGCCATCAACTTCGTGGTGGTCGTGTCGATCAACCCGCTGCGCGAGGACCGGATCCCGGTGCGGTTTCCCATCATCGTCCAGGACGCGATCATTGTCGGGCTGTTCGCGGTCGTCGCCACCTCCGTGCTGCCGGGAAAGTTTCTGACCACCTCAGCGGTCGGCGCGGTGGTCGTGGGCTTTGCCCTGCAGGATACGCTGGGCAACGCGTTCGCCGGTCTCGCGATTCAGACCGAGAAGCCGTATCGGGCGGGGCACTGGATCCGGGTTGGCGAGCACGAGGGCCGCGTCGAGGAGATTACGTGGCGCGCGACCAAGCTGCGCACCAAGTCGGGAAGCTTCGTCATCGTGCCGAACAACGTGATGTCGAAGGAGGCGATCGTCAACTACTCGGAGCCCATCATTCCGACGCGGATGACGGTCGACGTGGGCGCGTCTTACGACGTGCCACCCAACGAGGTGAAGGCGGCGATTGCCGAAGCGATACGGAACGTTCCGCTGGTGCTGGCGTCGCCAGCGCCAGATGTCCTGCTGCTGGAGTTCGGTCCGTCGGCCGTGATCTATCGGGCCCGCTTCTGGATCGAGGACTACGCCAGTGACGACCCCGCCAAGAGCCAGGTGCGGACGTCTATCTGGCACGTCTTCCGCCGTCGGAACATCGAGATTCCGTGGCCGATCCAGGTTCAGTACAGTCGCGAGGAACGGACCGGGCGCCCGCCCGACACGACGCCGCGCATCGCGGCCTCACTGGCGCAGGTCGACGTGCTGCAGTCGCTCACCGACGCCGATCGCCTCGAACTCGCGGCTCTTTGCGACCAGCGACTCTACGCGACGCACGAAGTCGTTGTCCGGCAGGATGCGCCGGGCAATTCGATGTTTGTCGTGTCGAGCGGCACGGTCGAGATCGTGCTCGAGCCGGATGGACGCCCGCTGGCGGTGACCCAGGCGGGCGGCTTCTTCGGTGAGATGTCGCTGCTCACCGGGACTCCCCGATCGGCGACCGTCCGCGCGCTCGAGGACTGCACGATGGTCGAGTTGACCTCCGAGGCATTTCGAAGATTCGTGCTCGAGAAGCCCGCGGTGCTCGACGTGATTGCGTCGGCGGTGATGAAGCGCCGGACCGAAATCAGCCAGCGGCGTTCGGAGACGGCCACTGCCGCCATGCCGGCGGAATCGGCGATGAGCTTTCTTGGACGTGTCAGGAAGTTTCTCCGAATTCCCACGTAGCGGCCCGCCGGTCGTGTCGCGCCAGCGGCCGCCCTGGGCGAGCGTCAACGGGTCGCGCAGCGTCTGATTGTCCGGCGTGCGCTTCAACGCGGCCTCAGATCGAGGCTCGTGTCAACAACAGGGTGACCCGATGAAGAAGACCGGTGCGCTCGTCCTGCTCCTGCTGATGACAACCGTCACCGTCTCGGCCCAGAAGATCTACTGGGGCGACTCGGTTCCGAAGGGCTGGAACGGGAAGTGGCCTGCCAAGCTGCTGACGGTTCCGGAAAAGACGAACTTCGAGCGCACTGCCCTGACGATGGACGTGCTCGAGTTCATCGATGCGCTGCGGTGGGCGAGCGACAAGGTCCACGTCTTCTCCGTCTATACGAGTCCCCTCCGCAAGATCTGCCCGGCCATCGTCCTGGCCAACCCGCGGGTGACGTCGCCGGAGGAAGCCGCGAAGTCGGGCAAGACCGTCGTGTACCTGCAGGGCAACATCCATCCGTACGAGATGGAGGGCAAGGAATCCCTGCTGATCCTGGCCCGCGAGATCCTGCTCGGGAAGCTGATGCCGCTGCTCGACCACCTGATCATCATCATCTGCCCGAACTTCAACGTGGACGGCAACGACATGGTGAACTTCGGCGATGGCACGCCGCACCTGGTCGGGTCGGGCAACAACTCGCAGAACCTCAACCTCAATCGGGATGCGGTCCGAGTGGACACGGTCGAAGTGCAGGGGCTGTATCGCACGATTTTCAACCGGTGGGATCCGACGCTCATCTTCGACGCGCATCTGATGGGCCGCGTGCAGCACGGATATGCGAACGCCTACATCCACAGCACCGTGCCCGCCGCCTCGCCCGAGCCTCGCGACTACGTCTTCGACAAGCTGTTCCCGTCGGTCCGCGAAGCCACGCGAAGGAACTTCGGTCTCGAGGTCTTCACGCACAGCGGGACTGACGGCAAGTGGCCCCCGACCACCTGGGGCCCCGAACAGGCGATCTGGACAAACGAAGCCAAGTTCGTGGCCAACGCGTATGGGCTGCGGAACCGGATGTCGATTCTCGCCGAGACGCCCGGGCACGAGTCGTTCGAGCGCCGCATGTACGCCCACGTCGCGCTGATGACCGAGGTGCTGCGGTACGCGGCGGCCCACGGCCAGGAGATGAGAGAGGTGTGCCGCAAAGCCGACGCGGCCGTCGTGGAGGCCGTGAGGACGAAGGCCGAGAGTGGGGAGCTCAAGAACTTCGTGGCGGGCAAGTACGAATCCTACGGCAAGGTGGACATCCTGATGTACCGCGAGCGGAACGCGTCCGAACTGGTTCCGGGCACGAGCGTCCGGGGCAAGATGGCGGCGCACATGCTCGGCGAGCCGGAACTGGTGAAGGGCGTCGAGTTCATGGCGAAAGCGGTCGGGACCGCGTCCGCCGCCATGCCTCGCGGCTACCTGATCCCGGCGGAACTCGACTTTATCGCCGAGAAGCTGCGGACGCACAACGTCAAGGTCGACGTCCTGGCCAAGCCCCTCAAGGTGTCGGGCGAGGAGTTCGTGATTGACAAGGTTGGGCAGGGGCTCGGCGACGGCTACAGGATGATCAAGCTCGACGGCGGGTTTGCCAGGTCGCCGATGAAGGAGTTCGCGGCCGGCACATTCCGTGTAGACATGGCGCAGCCGATGGCCAACGTCGCGTTCTACATGCTCGAACCGCAGGCGGCCGACGGCTTCGTGGGCTCGGGCGTATTCGACGCCGTCTTCAAGTCCCTTGGTGCCGACAAACGCAGCATCCTGTACCCGGTCTACAAGTACTTCAAGGTCCTGGAGTAGACCTGGGGCGGCTCCCGCGCCCGCTCTATTTCATCGCCTGCTTCGCGGCAGTGGCGATCATGTTCCGGAACGACCCCACCTCGGCGCATTTCTCCAGAAACGGGAGCGTCGACCGATCGCCTGTCTTGCCGATCGCCCGCAGCGACTCTGCCCTCACCGCGTCGCTGCCGTCCTTCGCGAAGCGCTCCTTGAAGAATTCCACGAGGCTGCGATCCTTCAGATCGCCGAGCGCAACGAGCGAGGAGGTTCGGACCGACGCATAAACGTCGAGCGCCGTCTTCTTCAGAATGGCCGGCCCCTGCTTGTCACCGGTCTTGGCCAGCGCCTCGACCGCGCTGCGCCGGACCGCCCAGAACGGGTCACCCAGCGCGCTGGCCGCCAGCCCTTCAAACGTCTTCGGGTCGTCCTTGAATGGCAGCAGTTCGGCCGCCGCGCTTATCCGCCCGGTCACATCGTCGTGACGCAACTGATAGAGCAGTTCCTCCCGATCTTTCGGAAAGGTGATCTCCTTGATTAGGACGTTGCCCCGGTCGAACCGGACGAGCAGCGGCCTGGTCTCCGACGCAAACTCGAAGGTCTCTTCCCGCTCGCGGACCCACACGGTCTGTGTCGATTCCCCGGCCGCGGTGACGATGGCGATGGCGACAGGGACCCTGAAGACCGGGATCCCGCGGGCGACATCCTGAACCTGGGCGACCTTGAGGGTCACGACCTTTCGCGCCGAGTCCCAGTCACTGCGGACGTTGAAGACCGGATGCCCTGGCTTGAACAACCACTGGTCGAAGAACCAGTCGAGATTCTGCCCGGTGACGGTCTTCACCGATCGAATGAAGTCGCTGGTGTCCACGGCGTCGAAGGCGTACCGATGGAGAAAGTGCTTCAGCGTGTCGAAGAAGGCCGCGTCGCCGAGCAGGTTTCGCAACATGTGGAGGACGAGAGCCCCCTTTGGATACGTGTGCGAGTCGAACATGTCGCCGGGCTGATCGTACCGATCGGACACGATCGGGCGGACGTAGCGGGTCTTCGCTTCCCGGAGGTACGCGTTCAACTTACCCTGCAGGTTCAGGGCGCCTTCGTCATCGCCCTTGTCGTGCCGGAAGTAGAGGTAGTCGGAGTACGTCGCGAAGCTCTCGTTCAGCCACGTGTGCGCCCAACTCCGGAGCGTGATCAGATCGCCCCACCACTGGTGGGCCAGTTCGTGCGAGACGATCCCGATCGCGGAAAACTCCGGCTCGTTCTTCTCGTCGACCATGATCCGGTGCGTCATGGCGGTCGCCGACGTGCTCTCCGCGCCCCCGCCCGACGGCACCGAGATCTGGTCGTACTTCTGCCACGGGTAGTCGTACCCGAACGTCCGGTTGAAATACTCGATCATCTTCGGTGTCTTGCCGTAGGTCGGGGATACCTTCTTCTCGTCCCGCGGATACACCCAGTAGTTCACCGGCAGCGTTCCGTACGCGTCGTGAACGACCACGTACGGGGCGGCCGCGAGGAAGATGAGATACGTGGAGTGCGGCAGGTCCTGTGACCAGTGGTAGGTGACCGTGCCAGCGGCCTTGTCCTCGACCACCGACACGAGGCGGCCATTGGCGCCGACCTTCAGGTTCGAGCTGACGGTCGCGAGGATCTCGTTGGTGACCTTGTCGTTCGGGTAGTCGAAGCACGGAAACCAGTGGTGAACGCGGTCGGGCCACGAATCCGAAAACACGAGCTTCGGATTGTCGGCCGTCTCGGCCACGAACCGCAGCCCCGCCTTCGGGTCCTGGCCGTGGTAGACGCAGGTGAACGACCGGGTCTCGCCGCGCGTGAGCGGCCGCGGCATGCGCACGGCAAGTTCACTATCGGACTGCTTGAACTCGAGCGGCTCGCCCCACTCGCTCACCACCTTCGTGACGGCGAACTCCTCGGCGTCGAGAACCACCGTCTGGAGGCCGTCACTCAGGGACGTGATTGTGACGGTCGTCTCTCCGTCGAACGACTTCTGATCGAGATCCAGCCGGATCGCGACCCGGTAGTGGAGCGCGTCGTATGTGCGGCTTCGCTCCGATTGCAGCGCCTTCTTCGACCAATCCACCTGCTGCGCGGCCGCAGCGGCCGCGACGGCCAGCACAAGGACAATGCCGAAGGTGGTGACGCGAGATGTTCTATTCATGCCACATTCCGTTTCTACCGTGTCGCTCAGGCGCCGTTCTTCTTGAGGAGCTGCAGGATCCCATCCTTCTTCATCAGGGCCTCGATCTCTGCCACCGTCCGCGGCACGCCGAGCGACAGGACCTCGCACCCGCTCTCGGTGATCGCCACCGTGTCCTCGATTCGGATTCCAATCTGCTCATCGAGTCGGAACAGCTGAATGTCGCAGGCGAACACGAATCCAGGTTGCAGCACTTCGTCCGCTCCGGCGAACGTGCCCATCACGTCATGGGTCGCCAGGCCGATGGAGTGGTTGTAGCCGCCTAGACGGATGATGCCGCGGAAGTCCGGCGCGAACCGGTCGAGGCCTTTGGCCTTGAGGAGGGCGTCGACCTTCTGGCCGATGTCCTTGAATGTCGTGCCAGGGCGGTAGTTCTCGACGCAGACGTCGTGCACGGCGAGGGCCGCTTCGTACAGTTCCTTCTGCCGGGGCGAGAACTTCCCCGACGCTGGAAACGTCGTGGAAATGTCAGTGTGGTAGTTCCCGTAGTCTGGACCGGCGTCGAGGATCAGGAAATCGCCATCGTTCAGCACCCGGTCGTACTTGTGATAGTGCCCGTACGCGTGGTTCTTGCCCGACATGATGATGGTGTCGTAGGCGAGATCCTGCGCGCCGTCCCTCTGGCACACGAATTCGAACACCGCGGCCAGCGCCTTCTCGGCGACGCCCGGTCGTGTCGACTGAATGAGCGCGTTGTGGGCGTTGACGCCGATACGGGCGGCCTGCCGCATGATGTCGAGTTCGGCGGGCGACTTGACCTTGCGCAGGTTCCACACGATCGCAGAGCTGTCGCGCACGTCGGCTTGCGGAAACCGCTCGCGCAACTGCTTCACGAACTGAAGCTCGCGCGTGAGCCGCCCGTCCCACATGTTCAGCGTCGTCGCCTTCTGGAGCGCGTTGAACTTCTCGTTGCTGTTCTCCCGGCCCAGTTCTTCCGGCTTGAACATCGTGTAGACGGGCCGGTTGCGGTTGGCGAGGCCGGCGAGAGAGGAGCTGAACTGCTCGGCGGGGAGCACCCGCTGGATCCCGGTATAGTCGGCCGGCTTGCGGATGAGATCGAGAGGGATCGCTTCTCCGTCCGCGGTGGTTTCGGTCATCGTGAAGAAGAGGACGCTCTCCTTCCGCATCCCGTCGACGACGAGGAAGGCGTCGGGGATCTCGACACCGGTCATGTAGAAGAAATCATGCCCCTGGCGGAAGTCGTTGTCGCTCGACGGCGTCTGCGCGCCCAGAAAGACGGCAGCGCCATCCCCGATCTTCTCCATCAGCCGGCTGCGCCGGGCGGCGTACTCTGCCTTGTCGAACGAACCCGCCGAGAACGTCGATCCGGCGAGAAGCGCGACGCCAACCACCACACTCAGAGCCAGGATGCGTGCTCTCATCGAGTTCCTCCGTGTTGCCACAGCGCTCCGCCGTCACGCTCGACGCCGGAAGGCTCGCCGGCGGGCACCAGTCCGGCAGCCGAGTCTGGCGGATCTTACACCGGGACCATCCCGCTATTCCGGGAACGGGTTGCTGCGACCTGCTGCTGCGATCTGCTTGACAATCGCTCAAGGATGGCGATGATGAGCCTATCGGTGAGCCACGTGCTCTGCGCGGCTGCTCGCGATCGAGCCTTGGGATGTCGACCGGTTACCACGACGATCATCCTGGGCGGTTTGCTTATCCGAGGCGTAGCGTGCCGGCGCTGGAGATGCCATCACTTGAGAACGGCGGTTTCTCTTCCTCTGACCCATCCGATGGCCTGCCGTGACGCCCGAGAACGGGCAGGTCGGATAGATTCCAGCCAGAAGCTATCGAACCACTGACTGTCTTGACGGGAGAATGCTGATGCGACGAATGTCTGGTCTCTTGGTCTTTGCCCTTGTCCTGATTCTGGCCTCCGCGGATTCCCCACTCGTCCGCGCCCGCGCCGATCAGGATGTGTTGAAGGTCCGACCGAACTACGAGCTGGCCTCGCGCTGGACCGCGTCGAAGGTCATCAACAAGATGGTGTTCACCGTCGCGGTGAGCCCGAACTGGTTCGAAAGCGGTGACCGTTTCTGGTACGCCTTCGCGACCCCCAGGGGCCAGCGCTGGATGGTCGTAGACGCCCTGAAGAAGACGAAGGCGCCGCTGTTCGATCCCGCCTACATGGCGGCCCAGCTCACCAGTGTCGTGCGCGTGCCGTTCGACAGCGCGCACCTGCCCCTCTCGGGGATGAAGCTCATCAAGAAGGAAGCGGTCCTGCAGTTCGAGCTGACCGTGCCCAAGGAGACCAAGGTTCCCGGCCTGGTGGAGAAAGCCGATTCGAGCGAGACCACGACCGCCGAGGGAGGCAGGGGCGGACGAGGGGGCGGAGGCGGGGGTGCCGTACCGGCCGCGCCGGCAGCCGGCGAGGCCACGCGGACCCTGCGGTTCGAGTACGACCTGGCGACCACGAAGGTCACGCTCGTGCATCCCGACGAGGTGAAGGCCCAGGCTGACAAGGACAAAGAGGCGAAATGGCCGACCTGGTCGAGCGTCTCTCCCGACGAGACGATCGCCGTGTTTGCCAGGGGCTTCGACCTGTACACGATGGACATGGAGAATCTGAAGAAGGCC
>Ga0315273_10007921_pt1 | contig 13366 bp, 15 predicted proteins | sample YL17G02_0_MG_FD_205753 | JGI IMG/M metagenome (GOLD analysis project Ga0315273, IMG submission 205753) | Sediment microbial communities from Yellowstone Lake, YNP, Wyoming, USA - YL17G02_0 | ecosystem: Environmental > Aquatic > Freshwater > Lake > Sediment | place: USA: Wyoming | collected... | reverse complement strand
AACGTGATCATCTCCGACTGGGCGCCACCGCTCGTCATCATCGGCCTGACACCGGCGATGCGCGCGGCCGTCGCGTCGCGCGGCGGACGCCCGTTCGAGCTCGTCACCCGGCCGACCGTGGCGCTGCCCGTCTGGCTCGTCGGCTGGTACGTCGTCCATCTCGGCGGCGTCTACGACGCGGCGCTGCGCAACCCCTGGCTGCTCAACGTCGAGCACCTGTTCATGGTCGCGATCGGCCTCGTCTTCTGGTGGCCGGTGCTCGCCGACGAGCCTCGCTCCGTCCCCACGCTGGGCCGGATCGGCTATGTGTTCGCCGCGTTCGTCCTCTCGGCGTTCCTCGGGCTCGCGCTCACGTTCGCACCGCCCCTGTACGGCTACTACGAGAGCCTGCCCGAACGGCTGTGGGGCATCAGCGCGGCCCAGGATCAGAACCTCGGCGGCATCCTGATGACCACCGAGCAGGCGCTGGTCTTCTTCGCGGTGATCGTGTGGCTGCTCGTGCGGCTGTTCCGCGAGGAGGACGAAGCGGAGCGGAAGCTGCAGGCGCAACAGCGCGCGCAGGGCCTTTCGTGACTCGCCCCTACGCCGCGGACTTCTCGAGCGCGGCCGTCAGGTCGGCGCACTCGGTCGCCGCGCCCATTGCCGTCCCGAGCTCGGCGTCGTCCGCCGCAAGCTTCGCGGTGGTGTCCTTCACGTCGGTGAGGTTCGCAGCGACCTGACTCTGGACGATTTTCGTCTGCTGCGCGGGCGTCACGTCCGGGTTGGTGGTGCTGATAGTTCCGCTGATGCGGGCGTTGCGACCCGACAGCCTCTTGCTCAAGTCCGTCGCCGACGCATCGGATGTGCTGCCGTCCGGCGTGTCCGGAACGCCGAGGCCGCCGATCGACTGTAGGAACGTGTCCGTCTCGTCGCTCACCTGCCCGACAGCATCCCCGAGGGTGGTCGCGCCTGTCCTGAAGCCGGCGCGCGCCTGGTCGAGCGTCGTCACCCACGACGTCGCCGCACCGCAGTAGCCAGACGCCCAGTCCGCCGCCGATGTGGTGGAGCTACCGCCACCACCGCCGCAGCCGGCGAGGAGCGCAGCGCAGCCAGCGAGCACTGCAAGCGAGGAAACGGCGCGTCTCACAGGCGTGAACCTATCGAACCGCGGCCCGCCGTGCGAGCACGAGCCGTTCTCGAAACCAATAGCATTTGTGATCATGCAAGACGATCATCGATTTTCCGGTCGCGTCGCGTTCGTCACGGGCGCCGCCAGTGGCATCGGGGCCGCGACGGCCAAGCGACTGCTGGCCGAGGGGGCACGGGTTGCGACGTTCGACCTACGAGCTTCCGGACTCGACGGAGCCCTCGCCCTCACGGGAGACGTCTCCGTTTCTGCTGACGTGGAGGCGGCCGTCGCCGCCGCGACCGCGGAACTTGGCCCCGTCGACGTACTCGTCTGCTCCGCCGGCATCGCGGGTGCGTCGTTGCGAACGGAAGCCGTGAACGACGAGGAGTGGAAGCGGGTGATGGCGATCAACGCCGACGGCGTCTTCTGGTGCAACCGCGCCGTCGCGCCCGGCATGGCGGAGCGCGGCTATGGACGCATCGTCAACGTCGCCTCGATTGCCGGGAAGGAGGGCAACCCGATGGCGGCTGCGTATTCGGCGTCGAAGGCTGCCGTGATCGCCCTCACGAAGGCAGTCGGCAAGGACTTCGCCGACGCCGGTGTCTCCGTCAACTGCATCGCGCCGGCGGTGATCGAGACGCCCATGCTCGGAGGTCTCTCGCAGCAGCATGTCGACTACATGGTCGAGCGGATCCCGATGGGCAGGATGGGAAAAGCCGACGAGGTGGCGGCGTTGATCTGCTGGCTTGCGAGTGAGGAGTGCTCGTTCTCGACCGGAGCCACCTATGACATCTCCGGCGGCCGTGCTGTCTTCTGATGGCACCGCGTTCGTGATGGCACCGAGCTTCTGATGGCATCCCCCCGCTGATGCGCCGCGTCCGCTTTCGCACCGACGACGGCGCAGCCCACGACGGCGTCGTCACCTCCCACGAGGGGCGACTCTGTGTTGAATCAACACAAAGTTCGCGTGTGTTCGTGGTCGATGAGCGGACGCTCGCGCTCGAGGAACCGGCGATGCTGCTGCGACCGATCGACCCGCCAGAAGTGTGGTGCGCGGGTGTGACATATGAACGCAGTCGCGACGCGCGCGTTGAGGAATCGGGGAGCGACGTGTACGCCCTCGTCTACGACGCGGAACGGCCCGAGTTGTTTCTCAAGGACGCCCAGTGCCGTCGCACAGTCGGTCCGGGCGAGCCGGTCGCGATTCGCTCCGACTCGACGTGGAACGTCCCCGAGCCGGAGATCGCGGTCGTTCTCGGCGACGATCTCGGGATCGTGGGCTACACGATTGGCAACGATGTCTCATCCCGTGACATCGAGGGTACGAACCCGCTGTATCTGCCTCAGGCGAAGGTGTTTGCCGGGGCGTGCGCGCTTGGGCCAGCCGTGTATGTGCCCGACGACTGGGACGCGCCGCTCTCGATCGAGCTGACGATGCGCGACGCGGACGGCGGCGAGCTGTTCTCTGGCCGGACGTCGACTGCGAGGATGAAGCGATCGTTCCCCGACCTCGTCAGCTGGCTCGTGCGCGACAACCCCGTTCCCGCGGGTAGCGTGCTGCTGACGGGCACGGGTCTTGTGCCGCCCGACGACTTCACCCTTCTCCCCGGTCACGTGGTCGAGATCCACGTTGCCGAGATCGGCACCCTGAGGAACCCCGTCGTCGTCGCCACCGACCTACTCGGAAGGAGCCCCCGATGACCGAGATCCTGTCCGCCACAGCCGCGAAGAACTTGATCGGCGAAAAGTGTTGTCCGCAGGAACCGTCACCCTCGACGAGGATGCCGCATGCCTGAGCGCGTGCTCGTAACGGGGGCGCTCGGTTGCCTGGGCGCCTGGGTCGCCCGCTGTGTGCTGGACGACGGCGACGCGGTCGTCGGCTACGACCTCGGCGACGACCGGAGCCGCCTGGAGCTCGTGCTCGGCGACGATGCCGCTCGGGTCGAGGTCGTCAAGGGCGACATCACGGATCTCGCGGCCGTCGAGCGCGCACTGGACGAGCACGAGATCACCCGCGTCGTCCATCTCGCAGCGCTCCAGGTGCCGTTCGTCCGCGCCAACCCGCCGCTCGGGATGCACGTCAACGTCGCCGGCACGGTCAACGTCTTCGACGCCGTCTCGCGCCGTCTCGACCGGATTCCCTGCGTGGCGTACGCGAGCTCGGCCGCGGTCTACAACCCATCCGACCCCTCTCCGGCGCCGGAGGCGGGAGGCACGACGCCCGCAACGCTGTACGGGGTGTCGAAGCTCGCCGACGAGGGCATCGCTCGGGTGTACCACGCCGAGGTGGGCGTCCCGTCGATCGGACTGCGGCCCTACGTCGTGTACGGGCCCGGTCGCGACCAGGGCATGACGTCCGGGCCGACAATGGCGATGCTCGCTGCAGTGCGCGGCGAGCCGTTCCACATCGGCTTCTCGGGCCCGGCCCAGTACGACTATGCCCCGGATGTCGCGCGCGCCGCCGTCATGGCAGCGCACTCGACGGCCGTGACGGCGGACGTCTACAACCTCCCGGGCGCGCTCGCGGACGTCGCGGATGTGGTCGCGTGCATCCACGCTTCCGTGCCGGGGGCCGAGATCACCTGGGGCGGCGACCTTCTTCCCTTCCCTCGGGCCCTAGAGGCAGTCGGCTTCGACCGCGACGTCGGCCCCGTCCCCCGCACATCGCTCGCCGACGGAGTGGCCGCCACCCTGGCGCATTTCCGGCGAACCCGGGAGACCGGCGCAGTCGACTAGGTTCGGCAGCCGCAAGCTCGCAAGAACGCTTGTCTCATATGTGATACACTGTTCGGGTATGCGTGTAGTCACGATCAGGGAGCTTCGGAACCACGGTGGCGACGTGATCGAGCGTGTGATCGCGGGTGAGCGCCTGACGGTGACTCGCGCCGGCGAGCCGGTCGCGGAACTCGGCCCCGTACGGCGCCGGCCGGCGCGGGCAACGACGCTACTCGAGCGCTGGTCGCGGCTGCCGGCCGTGGATCCCGAGGCGTTCCGCGCGGACGTAGACGCCGTGATCGACGCGTCGCTCTGATGCCGAGTACCGTGTCGCCGAGCACCCAGGGCCTGCTCGACACGAGCACGCTGATCCTGCTCGGGCGACTCGACGATGCCTCGGTGCTGCCGGACGAGCCTCTGATCTCCGCGGTGACGCTGGCCGAACTTTCCGTCGGGCCGCTCGTGGCACGCACTTCTGAGGAACAGGCGCGCCGACAGGCGCACCTCCAGCAAGCCGAGGCGGACTTCGACCCGCTTCCATTCGGCGCCGCCGAGGCGCGCGCGTTCGGCCAGGTCGCAGCCTCGTTGAGGAGAAGGGGCCGCAAGCCCGCCGCACGCGCATTCGACGCAATGATCGCCGCCGTCGCGGTCGCGAGCGAGCTTCCCCTGTACACGTGTGACCCAGACGGGTTCGCCGAAATCGACGGGCTCCGGGTCATCGCTATCCCGCACCCTGACCGACCCCGAGCCTGAGCTCGCGCCCCCGCCGGGCCGGCTGCCCCGCTTCTCATAGTAAGAACTACGAGTTCTCGTTGGAGAAAGAGACGCGCCAGCCCGAGCTCACGGCCCCGCACAGCCGAACGCCTCGGCGAGCGCGCGCGCTCGTTCGCGCCCGATTCCCGGTACCTCGAGCCACGCCTCCGGTGGTGCAGCCGCGACGCCTGCAGGCGACCCGAACCGTTCCAGCAGAGCCCGTGCTGTGACCGTGGAGAAACCGGGGATCGCGGCGAGCATCGCCTCCGCGACCGACTCGGGCGGCAATGTGGCACGGGGGACGAACGGGGGCAGCTCGGCCGGCGCCGTCTCGCGCTGGCAGCGGACGGCGAGCCGGTGCAACCAGCGGGCGCTGTCGGCCTGGTTGTCGGAGCGGAGCAGGGCGACGCCCTGGTCGATCGCGGCCAGACAGGCGCCGCGGATCGCGTTCGGGTGCAGCCCGCGCCCGCCGCCGTCGAGATCGCGGCCCTCGACGAGCAGGTACGGGAACGCACAGCCGGCCCGCAGCTTCGCTAGCTGCGCCCACAGATGCCCACGGCGCACCGCGCTGTGCAGGTCGAGCACGGCCTTGCGCTCGACGAGCGTGTCGTCACCGAGCACGTAGTCTCCGGCCGGAAGCGAGAGCAGCTCGACTTCGGCGCCCAGCTGCTCCAGCAGCCCCGGGATGCCGCTCCGCTGCTCATGCACGTCGACGAGGATCCTGACCCTGTCCGCCACCCGGCGAACGATAGGGCCTCCGGGGTCGCGCGTCAGGCCGCGAACAGTGCGCGAAGCTCTCGGAGCTGGTCGCGCCCCATCATGTCCCCGAGCAGGGTGGCGGCGAGTCGCAGTCGAAACTGCTCGTCCGCCGCGAACTGCCCGCAGCCGGACAGGATCGCAGTGCTCGCCCGCGGAAGACCCTCGTAGGGGAGCTGCTCGTTGACGCGCGCGACCAGTCTCGCCAAGCGGCGGCGATGCCAGTCCGTCATGCATCTCGCTGCAAGGTCGTTGAGCACCTCCTCGAAGCGACGGTCGTAGGCCTCGTCGTCAACCCAGTCGGTAATGGCGTCGATCGCGCGCTCTGCCTCTCGGCCCTCTTCAGAATCCCAGAGCTGCCCGCCGTCCAGACACATCGCGAGCGCCTCGAATGGATCGCCGGCGAGATCGTCCGATTCCTCCACGGTCTCGAGATCGATCGGCTCCGGCGGACGGTAGTCACGGATTCCCGCCGCGACCGCACCGCCGACCAGCGCGGCCACCGCCACCAGCTCGCTCTGGCACCGCGAGGCGAGCCCCGACCACTCGGCCGGGTAGAGAGCCAGGCACGAGTCCACGATCCGCCGAGACTCCTCCTCGCCGAGCGTCGTGATCGCCTCCTCGATGTCCGCGTCGAGCTCCCCGGCGACAACCGCACGCACCCAGGCGTCATACGCGTCGCAAAGGGGCACGAGATGCAGCGACCCAAACGCCAGCCTTGCGGTCTCCTCGACCGCCGCCAGGCGATCCTCGATCGCCCGCTCGCTCGAGCGGTCGAACCCGCAGCACTTCTTGTACTTGCGACCGGAGCCGCATGGACACGGATCGTTGCGAGCGGCTATCGCCATTCGGGCCAACGTATGCCTCTGACCGGACGCCCAACTCGCCCGAGCGCAACAGACCACTACCGCCTTCGCGTCATCCTCGAGGCCGGGATCAGCGTTCACGCGAGCGAGCGCGAGCAGCACTGGCCGATCAGAAAGCCGGCCGCCGGCCAGAGCACCGCGTCGAAGGACCCCCCGGCTCGGGGGGAGTCAAGCGATTCGACAGGTCACACGAGCGGAATCAACGTGGTGCGTTGCCGTGAGGCAAGGCGCGGGAGCGCCTCCTCGAGTACCAGCTCCCGAAAATGTGCACTGGCCTGGTGCGCTTCGAGAGCCGCCTCGTCGACGTAGCGCTCGAAGAGGAAGAATCGGTCGGGGTCGTCCGGATCGCGGTGCGCGTCGTACTGGAGACAACCTGGCTCCGCTCGAGACAGAGGCATCAGGCGCTGCAGGAGATCCACCACCGCGTCGCTCTCTCCCTCCCGCGCTACCCAGGTGACCACGAGCACGACCGTCATCAGTCGGCGCTCTTCATCCGGCTGCGAACGAGCCTGGCGAAACCTTCGACGTGCTTGCGCGCCTCACGGCCGGCGGCGCTCGGGTTCTGCGAGCGGATCGCGTCGAGCACCGGCAGGTGGCGCTCGGCCACCTCACCGGGCTCCATGTAGTCGCCGTAGAGGGAAAGGGTGATCCGGCCCTCGACGCCGAGCGACTTCCAGCACTGCTCGAGCACCGAGTTGTCGGCGCCCTCGACGATCAGCCGGTGGAAGGCGATGTCGTGCCGAACGAGCGCGTTGATGTCGCCGCGCCGCGCCGCCACACGCATGGTCTCGTACTCGGCTTCGAGGGCCGAGACGTTCCCGTCGAGGTTCTCCGCAGCGAGCCGCGCGGCGAGCTCCTCGAGCGACGCGCGCACGGGATAGACCTCGATCAGCTCCTTCTCGCCGAACCCACGGACGCGCGAGCCACGGAACGGCTCCGACTCGACGAGCCGCAGCAGCTCGAGATCACGCAGCGCCTCGCGGACCGGTGCCTGGCTCGTGCCGAGCTCCTGCGCGATCCGCGTCTCGACGAGGCGATCGCCCGGCTCGAGCTCGCCGCTCACGATCCGCTGCAGCAGCACGTCCTTGACCTGCTCGCGAAGTACGGTGCGGGAGATCGCCGCCACTAGCTCTTTCCCCCGGACAAACGCGCAAGGCAAGGACGGAACGAGGATTGCGGGGGAAACAGCTTGAAAAGGAGGCTTCGCCTGATGTCTTGTTGGATAGTGGAACGTTTCTGCAATGTGGTCGATATCCCTAGAGAGAAAGGCGAAGCCCCGAAAACCAGCTGCTTTCCCCGGCCGCGTGGTTCCGCCCTCGCCGCAATCTTTTTCCGGGGGAAGTAGCTCAGCCGGCGATCACCGGATTGGTGATCTCGCCGACGCCGTCGATCTGAATCGTCACGGTATCGCCCGGCTGGAGCAGCCGCTTCGGGTTCCGGAAAACGCCCACCCCGGCCGGCGTGCCGGTCAGGATCAGGTCTCCGGCCTCGAGCGTCGAGGTGCGCGAGGCGTAGCTGATGATCTCGTCGATCCCGAAGATGAGGTTCGCCGTCGTCGAGTCCTGGAGCGTCTCGCCCGAGACGATGGCGCGGATCCGGAGCGCGTGCGGATCGGGCACCTCGGATGCGAGCACGAGCGGGCCGACCGGGCAGAACGTGTCGGGCGACTTGCCACGCGTCCACTGTCCATCGGCGAACTGGAGGTCTCGCGCCGAGACGTCATTGGCGACGAGATAGCCGCGTACGGCCTCGAACGCATTCTCCTTCGAGACGTTCTTGACGGTCCGGCCGATCACGACGCCGAGCTCGGCCTCGTAGTCGCACTGCTCGACGATCGAGGGAATCACGATCGCGTCGCCGGGGCCAATGAGGGAGGTCGTGTACTTCGCGAAGAAGAGTGGAGCCGTGGGGAGATCGACTCCCTGCTCCTCGGCGTGGTCCCTGTAGTTGAGGCCAACGCAGACAATCTTGCCGGGACGATCGATGGGAATCATGGCGGTGATCCTACGTGACCACCGAACCCGGCGTCTACCGTGCCCGCGATAATCGATCATCGATCAATGACAAAATCGGGCACTCAGTAGACTCGCAGGCATGCCGCTCTCCCCCGCCGTCCGAGCCGAGTTCGGGGCCGTCGTAGGCGCCGGCCATCTGATCACGGAGCCGGAGCAGCTCCGCGTCTACGACTGCGACGGGCTTACCGGCTGGCGCGCCATGCCGGAACTCGTCGTCCTTGCCGGCTCGACCGCCGAGGTGCAGGGTGTTGTCCGGATCTGCGCCCGCGAGGACATACCGTTCGTGGCCCGCGGCGCCGGTACCGGGCTGTCCGGAGGCGCCCTCCCGGTTGCGGAAGGCATCGTGATCTCGCTCGCCCGGATGAACCGGATTCTCGAGATCGACCGCGCCTCGCAGCGCGTCGTGGTCGAGCCGGGCGTGGCGAACCTCGACGTGAGCAATGCCGTCGCAGCCGACGGCTTCTTCTATGCGCCCGATCCCTCGAGCCAGCAGGTGTGCACGATCGGCGGCAACGTGGCGGAGAACTCGGGCGGGGCCCACTGCCTGAAGAACGGCTTCACCGTGAACCACGTGACAGGGCTGACGGTGGTGCTCCCCGACGGCGAGATCGTCGAGCTCGGCGGCAAGGCCCTCGACCCGGACGGGCCCGACCTGCTCGGTGTGTTCATCGGCTCGGAGGGAACGCTCGGGATCGCAACGGAGGTCACGCTGCGCGTCCTCCGCAAGCCCGAGGCCGTGACCACGCAGCTGGCGGCATTTGCGTCGATCGACGAGGCAGGTGAGGCGGTTTCCGCGATCATCTCGGCCGGGATCCTGCCGGCCGCTCTCGAGATGATGGACAGCTTCACGATCACTGCTGCCGAGCAGGCGTACCATCCGGGTTACCCGGCCGGGGCCGAGGCTCTCCTGCTCGTCGAGCTCGACGGCATCACCGTTCAGGTCGAGGAGGACACGGCCTCGGTCGACCGCATCTGCCGCGCGTGCGGCGCGTTCGAGGTGAGGGTGGCGCGGGACGACGCCGAGCGCGCGCTCCTCTGGCTCGGCCGCAAGGGGGCGTTCCCGGCGATGGGCCGGATATCGCCCGACTACTACGTGCAGGACGGCGTCGTACCGCGGACGAAGCTTCCCGAGGTTCTGCATCGGATCGGCGAACTGTCGCGCGAGCATGGCCTGCGCGTCGGCAACGTGTTCCACGCGGGTGACGGCAACCTGCATCCGCTCGTGCTCTACGACGCGGCGAAGGGTGAGACGGAGGCCGCGAAGATCCTGGCAGAGGCGATCCTCACCGCCTGCCTCGATGTGGGGGGTTCGCTCACGGGCGAGCACGGCGTCGGCGTCGACAAGGCCTGCTCGATGCCGAAGATGTTCTCGGAGCGAGACCTCGAGGCCTTCGAGCGGCTGCGGCGCGCATTCGACCCGGAGGGGATCGCGAATCCGGGCAAGGTCCTCCCGACGCCACGCCTCTGCGGCGAGGTGCCGGGGCCGTACAGACGACATCCTCTGGAGCTGATCGGCCTTGCCGAGCGTTTCTAGCCTCGAGCAGGCCGCCGCCGAACTGCGGGCCGCCAGCGCTGAGGGCCGCAAGGTACGCATCGGGACTGATCTCGACGCCGACGGGATGAACCGGGTGCTCGAGCACGAGGCCGGCGATCTGACCTGCACGGTCGAGTCCGGGATCCGCCTGTCTGCGCTCGCGGCTGCGCTCGCGCCTTTTGGCCAGCGCCTCTCGCTCGACCCTCCGGGCGACCCTACGATCGGCGCCTGCCTTGCCGGCAGCCTCTCCGGCCCGCTCCGGCACCGGTTCGGCGCGCCACGCGACCTCGTCCTCGGCGTCACGCTCGTGCTCGCCGACGGCACGATCGTGAACGCCGGCGGCAAGGTCGTGAAGAACGTCGCCGGCTACGACCTCGGCAAGCTCGTCTGCGGGTCGCGCGGTCGGCTCGCCTTCATCGGCCGTGTCAGCCTGCGCCTCCACCCCGCTCCCGCCGCTTGCGCCACCGTCGTCGTCGAGACCGGTGATGCTGCCTCGGTGGTGGCGGCTCTGCTCACCTCGCAGCTCGTCCCGAGCGCGCTCGACGTCCTTCAGCCCGGCCGGGTCGCCGTGCTGTTCGAGGGAGGTGCGGCCGCGGTGGCCGCTCAGATCGAAGCCACTCGAGCTCTCGTCGGTGGAAACGAAGCGGATGACACGGTGTGGGTCGAGTCTCGGTCACGCCAGGCCGCCGCACGCGGACGGGCGTCGTTCGCTCCTGGGACCCTGCGCGCATTCCTGGCGGATGTCCCGGAAGCGGTAGTCCGACCAGCCGCCGGGACCGCCTTTGTCTCCGATCCTGTACCCGACGAGACACCCGAGCCCGTCCGCCTACTCCAGGAGCGCGTACGCGAGCGCTTCGATCCGCGGAGCGTGCTTGCGTGAACGAGGGACGCAGCCGGTCACCCGGGTTGGGGCGGGCTGCATGAACGCGGCACCCGACGTCCTCCGTTCGCTGACGAGTGACTGCGTCCACTGCGGCTTCTGCCTACCGACGTGCCCGACCTACCTCCTGTGGAGCGAGGAGATGGACTCGCCCCGCGGCCGGATCCAGCTGATGGAGGCACACCTCGACGGCACGATCTCGCTCACCCCGACGGTCGTCGGACACTTCGATCTCTGCCTTGGCTGCCTGGCCTGTGTCACCGCGTGCCCCTCTGGCGTCCAGTACGACCGCCTGATCGAGGCGACGCGCGAGACGATCGAGGTCACGACGCGGCGCCCGTTCGGCGACCGGTTCGTGCGCGGCGCGCTCTTCAAGCTCCTCCCGTATCCGAACCGGATGGGGCCGGCGCTGCGCCTCGCGCCGCTCGGCCGCAGGCTGCCGCTGCCGGGTCGGCTCGGCGTGATGACGGAGATCGCTCCGCCGTGGCGCTCGACCGAGAAGCCGGATGGGGTTACGCCCGCGAGTGGCGAGACCCGCGGGCGCGTAGGCATTCTCACAGGTTGCGTGCAGTCCGTGGTGTTCGGAACCGTCAACGCAGCGACAGCGCGGGTGCTTGCGGCCGACGGATACGACGTCGTCGCACCGTCGCAGGGCTGCTGTGGAGCCCTCTCGATGCACGCGGGCCGGGGTGACGAGGGGCGAGCGTTCGCCCGCCGGATCATCGAGTCGTTCGACGGCGTCGAGACGGTGATCGTCAACACCTCGGGCTGCGGCTCGCACCTGAAGGAGCTCGGCCACGTGCTGGGCGACGATCCAGCGTGGGCCGAACGGGCCGCGGAGTTCTCGTCCCGCGTGCGCGATCTCGGCGAGTTCCTCAGCGGCGTCCAGCCGCGCGCGCCCCGGCATCCGCTGAACCTGACCGTGGCGATGCAGGACCCCTGTCACCTCCGTCACGCGCAACGCCTCCCGGTCTCCTCCGCTGTCTCGCTGCGGCGCATCCCCGGTGTCACGGTGGTCGAGCCGGCGGAGCAGGACATCTGCTGCGGCAGCGCCGGGATCTACAACATCACCCAGGCCGATGCCGCTCGACAGCTCGGCGACCGCAAGGCGGCGCACGTGCTGGCGACGGGCGCGCAGGTCTACGCGAGTGCGAACCCCGGCTGCCTCGTCCAGGTCGCTACGGCATTGCGGCGGGCCGGGAGCCCCATGCCGGCGGTGCACCCGATCGAGCTCGTCGACGCCTCGATCCGCAACGTCGGCGCGGCGGGCCTGCTGCGCAGCTCTCGCCGCTGAGCGGGGCCTGCCGCTGATCCGCCGCCGCGTCAGCTCACCGAGTCGTCGCCTACGAGTCGGGGCTCGCCAGGCCGGGCGACGCTACCCTCCCGGGGTGAGCCTGCCGCCGGACAGCCCGCTCCTGCAGCGCATCAGGGAGTCCGTGATCGGCGATGACCAGGTGATGTGGGGGCCGTTCGGCGCCCGCCGGGTCACCTACGCGGACTACACGGCGAGCGGGCGCGCCCTCGGCTTCATCGAGGCCCTGATCCGCGACGAGGTGCTGCCGCGCTACGCGAACACGCACACCGAGTCGTCGGGTATCGGCCTGCAGACGAGCCGCCTGCGCGACGACGCACGGCAGATCGTCCACGACGCGGTCGGCGGCACCGACGAGACGTGCGTGATCTTCTGCGGCTCCGGTGCAACCGGAGCGGTCGACAAGCTGATCGGAATCCTCGGGCTGCGGCTCCCGTCGGCGCTCGACGACCTCTACGCGCTCTCCGACCATATTCCGGCAGCGGAGCGCCCGGTGGTCTTCGTCGGCCCGTTCGAGCACCATTCGAACGAGCTCCCGTGGCGCGAGTCGATCGCGGACGTCGTCGTCATTCCCGAGGACGGGGACGGCCACGTCGACCTCGCCGCACTCGAGGCCGAACTCGTCCAGCACGCGTCACGGCCTCTGAAGATCGGGTCGTTCTCCGCTGCCTCGAACGTAACCGGGATCCTCTCGAACACGTGCGCGATCGCCGACCTACTGCACCGCCACGGCGCGCTCTCGTTCTGGGACTTCGCAGCCGCCGCGCCCTACGTGAAGATCGAGATGCGCCCGGTGTGCTCGGAGCACCCACTCGCGCACAAGGACGCCGTCTTCCTCAGCCCACACAAGTTCGTCGGCGGCCCCGGCACGCCGGGCGTCCTCACCGTGCGGCGCGAGCTGCTCACGAACCGCGTGCCCGATGTCGTGGGCGGCGGCACCGTCGCCTACGTCGCCCCGACCGAGCACCGCTACCTCGACGACCCCATCGTGCGCGAGGAGGGTGGCACTCCGGCCATCGTCGAGGCGATCCGCGCAGGGCTCGTCTTCCAGCTCAAGGAGGCTGTCGGCGTCGACGTGATCAACGCCCACGAGGAGGACTTCTGGCGGCGAGCCGTCGAGCGCTGGACGCGGAATGAGAACATCCGCATCCTCGGCAACCTCGAGGCCGACCGGCTCTCGATCGTGTCGTTCGTCGTCCACGGGCCATCGGGCCGCTATCTCCACCACAACTTTGTCGTGGCCCTACTCAACGACCTGTTCGGGATCCAGTCCCGCGGCGGCTGCTCGTGCGCCGGTCCTTACGGCCACCGGCTCCTCGGCATCGGCCTCGAGCGCTCGCAGGAGTACAGGCAGGTCGTGAGTCGCGGGTGCGAGGGGATCAAGCCCGGCTGGACGCGCGTCTCGTTCAACTACTTCATCTCCGAGG
>Ga0315273_10007920_pt1 | contig 13366 bp, 16 predicted proteins | sample YL17G02_0_MG_FD_205753 | JGI IMG/M metagenome (GOLD analysis project Ga0315273, IMG submission 205753) | Sediment microbial communities from Yellowstone Lake, YNP, Wyoming, USA - YL17G02_0 | ecosystem: Environmental > Aquatic > Freshwater > Lake > Sediment | place: USA: Wyoming | collected... | reverse complement strand
CAAGTAGAGACGCAACCAAATCAGGGTCAGCAACAACATCTCACATAAGGTCAGCGTGTAAGGATGTCCAGCTCCAATCGCACGTTGACGCTTCGGATGCTTCAAGCGTTTCCGTTCAGCCCGCTCCTAGTTAGGAGCAAATTTTTGATACAGCTCTTCAAATTCAGCAAGCGTGATACCTGTTATACTTTTGAAAACTCGCGGCTTTTTCTCTAATTTCTCATAGGTGATCATTCGCTACTCCGTGATTTGGCTTGTCGAGTAGCTTAATCTTACAACATCCGGTATTGTGCAACAAGTCTATTTAAGCAAATTGTCAGCAAATATACAAGCACAAAATTACTCTTTATCTACTTAATCCGAATTCCTCCAAAAATAAGTGGCTGCATCAAGTGAACCAGATTTTACGGGAACAACTTTAACCCCACCATCTTTTGCTTCATATATTAAATATTGAGGACTATTTAGATCATTACGATCAATTTCTAATACCAAACCCCAAGCCAATTGTTGAGGATCGAGCATCAAAACATTAAAGTGCGATTTTTTTAAACAACTGGATCAAACCCAAATATATTTTTAAGTTCTACTCTCGCTCTATTAAGAAGAGGAATAATGTATTTCGGAACCATATCTTCTCGTGGTCTATTAACATTACCAATCTCAGCTTCTGATCTAGGTTTATATTTTGTCGGCACCAAATCTTTAGCATTTTCGACTGCGTAACGCAGTTCAAATTTACCATCCCTAAATACTTCCTCTCCGGTTACTTTATCAATCCCCACCACCGCTTCTCCGTCCATTTTTAAATCATAGGTACTAGAATCAATTCCCATCTGCTCAAATAATGCCACTGCCATAGCTCTTTTTTCAGGAGGAATTAAATTTACCCCCAAAGCGTCACCGACTTCTTTTAAATCATTCTTAACATCTGCCGTAATCTGTTGAGCCTCTTGCTGTCCACCTTGTTGCATTACCTGAATAAAATTATCCACCAGTACCATTTGTCCATCAGCACCAATCAAAATTACCGGCTCCAAAACTCCGTCTGCACCCATCACCCCAAAACCCTGTCCGTCGGGTAAAGGCAGTAACTCATCCAAATCATTAATCACGCCATTATCTACTAACCGCTTCACTCCCAAATTATCTCTATCCCAGGCTACGAACCTTCTGGTTACTTGCCCATTAGCGTCTTTTTCCATCACAAACACCATCTGCCCGGTTTTTCCTGCCGCATCCTTCACCTCCAGCACCACTGCTTCACTGTCTTTTGATAATTTCTTTACGTTATCCTTTAACGCCTCACTCGGTTCAACTTTTGTTGCTTCCACCCAAGGCCCAATTTTACCTTCGCCGATTAGCCCGCCGTCATTGCCAAATGGACGCGTCATCTCGGGGACTTCCGTGGTAGTTGGGATCGGCGTTAAGGTTGGGGTTAGGGTCGGCGTATTGACCAGGCTATTCGAGTTGCAGGCTGTCAATGCCGCAAACAGCATGATAAAGAGAAGTTTTTTCATGGCCATTTCCTTTTTACGTGTCCAACAAGTTCGAACGATGCAATCATATTTTACAACGAAACCCGCAGGATAGTCTGGGTGCACGCTTTCTTGCGTTTGCGAAGCGCCTGAAAATCATCTCTGCTATAATTCTTTACATGATCCTCGTCAGTGGTGCTACCGGCTTTATTGGCCGCGTGCTTGTTCGCCAACTTACAGAAAATGGCTATCGCGTGAAGGCCTTGTTGCGCCCTTCACCGCGTACGCCGCGTTTGCCGAAGGGCGTGCCCGTGGAAGCGGCTGTGGTCAGTCTTGCAGATACGCGCGGCTTGCGTGCTGCCATGAGTGATGTGGAAACCGTTTTTCACCTTGCCAGCGCCGAGTCACAGGGTAGGAATGCCAACCTGTTTGCCACCGATATTAAAGGCTCGGAAAATCTTGCCAATGCCGCGGCAGATGCGGGCGTGGGAAGATTCGTCTTTCTAAGTCACATCGGTGCGGCGCGCGCTTCGGGCTTTCCGGTCTTTAAAGCCAAAGGCATAGCGGAAGAAAATATCAAACGTTCGGGCGTGCCTTACACGATCCTGCGCAGCTCGTTAGTGTTTGGCCCTGAAGACCATTTCACTACAAATCTTGTAAGACTCTTGCGTGCCGTACCTTTTATTTTTCCCATTCCATCCGGCGGGCGGACTGTCTTGCAGCCGTTATGGGTGGAAGACCTTGTCACTTGTATGTTGTGGTCTTTGGAAAAGCCGGAGACGCTTAACCAGATGATTGAAATTGGCGGCATCGAATATTTTACATTGCGTGAGATTATTGAAACGATCATGGCGGTCACAAAGAAGCAACGTTACCTGCTTACACTTTCGCCTATTACCTTGCGCGCCCTTACGGTCATGCTGGAATCATCCATTCCTGCTTACTCCATTTCATCTTTCTGGCTCGATTATCTGGCCGTCAACCGCACCTGCCCTGTAGATTCGATGTCGCGCATTTTTAATCTTATGCCTGCGCGCTTTAGTTATCGCCTTGAATATCTAATTCGCAAACCGTGGTATAGCCGACTGTGGAATTTCGTCCGCACCCGGACCAGCAGGTTTTCGACTCGCATCCAGGAAAGCCTGCGTTCTCGTTTTACGCGTTAACTATGACGATCATTCGCCTGCTCGAAACCCCCGAAGATATGGCATCAGTGGAAGAACTGCAACGCGCCGTGTGGCCCGGCAGTGAAACGGACGTAGTCCCCGCGCACTTGTTCATTACCAGTGTGAACAATGGCGGATTTGTGTTCGGTGCATTTGTTGAAGATCAGCTGGTTGGCTTCGTCTTTGGTTTCCCCGGTCTCGAAACCACACCCGATGGGCCGCGCCCAAAACATTGTTCGCACATGATGGGTATTCATCCCGATTATCGCGATGCGGGCATTGGCTTTGCGCTCAAACGCGCGCAGTGGCAAATGGTGCGCCACCAGGGACTCGATCATGTCACATGGACATATGACCCTTTATTAAGCCGCAATGCATATCTTAATATCGCGCGCCTGGGTGCGGTTTGCAATACTTATCATCGCTCTGAATATGGTGATATGCGTGATGGACTGAACGTCGGTCTGCCTTCTGATCGCTTCCAGGTGGACTGGTGGGTGAACACGCGTCGTGTTGAAAGAAGACTCAGCAAGCATCCGCGCGGCACGCTAAAACTGGAGAATTTTTCCCTGGCTGACCTGCAACCCTTATACCAGCCTCTTTCTGGCGCCTTGAACCTGCCGCGACCACCCGAACATTTTTCGCCCCTCAGCGACCACCTTGCGCTGGCGGAGATCCCAACCGACTTTCCCGCTCTCAAAGAAGCAGATTTTTCACTCGCCCGCGATTGGCGTTTCTTCTCCCGTGAAGTATTCGAGACCGCCTTCCATGCGGGCTATATCGTCACTGATTTTATTTTCGACAAGTCAACAGATCGGCCTCGTAGTTTCTACGTTTTCACGCATGGCGAAAGTACATTGGAGCCGGAAGATTAGCTTAACGCACATGACGCCTTTATCGGGCGTCCTGGCGGTTGGATAGGGGAGAGGACTGTGGGAAAGGACTTATCGGCTTACCTCCGTATGGAAGAATCTTTGTTGCTTCGCATCGCGCCCATGCCGACAGGGTGATACGTCGGTTCGGGGTGCGTGATGGACTGCGGAATGTTGTAAGCAGGCTTGGGAGCCGGGCGAGGATAGGAATTGGCGGGCAGGTTGGAAGTCCTGCTCTGAGCGTGTGGTTGTGATTGAGGCGTGGAGTAAACGGGCTTGTTGCGATACGGGACATGCGCGTCCGCGATGGTGAAGAGTCGTTCACCGGCTACGGAAAATGTCCCAATGATCAGCACGCGTATCAGCCAAACCATTGCGGCCACGAAAATTGGCACGATCTTGACGACCGTCTCGCGCCCAACCAGTATATCGCCTGCGGCATTGTGACTGATGATCGCCACTGAAACGCCCCACCATGTAAGCGTTGCGTTGAACGCAGCCGCCAAAAGCCAGGCGCCGAAAAGGTAATAGATTTCAGCGGGTTCATCGCGGCCTTGCTCAGGGGTGAAGATGCGGGCGATGCCGGCAAAGTCAATGCCGCAGAAGGCGAAGGCTAGCATGGTAGCCCAGCTCATGCCCGCGAAGGTCAAATCGCCAAGCACGTCGCGCAATGCAAAGGCAGTGGTGCTGAAGTTGAACACTTCAAACGCCAGCAATGCGCTGATGAGAATACTTCCAAAGATAGCGCCGCGTTTGAGCACAGTACCTTTGAGAAATGGGATCAGTCTAATTGGGAAGGAGTTGTTCATTTTATAATCTCCTGAGTACATAAATAGGAACCGACATCCTTAATATAGAACAATTGTTCTAATTTGTCAAGTACGAATTATTGGAATTACATTACAGAAGCCATCTCATATAAATCCCATGTTGCATGTTCACGATCATCGCTCATAAATGGGATAAAATCCAAACATGAAACCTGAACTTCTTGTAGATGCAAAAAATACTCTTGGCGAAAGTCCTGCCTGGGATGCGAAAACGAATATCCTGTATTGGGTGGATATTCTTGAAAAGCGATTACATTCCTATGATGGAAAAGGATATGTGATTCCACTTAACGATTATGTGGGATGTATCGCGCCGTGCAAAGATGGCAAGCTGATCCTTGCCATGCGCTTCGGCTTCTGGACCCTGGACCTAGCCGCCGCCAAATTGACTGAGATCGCCGTCCCGCGCGGAGAACCGTCAACCAACCGCTTCAACGATGGCAAATGTGACCCGGTTGGGCGCCTGCTGGCCGGCACAATGGACATGGCCGAACGCGAAGCAAATGGCTCACTCTATTCTTTAGCGCCCGATAAGCAGATCGTAAAATTGCTTGGCGGCGTCCGCATCTCAAATGGACTTGCATGGAGCCCCGACTACAAGACTCTTTATTACATAGATACACCTACGCGCGAAGTCAAGGCTTTTGATTACGACCTGCAAACAGGCCAGATCAATAATATGCGCGTTGCAATCCATATCCCTGAAGAATTAGGCTGGCCTGACGGCATGACGTCGGATACAGAAGGCAACCTGTGGATCGCCATGTGGGGTGGCGCACAGGTCACGCATTGGAATCCAAATCAAGCCAAATTGCTGGAGCAGGTCAAAGTCCCGGCGCAGAACGTGACCTCCTGCGTCTTTGGCGGGAAGGACATGACCGAGCTGTACATCACCTCCGCGCGCACAGCTATGGACGAAGGTGGTCTTGCCCGTTTCCCAAAATCCGGTGGATTATTTAAGTTGCAAACGAAGGTAAGGGGAATGTCAACGTTTGAGTTTGGCGGAGAAAAATTAATTTGATAACAAAACGTACTGGATATATTGATATCGCCAAAGGCATCGGCATCCTGCTGGTAGTGCTGGGACATAACGCATTGGTCTCGCGCTTTTCCCTGCTGCTGATTTATTCGTTTCACATGCCTTTATTCTTTTTTCTTTCGGGCTTTTTCTTTAATGCATCCATCCCCTTTCTCGAACTGCTGAATAAACGATTTCACGGCCTGCTTAAGCCGTATTTCTTCACGATCTTTCTCATTTATTTTTTCTACGTCTCGTTCGGTAAATTAAGCCTTGAGACATCCCTTTGGCGTATGATCAAATCATTTTATGCGGCTGGTGAATATGTACCCTGGCTTCCACTGTGGTTCCTGCCGCATTTGTTTATCGTCAGCTCGTTTGCGTTCGCGGTCTTGAAGACACGATCACATCTTCTCAAAAACAGATATTTATATTGGTTATTCCTGCTTGCCATGCTTATGATCGGCGTGCTGACAATAGACCGGTTTGCGTCATTCCACCTAATCTTGTTTGGAAAAACAATTAAATTGTATGGCCTGCCCTTTAGCGCGGACTTACTCCTTGTCAGTGCTTTTTTCTTTTTGCTTGGCGCTGAAGCGCGGTCTGTCGTTTCAGAAAAATGGCTTGAAAATTGGTTTTTGCTGATAAGCGCAGGGATTGTTCCTGTAGTTGCGAGCATACTCATTCCCACTCTTTTGGATATTGCCTCACGCATGTATCCATTGCCTGTTATTAATACAATTGAAGCTGTAGCCGGTATATGGTTTGTGTTGGCTCTCTCGCGTCAGATCGAATTGTGGATTCCATGGCTGGCGAACGCGCTCGCTTATTTTGGTCAGATCTCGCTCATTGTTTTGATCTTTCATTATCCAATTCAAAGCGCGTTGCAGGGAAAGATTCCGGGAGTCACAAGTAATGCCTTTATTGGAGAAATGGGAAGCTTTTTAGGAGGAGTGATCGGCTCGGTTATTCTTTACGAGTTGTTTATCAAACATAATTCAGTGGCATTGTATTGGTTTGGGGTAAAGCCATTAAAAGAAAAAATTACTCCACAAGTGGATAATTAAATCAGGCCAATTAATTTTATTTTTTCCGCACGCGTGAGAGCCTTAATGGACATCTCTCTTTTCATTGCGCTGGCGCGATCAGGCAGAGATTCTACATATACTAATTTCACAGGCCTGCGCATGCGCGTATACCTTGCCCCGCGCCCCGCGTTGTGTGTCTTGACGCGGCGTTCAGGGTCTGTCGTCCAGCCTGTGTAATAGGTCCCATCTGAACATTCAACGATGTAGCAGTAGCAGGGCATGGTTGTGACCCATGTCATTGCAAGGCCGAGCGAAGCGAGCGCCGAAGCAATCTCCGATTAATCGGATGAGACTCTTCGATGGGATGTATCCATTTAGCGGGAGATTGCTTCGCAAAAAACGCTCGCAATGACATATATTGACATGATACTTTCTATTCTTTGGGCGATTTCTTTCGGCTGCCCAGAAAAGTCTGTTTTATTTGCGAACCAAAGGTTGGCATTTCCACCTTTATATCGCTGGCATCCTTCCATTCACCATGGCTTCGTCCACTCCACCAGTTTAAGCGGCCAGCCCGCGCGGACTTTAGTCGCTTGCCCAGCGAGTCAGTGTTGTCCTCTGCGATTGCCTCGCGCAGGTCGGTTAATGAAGCGATAAAGGCATCAAGCACGCGCAGTGCATTTTCTTTATTCGAAAGTACTGCTTCGCGTAACGCATCTGCATCAGCCAGGGCGGCTGTGGCGAGCGCATAGGGTTTGCTTGCGATTTTACGAGTCTCCTGCCAGCCGGGTTGTTCCAGTGTGGAATTGAGTAATGCGGCCGCGGCCAATTGAGGTAAGAGATGCACGCTTGCCATCATGCCGTCGGCCTCAGCGGAATCTGAAAACATAGGTTTTGCACCCAGTGCCTGGGTCAGGTTGGAAGCGAGGTTGACGGCTTGCTCAGGCGTATCCAACGGCGTATCCAAAAGTAAAGTGGCGTCATTGAATAAATCCGCATGTGCCGCATCGATCCCGGATTCAAATTCATGTAAATAAGCCGGGTTGAGTGCTGGCGTTATCCCTACATAATAGCGGCCTGCGGGCAAAATATCCTTTACCCAATTAGCTAGTGAGCGTTTGGCAGGCGAAACATCAATCACCACCGCGCCTTCTTTTAGATCCTGCGCAATGATCTCAAGCGTGGGGCGTATTTGATCGAGCGGCAGGCATAAGATCACAACCGCCGCGTCTTTAACAGAAGCGGGCAGGTTATATTTTATGTCATCAACTGCGCCTTGTTTTTGAGCCAGTTTTACAGTTTCGGGATTCTTGTCATGTCCAACACGGCGCACATCGATTTGTTTATCTACGAATGCCAATCCAATCGAAGCCCCGATTTGCCCCAAGCCAATAATCGTAATATTTGTAGTCATGGTGTTATCCTCTCAAAGTGGGATGGTTGGATTATACTGCCAACGCGTCCTGACAGGATGGCTGAATTGGAGCCAACACGTCCTTTAAACTACGAGAACCGCGGACGCCGACCGCGGTTCTCTTTGTAAAGGAGGAGAAGAGAAATCACCTTATGCACCAACTTTATCATGCCTGTCCGAATAGCACTTGACGCTAAACCTACGCTTTCCCTACGATTGTACGACAACTAACATAACTGTAAGTGATTTTGGGCTTAAAAGGATGGCAAAATGACCTCTTCCAACTCCTTAATTTATCTAGGCGAATTGAACAACACACCCCTTGGAGATTTTCGCCTCGCCGCCTCGGACTTGGGCCTGCTCGCCGTTGAATGGGTTGACTCTCAACCCGATCTGGATGCCTATTTACACCGTCTCAAGCGGCCTTTGTTATCTAATCAGGCCAAAATCGCACCTTATGCCAGGGAACTGAAAGAATATCTGGTGGGCAAACGCCGCGAGTTCACCTTTGAGATTGACTGGTCTCTCTTCCGTCCCTTTCAGCGTATGGCATTACAAGCTGTCTTTGCCATTCCTTATGGAGAAACACGCACCTATGGTGAGATCGCCGCGCAGATCGGTCGTCCCCGCGCCTACCGCGCAGTGGGTCGTGCAAATGCCACCAATCCCATGCCGCTGGTGATTCCCTGTCACCGCGTAATTGGTGCAGATGGCAAGCTCCACGGCTATGGCGGCGGAGATGGATTGCCTACAAAAGAATGGCTTTTGAAGATGGAAGGCGCGGTGATTGCATGAAATTTGTGATTCGTTTCCTATTCCATTCCATTTTCCTATTTGTTTTTGCGTGCTCTCCGCAACCTGTTACAACACGAACAGCTAAACCTTCTCCAACTGAATTGCCAGCCACAAGTTTTCCTTCTGATACTCCTTCGCCGAAAGTAAACATTCCACTTCCACCAAAAGGATACCTGTATCAAGGAGTCTATCCTGGCGGGATAACTGGCGCGGAAAGCGACCTGACGCTTAATGACCTTCGCTCTTACGAAGAGACCGTCGGCAAAAGCGCGGTGTGGGTTTATTTCTCACATAACTGGTATAAAGGCCGCGAGTTCCCGCTAAAGACCGCCACATGGATCCGCGATGCCGGTAGTATCCCGTTCATCCGCTTGATGCTGCGATCCAGTCCGGAACAAAACGTCCAAGAGCCCCTCTATAAATTGCAGGCCATCATTGACGGCGAGTTTGACAATGATTTCCATGCCTGGTGTTCTTCGGCGCGTGATTTCCGCACGCCCATCCTTGCCGAATACGGGACGGAGATCAACGGCGAATGGTTTCCATGGAACGGGGTTTGGCATGGCGGCGGCGAGTTGGATGGCTATGGCGACCCGACCCAGGCCGATGGCCCTGAAAGATTCCGCGATGCGTATCGTCACATTATTCAGATTTGTCGTGACGAAGGTGCGGATAATATAATCTGGGTCTTTCACGCCAATAACGGCGATTGGCCTCAGGAAGATTGGAATGCGCTGGAAAATTATTATCCCGGCGACGATTGGATTGACTGGATTGGCGTAAGCGTCTATGGCGCGCAGACTCCGCTCGACGATTATTGGGATGATTTTACCGATGGGATGGACATCGTCTATGCGTGTCTCTACGCGCTCACATCGGACAAGCCCATTGTCCTGCTGGAATTTGGCGTCACTAAGAATAGTCCGCTTGGAGACCAGGCTGATTGGGCGCGGGCCGCGTTGCGCAGCATCGTGTCCCTGCGTTGGCCTCGGCTGATCGGTTTTTCATGGTGGAATGAACAATGGCAAAACGACGATGATCCCGCGCACGATACCAGCATGCGCATGCAGGATAATCCTGCTTTACGGGATGCTTTCGTTGAATTTGTGGGGGAGAATCCGCTTATTCTTGGGCGCATACCATAAGGGATATGATAAACTCAATTTAATTTTCCTCACCCCTCGCCCCTCTCCCTGCTCCCTTCGGGAGTGCTTCGCGAGGAGAGGGGATGGGGTGAGGGGTTTAAGGAGCATCTTTGAAACCCAAACACTGGTTCGTATTTATATTCCTTGGCTTGATCTGGAGCTCCTCCTTCCTGTGGATCAAGATCGGTGTGCAGGAAATTGGCCCGATGTCGCTGGTGGCTTTCCGCATGTTATTCGGCGCGTTGGCGGCTACTCTGATTGCCATGTATCAAAAAGTGCAATGGCCGCGTGACTGGAAGACGTGGGGCATCTATGCAATTCTCGGCCCAACCAGCCTTGCCATTCCCATCTTCTTTATCTCGTGGGGCGAGCAGACGATTGACTCGGCGGTCGCGTCCATACTCAATGCAACTGTACCTCTCTTTACCATTCTGATTGCCCATTACTGGCTGCACGATGACAGGATCACACTTCCCAGGGCTTTCGGTCTATTGATCGGTTTTGCAGGTGTGATCGTCCTGCTCAGTGAAGATTTACTCACTAGTTCACATAATTCAGTGATTGGGCAGGCGGCTGTCATTCTTGCATCCCTTTTTTACGCGGGAAGCTCAGTCTTAGCGCGCAGAACCACACAGCATGTCGACGGGTTTGTGCGCGGCGCGGCTCCGCTTATCACTGCGGCAATTTTCATGTGGCTCCTCGGTCCCATCGCTGAGAAACCTTTCTTATTCACAACTTTGCCTCTTACGTAGATCGCTGCCCTGTGGCTGGGAATCCTTGGCTCGGGACTCGCAATCATTATGTTCTATTACCTGCTCCATGAGATCGGTCCCACGCGCACGTCGCTTGTCACATATCTCTTTCCGCTGGGAGGCGTGATCCTTGGCGTGATCTTCCTCGATGAACATCTTTCGTGGCAGCTTATCCTCGGCGCGGTGCTTATTATTTCAAGTATTGTGGTTGTCAATTGGAAAACAAAAAAATAAGATGACAGACTTTCACTCAGGTTTTATCGCCATCATTGGACGCCCGAACGTGGGCAAGTCCACGCTGGTCAACGCCTTGCTCGGACAAAAGGTCGCGGCCGTTTCAGCGCGCGCACAAACCACGCGCCGGCGTCAGCTTGGGATTCTTACAAATGAAAATGCCCAATTGATTTTCGTGGATACGCCGGGCATTCATACCCCGCGCCATAAGCTGGGCGACTTTTTGAACCAGGAAGCTGAAGAAGCCCTCGATGGTGTGGATGTGATCATCTTCCTTTTGGATGTGTCTGCTGACTTGACGGATGAAGATCGCCGGATCGCTATTCTGCTGCAGCGCGCTGCGCGTCGGACTCCGCTGATAGTTGTCGCGAACAAAATTGACCTGGTCAAACCCGAAGCATTGACGACGCGTCTCGAAGCGATCCAAGCCCTGGCCCGGAAAGAAGCGCAGTTCGTTCCCATATCCGCCGCGCAGAAAATAAATCTCGATCGTTTGCTTGGTCTGTTGATCCAACTTTGTCCGGTGCGCGCGCCTGATTTTGAAGAAGGACAGGTGACCGACTTATACGAGCGCGACATCGCCGAGGATTTGATCCGTGAGGCATGTTTGATCCGCCTGCGTGATGAAGTGCCGCATGGGATTGCCGTGCGCGTGGACGAGTTCAAGGAGCGCGAGAATGGCATGGCCTACATTGCCGCCACCATTTTTGTGGAACGCGAATCGCAAAAGGGAATTGTGATCGGCGAAGGCGGTTTAATGCTCAAGGAGATCGGCAGCAAGGCGCGCGCCGAGATCGAGAAGATGGGCGGACGTAAGGTTTTCCTTGAACTGCGCGTGAAGACACTTAAAGACTGGCGTGATAACCCGTCTGCGTTAAATCAGCTTGGGTATAGGGTAAAGAAGAAGAAAAAATAAAGAGGAAGTATGGAAATGATTTTGCTCGTCCTGGCATGTCTTTTTGCTGTGTTGGAAGCACTCGCATTGTGGAAAAATATCCCCCGGCTGGAGTATGTGGTCAAGCCGGTTGTGATGGTGTGTTTGTTCATATGGTTGTATCTTTCCACAGGGATGCAAGGCATGGCTTGGTGGTTTGGAGTGGGCATTTTGTTTTCGCTTGTAGGGGATATTTTGCTCCTGTTCATTGATCGGACGTTCATCTTTGGTCTGATCAGTTTCCTGCTGGCACACAGCGCATATATCATTGGTCTCAGGGCTGAATTGCTGGCCATGTCCTTTTTGTCATTGATGGTGGCATTTATTCTGGGTATAAGCGCGCTGCGTGTGATGCGCCGCATTGTGTCTGCGGTTCGCGAAAAGGGACAGACCCGGCTGGTCGGGCCTGTCATACTATATTCAATAATCATTACGGTCATGTTGTATGCGGCGATGCTCACTCTTTTTGACCCGGCATGGAAATCGGCTGCTTCATTGTTGGTGGCCGCGGGCGCGTTCATGTTTTATGTATCAGATTTGATCCTGGCGTGGAACAAGTTCGTGACCCCCATCTCGAATGGACGACTGTTGAATATCGGTTGTTATCATGCTGGGCAAATCATGTTGATCGCAGGTGTGATCGCACAATTTGCCTGACCCGATGCAAAACAGGCAATTTATTTCAAATTGGACGAAGTCGCCGCGAAGAAAGTGCCGCAGACTGAGTTTTCGTCGATTGAAAAAGTTCTGCCTGAAACCGATATGTTGTACGTGACGCGTGTCCAGAAGGAACGCTTCGAGGATCCCCCGATTATGAAAAGGTCAAGGGCGCGTACGTGATTGACCCCGAAGTGATGAAAGCCGCCAAACAGGATATGATTGTGATGCACCCGCTCCCGCGCGTTGGCGAGGTCAGCCCCGATTTTGACGATGACCCACGCGCCGCGTATTTCAGGCAAATGGAATATGGCCTGTACGTGAGGATGGCTTTGCTGGCGTTGGTATTGGGTAAAGCCTAATTTTTTGCCACAGAGCCACAGAGAACACTGAGAAAACCGGTAGTGGTTGATAAGTAAGTGACAGTTCTAAACGCGAATTTCGCTAATGGGCGAATGACGCGAATTTTCAGAAGATATTGGCGAAACTCGCCAAATTTCGCGCCATTCGCGTTAAAAAAACAGTTCAGTTGCAGACTTGAAAATTGCCATCACTTACAAAGTAACCACTACCCTACATTGATTTACGTCAGATCGTCACCTACCCCAACCTGTTGAGGCAGATTGGCACGGCGTATATGCCGATTCTTGAAACTTTGAAATTTGAACGCCTTGCGGGTTTACCTTATGCGGCCATTCCAATTGCCACTGCTATTTCATTACAGGGTAATTACCCGATGATCTACCTGTGCAATGAAGTCAAGACCTATGGTACGAAAGCCGAGATCGAATGTGAATTCCACGCGGGCGAGACCGCGGTCATTATTGACGATCTCGCCACCACAGGCGGAAGCAAATTCGAAGCGATTGAAAAACTAACTGGTGTAGGCTTGATTGTAAAAGACGTGGTTGTGTTGGTAGATAGGCAATCGGGTGCAAAAAAGTCATTAGACCTCTTGCATAAGTTGGCGCATTGATCTTCTCCTCCGCTAATCTTCGCCAATCCACGCGAATTAGCTTTACGATTAGTGAAGATTAGCGCGG
>Ga0315273_10007919_pt1 | contig 13366 bp, 10 predicted proteins | sample YL17G02_0_MG_FD_205753 | JGI IMG/M metagenome (GOLD analysis project Ga0315273, IMG submission 205753) | Sediment microbial communities from Yellowstone Lake, YNP, Wyoming, USA - YL17G02_0 | ecosystem: Environmental > Aquatic > Freshwater > Lake > Sediment | place: USA: Wyoming | collected... | reverse complement strand
ATGTTGGAGAAGCCGGCGGCATGCCCCCGGGCGTTGAGCAGCCTGATGGCGAACGCGGCGGTGTGAGGCGGGCCGTCCGGCTTCAGCTCCGCCGCGTAGCGCGACTCGCGGGCCGGCAGTTGGGCGACCCGTTGCGCGCCCGACTCGAATTCGCCGCGTCCCACCTCGCGGCGCAACCCGGAGACGATGGCCCGGTAGACCTCGACCGGCCCCAGTTTATCGGCGCGCACCGCCTGGCCCTCGGTGGTGAGCGCCGGCGGGACCCAATCGATCAGGGCCTTGTCGCCGCGCTGCACGGCGGCGATTTCAGCCGGTTGCGGCAGGTTCAACAGCGGCGGGAGAGGCTCGCCCTGCATGCCGCAGCCGGCCAGTAAGAGCAGGGAGAAGAGCAAAAGGACGGCGGCCAAGGTCCAAAGTCCAAAGTCCAAAGTCGAGGGAGCGCGCCCGGCCGGCTTTGGACCTTGGACTTTGGACTTTGGACTGACGATCACAGAATGTAGCGGCTCAAGTCCTGGTTCTTGACGACGTCGGCCAGGCGTTTCTGCACGTAGGCGGCATCGATCCGCACGGTTTTCTTCTTCAGGTCGGGGCCCTCAAAGCTGATTTCATCCAGCAGCCGTTCCATGATGGTGTGCAGCCGGCGGGCGCCGATGTTTTCGGTTTGCTCGTTCACCACCGCGGCGTAGCGCGCGATCTCCTGCAGGGCCTCGTCGGCGAAGCTCAGCTTGATTCCCTCGGTTTCCAGCAAGGCCGCATACTGCTTGACGAGCGCGCTTTTGGGCTCCTGGAGGATGCGGACGAAGTCCTCCACCGAGAGCGATTGCAGCTCGACGCGGATCGGGAAGCGGCCCTGCAGCTCCGGGATCAGGTCGCTGGGTTTGGAGACATGGAAAGCGCCGGCGGCGATGAACAGGATGTAGTCGGTGCGCACCATGCCGTAGCGGGTGTTGACGGTGGTGCCCTCCACGATGGGCAGGACATCGCGCTGCACGCCCTCGCGGCTGACGTCGGGGCCGTGGCCGGACTCGCGCCCGGCGATCTTGTCCAGCTCGTCGAGGAAGACGATGCCCGATTGCTCGACGCGCTCGACGGCGATGCGCGTCACCTGGTCCATGTCGATCAGCCGCTGTTCCTCTTCCTGGATCAGGTGTTCGATGGCCTCCGCCACCCGCGCCTTGCGCTTCTTGGGCTTGCCGCCGAACAGGCCGGGGAGCATATCCTTGACGTTGATGCCCATCTCCTCGACGCCGGTGCTGGTGAAGATTTCGAACCTGGGCATGTCGCGGTCGCGCACCTCGATTTCCACCAGCCGCTCGTCGAGCTTGCCGTCGCGGAGTTGCTGGCGGAACTTGTCGCGGGTGCGCGCGTAGCTTTCGTTGTGGTCGCCGTCGGTTGAAGCTGGGGAGGGCGGCGGGGGGGGGACGAGCATGTCCAGCAGGCGCTCTTCGGCCCCCGACTCGGCCTTCTCGGCCACCTCGTCCAGCCTCTCCTCGCGGACCATGTCGATGGCGATCTCCACCAGGTCGCGGATCATGGACTCGACGTCGCGGCCCACGTAACCCACCTCGGTGAATTTGCTGGCCTCCACCTTCAGAAACGGGGAGTTGGAAAGGCGCGCCAGCCGCCGGGCGATTTCCGTCTTGCCCACCCCGGTGGGCCCGATCATCAGGATGTTCTTGGGAAGGATTTCCTCGGCCACCTCCGGCGCCAGCTTCTGGCGGCGGATGCGGTTGCGCAGGGCAATAGCCACCGCGCGCTTGGCGTCGTTCTGCCCGACCACGTGTTTGTCCAGCTCGGCGACGATTTCGCGCGGCGTCAGTTCGTCCAGTGCCGGCGCTTCGTCGACGGCTCCGGGTAGATAGATTGCCATTGGGCCTTTCCCCAGAGGTCCATTCTATATCAACCACGGCTGACGGCTGACGGCTGACGGCCGTGGGCATGGCGTCAGCCGCCAGCCGTCAGTCGATTCACAGTTCTTCAACCGTCAGCACGTCGTTGGTGTAGATGCAGGTGCGGGCGGCAATCAGCACGGCCTCCTCGGCGATCTGGCGCGCGGGCAGGCTGGTATGCTTCAGCAGGGCGCGGGCGGCGGCCAGGGCCACCGAGCCGCCCGAGCCAATGGCGGCCACGCCTTCATCGGGCTCGATGACGTCTCCCTGCCCGCTCAGCAGAAAGGTGCTCTTCTCGTCGGAGACCAGCAGCAGCGCTTCCAGATGGCGCAGGATGCGGTCGGTCCGCCACTCCTTGGCCAGCTCGACGGCGGCCCGCGGCAGGTTGCCGTGGTGCTGCTCCAGCTTGGCCTCGAAGCGCGCGAACAGCGAGAAGGCGTCGGCGGTGGAGCCGGCGAACCCGGCCAGCACCTTGTCGTTGTACAGGCGGCGGATTTTTTTCGCGGTCTGCTTGATGACGGTCTCGGCCAGGGTCACCTGCCCGTCGCCGGCCATCACCACCTTGCCGTCGCGGCGCACGCACAGCACCGTCGTCGATCGCACCCGGCCTCGCTCAGTTGTCTTTCTTTTCATCGGCACAATCCGCAATTATAGCACTCGGCGCTCTCGTATGGGATTGACCTGCCGGGCCAGGATCACGGAAGCACCTGTTTGGGAAGCAAGCGATGAAGCAGCGCCCGCAGTTGCTTGGTAGTTTCAAACGCCGCAAGCACCTCTTGGCGATCCGGGTTTATCAATGGCTCGTACCTCATCTCGACGGCATAGGAAGCGAAAGGCCGGAGAGGTTGCCGGAAATCTTCCAGTTCAGGGGCCACGCCGGCGGCCAGCGCCAGCAGCGCGGGCAGGTCATGAGACAACGGGTAGTCAATATCATGGACAACCAGCAGCGCCTTAATCAGCTTCTCGACCGTTTGCTGGAGGTGGAAGCAGATCGTGTCCGGCGGGGCCTCATGTTCGAGCCCCAGGGTGGCCATCTGAAAATCGTGCTCCGCCTTCAGGACGAGTCCTCGGGCGTAGTCATGGTTGCTTTTCATATAGAACGCGCCCCTCCTTCACAGCGCGGGTGGCCACGTGATACTTGACCGCCGACCAGTCCTCGACTTCGTGCGGTGTATACCAGAGGATATCCTTGGGAACACCCAACCCACTGAGCGCCTCATAGGCGGGAATGGCGCGGCGGTGGGGCTTCTCCGCCGACTCCCGAACAATTAAAAGGTCCAGGTCGCTGTCGGGGCGGGGGTCGCCGCGGGCGCGGCTGCCGAACAGAATAATCTTATCCGGGTCGATGGCCTCGACCAGCCGCCTCACCACCTCGCCCAACAGCGCCTCATCTACGTGAACTTGATACATCCTGCGACCATTATGAACCGACTTGGTGTGTTTCAGGTTGCTTTGAACCACCAAGACACTAAGGCACCAAGACACCAAGCAGGCGATTCTTCATTCTTAATTCTTCATTCTTAATTCCTCCACGACGGCAGCATGCAGGCGGCCGTTGGTGGCCACGCCGCACTGGCCGTGAATGGTGGGCCGCCCGGCCCAGTCGGTGAAGCTGCCGCCCGCTTCTTTCAGAATCACCTGCATGGGCGCGGCGTCCCAAATCTTCATGACCGGGTCGAGCATGATCTCGGCGCGCCCGGTGGCCACCAGCAGGTAGCCGTAGCAGTCGGCCCAGGTGCGCTGCACGCGGGTTCTGGCGGCCAGGCGGGCGAGCGCGTCGCGCTGTGGCGGGGTTCCCAGTCGCCAGAAGTCGGTGGCCAGCATCACGGCCCGGTCCAGGCGCTCGACCTTGGAGACCCGGGCGCGCGTGGCCCCGCGCCGACGGCCGCCGCCGCTCTCCCAGGTGCAACCTCGCCCGCGCTGCGCATACACGGTTTCCGCCAGCGCCGGAATGTGAATGACGCCGATCGGGCAGCTTTGCGTTTCGAGATCCTCAACCCCGATCAGCACCCCGTACAGCGGAACGCCCTGGGAGTAGGTCAAGGTGCCGTCGAGCGGGTCCAGGATCCAACGGTAGCGGGTCGTGCCCGGCTTCTCGCCAAACTCTTCCCCGAGGACGCCGTCGTCAGGAAAGCTTTTTTCTATCGTCCGGCGGAGCAACTGCTCGCTCTGCCGGTCGGCGATGGTCACCACCGAGCCATCGGCCTTGGTTTCGCGCTGGAAATCGGTCCGCGCATACTTGAGCATGATCCGGCCGGCCCGGATGGCGGCCTGGCGCGCAATCTCCAGCCTGTGGCTTAGTTCCTGGGTTTTCCGCGTCTTCATGCCGTTCATTGAACCACACTCTTGGTGCTCTTTGTGTTCTTGGTGGCTTTGTGGTGAAATACCTGCTCGTATGAACCGCCGCACCGTATTGCTGGCGTTGCTGGCCTGTGCGGTCAGCGTCCACGCCGATCAGCCGTTTTTCTTCATTCAGTTGGCCGACCCGCAGTTCGGCTTCGCCGCGGAGAACAAGGATTTCGCGCTGGAAACGGCCAATTTCGAGAAAGCCATTGCGGCCGCCAATCGCCTGCGGCCGGCCTTCGTGATCGTCTGCGGCGACCTGGTGAACAAGCCCGGAGACCCCGCTCAGGTGGCCGAATACCTGCGAATCGCTTCCCAGCTCGACCGCTCCATCAAGCTCTATAACGTGGCCGGCAATCACGACATCGGCAACGAGCCAACCGCAGCCAGCATTGCCGCGTACAAGGAGAAGTTCGGGCCGGACTACTACTCCTTCCGCGTCGGCGGCATGGCCGCCTTCGTGCTCAACTCCCAGGTGATTTATTTCGGCAGGCCGGTCGAGGAGTTGCAGGAACAGCGGCGCTGGCTGGAAAGTGAGCTGGCCCGGGCCAAGAAGGCCGGCGCGCGACACTTGGTCGTCTTCCAGCACCATCCATTGTTCATCGCCGACCCCGCCGAGAAGGACGCCTATTTCAACATTCCGCTGGCGGCCCGCCGGGAATATCTGGACCTGTTCAAGGAATATGGGGTCAGCCACGTGTTCACGGGGCACCACCACCGCAACGGGCTGGCGAAAGACGGCCCGGTGGAAGTGGTGGTCAACGGGCCGGTGGGCAAGGCGCTGGGTCCGGACCCGTCCGGCCTGCGCATCGTGATCGTAGGCGATTCCGGCCTCGAGCACCGCTACTACGGCCTGGAGGACCTGCCGGAACGTGTCGAGGTCACCACCAAGTCACCAAGCCACCAAGTCCCATAGATTCAGCCGCTTGGTGCCTTTGTGCCTTTGTGGTGAGAATGACTCCAGGTTGACAATCGGTTTTTGGGGTCTGTAGAGTTGTCTGGTTGCCATGACGGAGACGGCCGCCGCTGTACAGCCCGACGACGAAATGCTCCACTGGCTGGCGCTGAAGATGACGCCGGGGCTGGGCAATCGCCTGGGCGCCCGGCTGGCGCAAGCCTATGGCGATCCGCGGGCGATTTTTCGCGCCTCCCCCACGGAACTTGCCCAGCATGGTATTCTGCCATTGATCGCGCAGAACCTGGGCGGCGGCGCCGCTTTCGAGGCGGCGGCGCAAGAGGTAGCGCGCATCAAGCAGGATGGCTGCCGGCTGATGGCCTATGCCGACGCCGACTATCCTCCTCTATTGAAGGAAACATACGACCCCCCGGTGGTGCTGTACGTACGGGGTGACGTTTCGCTGCTGGCGCGGCCCTGCCTGGCCCTGGTCGGGGCGCGAAAGCCCACCCCCTATGGCAACGCCATCGCCGAGCGGTTGGGCGCCGACCTGGCCGCGCGCGGCCTGGTCATCGTCAGCGGGATGGCCCGCGGCGTGGATGCCGCCGCCCATCGCGGGGCCCTGGCGGCCGGCGGAAAGACGGTGGCCGTGCTGGGTTGTGGCATCGACCGCTGCTACCCCAGCGAGAACAAGAAGCTGAAGGCGGAGATCGAAGAGAAGGGCCTGGTGCTCTCGGAATTTCCGATGGGGGCGTTCGCCGCCCCGCAGAATTTCCCGATCCGCAACCGCATTATCAGCGGCCTCTCGCTGGGCGTGGTGGTGGTCGAGGCGGCGCAGTACAGCGGTTCCCTCATCACCGCCCGGCTGGCCCTGGAACAAAACCGCGAGGTCTTCGCCGTGCCCGGCGCCGTCACCAACCGCAACAGTTGGGGGCCGAACACGCTGATCAAGCAGGGCGCCGCGCTGGTCCAGGACTGGAAGGACGTGTTCGAGGGACTGCCGGAGCATGTGCGGAAAGCGCTGCCGGCTTCCCCGCTTTCCGAATCGGGCGGGGCGGCTGAAGCGTCTCTATTTGCCGAGCCGCTTTCCGAGATTGAACGGGCCGTTTACCAGTTGCTGCAGGTGGAAAGCGCCACCCAGATCGATGCGCTGCTCGACGCCCTGCCCGGCTGCTCTGCCCCGGAATTGCTGGCGGCGCTGCTGGAACTGGAGCTGAAGGGACGCATCCGGCAACTGCCCGGAAAGAATTTCGTGAAAGTCTTGTAGGAAATGCGGAATGCGGGGTGCGGAGTAGCGGTTTTCATTCCGCATTCCGCACTCCGCATTCCGCACTAAGAATATGGCAAAGGCAACAACCGGGAAACGGGAACAACAGGCCGGCGGCAAGTCGCTGGTGGTGGTCGAATCGCCGGCCAAGGCCAGGACTATCAACAAGTACCTGGGCCCGGATTTCATCGTCAAGGCATCGCTGGGCCATATCAAGGACCTGCCCAAGAAAACCCTTGGAGTTGACCTGGAGCGCGACTTCGAGCCGGTGTACGAGATCATCCCCGGCAAGAGGAAGGTGGTGAGCGAGCTGAAACAGGCGGCCAAGGATGCCGTCGCCATCTACCTGGCCGCCGACCCGGACCGCGAGGGCGAGGCCATCTGCGGGCACCTGGCCGAAGAGCTGGGCGGGAACAAGCCCATCCGCCGCGTGCTGTTCAACGAGATCACGCGGCGCGGGATTGAAGAAGCTTTCCGCCATCCGACCGACATCAACGAGAACCTGGTGGCGGCGCAGCAGGCGCGCCGCATCCTGGACCGCCTGGTTGGCTACCAGATCAGCCCCCTGTTGTGGGACAAGGTGCGGCGGGGGCTGTCGGCCGGCCGCGTGCAGTCGGTGGCCTTGCGGCTGGTGGTGGAGCGCGAGCGCGAGATCCGCGCCTTCCGGAAGCAGGAGTACTGGACCATCGACGCCCACCTGCACGCCAGCAAGCCGCCGGTGTTCGACGCCCGCGCCTTCAAGCGCATCACCGGCAGCAAGCCGGTCGACGGCTCGATCGAGCTCGCGCTGGCCGACTTGCAGATCCCAAACGAGGAGCAGGCCCGGGCCATCGAGCAGGCGCTGGGGAAAGAGCAGTTCCTGGTGCACTCGGTGGGCACCCGGGAAAAGCGCCGCTACCCCGTGCCTCCCTTCATCACCTCCAAGCTCCAGCAGGAGGCTGCGCGCAAGCTGCGCTTCAGCGTCAAGCGCACCATGGCGCTGGCCCAGCGGCTGTACGAAGGCATCGAGCTGGGCGAGGAAGGCGGCGTCGGCCTGATCACTTACATGCGCACCGATTCGACCCGCGTTTCGGCCGACGCGCTGGCCGAGGCGCGCGACTACATCGGGCAGCAATACGGCGCCCAGTACCTGCCCGAGCAGCCCATCTACTACCGGAGCAAAAAGGACGCCCAGGACGCCCACGAGGCCATTCGTCCCACCTCGGCCCTGCGCGCCCCGGACTCGGTGCGGCGCTACCTGCAGGAGGACGAGTTCAAGCTGTACCGGCTGATCTGGCAGCGCTTTCTCGCCTCGCAGATGAACCCGGCCGTCTTCGACCAGACCACCATCGATATCCGCGCCGGCCACATCCTGTTCCGCGCCACCGGCTCGGTGGAAAAGTTCGACGGATTCCTGAAGGTCTACAAGGAAGGCACCGACGTCAAGGACGAGGAAGAGGAGGAACTGAAGCACAAGCTGCCGGCGGTGACCGAGGGTGAGGCGTTGGAGCTGCTGAAGCTGATGCCCGAGCAGCACTTTACCGAGCCGCCAGCGCGCTATAGCGAGGCCACCCTGGTGAAGGAACTGGAAGAGAAAGGGATCGGCCGGCCCTCCACCTACGCCACCATCCTCAGCGTTATCCAGGACCGCAACTATGCCGAGAAGCGCAGCGGCCGATTCCTCCCGACCGAGCTGGGCGAGGTGGTGAACGATTTGCTGGTCGAAAGCTTTGCCGACATCTTCGACGTCCAATACACGGCGCGCATGGAGGAGGAGCTGGACGAAATCGAGGAAGGCAAGCTTCCTTGGCGGGAGGCGCTGCGCGAGTTTTACGCCAAGTTCGAAAAGGACCTGCGCGACGCGGAGCGCAACATGCGCGACATCAAGCGCATGGAGCAGCCCACCGACCAGGTGTGCGACAAGTGCGGCAAGGCGATGGTGATCCGCTGGGGCCGCTTCGGCCGGTTCCTGGCCTGCACCGGCTACCCCGACTGCACCAGCACCCGCGAGTTGCCCAGCGACCTGCCCGGGCTGGAGACGCAATCGGAAACCGAAGAAGTGTCCGTTCCCGAGGTGGCGGGAGGCAACGGGTACGGCGAGTGCCCCAACTGCGGCCGCCCCATGGCGCTGAAGCGGGGACGCTTCGGGCAGTTCCTGGCCTGCACCGGCTACCCCGACTGCAAGACCACCCGGCGCATGGACCAGGGCGACAAAAAACCCGACGTGCCGCTGGACGAGAAGTGCCCGCAGTGCGGCTCGCAGATGGTCGTCAAGCACGGCCGGTTCGGCGAATTCACCGCCTGCAGCAATTATCCGAGCTGCAAGTACATCAAGCACAAGACAGTGGGCATGACCTGCCCCAAGACCGGCTGCGCCGGCGAGCTGGTGGAGCGGCGCTCCAAGCGCGGGAAAGTTTTTTACGGCTGCTCGCGTTACCCGGATTGCGATTTCGTAAGCTGGAACCGCCCCGTGGCGCAGAAATGCCCGAAGTGCGGGTCTCCCTACCTGCTGGAGAAGACCACCAAGCGCGAAGGCGCCATCCGCGTCTGCCCCAACGAGGACTGCTCGTTCAAGGAAGCCGCCGCCTGACGAGGCTGTGGGCTGCAGGCTGTAGGCCGTGGGCTGTGGCTGGCGCCATGCCCTGTCACCTGCCACCTGTAACCTGTCACCTGCCACCTGCTTTGTTCTTGCTGGGTTTCGTGATACTAAGGAGCCGATGAAGCTGAAGCTGCTCGGCGCTTTTCTGCTCTGCTTCGCGGTGGTCGCGGCAGTGGCCACCGGCAATCATTATGGATCCTGGCATGTGGCGCCCGGGGCGCTGCAGGCCGCCCGGTGGGTGGCGATCGCCGTCCTGATCGCCTATGCCGCGGCCCGCCGCTCGCTGACCACCTGGATCCTGGTCAGCATGGTCATCGGGGCGGAGATCGGGCACGACTGGCCCTCCTTCGGCGTCAGCCTCCGCGTCCTGAGCCTGGTGTTTCTGCGGATGATTAAGACCATCATCGCGCCACTGCTGTTCGCCACGCTGGTGGTGGGCATCGCCAGCCACGCCGATCTGAAAAAGGTCGGGCGCATGGGCATCAAGGCCATCGTTTATTTCGAGGTGGTCACAACCATCGCCCTGTTTTTGGGACTGGCGGCCATCAACCTGACCCGGGTGGGGGTGGGCGTGAAGCTGCCTCCGGCGTCCGGCGAGCAGCTCGCGGCCATCAAACAGGACGCCTCCGACATAATCCTGCACATCTTCCCCGAGAACATCGCCAAGTCCATAGCCGAGGGGCAGGTCCTGCAGGTGGTGGTGTTCAGCATTGTGTTCGCCATGGCGCTGACGATGCTCAGCGAGGAGAAGCGCCGCCCCATGCTGGCCCTCGCCGAAAGCCTGGCGGAGACGATGTTCAAGTTCACCAATATCGTGATGCTGTTCGCGCCGGTGGGCGTGGGCGCGGCCATCGCTTACACCGTGGGCCACACCGGCCTCGGCATCCTGGTGAACCTGGCCCAGTTGCTGGCCACGCTGTACGTTTCGCTGCTGCTTTTCGTGCTGGGCGTTTTGCTGCCCATCGCGCTCCTGGCCGGCGTCCCCGTCCGGCGATTCGCGGCGGCCATCGCCGAACCCGTTTCCATCGCTTTCGCCACCACCAGTTCGGAAGCGGCCCTGCCGCGGGCCATGGAAGCGCTGGAGGGCATGGGCGTGCCGCGGCCCGTGGTGGCCTTCGTCATGCCCACCGGCTACAGCTTCAACCTCGACGGCACCACGCTGTACCTTTCGCTGGCCGCCGTTTTCGTGGCCCAGGCCGGCGGCGTGCACCTCACGTTTGGCCAGCAACTGGTGATGATGCTGACCCTCATGCTGACGAGCAAGGGAGTGGCCGGAGTCTCGCGGGCCGCGCTGGTCATCCTGCTGGCCACAGCCACATCGTTCGGGCTGCCCATGGAGCCGGTGTTCATCCTGCTGGGCATCGATCAGCTTATGGACATGGGCCGCACCTCGGTCAACGTGATCGGCAATTGCCTGGCGACCGTGGTGGTGGCGCGGTGGGAAGGGGAGTTTCCGGGCCCAGTAGGCAGTAAGCAGGAGGCAGTAAGCAGTAGGCAGTAGGCAGTGGGCGGAATCCGCAATTGCTGTTACCGCTTTTTGCCGTCAGCCTGATAAGATGCGCCCGTATGCCGGACGCAGAATCCCTCCCCGAAGCCTCATTGGAGATCGTGCCGGCCGACGGTGATCGCCAGACCCGGGCCATCGACCAGTCTCCCTTCCTGATTGGCCGGGGGGCCGAGGAGGGCAATCACCTGGCTTTGAACGACAAGCGTGTTTCCCGGCGCTCGGCCGCCCTGGTCTACCTGGGCGGGGAATTTCGCGTGGAAGACCGGGGCCAGCGGCAGGGGGTGTTCGTCAACGGAGAGAAGTTCGAGAGCCGCGTGCTCCGCGATGGAGACGTGATCACGCTGGGCGCGGCCGACACGGTGCAGCTCATCTTCCACGCGGTCGCCCAGGTCTCGGAGACGCTGCCCGACTTGCTGTCGCGCTTCGAGGGTGCGGCCTCGCTGGAGGCCGGCACGCGCGACCTGCGTCAGTTGAGCCTGCTGCTGGAGGCCACCGCGCTGCTTCAGTCGCGCATGCCGTTGCGCGAGGTGCTGGGCGCCATGGTGGACCGCGCCGTGGAAATCACCGAGGCCGACCGCGGCCTGCTGCTGGAGGCCGGCCCCGGCGGCGAGCTTCGCCCGCTGCTGGCCCGGCAGCAGGGCGGCGTCAATCTGCCGGTGGACAGCATCTCGCCCAGCCAGACCGCCATCCACGACGCCTTGGAGCGGCAGTCGGGCGTCATCGAGGACGACCTGTCGCAGGCGGCAACGGCGCTCGGCGGCGCCATGAGCGTGGTCCTGCAGCAGCTCTGTACCGTGGTGGCCATCCCGTTGTTTTCCGTGACGCAGCTTAGCGCCGGCGAAATGAGCATGGTGGCCACCCGGCAATTGTTGGGCGTGCTGTACCTGGACAGCCGCCGCCCGGCCGCCTTTTCGCATCTGCAGCGCAAGATCCTGGATGCCATGGCCATGGAGGCCGCCAGCGTCCTCGATAACGCGCGCCTGGTCCAGCGGGAACGCGAGCGCCGCCGCATGGAGCAGGAGCTGGCCATCGCCCGCGACATCCAGCAGGCGCTGCTCCCCAAGACCTTCCAGCGCTTCCCGCATTTCGAGGTGACGGGCGTCAACCGGCCCTGCCTGGCGGTGGGCGGCGATTACTTCGACCTGATGGACCTGGAGGCGGGGCGCGGCGCCTTCCTGATCGCCGATGTGTGCGGCAAGGGCCTGGGCGCCGCCCTGTTGACCACCATGCTGCAGGGCGCATTCTCGGCCATGACCTTGGGCCAGGCGCCGGCGCCGGTCTTCGACCACATCAACCGCTTCATCGCCACACGCTCGGAGATGCGCCGCTACGCAACCATGTTTTTTGGAATGCTGGACCTGGACGGCCGCTTGGACTTCATCAACGCCGGCCACCTCCAGCCCTTGCTGTTGCGCCAGGGCCGGGCCGTGCCCTGGGAGTGCGAAGGCTGCCTGCCGGTGGGCCTGATGGAAGACGCCGACTTCAAGACCGAGACGGCGCGTCTGGGGCCGGGCGACACCCTGGTGCTGGTCACCGACGGCATCACCGAGGCCGTCAACCGTGAAGAAGAAATGTTCGGGGCGGACCGCCTGCTTCAGGCCGCCGAACAGCACGCCGGCGGTTCGCTGGCGGAGTTGCAGTCCGGCATCCTGGCCGCCGTCGATGACTTCAGCCGCGGCGCCTACCAGGCCGACGACATCACCCTGCTGATCATCCGCTACACCGGCTGCCCGGTTTGATTTGTCGCCGCACGCGGATCTTCAACGCAGAGGGGATCGGATCTCCGCGTGTCTCCGCGTCCTCCCCGGCACGCCGGGGCAGGGTGGCGTCTCTGCGTTGAGACACCACGGTTGCGGCAACAGCGGTGGTGTGGTTGAATGAGCGCGTTCGGGAAAGGGGGCGGCGTGCAGACAACGCCCGCGCCGGCACAACCGGAACGGCTGTTACGGGAATCCCCGCAGCGCTGGTGGCTGATGGTGCTGCTGACCACGGCCATGCTGGCCTGCTATGCCCATCGCGGCGCGCTGTCGCCGGCCGCGCCCTTCATGATCCGCGAGTTCCACCTCTCGCCGGCGGTCATGGGCCTCCTGCTCTCGGCTTTCTTCTGGACCTATTCGCTGATGCAGGTTCCGGCCGGCTGGGTGGTGGACCGCTTTGGCGTGCGGCGCGCCTACGCCTACGGGTTCGCGGTGTGGTCGCTGGCCTCGGCGTTCACCGGGTTTGCGGGCAGCCTGGCGGCACTGATCGTGGTCCGCATGCTGGTGGGCATCGGGCAGTCGGTGTCGTTTCCCGCCAGCGCCCGCGCCGTCGCCAATTCTTTTCAGGACCGGGAGCGCGGCGCCGTCACCGGCGCCTACCTGACCGGCGTTCGACTGGGGCAGGCCCTGGTCACCGCCGTGGGCGCGTTTTTCCTGGCCACCTATGGGCTCAAGTTGTACTTCCTCATCATCGGCCTGGCCCCGGCGGTGTGGCTGCTGCCGTGGCTGCTGTTCCTGCGGAAGTGGGAAACGCCACGGCGTGACGGCGCCCCGGCCCCGGCGCCCGAACGGGCCGCCGCTGCCGATGGCGGCGCAAGGCCCCCGCTGCGCTTCCTCCAGGGCCTGGCGCTGATGCGCCACCGCAGCGTGCTCGGCATCTTCCTGGGCTTTTTCGCCTACGACTATGCCTGGTACGTCTACGTGACCTGGCTGCCCGGATACCTGGTGATGGAGCGCAAGTTCACGCCGCGGGAGATGGGCATCTACAGCTCCATCCCCTTTGTCGCCATGTCGGTGGTCATCCTGCTGGCCGGCCTGCTCAGCGACTGGCTGGTGCGGGCGGGCCGCTCGGAGACCTGGGCGCGGAAGGCTTTCATCGCCATCGGCCTGGCCATTGCCTGCCTGATCGT
>Ga0315273_10007918_pt1 | contig 13367 bp, 7 predicted proteins | sample YL17G02_0_MG_FD_205753 | JGI IMG/M metagenome (GOLD analysis project Ga0315273, IMG submission 205753) | Sediment microbial communities from Yellowstone Lake, YNP, Wyoming, USA - YL17G02_0 | ecosystem: Environmental > Aquatic > Freshwater > Lake > Sediment | place: USA: Wyoming | collected... | reverse complement strand
CCTGCACTGCCTTCTTTATCACTATCTCGCTTTTCGGCACCTTCACCACCTGCTCTGACTTATGCTTCGCATAGACTATGTACTTCGACTTCTCAAGCCCCCGAACCTCCATCAAATGATTCCCCTCGCCATCGCATATCTCCTGCACCCCCATCCCGACCGCTCCCAGTTTCACAACCTCCGCCGCTATCCCAATCTCCTCCCACTCCGTCTTTGCGCCCGCCCTCACAAACGCATCAGGAAATTTCATAACCCCGCTCGGTAGAATCTCCTCCGTTACCTCCTCTCTCAGCTTACCCACATCCTGCTCAACTCGTTTTTTCTTCTTCACCTTCCGTAGCTTCGGCAGCAAATGACGCTCCTCGACAAGATCCACAACCGCACCCAAAATATCCTTAGCGGCTTCTCCTGGCAGGCCCAAACTCTCAACAACCTTTCGCTCAAACTCCATCCGGTCTTTTCGTTTGGCCTCCGTCCCGATATCCTTGATGCTCCGGCTGGACAACGCCTCAAATTGCACCTCTCCCCTCTCACCCAGGCTCAATAACAGGTCTTTCTTCGGCACCAGAATCCTTTTCCAGTCTATCCCCTCTACCTTCAAAGCACCATCCCCAAGATTTACCCGGCCAATCAACTCCCTCTGAAGAAAGACCAAGGCGCTGTTCAGCCATATGCCTAACCCATCTCCGACTCCCTCATCACCCGGCATCACCTCGAATAAATTATGGTCAACCTGCGCTTTACACCCATTTACTATGCAGCGCAAACTGGCCCCCGTAACCATTGGAACAAGGAGCAGACCTGCCGACCTTTTTGGCAACTCGTACCAATTTGCCCTACCCTTCACACTCTCTACCTCACCCCATGCCTTTCCATGGCTGGTCTTCTGCGCTTCTCCCCACGTTATGTATTTGAGCGCATTGGTGCCCTTTAATTCCGACTTGTTCTTATGACACAGGAACGCAAACCACTTAAGGTTCTTCTTTCTCAACTTCACCCCGTCGCATTCCTTTGGAGACTTAATTACCGGCTTCAAGAACTCCTTCTCAATTCGCCAATGCTGTGTCTGCTCTTTGGTCAGATAGAAAAACTCATTTATGCCTGTGGTAATCCCCCTCCGAATCTCAGCCACTTCACCCAACGGTACCAACTTATCCGCGCACCGCTCCAATATCTCAAAGTAGATATCCGACCCCCGGAGATATTGCCCCCACTTTACCGTCTGTCCCGCCGTCTCTACGTCTCTTTTCAACTCTCCCTGCGTGATTATCCTCACCCTTATATCGTCATCCTCGTAAGAAATAATCTCCGGCTGTTTTACGTACTCCGAGTTGATCGCCCCAAACCTCTTAAATTGCAGCCCCCCGATTACTTCACCACGCGCCGCAAGTTCCTCAATCTTCTCCACAAAACGCTCTATCGCGTTCCACCGCCCCTGGGCATCAATCAGCGCATCCTGCGGAAATAGCTTTGCCAGCGGCTTCTTGACCTTCACAAAATAAACCGGATTGTTGGCTTTCTCCTGTTCGTCGTCGCAGCGCTCCAAGATCGTAAATACCGTATTGACCGCCGACTGCTCAAACCACGGCTCGCACCTGCTCTCAAAAATCCCGACTAACTTGAACTTCGATAAAAAGAACTTCTGCAATTCGTACCCATAAGCAACGTCCAGCCACGAATTGCTCGTAATGAATCCCATCCGCCCGCCGACCTTCACGTGCGCCGCCGCGTGGAAGAACATATATGCATAAATATCCGCCTGCCCCGATAGTGCAAGCTCGACGTCCGGCTCTCCACGCCCCTGTTTCTTCACGTTCGGGAAAAGCTCATGATATTCCACCCCCCAGCTTTGATACAACGCCCGCCCAAGCTTTTCCTTGTAACCGGGTTCGGCTTTTTCTATCTTCTCTTGCCGGATAAATGGAAAATTCCCAACAAGCGCATCAAACCTCGGAATCTTCACCCGTGCCCGTTCTCGGGGCTTTACCATTTTCTTTGGAGGGGGGAACTCAAATTCGCCGCCCGGCGCTACCTCGAAGAAATCCTTCGCCAGCACCCTCGGAAAATTCTGATAGTCGCTCAAATCCTGCCTGCACAGGTTTATCGTCGCAAGTTCCGCCGGAAATCCCGCTATGTCAAATCCCCATATCTGATCGAGCAATTGATGATGAGGTTGCCTCTTTGCCCCAAGCTGGCGCAACCGATTATAGCTGCGAATCAAAAATGTACCCGTGCCGCACGTCGGGTCCATCACCAGAGCGTCACCATCCTGCACGCAAAACCCAATTATCAAATCCGCCAGCCGGTCCGGCGTAAAATACTGGCCCAAGCTGTGCCGCGCATCCTCCGGCACCAACCTCTCCAATACATTACCCACCACGTCGAGAGGAACCTGCTCAAAAGTCCAATGCGTAAGCTTATCCGTAAGCTCGATTACCACGTCCGCCGTATCCCTCGAAAGCTCTATCTCGTCCGTAATGTCCGGCTCAAATATCGCCTGATAATCCACCTCCAGCGCCGCCTGAAACAATGCGCGCATACTTTTCATCGCTGCCTTGTAGTTGTCGCCCTTCAACCTCATTTTCGGAAGGTTGCCGTTCCAGCGCCCAAGCGTAATATAGAATAAAATTTTGCCGACTATCTTGTATGCTATCTGTTGTGAAAGTGTCTGCCAGTAATCCTGGTCGTATTTCGAGACTCCCTGTTTTGCCGCCCAGGCATTTAATCTCTTGGCAAATTCCCTGTTCGCTCTTGCTTTGCTTATGTCTCCTAAGAGAGAACTAGCCATTTTCTCCGAAGCAGCCCCAACCATTCCAACGAATACTGTCGCATCTGCCACAGGTATATTTATCTTCTCTTCATCGTAAAGTCGCCCAAGGTCAGAAACTATTTCTCGACATCTCTCTCTGAGATAATCTGCCTTCTCTCTGTTTCTTATGTCTTCGACTTTCGTAATCCGCGTATCTGGCACATATTCACGAAGCTTGTCATCCTCGTTGACAGTCGCCCTTGTTTTTACAGGTGTATTCCATATTATCGCCGTTTGCATATTCCACGTAACAAAGTGCTTCGCCCCAATCGTCTGTGCCTTCTCCACTGCGTCCTTCAAAAGCTTTTTGTCGCGTGCGTCTGTCTTCGGTGTTTTCAGTTCCCATCCGCAGAATGGCCGCAGGCCTTCGAAGTCCAGCGTCAGCAACACGTCCGGAAACTTCACGCTTGCCAGACCGTAAAGTCCGGAGTCGTTTGTTGCACTCTCAAAGGGCAGTCCCCCTTCTTCGAGTTGCTCTTTTATCCAGTGGATGACCTGCCCCGCAAACTCTCTCTCATTTGCTTTTGTCTTCGCCATTACCTTTTTCTCCCATTGTGAACTCCACCAGATTCCCCCGCCACTTCCCTATTTCCTAACAAGCATCCCTGTCAGCACACGACCACGTAAAAACGCATTTTACCCCACCCCCCTTTACGAGTCAAGTCGATTCCGCACCAAAAACCCTGTCCAAATCAATCCGTACCCAATTCTTCTTGATCTTATCTCTGTGTCCTCTGTGCCCTCTGTGGCAAGAATTTCACTTGACATACAACTCGTGATATAGTATAATACCTATCAAACTAATAGCGGAATCTTGATATGGAAAACAAACCAACAATCAAAACACCCACCCCGACTCATTGGCAATCCCTCTTCTGTCTTCTGTCTCCTGTCTTCTATCTTCTCTGTACTACAATCCGTCAGCTTCTTGTTTTTTATGCACGTTTTTTCTATTGGGCGATCACAACCTCTTTATTATCAATGTGTTACAAGACTTTTTTGCCAGACGAACTTTTTGGTTGCGGCTGAGCGAAGCGAAGCCGCGCCAAGTTCTCTGTGACCTCTGTGGCCTTAAGCCTTTTTTGCAAAACAAAGCCAATTTCAAAATAGGTAATATAAACATAAGTACAGCAAGAACAAAGTCTTATGCAAATCAACAACGAACAATGAACACCAAACGCTACCCAAAACAAACCCAACAAGTCCTGAGCGGAGTCGAAGGAACAAACCCAATTCCCCCGCCCCCCTCCTGCGCCGGGAAAGAATCCAGAATCTCGGAGCGAAACGCATATCCCGATTTATCGGGCCGGCATCAAAGATCGAGAATCCAGTATCGAGAATCAAGCATCTTCCCCATCTTACCACGGAATCATGGCGTTATTGCGCAAAACAAACCCAATTCCCGCAAAGCCAAAACCAACGCAACCCCCTATGCCGCAAAGGATTACGAAAATAACGCACGCCCGGCCGCTCGAAAAAACAAACCCAACAAGTCCTGAGCGGAGTCGAAGGAACAAACCCAATCCCTTCGCCAATCGTCCCTCATCTCTCATCCGTCGTCCGCCTTCTGTCTTCCGCCCTTCCTTCGCGCAAATTCGTGGAAATTCGTCGTTAATCCTTTCCATCCGTGTCTTAGTGTCTTCGTGGCTAAGTATTCTTACTCCTGCGGTAGCGTCTGTAGTCAATCCCCAGGTCTTTGACCTTATACCCCATGATTCGCGGCGTAGTCCTCAAATCCCGCGCCGCCGACGCAAGATTCCCATCGCACCTCTTCAAAGCATCGACGACTATATCGCGTTCAAACAAATCCACCCTCTCTTTGAGCGACCCTGTCCCAATAGTATCCGATGCGTCGGACGTCTGGAGCGTCGGCGGCAAGTGATGCCCGTGGATGACCCCGTCCGTGCTCAGAAGCACCGCCCTCTCGATGCAGTTCTCCAGCTCTCTCACGTTGCCCGGCCAGTGATACGCAACCATCATGTTTATCGCAGGCGTGCTTATCCGCCGAACGTCCTTGTTCATCTTCTTCGAGTACTGCTCGACAAAAAAATCCGCCAACAGCAATATATCGTCCTTGCGGTCGCGCAAAGGCGGCAGAAAAATCGGAAACACGTTTATCCGGTAGTAGAGGTCTTGCCGAAACGCCCCCTTATCAACGGCCTTCTCCAAATCGCGGTTCGTAGCCGTTACTATCCTCGCGTTCGTCTTAACCGTGCGATTACTCCCCACCCGCTCGAACTCTCGCTCCTGAAGCACCCTAAGAAGCTTCACCTGCATAACCGACGAAAAATCTCCTATCTCATCAAGAAACAGCGTCCCCCCGTTTGCCTCTTCGAGCCGTCCTATTCGGCTCTGTATCGCCCCCGTAAAAGCGCCTTTCTCATGCCCGAACAGCTCGCTCTCAAGCAGGTTCTCGTTCAACGCCGCACAGTTCACCTTTATAAACGACCCCTCGCTTCGCAGGCTCGAATAATGAATCGCGTGGGCGACTAATTCCTTGCCCGTGCCGGATTCGCCCCGAATGAGCACGGTTGTATCGCTCCCGGCCACCTGGTGAATCTGCTGATACACGTCCCGCATCGTGCTGGAGTTGCCTATTATATTCTCCGGCCGAAACCGGTCCTGCAGCTCGTGGCGAAGACGCAGATTCTCATCCTCAAGCTCCTGTCGCCGAATCGCCGCCTCCTGCCGGGACTTCACATCGTTGGCGATCATGCTCGCAACGATGCTCAAAACCCGCATATCCTCCTCCAACGACCTCGCCTCGTCATACGGCCGGTCGATTGAAATCGTCCCAATCACCTTCTGCCCTATCGAAATCGGCACGCAGATAAAGCTGATCTCTTCTTTCCCATCGCTCCGTCGCTCGAAACGATCAAGAAACAGAGGCTCCTTAGATACCTCCGGCACAATCATCGCCTTGCCTGTCTGCATCACCTTGCCGGTTACGCCCTCCCCCATTCGATAGCGCACCTTGCGACTCTGCTCCAGCGATATGTTGTGCGCCACTTCGATCTTAATCTCGCTGCTGTCCGGCGACAGAAGCGTCACGGTCCCTCTGTTCATCCCAAGATCGTTGTCCAGTGTGTCCAGAACCTCGGCAAGAGCCTGCCTTTGGCGTGCATCCGCTGCAAGGATTTGACTAATCTTATAGAGGGTTTTCAGCTCCCGCACGTGACGCGAGGCCTCTACCGTCCGGTCTTCCCGACTTGAGTTTTTCTTAACCATATCGATGCACTCCTGGTCACTTCACTGATTTCAGGTACAATCATACGACGTAATTGTATTACTGTCAATAAAATATTACATATACGTAATATGGCAAGAGCGCATTTCAAGACCAATTGCTATAACGCCTGTACCTATAAGCGTTTACCCCTTCTGCACTGATATCTCACCCCTCAAACTGTGAATCTGCGCGGGCCGAAGACTTGGAGCGGTATTGGCACAGATTTGTCTTTGGAAGGAATAATACTACGTAATTGTCGCAACCTTATTCGATGCCGCAAGAGCTTTACGAGACTTATCCTCTTGCAAAACAAGAACTTACGAGCAAATCTCCATTCGTGGCACGCAAATTGCGATTGTATTCTCTACCAGTAATTGTTTTCGGCTATGTGGAAAGGTTGTTTGTTGTGAAGAAGATTATTAGCTTCATAGTCTGCTGCAGGTTCCTGTTTGGTGAGAACCTCGCGGAAAACGGGATCAGAAGGGGGCAAATTATGCGAATAATGTTTCTCTTCTTCGTATTGTCAGCCTTTTCAGCCAACGTTTTCGCTAACGCCGAGGCTTCCCCAGGTGTGCCCGCCGCGCTATCAGCGAACATAAACGTCGCAAAAATTGACTCCGGCGATACGTCGTGGGTGTTAATATCGGCTGCACTTGTTATGTTGATGACCCCAGGTCTGGCATTCTTCTACGGAGGGCTTGTCAGACGCAAGAATATTCTTGGCGTCTTGATGCAATGCTTCATTATACTCGCCGCCCTGAGCATCCAATGGGTCCTGTTGGGATACAGTCTTTCTTTTGCTCCCGGAAACGGATTCTGGGGCGGATTTGCCTGGGTCGGATTAAGAGGCGTCGGTCTTGAGCCATATCCTGACTATTCTGCCACCATTCCACACCAGGCATTCATGATCTTCCAGGCAATGTTTGCGGTAATCACCCCGGCCCTGATTATAGGGGCATTTGCCGAACGAATGAAGTTCTCCGCATTTCTCGTCTTCACCTTGCTTTGGGCGACGTTCGTCTATGATCCGATCGCGCATTGGGTTTGGGGCGTCGGCGGCTGGCTGAAAAATCTCGGCGCATTGGATTTTGCCGGCGGAACGGTTGTCCATATCAACGCAGGCATGGCGGCCCTGGTCACTGCCCTGGTGATTGGAAAAAGAGCGTGCTATGAGAAATACTCGATTCCGCCTCACAACCTGCCTTTCTCGGTCCTGGGCGCAGCCCTGTTGTGGTTCGGCTGGTTCGGGTTCAACGCAGGAAGCGCTCTGAGCGCAAACGGCCTGGCTGCCAACGCATTTGTTGTAACTAACACTTCCGCCGCCGCGGCCGCGCTAACCTGGGCCTTGCTGGACTGGAAATTCACCGGAAATCCAACCATGCTCGGCACCATTACCGGCGCGGTTGCCGGCCTGGTGGCCATCACTCCTGCGGCGGGCTTTGTCGGAGTTGGCGCCGCCATAATCATTGGAATCTGCGTCAGCGTCCTCTGCTTTATCGCCGTAACGGTTGTCAAGCACAAGCTCGGATACGATGACTCACTTGATGCCTTCGGAGTCCATGGAATTGGAGGCATCTGGGGTTCTGTTGCAGCGGGCCTGTTTGCCAGCAAGGCAATTAACCCCGCCGGAGCCGACGGACTGTTTGCGGGAAATCCCAGGCAGCTCTGGATCCAGTTGATTGGAACCGTCGTCACAATCGTATATGCTTTCCTGGCAACGTACATTCTCTATATGATCGTGGATAAAATTATGGGAGTGAGGGTTGCCCGGAAAGAAGAAGCAATGGGTCTTGACCTTACACAGCATAATGAGCGCGCCTACACTATGCTCGAATAATGCCCGAAAAGGAAGTCTCTTATGAAACTGATTATTGCAATAGTCCAGCCTCACAGGCTCGAACAAGTCAAAGAGGAGCTGTACAAGGAGGAAGTGAACCTAATCACCGTCAGCGAAGTGCTTGGACACGGCAGGCAGAAGGGAGTTACCGAGGTTTACCGTGGAATGAAGGAAACCGGCAACCTCCTTCGAAAAATCCGCCTCGAAATTGCGGTGAACGACAACTTTGTCGAACCCACGATAAGAGCAATTACCAAAGGCGCCCAGACCGGCGAAATGGGAGACGGAAAAGTCTTCGTTCTGCCCCTCGAAGAATGTGTAAGAATCAGAACCTCTGAAAGAGGAAGCAACGCGATCGGCTGAAGACATCAGCTCGTGGAGAACACAAACGTATCTGCAATTTGCAGAGCTTAAGAAGCAGAGATTTAACAAAAAACAACTCAATGTCAATTTTGAAAGGGAACAAAGAATGAATCCAAAAGATTTTTTTGAATTCGCGAAGAAGCACAACGCGGAAATGGTGGACCTGAAGTTCACGGACCTGCTGGGCACCTGGCAGCACTGCTCCTACCCGATTGAGACGTGGGACGACAGCACCTTTGTCGATGGCGTCGGCTTCGACGGCTCATCCATTCGCGGCTGGCAGGGGATACACGTCTCCGATATGCTGGCCGTGCCCGACCCGGCTTCAGGCGTTATCGACCCATTCTTCAAAGAGCCGACCGTCAGTGTAATCGCAAATATCGTTGACCCGGTCACCAAAGAAGATTACACGCGCGACCCGCGCCACGTCGCCCGCAAGGGTGCGGCCTATTTGAAGAAGTCCGGCATCGCCGACACATGCTATATCGGCCCGGAGCCCGAGTTCTTCATTTTCGACGAAGTGCGGTATGAGCAGAATCAATATACCGGCATGTACAAGATTGATTCTGTCGAGGGCGCCTGGAACACGGCCCGCTTCGAGGAGCCGAATCTCGGCTACAAGCCCAGCTTTAAGGGCGGCTACTTCCCCGTCAGCCCTACGGATACCTATCACGACCTTCGCGCAGAGATGGTCAACGAGATGCGCAAGGTGGGAATTGTCGTCGAGGCCCACCATCACGAGGTCGCCACGGCGGGGCAATCGGAAATCGATATGCAGTTCAAGGACCTGCTCAAAATGGGCGACCAGTTCATGTGGTACAAGTACATCATTAAGAATGTGGCCAAGCGCCACGCCAAGACCGTGACGTTTATGGCCAAGCCCATCTTTCAGGACAACGGCAGCGGAATGCACTCTCACTTCTCCCTATGGAATGGCGGCAAGCCGCTCTTCGCCGGCGATGGATACGCCGGACTAAGCGACATCGGCTTATACTCCATCGGCGGCATCCTCAAACACGCCCCCGCGATCCTCGCATTTGCCGCCCCGACAACGAATTCCTATCGTCGTCTGGTGCCCGGTTTTGAGGCCCCGGTCAACCTGGTGATGTCCAAGCGGAACCGCTCCGCCGGCGTGCGTATCCCGATGTATTCGGAGAAACCAAAGGCAAAACGCCTTGAGTTCCGCTGCCCGGACCCGACCTGCAATGGCTACCTGACGTGGACAGCGATGCTTATGGCGGCGATAGAAGGTATTCAGAAAAAGATTGACCCGGGTGAGCCGCTGGATCGCGATATCTACGAGATGACGCCGGAGGAGCTGGCCAGGTATCCCAAGACGCCCGGTTCGCTCGCTGAGGCGCTTGATGCCCTTGAGAAGGACCACAAGTTTCTTACGGACGGCAACGTATTCACCGACGATTTGATCGAGACCTGGATAAAGTGGAAACGGGAGAAGGAGATCGATGAGATTGCCCTTCGACCGCATCCGCACGAGTTCCACCTGTACTACGATTGCTGATAAATCAAGAATGACGGATTGAGAATTCGTTCTTCATCGCGAATTTTCAGTTCTCGATTGTTTCGCGATTGGCATTGGGTTGTAGAGAAGGCCTGTTTGCAGCAGGCTATATTAGGGCAATCCTGCGGCGCAGGCCTTCTCCCCCAGCTTGCCTTATCGGATTCTGCCGCCGTCGGCGCCGTCGGCGGAGCTTTACTGATAGTGAGGTAAATCAACAGCGGAGCTGAGCTGTTCGACGCTAAAACATGATAACGGGCGTTGCAGTGAACGATTGAAAGGGACAGAGGATGTCGCTGCGAGTAGGTCTGGGACAGTTTAATGCTTCCGTAGGTGACATACAAGGAAACGTCGAAGCTATGCGCAGGTTCTGTGCGGACGCGGCCGAGTATGACGTCGATCTTCTGGTCTTCCCCGAGCTGGCTGTCTGCGGCTATCCCCCGGAAGATTTGCTTATGAAACCTCATTTCCTGGAGGATAACCGACGGGCCCTGGAGCAGTTGGCCGCGGACTGCCGGGACACGGCCATAATTGCCGGCTTCGCCGAAGCCGCCGGCGGCGGATATTTCAATTCGCTTGCCGTCCTGCAGCAGGGCCGGATAATGAGAATCTACCGCAAGTGCATCCTGCCCAATTACGGCGTCTTCGACGAGAGGAGGTACTTTCGTCCCGGCAACGGCTCGGTCATTGTCAACATAAACGGCCTCGCCGTAATCCTCACTATCTGCGAGGATATATGGAAGCCTGAGTGGATGGATCAATTCATTGGAGAAGTAGCCTCCAGGCACATAATGGTCAATATATCGGCCTCCCCTTTTCACGTCGGCAAGATCGCAGAACGCTATGATGCCCTTCGCCATTGTGCGACCCACTTCGATTGTGCCCTGGCCTATTGTAACCTGATCGGGGGCCAGGATGAGCTTGTATTTGACGGCAGAAGTATGTTTCTCGATGCTGCCGGCAGGGTGATAAGCCAGGCAAAGGCCTTTGAAGAAGATTTGCTTATCGCCGACATTAAGCTCACCAATGGAAGGACTGTGGCCGTCGAAAGTGTAGAACCTCCACCCGGACAGACCGTCCAGCCGGCCGACCCCATAGCAGAGGTCTATGGGGCTTTGGTCCTCGGAACAAAAGATTACGTCCTGAAGAACAGCTTCAAAAAAGTCATTATCGGCCTGAGCGGCGGCATAGACTCCTCCCTCACCGCCGCCATCGCCGTGGATGCACTTGGCAGCCAAAACGTTGTCGCCGTAACTATGCCGTCGCAGTTCAACAATCCCCAAACGGTTAGCGACGCCCAACAGGTGGCGAAAAATCTCGGCATAGAGTTCCACACAATCCCGATTACAGCCGTGCTTGACAAGTTCAGCGGGACCCTCGACGCCGTCGAAGGCTGGGCCGACAGCGGCGTTGCTTATGAGAATCTTCAGGCCAGGATTCGCGGCACGATACTGATGGCGATGAGCAACCGCTTTTCGTATCTCGTCTTGACCACCGGCAATAAGAGTGAGACAGCCGTCGGTTATTCCACCCTCTATGGTGACACCGCCGGCGGTTTTGCCGTCATAAAGGACGTGCCCAAGACGATGGTCTATCAGCTCGCTCAGTACGTCAATAGCCTTCATCGACCGCAGATCATTCCGACGAGCGTAATCCGGCGGCCGCCAAGCGCCGAGCTCAAGGAAAACCAGAAGGACACCGATTTGCTCCCCGAATATGATTTGCTCGACCGCATACTCAAGGATTACATCGAAGAGGATAAATCCGCCAAGCAGATTATAGCCGAAGGCCTGCCCGAGGACGTCGTCAACCGCGTGGTGCGCATGGTTGACCTCAACGAATATAAACGAAGACAGTCGCCGCCCGGCATCAAAATAACACCCAAAGCCTTCGGCAGGGACAGGCGAATGCCCATAACCAACCGCTATATCTCACGGTAGCCTCCGCAAGCGTGCTCCTTAAAAGCTTTCTTCTCTCATAACGCTCCCGATGTCACTCCAAATCGAATGGCGTGTTGTCTATAGGCTCGAACCACCCCAATTTCATAGCAGCCGAATCGACCCCATAGACACTTGTGCTCTCAAACCTCGCCATCTCCCGCGGGCCAACGTTTCCCCCGACCCAGCCGACGTTCGCCCAACCCCTGTGCCGGAAGTGAATAGATGGTGACATATAAAATCCGGTAATGACCTTGCCTCCATACACGGTATAAGGCGGCTCGGCAAATGAATATTCGATATACGACTTCCCGTCGTTTGACATCGCCGTATCAGCAAACATCAGCGTCTCGCTCGGCCTGCCCACCTCCGTCGTCCGCGTCGTCCTTGCGTATGCCGCCCTGAACGCCGCCGCGCCGTTCAAACCGCTCTGCCACATCCGGCTCCCGATATACGGCATATTGTACCCATATCCCCCGCAGCCCTGCTCGAAATTCCTGTCCCAGCCCTCGCCGCCCGCAAAATCCACCCTCTCCGGGCACTCCTTGACATCCCCGTCCGCCAGGTACCCCGCTAACGGCCCTCGCACCGGATCAAACGGCTCATCCAGACTATCGCGCACCCCGTGCCAGCGATGCAGCCCCGCTCCGTCCCAGATGTCACTCGCCGCCGCAACGTAATACCCGTCGTTCTCGCCGGCGTATCCCAAGTTAGCCAGCAAGAGCTGCCGGATATTGCTCTTGCAAACTAATTCCCGCGCACCAGACCTCGCGCAGGCAAGCGCGGGCATCAATATCCCCAGCAAAAGCGCAACCACCGAAATCACAACCAGCAGCTCAACTAAAGTGAATCCCTTTTTTCTTTTGTCCGACATAAGACGCTCACTTCCGAACAAACGCCACTGATACTCAAAATTCAGAATTCTGCATTCTGCATTCGATATTCTACATTCCCAGGATGCGCCACTTTTCAACTCTCAGCCATTGCCCGGCAAGCACCGCGAGGTCCCGACCGTCAATCACCAGGTCGCTGGGTTCAGCCACATCACATCTGCCTATCCACGCTTGCTGCCCAAACCGACTGCCCCACGCCGATGCAAACAACGCAAAATCGAACATATCAACGACCCCGTTCAAATCGACATCCGCACCATACTCCTGCTCATTCAGCACGCCCACCGCCTCGATGTCCAGCCCCCCCGAACCGCTCGTCACCCACGCATCGTAAATCGGATGGTTATGGTCATAGACGCCAATTATGGGCCATTTCGTAGCGTCGATATGCCCCTGTGCCTCGTCGAAAAAGTCCCCGCTGCCCGGTATATCGACGATCCGAACATAGTGTATATCGTTTATGTCCGCCGTACCGTTCATAACCAGCGGGTCTCCTGCAACGTCGCGCAAATCGAATGGTGTGCCGGTGCACAGGCCGTTCGCATTCGGATGCTTGCCTGCAAGATTATGGATGTTGCTTATCTCAATCGTCCCATAAGGACCGACAGGCCCCGGCGTCAGTGACATCGACCCAAATCGCACGAAGTCCCGCCCGTTCGAGGAAACCTCCACGTATCCCAATTCCCCGAGCATCTGCCCCGCAACCGACCCGCCGCCCGTATTGTAGGCCGAGACAAAACCATTCTCAAATACGGCGAAGTCGTACCCCTTGACGTCTCGAAT
>Ga0315273_10007917_pt1 | contig 13368 bp, 10 predicted proteins | sample YL17G02_0_MG_FD_205753 | JGI IMG/M metagenome (GOLD analysis project Ga0315273, IMG submission 205753) | Sediment microbial communities from Yellowstone Lake, YNP, Wyoming, USA - YL17G02_0 | ecosystem: Environmental > Aquatic > Freshwater > Lake > Sediment | place: USA: Wyoming | collected... | reverse complement strand
ACTCGATCAGGGCGCGAAGCTGGACTTCGTCACCGACGGCGTCGGCCCGCACGCGGTCGGCGGCGGCAAACAGGTCTGCTGCTTCGGGGTCACCCACCCCCAGCAGTAGCGCTAATTCATCCCGCGTAGCGCAATGGCGCTCCGCTAGGTTGCTTAGGACCCGATTGGCTGCAGCATTCACAGGTAGAGATCTCTCTCCCCCGCCCTGATCTCCGCTAGGCGCTTCTCGACCATTGGCCGCAAAGCGGGGGTCACCTCCCCAAGCAGTTCCGTCACCAGCCGTTCCCCCGTCTCGCGGGTTTCCGGACTGGCATAGTCGATCAGGTACTCCTGGAACGTCAGCAAGGCATTCGGCGTGCAGAAGGTCTGGATGTCGCCTGGCTTGGCGAACTCCATGAAATCGTGGCCGGTGCGCCCCAGTCGATAGCAGGCGGTGCAGAAGCTCGGCAGGCAGCCGTGCTCGCACAGATCGCGGATGACGGCGTCCACCGGGCGCGTGTCACCAAGACAGAACTGCTCGCCCTCCTCCACGTGCGGGCGACCATCGGCGTAGCCTCCTGGGTAAACCCGCGACGCGGCCGAGATCTGCGAGACGCCTAGCCCGAGCAACCCGCGCCGCATGTCCGGGGCCTCTCGCGTGCTCATGATGATGCCGGTGTAGGGCACGGCCAGGCGGATCACCGCCACGATCAGCGGCATCGCCTCATCCGGCACCGGGTACGGGATATGCTCGGCGGCAGGCGCATTCTGCGCCGGCTCGATGCGCGGGAAGGAGATGGTGTGCGGGCCGATCCCATACCGCTGATCGAGGTAACGCGCGTGCGCCAGCAGCGCCAGCAGGTCGAATCGGTAGTCGTAGAGGCCGAAGAGCACCCCCATCCCGATGTCGTCGACGCCGCCCGCGAAAGCGCGGTCGAACACGCCCAACCGCCAGTCGTAGTCCGCCTTCGGTCCGGAGGGATGCAGGTAGCGGTACTGGTCGGGATGATAGGTCTCCTGGAAGCACTGGTAGGTGCCCAGGCCCGCCGCCTTGAGTGCGCGGAATCCCTCGACCGGGAGCGGCGCCATGTTGGCATTTGCGCGGCGCATTTCGCCGCGACCCGAACGCGTAGCATAGGTCGTCTCGATCGCCTTCACTGCGTAGTCGACGCCGGAGCCGCCGCTCTCGCCGAGCACCAGCAGCACCCGCTTGTGCCCCATGTCCTCGAGCACGCGGATCTCCTCCGCGATCTCCTCCTGGGTGAGCGTCTTGCGGATCAGGTCGTGGTTGTCGCGCCGAAACGCGCAGTAGAGGCAGTTGTTCCCGCACTCGTTGCTGGCGTAGAGGGGAGCGAACAGGACGACGCGGCGGCCGTAGATGCGCTCCTTGACCTCTCGGGCGGCGGCGAAGATCCTCCCTCGCGCCTCGGGGCCGGCTTGCAGCAGCGCGGCCGCCTCGGCTAGCTCAAGGCCCGCCAGCGACCGCGCTTTGGCAAGTATGTCAGTCAGACGGAAATCGTCGAGCGCCACGGGGTGGCGCAGCAACTCCTCAACAGCCCCAAGCCCAAGCTCTGGGACGACCGCATCCTTCGTTGACATCACCGACATGATCCACCCCGGTTCCTGCCGCAGCCAACTGCCGAAGTCTACGCGCCTTTGGCGGCCGCCGGTTTGGCCGCCCCCGTGGCGCTCTTCCCGTTGCCGCCCTCGGCTTCCTGTAGCTTCTGCGGCGCTTCCGCGGGGCGAGGAGTGTAGTGGGTGTGCAGCAGCTCGTGCGACTTGTGGCCGAGCGGCTCCTTCAGGAACTCCTCGTATATCACCTTTATGACCGGGCTCTCGTGCGACTTGCGGATCGGCATTTCCGCGTCCGCCTGGTAGATCGACTTCGCCCGCGCCATACGAATCTCGTTGTTCACCGGGATCGGCTGTCCCCCGCCCGCCAGGCACCCGCCAGGGCAGGCCATCACCTCGATGAAGTGGTAAGGCGACTTGCCTGCCCGGATCTGGTCGAGTAACTGGCGCGCCTTGCCCAGAGTGTGCGTCACCGCCACCTTCACCTGAAGATCGCCTACAGGGATGGTAGCCTCCTTGATGCCCTCTAGCCCGCGCACCGCCTCGAAATCCACGTTGTCCAGCGTTTGGCCCGTAATCACCTCGTAGGCCGTGCGCAGTGCGGCCTCCATCACACCGCCGGTGGCCCCAAAGATCACTGCCGCGCCCGTCGACTGCCCCAGGGGGTCGTCATAGTCCTCTTCCGGCAACTGCGACAGATCGACCGACGACTCGCGCAGCATCTGCGCCAGCTCCCTGGTGGTGAGCACGAAATCCACGTCCTTGTAGCCCGAGGAGTTCATCTCGGGTCTCTCGCACTCGAACTTCTTCGCCGTGCAAGGCATGATCGAGACCACGAAGATGTCCGCCGGATCCACGCCCGCCTTCTCGGCGTAATAGGTCTTCGCGATCGCGCCGAACATCTGCTGCGGCGACTTGCAGGTGGACAGATTGTCGAGCAAGTCCGGGTAGAAATGCTCGGCGAACTTGATCCACCCCGGGCAGCAGGAGGTGATGATCGGCAACTCTCCACCCTCGGAGACCCGCTTGATCAGCTCGTTCCCTTCCTCCATGATTGTGAGGTCGGCGGTGAAATCGGTATCGAAGATGCGATCGAAGCCTAGCTCGCGCAGGGCCGCCACCATCTTGCCGGTCACCAGCGCCCCGTGAGCCATGCCCATGTCCTCACCGAGGCCAACCCGAACGGCGGGCGCGGTTTGCACCACGACGAACTTGTCGGGATCGCGCAGCGCCGTCCACACTCCCTGAATGCTGTCCCTCTCCCGCAGCGCGCCGGTCGGACAGTAGTTGATGCACTGGCCGCAGTTGACGCAGATCACGTCGGCCATCTCCCGCCCGAAGGCAGGGCCGACCACGGTCTCCCAACCCCGCTCTCCGGCGGAGAGGGCGGCCACGCTCTGCACGCCCTGGCAGACTCTCACGCAGCGGCGGCAGAGGACGCACTTCTCATTATCGCGGGTGATGAAGCTGCTCTCATCCACCTCGCTAACCGTGCGGTCGCCCTCGAACCGGGTCTCGCGGATGCCCATTTCCTTGGCGAGGGCCTGCAACTCACAGTTGCGGCTGCGGACGCAGGTGAGGCACTCGTTCGGGTGATTGGAGAGCAGCAGCTCGACGACCAGCCGGCGCGCGTCGCGCACCGCGTGCGAGTGCGTGCTGACCTCCATGCCGTTGGCGGCCGGGAAGTTGCAGGCCGGCTGCAGCGTGCGCTGGCCCTCGATCTCCACCAGGCAGACCCGGCAGTGACCCTCCGGCGCGAGGTCGCGGTGATAGCAGAGGGTGGGGATATGGACTCCGGCCTGCCGCGCCGCTTCGAGCACGGTCATCCCAGGCTCGGCCTCGACCTGCCTGTTGTTTATGGTAAGGGTGATCTTCTCCACCGGGATCTCCTTTGCTTACGCGCTGGGCTTCGGCCGGCTGGCCTGGGTGATGACCCACTCTTCCACGATGGCGCCCTGCCCGATGTGCTCGGCGATGATGGTCCTCGCCTTCTCCGGGTCGAGGTCGCCGTAGGTGACGACGGGTAGGCCTGGCTTCTGCACTTCCATCATCGGCTCTCGTTCGCACAAGCCTCGACACCCGCTCTGGGTCACCACGACATCCGTGATTCCCCGCGCCGACAGCTCATCGACTACCGCCAGCAGCACGTCGCGGGCGCCCGCGGCAATGCCACACGTGCCCATCGCGATTACCACCCGCGCCGCCGCCTCGCCGTTGCGCAGGTTGAGGGCGTTTCGGGCGCGCTCCCTGAGTCTGTTCAGATCATCAACGCTCTTCATCGTGTCCTCCCTGCTTACTGGACGGCGAGATGGCACTTGAGGCAGCGATTTGCCTCTTCCTGGGCGGCCTCGGGTGAATAACCCAATTCCACCTCGGCGAAGCACTTCACGCGATCGCACACTAGCATCTCGGGCATCATTACCCGCGGCTTCTCGGCCACTTCCTCATCCTCGACGAGCGCGCCGCGCTCGTCCTCCAGCACCACCGCTTCGGCCGGAATGCCGCGCACCTGCTCGTCAATCGCCCGCGCCGCCTTCAGGCCCTGCGCCACCGCCTCGATGACGGTGCTGGGCCCGGTCACCGCGTCGCCGCCAGCGTAGACACCCGGAATGCTGGTGGCAAGGGTGGTCGGATCGACGACGATCTGGCCCCAGCGGTCGACTCCGACGGAGGAATCGGCCACCACGCCTTCGACCGACTGCCCGATGGCGACGATCACGGTGTCGACATCCAGCGTGAACTCGGCGCCTTCGACCTGCACTGGCCGGCGCCGGCCGCTGCGATCGAACTCTCGCAGTTCCATCTGATAGCACACCAGGCCGCCGACCTTCTTCTCGCCGGCGATCTCCTTCGGGGCGGCCAGGAAGTGCATCTGGACGCCCTCGTGGGCGGCCTCGGCGATCTCCTTGGCCTGCGCCGGCATCTCCTCCTGGGTGCGCCGGTAAACGACGTGGACTTCCTTAGCGCCCATGCGCAGAGCGGTGCGCGCGGCGTCGATGGCGGCATTGCCGCCGCCGACTACCGCCACCTTCCTGCCGATCTTGGGCATCTTGCCCTTATCCATCAGCGCCAGGTTCGCGTCGCGCAGGAACTCGATGGCGTGGATCACGCCGGACAGGTTCTCCCCCGCCATCCCCAGGGCAGTGCTCTTCCAGGCGCCGACACCGAGGAAGATGGCATCGTAGCCCGCGCTCAGTAGTTCATCCAGAGAGATGTCCTTCCCCAGCCGCACGCCGGTCTGGACCTCCACGCCGAGCGCGAGGATGTCATCGATCTCTTTCTGGAGCGACTTCTTCGGCAAGCGGTACTCCGGAATGCCGACCGAGAGCATGCCGCCGAGCACGGGTAGGGCCTCGTAGAGCTTTACCTGGTAGCCGCGCCGGGCCAGCTCCCAGGCCGCGCTCAGCCCGGCTGGGCCCCCGCCTACCACCGCTGCGCGGTGGCCGTTCGGCTCGGGCCGAGTGGGACGCGACTTGCCGTTGTTCGCGGCCGCGTAGTCGGCCGCAAATCGCTTCAGAGCGCCTACCGCCAGCGGCTCATCGAGCTGTCCGCGCAAGCATTTCGCCTCGCATGGGTGGTGGCAGACCCGGCCACAGACCGCGGCAAAGGGCATGGTGGACTGGATACTGGCCAGCGCCTCGTCGAACTTGCCGAGAGCGATCTGGCCGATGTAGATGGGCACGTTGATGCCCGCCGGGCAGGTGTGCTCGCAAGGGGCTCGGTAGAGCGCCTTGCACACCACCGCCGGGCAGCGTTTCTGGCGAATGTGGGCCTCATACTCATCCCGGAAGTAGCGGATGGTCGAGAGCACGGGGTTCGGGGCAGTCTGACCGAGGCCGCAGAGGGCGGACTCCGCGATCTTCCTACCCAACTCCTCCAGCAGCTCGATATCGCCCTCTCTGCCTCTCCCCTCGGTGATCCGAGTTACGATCTCGAGCATCCGCTTGGTGCCGATGCGGCAGGGAGTGCACTTGCCGCAGGACTCGTCCTGGACGAAATCGAGGAAGAAGCGGGCGAGGTCCACCATGCAGGTGTCCTCATCCATCACGATCAGGCCACCCGAGCCCATGATCGCGCCCAGCTCCTTCAGGGACTCGTAGTCGACCGGGGTGTTCAGCATTTCCTTGGGGATGCAACCGCCTGACGGACCACCGCTCTGCGCGGCCTTGAACTTACGATCATTGCGGATGCCGCCGCCGATGTCGTAAATGATGGTCCCGAGCGTCGTCCCCATCGGCACTTCGACCAGGCCGGTGTTGTTGATATCGCCGGCAAGGGCGAAGACCTTGGTGCCCTTGCTCTTCTCGGTGCCGAAGCCCGCATACCAGGCCGCGCCCTTGAGGATGATGGAGGCGATGTTGGCATAGGTCTCAACGTTGTTGAGGAGGGTGGGCTTGCCCCACAGGCCCTCCTGCGCCGGGAACGGCGGACGAGGCCGCGGCTCGCCGCGGCGCCCTTCCAGCGACGCCATCAGCGCCGTCTCCTCGCCGCAGACGAAGGCGCCGGCGCCCATGCGAATGTCGAGGTCGAAGTCGAATCCCGTGCCGAAAATGTTCTTCCCCAGCAGCCCCTGCTCGCGGGCCTGCTTGATGGCGTGGGAGAGGCGCTCGACCGCGAGCGGGTACTCGGCGCGCACGTAGACATACCCCTGGTTGGAGCCGACCGCGTAGCCGGCGATTGCCATCGCCTCGATCACGCTGTGGGGGTCACCCTCCAGCACGCTGCGGTCCATGAACGCGCCGGGGTCGCCCTCGTCGGCGTTGCACACGACGTACTTGGGGTCCCCCTGCGCCTTTCGCACGAATTCCCACTTCATGCCGGTGGGGAAGCCCGCCCCGCCCCGGCCGCGCAGGCCGGAGGCCTTCACTTCCGCGATCACCTGGTCTGAAGTCATCTCGGTGATCGCCTTCGCCAGCGCCTGGTAGCCGTCGCGGGCGATGTACTCCTCGACGTTTGCGGGGTCGATCACGCCGCAGTTGCGGAGTACGATCTTCTGCTGCTTGGAGAAGAAATCGATCTGGTCGAGTGTGGGCAGTAGCTCTCCCGTGGCCGGCCGACGGTAAAGAAGCCGCTCGACCGGACGGCCCTTGAGCAGATGCTCCTGAACGATATCGGGGACGTCTTCGGCCTTCAGCCTCTGGTAGAAGACGCCCTCGGGATAGGCGATGATGACGGGGCCCAGGTCGCAAGAGCCGACGCACCCGGTCTCCACCACCTTGATCTCATCGCTGAGGCCCTGGCGAACCAGCTCGGAGCGCAGTGCCTCAGATACCGCGCGACACCCGGACGACACGCATCCGGCCCCAGCGCAGACTATCACGTGTGATCGGTACGCAGCCATCAGGTGAGACCTCCTCGGGTAGATCCCGCGCCTATCGCGCGCTAGGCTTGCGCCTCAGGTGCTGAACTCCTCGGCGGAGTTCCCCGCCTCGCTAGGCGGCTCCGTTCCGGTACCTGGCTACCAGCTCGCCGACTTTGCTGGGCTTGACTCTCCGGTAGATGTCGTCATCGACGGTGAAGACGGGAGCGAGACCGCAGGCGCCGATGCAACGCACCACTTCCAGGCTGAAATTGCGGTCCTCGGTGGTGCCGGAAACCTCGACGTCCAGGTCACCCTTGATCTGGTCGAGCACTTTCCGGCCGCCTCGCACATAGCAGGCCGTTCCCAGGCAGACGCGAATGGTGTGCTTGCCGCGAGGGACCATGGTGAAGTACGAGTAGAACGAGACCACGCCATACACTTCGCTGACCGGCACGCTCAGGCCGGCGGCGACGCGTTCCTGCACTTCGGTCGGGAGGTAGCCGAACAAGTCCTGGGCTTTCTGAAGCACCTGAACCAGGGCTCCCGGCTGATGCTTGTGTTCTGCGATGATCCGGTCCAGCCCGGCCCAGAGTTCCTCTTCAGCTACTACCTGATCTCCGGCGCAACCGCAGGTGCGAACTTCTCCCATCGCTCCGTCTCCTGACGTTGACGTTTCAGCCGCCACCCAGTTAGGGTCAAAGCCGCTCCGCCCAGGCTGCATTCGTGAAAACTCTCACGAATGATCACGCCCACACCCCGGTTCTCCGGCCTGCTATCGGAATCAGGCCAGAACTGCCCTTCAGAGCCACTACAGGCCCAAATCGCTTCCGAAAACCCTCTCTGGCACAGACGCGCCTGAACGCAGAGGCGGCCAACAGGGGCGAAGGCAGGGATTGCCTGGGGAGCCTGTGAAAACTTTCACAGGCTACGTTACCATCGTTCGGCGGGGTTGTCAAGAGGCGATTTCGGGTGGGGTGTGAGCGCAAGATAGGGGTCGGGAATGTGTGTCGTTCCCGTGTGGCCACACCCGTGCCACGGCGATGCCAGGGCACGGATTACCAGAGAGTCACACTCAGTCAGGCGCTCATCGAAGCGGATAGGCCCCCATCTCCCGCCAATCCTCGATCACCCACTCGACCCGCGACCAGGGAACGCTCTTATCCACCGAGTCGACAAGAAGCAGCGCGAAGCCGCCGCCGGGGGCGAGGGTTTGGATGGCCTCGCGCACCGCCGATCGCACTTCCTCGCGGCTGCCCCGCCCGACCGTGACATAGGAGTTGACACCGCCGATCAGGCAGATCCTGTCCCCGCACGCCTTCTTCACCGCCGCCAGGTCGGCCCCGCCTTGCACGGGATCGATCCCCCAGAGCGCGTCTATGCCCAGGTCCAGGTACTCGCGCAGGAAGCTCTGCGGGCGAATGGTCTGCACGTACTGATACTTGCAGCCTGCCTGGTGGACGAGATCGACCTCTTCCTTCACCTTGCCGAACAGGAACTCACGGTGAAGCGCGGGCGACCAGAACGCCGGTGACTCATACCAGGCGCGGTGGGAGATAATGTCGCACACGCCCGCGTCGAGCAGCAGCTTCAGCCCTGCCATCTCCCGCTCGTGCACCAGGCGCAGCAGCTCGTGGGCGAACGCCGGCCGCTCGTGGCAGGCGACCATGAAGTTCTCCGCCCCACACAACCAGATCGCGATATCTCCGAGGCCACCGCAGTGGCCCTCGATCGCAACCCCGATTCTGTCCGCCGACCTCCGCAGCTCCCTGGCGTAGCGTCGGAAATGCGCTACCTGGTCGTCCGAGGGCGCGCTGAGCAGGTAGGGCAGCTTTTCCAGGTCTGCTTCCTCTTCGGCCAGAAATCGTGTTGAGCGAGGGACGTTGTGGTCCGACAGCACCGCCACATCGTCACCATGCGGCCAGTCCTCACTCTGGCGCACCACCTGCATGAGCTCGCCCTTGGGCGTTTGATAGGCCTTGTGGATGAGCGGGTAGGGCTCGCCTGCGGGCTGATCTTTCCACACCCGCGTGCTCACATCTGGGTGGATGCGCCACGGCGCGGAGGTCCCAAGGGTATCGTCGAGACCGGCCGCGACGAACCGCTCCGCGCGCTCCACTTCGTCGCCATGGCGCAGGTGCGCCGGAAGCGCCTCCTGTGGCAGCTCGAACAGGTTGAACAGGAACGGAACGTGATCCGGCTCAGTGTGGCTGAGAGCCGCCACCAGGCGCTCGCGCGACGTCATAACTGCCATTCGTACTCCTTGGCTACGGCCTTCGCAGCAGCACGGCCAGCGAAAAGCGAGGCCAGGCCTCGCTTTTCCCGACCGCAATCTTGTGGCACGCCCGGCAGGATTCGAACCTGCGACCCGCTGCTTAGAAGGCAGCCGCTCTATCCAACTGAGCTACGGGCGCATGCGCTTCCGTAACGGTCTGCTATCACGCCTTGCTTGGCGAGCCGCCCTTGAGCTGCTGCTCGATGATCGGGATCAGGTCGGCGGGCCCGTAGCTCATGCCCTCCGCCTTCTCGAGCTGGACCTGCTTGCCATCGACCGAGAACTGCGACTTGCCATTGATGCTGATGACGGTCCAGTTGACCTTCACCTTGCTCCGATACTTCGCCGCGTCAGGCCCCTGGGAGTCGACAATCGTCAGATGGATGTCGTTGGGATGCGCCTGATAGGCCTTCTTCAGCTCGGCCTCGGACTTGGCATGACAACCATGCGCCACCGGGATCAGGGCAAGCACCTCAACCTTCGCGCCGGCCTTGCCGAACTCCTGCGTCTTGGCCGTCCCACTTCCGGTCTGCCCGGTCGCACAGCTCGCGTCAGCGCCTGTCGCCCCCTTGGCTCCACCGGGCGCCTTCGCCATCTGCTGGCTGCCTCCCTGAGGCTGCGCCATCCCCGGCGGCATCATCGCCGCCAGATCGTTCGGCCGCTTGCCCAGGTTGGGCAGGAGGATGTAGGCTCCCACCAGGGCGGCCAGCACTACCACCAAACCAATCGCTACCTTCTTTTCACCGGATCCCATGAGTTCCAGCCTCCTTAGACCGGCCGAGGGCGGTCACCCGCCCTCTTCTCGATGATGGGTGGGCACTAACCTGGAGCGGGGAACGGGACTCGAACCCGCGACATCCAGCTTGGAAGGCTAGCGCTCTACCAACTGAGCTATCCCCGCGGCGCCAGTTCAAGTGAAGTATACCCGTCAAGCCTCGCCAGGGTCAAGCTAACGCCGGCCCACCGCTGGGGAGAATTGTGGTCATTTGGGCGTCGATTCTGTGGCGTCCTCAGCGACGGCCTGGGCGATCTGCCTGCGGCATGCCTCGACCCCGGTGAACTGGATAGCACGCCACCCCGCGGCCTGCGCCGCCATCACGTTCCCCGCCAGGTCGTCCACAAACAGCAACCGCCCGGGCTCCACCCCGGTCTCCCGTTCCACGTGGCGAAAAAGCGCGATGTCCGGCTTCGCCAGCCCGATCTCGTTCGACAGGAAGCAGCGGTCGAAGAGCCCGAAAACGTATCCAAAGCGCTCCCGGATCCAGGTCGCGTGTGGTTCGTTGGTCGTGGACAGCAGGTAGCGCGGCCTCGGGGTCTCCGCCACCAGCTCCGCCATCCCGGGGAGGGGTGTGAAAATGTCATTCCACGCCAGGCGCAGTTCCTCCAAACTCATCGCCAGCTCCAGGTCCCGGACTAGCAGGGGGTGCACGGAGTCGAAGTCGCCTCCGATCTCAGGTCGGATGCGGTCCAGATGCCGACCTACCACCTCCATGACGGGAGCGCCCGGCCGGCACGCAGCCGCCAGCCGCCGTTCGAACAGACCGAAGTCGTAGTCGACGAGGACCTTCCCCAGATCGAAGACGTGAGTGAGGGACATGCGTTCAGTTTCCGGCAATCTGCTAGGCCGCCCTGCCGCTGGCACGGGAGGATTCTCTGCGCCACCGCCAGAACGACAGCGAAGTGACGCAGCAGAGCAGCGGCGCTCCCAGGTTTGCGCGGATCGGTCTGGCGGCGATTCTGATCGCCTTCTGCGCGCTCGCCACCCTCCAGTCGCTCGCCACGCGGCTCCAGTGGGGGCCGGATGAGCCCGGCCACATCATCTATGTCGAGTCGCTCGCCCTGGATGGCCGCTTCCCCACGCTGACCCACGGGGAAGAGGAGAATGCGTACCTTCCCGGCGCGGCGCGCACCCACGAATCTCACCAGCCGCCGCTCTACTACGCTCTTGCCGCGCTCGTCTGGCGCGCCTTCCGCGGGCTGCTCGACCAGATGGTGACGTTCACCGACCAAACCGGCGCGCAGCAGCGTTTCGTCGCCCCCGGCCCGGTGCGGCCGGTGCGGCTGCTCTCCGTGGTCTTCGGCGCCACTGCTCTGCTGCTCATCTGGGCGACGGCGCGCACCGTCTTCCCAGGCCGCCCGGAGATCTGGCTCAGCGGAACCGCACTCATCGCTTTCACCCCCATGTTCACCTACGTGAGCGGCGTGATCAACAACGACTCGCTGCTCACCGTCGCCTTCGCCGCGACTGCCTGGAGCTGGGCGCGAATGCTCCGGTTCGGCGCGCGCACGAAGGATCTGCTTCTGCTGGGCGCGCTGCTCGGCCTCGCCATGAATGTGAAAGAGACCGCGATCGCGCTGGTCCCACTATCGCTGCTCGTAGTTGGGCTGGAACCGGGCGCGCAGACCTGGCCCCGACGGCTGCGAAACGCAGCCGCCGTGCTCGCCATCACGGTCGCGATCGCCGCCTGGTGGTCCGTCCGCAAGTGGCTGATCTACGGCTCGCCATTCGTCTACCCCTACATCTACCCCCTGCTGGGCCTTCCCGAGGAACAGCGAGCGGTTCTCTTGAGCGCCTTGCCGGAGCGGATATTCCAGTTCGCCTTCGTTCCTGCTGACGTGGTCGCGCGCCACCTCGACGTGGCGCTGCTGACCAGATTCCTGGTCTGTTTGGTGGCGCTGGCGGCGGGTGGGCTGGTGTTGGCCCTGGCACGCCGCAAGCAGAGCCCGATGCCGCGATACGAGGCGGTGTGCCTGATCGTCTGGGTGGCGACCGCGCTCGTCGTTCTCCTCGGACTGCTTCGCAACGTGATGACGGTAGACTGGCGGATGGGGACGAGCGGGGGGCGCTACCTGGTCTGCGTGCTGCCACTGCTGGCGCTGACCGCTGCCAAGGGCCTGGATGCTCTTTTCGGCGAAGGCCGCTGGGCCAGGCTCGGACTGGCGCTGGTCTGCCTGCTCATGCTCGCGCTGAACGTGCTGACCATCCTGGCGACGGCCGCTGAGTACGGGACGCTGTGACCAGCCTCAGGCAAACGGGGGGCTAGAAATCCGCGTCGCCGGTGTCTCCAACCTCCCCCGTGCCGCCCAGGCCGTCCAGACCCGACATCGCCTTGCCGCCCAGCGTCGCGGTCAACGTCGTCTTCGTCTGAATGCGCGGCAGCGGCTGGCCCTGATCCAGCGCGGCGCCCGGGCCGTAGCCGACCATCGTCAGCATCGCTATGTCGCTGTTTGCGAAGATGCCGGCGGGTACGGTCACGCTGGTCCGGTCGCCCATCATCATGGCTGTGAGGCCCACCAGTTCGCGCACCCTCGACATCTGCAGATAGCCCCAGTCCGTCAGCATGTCGTCGGTGTAGACTTCAGCCGAACTCCAGAGGATGAGCGTGTTCTTCCCCTCCATGCCAAAGATCGCGGCGTGCAGGCCCAGCGCATTGGGAATCTGCTTCCAGGCAAGTGCGATGGGTTTGTCCAGTGGGACAGCCGCATCGAACTTCGGGCTGGTGAGGTCGAACGGAGCGAGGAAGTTCACGTCCGGTGGAGCGCTGATAGTCACGTTGCCTGTGTAGCTGGTTGTCAGCGCGTAATCGCCGACCAGGGAAGCGCCCTGCGCGATTTTGCCCGGCTGCTTCGGGGTTGGCCAGTAGCCGGTCGTCCAGTTGGGTTTGTAGAAGTAGGCGCCGCCGGCGCTGGTCTCGGAGGCCTGCTTCTTCATGGCCTGCTTCTGCTCGGCGGTGAGGCCCTCCCACTTGACCACCTTCGGCTGGCCCGGCTTTACCGTGTCGGACGAGCCCCAGTAGATCTTGATCGTGAAGCCCTTAACGGAGTCGGGGTCGAACTCGCCGGGACCCGAAGGCGCTGTCTCCGCATCCGCCTTCGGCCGGTACAGGGCGAGATCGAGCTTCTTCCCCAGTTGCAGGCCGGCCGGCGGAGCGATGGAGGCCGCAGCATCTGCGGGGGCGATGCCGGGGGACCACAGCCGCACCTCCAGGCTTTTCTCCGGCGCACCGCTCAGCATGCTCGCAAGCCCCGGCATGGCGGAGAGATCCAGCCCCGGCGGAAGCTCGGAGATCGCCGGCATGCCTGCCATCTTGTGCACCCGCGTTTCCGCCAGGATCGCCAGGTAGGCCTGGTTCTCTGCCGCAAACAACCGCGTGCTCGCCGCCAGCAGCACCAGCATCAGCCATGCCTTCCTCATCTCACCTCTCCTGCGTCACCGTGGGTGGAGCACCGGGGTAACGCGCGG
>Ga0315273_10007916_pt1 | contig 13368 bp, 10 predicted proteins | sample YL17G02_0_MG_FD_205753 | JGI IMG/M metagenome (GOLD analysis project Ga0315273, IMG submission 205753) | Sediment microbial communities from Yellowstone Lake, YNP, Wyoming, USA - YL17G02_0 | ecosystem: Environmental > Aquatic > Freshwater > Lake > Sediment | place: USA: Wyoming | collected... | reverse complement strand
GGCCACGGTGAGCGCGGTTTGCCCGCCGGGCACGGTCTCCAGCCCGGAGGTATCGACGCCCCGGGCGTTCAGGTCGCGCCGGATCCGCTCCCCCCAGTCGTCCTCGCCGACGCAGCCGATCACCGCCACCGGCTCGCCCAGGGCGCGCAGCGCGAAGGCGGTGTAGGTGGTCTGCCCCGAGGTGACCAGCAGGTGATCGTCGCCGGCCACCTCTTGACCCCACTCCGGCAGGCGGGACACGCCGCGAAGGATGAGGTCCATGCAGAAGTTGCCGATCAGGCAGATGCCGCCGGCGGCCATCGGGCTCCAGCTTATAGCGGCCCGCCGCGGCGGTCAAGGCGAGGGATGCAATCAACCTTTGACATCGTAAACCTTCAGTACCTCGTCCCCGTAGTGGTTGATCACCTTGACCGCGATCTTGCCGCGCTCGGGCGCGGTGAAGGGCCGGCTCTTGGTGGCATGCAGCGACGCCCAGGCCGTCTCGCTGATCTCCGCGCGTAGCGCTTTCTTCAGCCGCTCAAAGGGCTCCTCCGAGCCGCAGAAGTAGGCGTGGCGCACGAAAAAGGATTCCTCGTTGTACTCGGTGTCGATGAACCAGCAGGCGATGTCGTCGGTTGAATGGCTGCGAATCTGCCCCGTGGTGGGATCATAGATGTCCAGTCCGCGGATCGTCACCACGAACTGGCCGTCCTTACGCCGCTCGATCTGCACGTCCGGTTCACCGAACACCATGAAGAGGTTGCCCGCGCCGGTCTTTTTCAACAGCTCGTCCCCGATCATGAGATCGGGGTTCATCCGGCTGAGCAGAACCGTGAGCTTCCCGTACTGCCGCGCTTCCTCGCTCACGTGCGGGTCGAAGGCGAAGCCGCACACGACCAACAGGTCGAAGCCCACCCCTTTCATGGCTTCCTTGGCCGCTTCCTTGAGCAGTTCCGGGCCGACCGTTCCGTGCTCCGGCCCGATGCAGAAGGCCGCGCGGCGCGGGCTGTCCTTCTCCCGGTAGTCGCCGACGGCCTGCAAGTACAATCCCGGATGCGGTTCCAGACGTTCGAACTTGAGCCTCTCGTTACGAACCGTGTTCTGGACTCCGGCTTTCCGCAGGTTGTCGAGGATAATCCGGACGAACTGCCCGTTCCGGTCCTCCGGTTCGGCGAGCTTTGAGTGGCCGCCCGGCGCCTCGGGTTCGAGCACCCGGTGCGGCGACAGGCTCTCCACGGTGAACGGACCGCTTACCCGGACGCGCTTCGGGTCCTCGTACGGATGGTCGTACAGCAGCTCCGTGTCGGCGTGCCGCGTGATGGCCGCGTCGATATCCTGCCGGCTCATGCCCTCCTTGATGTCCGGGTTGTTGGCGATCGAGCGCAAGGTCACATGGGGAACCCGCCGGTACACGAAGCCTTTCCGAACATCCAGTTCGGTCTTGTGCGAGGCGGCGGGTTGTCCGATGAGCTTGGCCTCCTTTTCAGTGCCCTGCGGCGAATCGGCCAGGATGTAATAGGGATAGCGGGCCGCCATGAGGCGCGTGCGGGCGATAGCGATCGCCACCCGGGAGGTGTCGATCGTGATCCACCGGCGGCCCCACTGCTCGGCCACGAACGCCGTGGTGCCGCTCCCACAGGTGGGGTCCAGCACCAGGTCGCCCGGATCGGTGGCCATTAGCAGGCAGCGCTCGATTGTCTTGGCAGTTGTTTGCACCACATAGAATCGTTCGCCAAAACTGCTACTCGTGTCGGTCCATATGTTCGTCAGCGGAAAAACGGGAAAATCATCAAGGTAGCGTTTGTAGAAAAGCGTGTTTCCAGAAACTACGAGGCGATTCGCCAATCTGAGCCGATTCATGCCATCCGGGCTGGTGCTCCAATACCTCCCACCAGGAGTAAAAGAGCGACCTAGAAAGTGAACAGGCTCTTTACCCAGGCTGTACTCATGGCTAGAACTCGCGTCGCTAGCAGCAAAGACTCGACAGCCCCTTGGTATTACAAGAGGATTTCCTCGCTCATCGCCAGTAAGCCGCCGTTCTGTGCCATCGGGAAGCTCAAGCCAGGTGTATTGGCTTCCGCCTTCAATCCCGACGCCTTTTTCGCGGTGCAACTGCCGGTACTTTGTGATCGAGCGATTCTTGCCGTACCACAGAATGAAGTCGGATACAGTTGGCACATACCTATCGGTAGGTGCACTTGTCTTTTGCAGCACTACCAGTGCCACGAAATTCTCGCTCCCGAACACCTCGTCCATCAGGCACCGCACCAGGTGGACGTTCTCGTCCCCGATCTGCACGAAAACGCTGCCCGTCTCGGTCAGTAGCTCGCGGGCCAGAACCAGGCGGTCCCGCAGGTAGGACAGGTAGGAATGGATGCCCAGCTCCCAGGTGTCGCGGAAGGCCTTGATCTGCTCGGGCTGCCGGGTCACCTCCTCCGCCTTACCGTCTTTCACATCCCGCTTTCGGGTGGAAACCTGCCAGTTGGAGCCGAACTTGATGCCGTAGGGAGGGTCCATGTAGATCATCTGGACCCTGCCTTTGAGCCCCTCCTTCTCGGATAGGGAAGCCATGACCAGCAGCGAGTCGCCGAGGATCATGCGGTTGGACCAGTTGACCCCATCCTTGTGGGAATAGAAATCGACCAGGTCCTGGAAGGCAATACCGTTGAAATCGCCGAACAGGTCGATTTGATCCCCCGGTTTCTCTTTTTTCGCCTGCCGGCGCAGCTCCTCGATCAGAGCCTTGGGATGAATCTTCTCCTGGATGTAGATGGGCAGGGCGGGAGCCTCCAGGTCTTTCTGATCCTGCTCGTCCTTGCCTTTCCAGACCAGCTGAGGGTCCAACGAGGGATCCCGGGGATAAAGCAGGGTTTGGGGCTGTTTCTGCTTTTCCGGGACGAAGTTGCGCAACTCTTCGGTTGGGATGTTCGTTCGTTTGTCCTTATGCTTGAGCGCCTCTACGTCGACTGTCTTTTTTCCTGCTTGCTTTCTCATCACTTCGCTCCCACAGTTTGTCGGATCGGCGGCATGCCGTCCCACGTCCTGCCCTTGAGCAGCCGGCCGGTTTTCTTTCTGTTCCAGCCGCCCCATTGCTTGAAGAAGAAGGGGATATCTACACCGGCGCATATCTGCTGGATCTGTTCGACCCATTCAGGACGCATGGGACGCGCTCGCGGGCCGGACTCTCCCCCGACGATCACCCAGTCAATCCCTTGCAGCGAGATGTCCTCGATGGGGCCCAAAAGCGGCTCGAAGGAAATAAACTTTACGGCGGCTCCAGATCCCCGCAGATCGTCCGCACGGAACACCCACTCCTGGGATTCAACGCTGACGCCCATCCAGATGTTCGGGGTCCAGGGCAAGTCTGGGCTGAGCCCTCGCAGCCGGCGGGACCGCTTGGTGAGCACCTGAAAGGTATGCTGGGGTGAGCGATTCATGCGGTCAAACACCTCCTGGATGAAGCCGCTGGGGACCTGTTCGTGAAACAGGTCGCTCATCGAGTTCACGAAGATCACCGAGGGAGTTTTCCAGCGCAGCGGCAGATCGAGCATGTGCGGGTGCAGAGTGGGCTGGAAGCCTTGGGCGTAGTTCGGCTGCCCCATGGCCTGGAGGCGGCGCGCCATCCGTTCCGCATAGCAATGCAGGCAGCCGGGGCTCGTCTTCGAGCAGCCGGTGACCGGGTTCCAGGTGGTTTGGGTCCACTCGATTCCGGAACGTCGCGCCATGGCTAACCGCTCCTGCCGGCGTAGGAACTGAATATCTCGCTGACGATCTTCTTCCCGACTTCGTTCTGCGAGGCGAAATAAAGATAGTAGACCACCGCGCCCTTCGAGTTGCGCATAGGCAGCGGTGAAGGCACGAATTGAAATCCCGCTACCTCGTTGAGTCTGCGGCGAAATGCCTCCGCGAACGCGGGGTTGCCTTCTTTGACCAATTCTTCTTCAAACAAGGTCTTCTCTTTGCGATAGGCCGCGTCGCGCCAGGAGTCATCACCCCAGATGCGGTTCATTCGCCGCAACTGCCGCTCGTCGACACCTTGAGGATCGTGCCAGAGCACGTTCATGTTGGCATCCATGATCATGAAGTTGTAGAACAGCTCGATACTGCGCATTTGGCCGGCCATACGCAGCAGCTCCCAATCCACGCAAAGGTTGAATGGGTCCAGGATGCAGAGAGCCCGGGCATAATCCTTATACCGAAACAAGGGAAAGATTCGTTCTCGTAAGATCTCGTTGCAGTCTCCTTCGTGCACCTGCACTCGCTCGTGCGCTCCGGCCAGTTTCCTCAGTGCGGATGCTTTATCGCCGTCGATATCGATGAAATGATAGGCGCTGAACTGGGGCCGGATCAGCAGGGCGTTGAGGGGGCTCCCGTGCACAAATTCGCCTGTTTGCTTGGAAACGTGGACTCCCGGCCCGCAGAACGCGTCGATGTACCCGATGGTGTCCCAGGGGATCGAGGGCATGCGAGGCACCTCCTCAATCATTGGTAACGGCCGGCAGGAGCTTGCTGATTGTAGCGCGGATCTCCTTCTTCACGTTCCAGGGATCGGTAATCTCCTGGAATGCCCACCGGCCGAAACCACCATGGTTGTTCACCGCGGGTATCCAGAGGGATTGGGCGGTCGCCGTCTTGGCGGCCTTGTCGCTTTTTTTCTGCCCAGTGACTTCGAGGATCAGGTGCAGAGGCCCCGCGCTACCCGCATTCACCAGGACCAGAAAGTCGGGGAGATAGGCATGTTCCTCCCCTTCGTGGGTGTACGGGATGGTGAAACCGAGGTTCTGGTTTTTCACGTAGCAGCGGATCAGGCCTTCTGCAGCCAGCTCTTCGAGGGCCTGCGCAGTTTTCTGCTCCCAGGAGTCGGTATCGGCCACGACGTGACTCACATGGCAGTAGCGCGCATCGGCGGTGTAAACCGGCTTGGCCGTGTCGAAGGCTACGTGGCGGGTCGACCCGACGGTGTCGTATGGGTACAGGATCGGCATCAGGATCTTATCGCCCCCGGTCGATTGAACGATGCAACGGAAGATGGTTTCCGCGGCGGAAAGCGCATGATCCGAAATCATCAGGAGCTGCGGAAAGGTGTTGTCCTTTGCGGGTTCCGGAAATTCTGGCCGCACCAATTCCGGAAATTCTGGCCTACGCGAGCAGGGAGGTAAGGAATGACGGAATCGGCGCAACCAGGGCAGGATAGACACAGGATGCTCTTCACGGATCATGGGGATCTCTTGAAGGAGGTCCCTGTGGTTCCGATGCTCAAGCGTCATCAAGTGCAGGTTCTCATCGAGGCTAGGCACAGCCAGAGCGAGGTCAGCGAGTTCTCGGGTCTGAGTGTGCGCACGGTACGCCGGATCAGCCAGGAGCAGGCGGTCGACCATGTCGACGATGGGAAAGAGCGTGAACGCCGTCGGATCGGGCGGCCAAGTATCGCGGAACCATTCCGAGCGTTTGTAAAGGAGCTGGTGGAGAAAGAACCTGATCTGCTCTCGGTGGAGATCCTGCGGCGCGCAAAACTGCAGGGCTATAGCGGGGGCAAGAGCGCGATGTACGAGCTGACCCAGGAACTGCGTCCTCGCGATATGCGAATCGGGATGCGATTCGAAGGGCTGGCCGGAGAGTTCTCGCAGCATGACTTCGGGGAGATCCGCATCCGCTTCCTCAACGGCAGGGAGGAAGTCATTCACTTCTTCGCCTCGAGGCTGAAATGGTCGCGCTGGGCCGTGGTGACTCTGGTGGGGGATGAGAGCGCGGAGACTCTAATCCGCACCCTGGCGGAGCACTTCGTGGCATTCGGGGGAGTGCCGTTGTGCGCGGTCTTCGATCGACCCAAGACCGTGGCGCTTCGCTGGGGCAAAGACGGGGTGGTGACGGAATGGAATCCGACCTTCGCTTTCGCCGCCATGGAGGTGGGGTTCACCGCGGAGGTCTGCTGGCCCTATCAAGCGCGGCAGAAGGGGTCGGTGGAGAATCTTGTCGGCTGGGTCAAAGGATCGTTCTTCAAGCAACGACGCTTCCATGACCGGGAGGACCTCCAGGGGCAGCTTGAGGAGTGGCTGGTCGAGGTCAACGAGACACGTCCCTCACGGGCCACAGGGGTGATTCCCGCACAGCGGCTGGCCGAGGATCGGGGGAGGCTTCGCGCTCTACGTTGCACGCCAGAGATGCTCGCGTTACGTGTGCCGATTCAAGTGGGCCCCACGGCAGAGGTCAGCTATAACGGGAGGCGATACAGCATGGACCCGGAGGCGGCGGGCATTCCAGGAACGCTGTACCTCTACCGAGACCGTGTGCGGATCGTGGCAGGCCGTTTTGAGGCCATCCACGAGCGTTTGGGGCCTCCGGGGAGTGTTTCCCGGCTTCCCGAGCACCGTGCGGCCCACCTGGCTGCCCTCTCGGGCAAGCGGGGCAAGCGCTACCTCAAGAGGCAGCAACTGTTCGAGCTCGGGGAGGAGGCGGTGAGCTTCCTCACGGAGATCGTCCACCGCCGGCCGCGGGACTGGAGCGCTGAGATCGACGAGCTGCACCAGATGCTTCAAGGAGTGGGAGCCCAACGCATGCAGCGGGCCTTCCGTGCCGGCATACAGTCGTGCTCCTACGAGGTGCGCTTCGTGGCACAGTGCCTGGGCTGGAACGGCAGTTCGCTGAGCGCCGCTGTTGCTTGTCCGGAGGTGCGTCCATGAGCGGCTCCACCCAAAAACCGGCTGTCCGATTCGAACCGGAAACCATTGACCTTGATATCATGCTCAAGCGCTTGAATCTGGCCAACGCCAGGAGAAGCTGGCAGACACTCGTCGATCGCGCTGAGACCGAAGGCTGGTCCTGCCGCGACTTTCTGGCCATGCTGGTCAGCGAGGAGATCGCTCATCGACAGCAGACCCGCCTTCAGCGAGCCGTTCGCGACGCCCGCTTCCCTTTCCTCAAGACCATCGAAGATTTTGACTTCTCCCTGCAGACCAGCCTCCGCCGCCAACTTCTGGGCAGCTACCTCGGTCCGGAGTTGGTCAGCGAAGGGCGCAATCTGATCCTCCTGGGCAAGTCAGGGCGGGGGAAAACCCATCTAGCGGTTGCCATCGCCTACCGCGCCATCCAAAACGGTTTCACGGCCTTCTTCGGCACGGCGGCCGCACTGATTGACGAGCTCTCCGTTGCCACCACCCGCGGCAAGCTCCGTGAGGCCCTCGCCGTGTACCTGCAGCCGCACGTGCTCGTCGTCGATGAGGTCGGCTATCTCAGCTACGGCCCCGACGCGGCAAACCTTCTTTTCCACCTCGTCAACGAGCGGCACCTCCGCCATAAGCCGATCATCTTTACGACCAATAAGTCGCCGTTGACGGCATGGGGTGAGGTCTTACACGATCACGACTTGGCTGAAGCCATCGTGGACCGCGTGCTCGAGAAAGGACGACTGATCGTCCTTGATGGCCCCTCATATCGCACGCGCTATCTTGAGCTTGACGGCGGGAAAGGTATCCGCCAGAATGCGGCCATAATTTCCGGAAAACACCGGCCAGATTTTCCGGAACCCACATCCTTCAGCTCCACGCATTCCGCGATCCAGCGTTTGGCGATGGCCAGCAGCTGGGGGAAAAGCCAGCGTTTGGGCTCGCCGTCTTTATCCAGGAAGTACTTCTCCAGAACGAGCTTGGCCAGGCGGAAGGCGATTTCCTGGACCCTGACTCTCTTTAGATCCTCGAGGGTATGGATGCTCGTCTCCCCGACGATCGGGTGAAGCTCGACTTTGGTGGGGATGTCCTGGGTGGAGAGGACTTTCCTGGAGTCTTTCGAAAAGCGAGCGTTCAGCTTGTCCCTTGGCAGCTCGTAGCGGTAGCCCTCCAGGCGCGGGAAGGTGATTTCGCAGGCGATTCGTTCCTCCAGCGCTCGTACGCGAACCACCGGCGGAGGCGGAGGTGGTGGTGTCCCGCCTCCGGAGCAGGGGATGAAGGAAAAGGGGACACCGTAGACCTCGGCATATTCTGGATCGAATCGTCCCTCGGCGTTGACCGCGTAGGATACCCGCCGCAGGCCGCGGCCGACCACCTGCTCGCACAGCAGTTGAGTTCCGAACGCCCTCACTCCGAGGATGTGGGTCACGGTGTTCGCGTCCCAACCCTCCGACAGCATGGACACGGAAACCACGCATTTCACCTGCTCGCCGAGCTTGCCGGGTTTGCCGACCGTGTTGAGGACTTCCCGCATGATGTCTTCGTCGGTGAGCTTCTCCGCGTCCCGGCCGGGAAAGCGCAGGCGGTATTCATGCTTGAACTCGGCGATCTCCATGGCGACGATGCGTTTGAACTCCGGGCTCATGGCCTCGCCGCTTTCCAGCTGTTCGCTGTCGATCAGGATGGTGTTCGGGCGCAACAGCCAGGAGCCATGGTCTTCGTTATTGAAAATCGCCAGGTTTCCCGCCACGACGCGAGAGCTTCCGTCTGGTAGCTTCAATCCCCACCCTGAGATCCAGTCGTAGATCATCTTGGACACGTTGGTGTTGTTGCACACCACGATGAAGACAGGCGGTGTTTGACCGTCATCACCAGCGACGCAGCCCTTCTCCCAGTCGTGGTAGTTATGTTCATAGTTGCTGTACAGGCTGTGCAGTGCGCCTTCCAGCTCCTTGGGCAGCTTGGGCTCGCCGCCGAGAGGGGCGGTTTTACGGCCCTTGCGCGGGAGATGCTCGCGGACGTGCGGCCACAGGTCGCGGTAGGTCGGCAAGCCCGTGCTCATCTGGTTGTCGGCCACCGGCACGCGCGGGATTTTCACGATCCCGCATTCGATCGCATCGATCAGGGAAGAATCCGAAACGACCCAGGGGAACAGCGTCCCCTCCGGGTAGCCCGAACCGCGCAGAAAGAACGGAGTGGCGGACAGGTCGTAGACCGCGCGAGCCCCGATCTTGCCGCGGACCCATTCCAGTCCAGAAATCCATACCCGGGCGTCCTCATCCCGCTTTTTAGCTTCGCTGCGGTCCTCCACTGAAAGCCGCAGGTTTTCCTCCGCGGGCGGTTTTCGATAACAGTGGTGAGCCTCGTCGTTGACAACAATGATGTTTCGCTTGGTGCCCAGCTCCCGGCAAACTCGACGGACCACCTGGGCCGCGGTTTCGGTCAAAGCACCTTTAAGATCCCTGGTCAGGATGCTTTTTGCGAGCCGGGAAGCGTCGCTAGTTTCGCGCGGTAGAAAGGCGTGAAAGTTGGTGATGACGATTCTGGCCTGCCCCAGGTTGGGGAGCTTATCAATGGGGATCAGGTCGCGCTGGAGGTAGAAGTTCTGCGGGTCATTGGGCAGCAGGACCCGCAGCCGGTCGCGAATAGTGATTCCGGGGGTGACGAATAGAAACGCATCCGAGAACCGGCTGTCCTGGGGATTGGCCAGCTTGTTGAACACCTGCCAGCAGATGAGCATGGCCATGACCACGGTCTTGCCGCTGCCGGTAGCCATCTTGAACGCGATGCGGTTGAGCTGGGAGTTGGCCTGCTTGTTTTTTTCCCGCAGGGTCGTGGCGATCCAGCCGTCCCCGTATAGATCGGCCGCTTCGTTAAGGTAGATGGCGGTCTCGATAGCCTCGATTTGACAGAAGAACAGCCTCTTTTCCCGCGCGGGATTCCGCCAATAGTCGAGAAGGTAGCGGGTTACCCGCGACACGCCCCGGTAGCCGTCCGCTCGCCACTTGGAAAGGCGCGCGCGGACTTGGTTGACCAGCTCGTTTTCCTGGATGCGATCCTGGGTCCATTCGGTTTCGAAGCTGAATTGCCCGCCTTTTTTCTTGCTGCGGGGCGAAGCGATAGGGATGAAGTAGGCGCTTGGCCTCCGGCTTTCGACCTTTTCGTTTGTGATGCCGTCCTCTGAGAACTTGAAATGGCGGAAAGGCTCCTCGAAGGGGGAGTTGATGATCGGGTTTTCGATCACGGTCTGAGGCATACGCGACATCATTATAGGACCCCGTAAGAAGCGGGGTCAACGGCGCGGGAGCCCGGCGCAGGCTCACGCTTGACAGCAGGATGGGAAGCCGTCCCAATGGTAGCCGGCAGGAGGCGAGAGCGGTGCTAGCGGCGGTTCTGCATCAGGCGGGGGACGTGCGGGTGGAGTCGGTGGCCGAACCCCGGCCTGGCCCCGAGGAGGTGCTCATCCGCATCCGGGCCTGCGGGGTCTGCGGCACGGACAACTCGCTGTACAAGGGCGACTACCCGGGGGCTTACCCGGTGGTGATCGGGCACGAGTTCGCCGGCGACGTGGTCGAAGTGGGCGCCGCGGTGCGCGGCCTGGCACCCGGTGAGCGGGTCACCGTGGACCCGAACAAGGTGTGCCACGCCTGCCCCTATTGCCAGTCCGGCAACGAGCACCTATGCGAGTCCTTGAGCTCCATGGGCGTGCACCGCGACGGGGCGGACGCCGAGCTGTGCGTCATGCCGGCCACCAACGTGTACCGCATCCCGGAACCCTTGAGCTACGAGGAGGCGGCTTTCACCGAGCCGCTGGCCTGCGCCGTGCACGGCGTGGACCTGGCCGGCGTGCGGCTGGGCGACACCGTGTTGATCGTCGGCGGCGGTCCCATGGGCAACCTCATCACCCAGTGCGTTGCACACGCCGGGGCCGCGACCATCGTAGTAAGCGAGCCCATCGACGGCCGCCGGGAGCTGGCCCGGAGGCACGGGGCCACGCACCTGATCGACCCGACCCGCCAGGACGTACAGCAGGAGCTGAAGAAGATCCGGCGCATCGGGGCGGACGTGGTGTTCGAGGTGGCGGGCAACAACGCGGCCCAGGCGGCCTGTGTACCGTTGGCGCGCAAGGGGGGTACGGTCATGTTTTTCGGGGTGAGCCCCCAGGACCGGTTTATCCAGGTCAACCCGTTCGTGATCAACGAGAACGAGCTGAAGGTGCTCGGCTCCTTCAACAACCAGTTCGCCACGGCCCGGGCGGTGGAGCTGCTGGCCGCCGGGGCAGTGCGGGTCAAGGAGCTTATCTCCCACCGTCTGGCGCTGAAAGACTACCTGGAGGTGTTCCGGATGTTCGGCGGGAAGGACACCATGAAGCTCATGGTGCGCATGGAGTAGGGGAGGCGGCGCATGGCAGTCGGCAAGAAGAAACTAGCGGGATTCATCCCCGCCCCCCTGACCCCCCTAACCGAGGGGGGGAGCGTGGACTTCGGGCTGCTGGAAAAACAGGTCGAATACCTGGTGGCTGCGGGCGCCGACGGCCTGTTTGTCAACGGCACCACGGGGGAGGGGGCCTGGCTCGCCACCCGCGAGAAGGCCGACATCCTGCGCGCGGCCAAGGAGGTGGTCGCGGGCCGGGCCTTCCTGGCCGCCGCTTGCCTGCAGCCCTCCACGCCGCAGGTCCTGGCGGAGCTGGAGGTCATGCTCCCGCTGGAGCCCGACTTCGTGGTGGCCGTGGCCCCGTACTACTACGCGGTCCCCCAGGAGGCCGTGGCCACGCACTTCCGGCAGCTGGCCCGCCGCTCGCCTGTGCCCCTCATCCTCTATAACATCCCGCAGTGCACGCACAACCCCATCGCCCTGGACACGGTGCTCGAGCTGGCGCGGGAGCCCAACATCGCGGGGATCAAGGACAGCTCGGGGGACTTCATTTCCTTCTGCCGGGGGTTGGCCGCCGATGTTCCGGAGGGCTTCTCCTGGATCATGGGGGAGGACTACCTGGATGGCCCGGCCATGCTCACCGGCGCCGACGGCATCGTGAGCGGTTTGAGCAACGTCTGGGCAGGCTTCCACGCGGCCCTGGTCCGCGCGGCCCAGGCCGGCGATCGGGCGGGGGTGCTGGCCAATCAGGCGAAGATCCACCAGCTCTACGGTATCCACCGTGTCACGGGCGGCAAGGTCATCCCGGCGCTCAAGGCGGGGGCGGAGCTGTTCGGCCGCTCGACCCGCTGGATGCGGATGCCCAGCCTGACCTTCGGCGACGGGGAAGCCGCCGCGGTGCGCGGGGTGCTGGAGGGCCTGGGCCTCCTGCGGGACTGAGGCGCGGCAATGCGGCAGGATATCCTGGCCGTGCTTCACGGACGGGCGCCCGGCCGGGTCCCATGGACGATCCACCACGAGCTCCTGCCTCGAGGCAGCCTGGAGCGCGAGCTGCGCGCGCAGGGGCTGGCGATCGTGGACAAGGGTGTGCGGCCTTACCAGGAGGGGCACCACCGGGTGTCGCTGGAGGAGAGGTGCGGCTGGGAAGGCGGCGCGCGCCGGATCCTGCGGACCTGGCATACCCCCCTCGGCGAGCTGCGCGGCCGCCTGCGGGTCGGCCCGGACGGCAGCCTGTGGACCGAGGAGTATCCCCTGAAAAGCGCCGCCGACTTCCGCCTGCTGGAATACATCTCCGCAGACACCGAGTACCGACCCAACGACGAGGCGGTCGCGGCGGCCCAGCGGGCCATGGGCGAGGACGGGCTGGTCCTGTGCCGGATGATGCGCTCTCCCCTGCAGCGCCTTCTGACAGAATGGCTGGGGACCGTCGGGGTTTCCTATGCCCTGGCGGACGCTCCCCGGCCCCTGGACCGGTTGCTTTCCTGCCTGGAGGCCGGGGACGAGCAGGCCCTGCGGATCGCCGCGCGCTCCCCGGCCGAAGCGGTATGGAGCGCCGAGAACCTGACCGGCGACATCGTCGGCCCGGAAATGTTCCGCCGCTACCATGGACCGTATTACGACCGGGCCGCCAGGATCCTGCAGGCCGGGGGAAAGCTCTACGGCGTGCACCTGGACGGGCGGCTCAAAAGCCTGAAGAAGGCGATCGGGGACAGTGCGTTGGATTTCGTCGAGGGGTTCACCCCGCCGCCGCTGGGGGACCTGGAGCTGGAGGAGGCCAGGGCCGCCTGGCCGGGCAAGGCGATCTGGCTGAACATCCCCGGGACCCTCTTCCTGAGTGACGGCCGGAAGGTGGTGCGCGAGCTCCAGGAGCTTCTCCGGCGGGGGATGGCGGCGGGGGGCTTCCTGCTCACTCTGACCGAGGAGTTTCCCGAGCCGGAGCGCAGCCTGCCCCTGGTGGCCGAGGCCGTGGCCGGTTACGAGGCGGGCATCCCGGGGTTATAGGCGGCTCGCCGGGCGCGGCCGGTGCGCCGCTGAAAAAACTTGACAGCTCCACCGGGCCGGGCCATAGTCTGTATATCCGAACGGGAATTGGCATTCTGAACAGGTCATGAATCAGGTACGTTCCGTCCGCCGCGCCGTCAGGATCCTGGAAGCCTTCCGCGAAGGCCCCTCCCTCACGGTGACCGAGTTGAGCCGCGCCTTGAAGCTCCCCAAGAGCAGCGTCTACGAGCTGGTCTCGACCCTGGCTGCCGAGGGCCTGGTGAAGAAGGACGACGGGCGCTACCGTCTGGGCCTGCGCCTGGTCGAGCTGGCCCGCGCGGCCAACCATGACCTGGAGGTGCGGCAGGTGGCC